>ERZ780228.11-NODE-11-length-222961-cov-114.398410_pt1 | contig 222961 bp, 167 predicted proteins | sample MGYA00511015_ERZ780228 | MGnify/ENA primary metagenome ERZ780228 (study PRJEB29588, sample SAMEA2161897) | human gut metagenome | biome: human gut; feature: human-associated habitat; material: faeces | place: Denmark | collected 2008/2010 ...
TGAAAGGTATTCCCAACCGTTGGCGTTGCTTTCTTCCGTGAAGTATTCCAAAGTCCGGGTGCTTTCCATATCATCCCGACAAGCACGGAAAAAACTGTCGAGACATTCGTTCATAAGGCTGTCAAACGTGATATTTTCGGTGGGGGATTTCAAGAACTGATAAATCGGATCAAGAATACGGTTATCTATATAATAGCCCGTAAGGGGACAACAGGCATCTACAAATATCCTGCTTTTTCGTCCTTTCGTCCCTTTCCAAAAATATTTTGGCGTGTACAGGTCGTTCCAATGGTTGTTCATCAGATAGGCCGCCAACCGCCAACCGTTTAGCCCGTCTATGCAGTCTTCCTGCCTGCTGCGGTAATCATAGCTGTAATTGCATGCGTCATATCTCCAATTACGGCACACAATGCCGAAGCGTTCGCAAAAGGTATCAAGGGTCTGACGGTTCTCGTGTGTCCAACCGTAAAAATATCGGTTGCACAACCATTCGTTGTGTGCTTTCTCTTTGGCTTCCTCGGATAACTCGGTTATCCGATAGAGGGTGTATGTTCTTGTTTCCGTTCTCATGTCGTTACTTTTTTATGGGTTCGTTGATAGGCGGGCGGATTGTTCCGCCCTGCCGTTCATGCTGTCATACACGGATGCACGTGGCGAGTGCTTCCCTTACTTTCGTTTCCTGCTTCTTGGAATATATCCACCCTGCACGCCTTTCGCCCTTATAGGTGAGGTTCGCACGGAACAGACCGTTCAAGTCTTTCAGAATGTCCTTTATCGGCCTGGTGTCACCGAATACGGCAATCGCCTTCTCGCTGTATTCCACGATTTCAAGACTGAGGGTTGAAAGGTCTGCGGTTGCTGTGGATTGTTCTGCCGTATCGCTGTTTCTCTGCGGTGCTTTCATGCAAAGGTTGGCTTCATCCCCTGCGGTGTGCGCATACCGTTCTATGAATTTTTCAAGGTCGTGGATAGGCTCTTTCTCAACCGTCCAACCGCTGTACTTGTTCCTGCCCAGATACATACCGTCTCCCATGCTGTAATTTTCACGGTGTTCGTAATCTGCGTTATATTCCGCCAAATAGGCTGTTCCCTCAAAATTGGCGGCATGCTTGCGCATTTCTGAAAAGAGGTTGCGTGTATGTTTGGAAAAGCCTAAAATGACGGTTCTTGCTATACTGTAGTCATAATAGTCCGTATAGCTGTCGCACTCGTTTACCCGTAACGTGCCGATAATGACCGCCTTTGCATCCGTTGGGACAAGGGGGCGCAAACGCTCCGCACCGATTTTGGCGATACGTCCGTATTCCTCTCTTGTTTCCTTCGCTTTCTTTTCTTCTTCGGCTTTCTTCTCTTTTGCCTTGGTGAGTAAAGCGGCTGTTTCCAACGGATCTAAAAACCTGGGGTTCGCATCATCGTAATAGATTCCTATCCCGAATTTCTCCGATAACGGGCGGATAAGGTCGGATGTATGAAACTCGTATGTCCGCAAATTGACAAGATGATAGGTTATTCCCCACCCGTTGCGGCTTACTTCATACACAACATAGCTGTCATAGCTGTAGCCTTCTAATACTACCACTTGATTGACTGAAACGGTCTGAACGCTTCTGTCGTAACTTCTGTTAGCTCCCAATAAATGTACTTTAGTCATAATGATTTGATTTTAAAATGATTCATATTCTGTCAGAGTATCACGCAAAGCGCAAGGATGAAAATGGCGAGCACGCAAAGGATGCGCCACACGGCACGGATGAGGAAAACCACCACCGCCCAAACTGCCAACATGGGCAGCACACTACCTAAACCAATCGCCACACCACCCAAAAAGGCACACACGAAACGCACCGCCACATAGACCACGAAACCGACCGGCGACCACTTCACCAAATTTTTAATGCCGGTTGGAGCGGAGCCGAAGCCTCGTTTCAAATCCTGCCGTATTTCAATTCTCTTTTTCATAACATTGACTTTTTTTTTATGCCTTGTCGGTGGCTTCACCTTGCTCGTTTCAGGGGGCAGATACGGACGGGGAGAAAATATGCAAGGCTTTTGGTGAAAAATTTTCATCCGCCCGGCTGGACGGATTGAAAAATTTTCGCCAAAACCCGCAGGGCGCGAGGCGGCCTTGCAGATTTTTAGGGGACCCGTCCGTAGCTTCGCACCCTGAACCCGGCAAGGTGGAGCTACTGACGGGATAAATAAAAACGGGAAAATCGTTATATGGGAAAAAGAGAATTGAAATGCGGCAGGATTCAAGGGGATTGCTTGATGGCATTTTAAAGACAACATAACCATTCCTGAACTTCGCTTTAAAGTTGGTGATAATTTTGAATTAGTACAAATCAAACAAGTTTATGAATTATATTGATTTGAAACATTAAAGAAATCTCTTCTTTGTTTGTCTGAATGATGGTAATATATTTATTATTAGAATTATAATATTAACGAAAAATGGCATCATTGAAAATAAAGTATCGACAGTCCTCTATAGAAGGAAAAGCAGGAACCTTGTTTTATCAAGTAATTCATAAGCGTATAGCAAGGCAGATAAGCTCAGGATACAAAATTTATCCTGACGAGTGGGATATTTCCAACTCCCAAATAATTATACCTACAGGAATTGAAGAAAACAGGTACCGATATTTGGTATCTTTAGAGAAATATATAAAAGAAGATACCTTACGTCTGAAAGATATTATGATAAAATTTGATAATTTTGGGTATAACTATACGGCAGACGAGGTCATTGAATATTATTCCACCTTTCCCAAGAATGAATATTTTATATGCTTCAGTGAGAATCTCATTGAACAATTGAAACAAATAGGAAAAATACGCACAGCTGAAACTTATACCACTACTCTTAATAGCTTCAGACGATTTATGCACTCACGAAAAAAAAATAGTGACATCCCTTTCGATAAGATAGACTCCAGCCTGATGATGGAATATGAACAATATTTAAAATTTCATGATATTTGCCCGAATAGTAGTTCTTATTATATGAGAAATCTCAGGGCTATATATAACCGTGCCGTAGAGAAAGAATTGGTTATACAGCGATATCCGTTTAAATATGTATATACGGGTATAGATAAGACTGTAAAGCGTGCAGTCTCGGCTGAAATTATTCGACAAATACGTGATTTGGATTTAAGCCATACTCCTTCTTTGGAATATGCAAGAGACCTGTTTATGTTCAGCTTTTATACTCGAGGAATGTCGTTTGTAGATATGGCTTACCTAAAGAAAAGCAATTTGCAAAACGGTTTTTTATCATATTGCAGAAAAAAGACCAATCAGCGATTGCTTATTAAGTGGGAAAAACCTATGCAAGAAATAATAGACAAGTATGATACCTCAAACACCCCCTATCTCCTTCCTATAATTAAAAATATCCTAAAGGATAATAGGGGACAATACAAGAATGCAATACGTCTGATGAATACAAAGTTAAAAACAATAGGTATGCTTATAGGATTACCCATTCCATTGACAACATATGTTGCGCGGCATGCATGGGCTAGTATTGCAAGAAGCAAAAATGTTCAAATTTCAACCATTAGTGAGGCAATGGGGCATGATTCGGAAAGTACAACGCGTATTTATTTAGCTTCATTGGATACTTCAATCGTAGATGAAGCAAACAGTCTGATCATACAAACCTTGTAAAAAGGCAGAATATTTGATTGATTTCTTAGCAAGAGAAAGATTTTTGGACTGCAAAAGTATAAATAAAATCAATAAGTTTATGTTTTTTAGATAAATAAAATAATAGCATTATAATATTTTAAATAATACAATTATGCATATTTTATACGCTTTGTTAAGCAATACGACACAATCAGTCTAGTAGTTTGTTGTATATCAATATAAAAACAAAGAAATCTTTCTCTTGCTAAGAGAAAGATTAAAAAAAGTACATAGAAAGTTTTTTGTTGAAATTTTTAAGGTAAAATTGGATGGATGCTGTTTTTGATTCAACCAATATGTTTGGAAAGACGAGTTTGTGTAATGTGTTAATTTATAAATATTTAGATAGAGTAATCGATGTCACTGTATAGTTCAGATACTTTGTCTAGCGTCGGGGAAGACAATCAGGCCGAAGCAAATCATGGATCTGTTTCGGAAAGGGAGATTTTGTCTGTATATGATAATGAATCACCTTGGTTTTACCTTTTCACTCATTGTTCCAAAATGGAACAAGTGGAACGAAAACTGCAAGAAAAGTTTCAGACCTTTATACATAAAACAGTTGTATACAGTCGTCACAAAAAGTGCATAATGAAAGAGGAACGGCCTACCATTTCCGGCTTGATATTTGTCAAAGGAGAATGTTGTCATGAAATTCAGGCATTTCTTGACAGGTATCTTCCGGGGCTGCATCTTGTTAAAGACTATTATACGCGGAAAATAGTTACTATACCGAGTAGCCAGATGTTTCCTTTCATGAAAATATCGGAAATTGGTGCAGACAAAGTTCGATTTATGCCTAACAGTTTAGGACATTATGCTTTCGGGCATACACGGATAGTTGTAACTTCGGGGCTTTTGGCTGGATTGGAAGGTTATATTATACGTATAGCACGCGAAAAACGTCTTGTTACTTCCATTGGTAACATGACAATAGCCATATCCGGCATTAACAAAGAAAGTTTTGAGAATGCAGAAGAGTATGTCAACCTCAGAAAAGAACAACAAGGAGAGAAAGTTTTTCCGAATACAGCTACTTTTACTCCCGAACAGATAAGGGTAAACAATTGTTTTTTTGAACCTCAAAACCGAATAGACGTTTTAGCCATAGCCAAGAGTCTGGATAAGTGTATTTTACAGGCTGAATCCCTGATTATGAGCCATGAGTATGTCAAGGCAATAGAAATTGCTGTATGTATCCTTGAAGAGATAGGATGTCGCATGTTTCATGATGGTAAACAGATGCGGGTGGACAGAATCAAGGACGTTATCAATGCTATGTGCAACAACACAATCCGCATACTGTCGACTATTGAAACACTGCCCGGAATATCCGCTGAAATAAAAGAACGTATAGACACAGAAAGGCAATCGTTGTTCATTCGCTTCCCGTTTTTGCCACTTTCAATTAAGTAAAATGATTATAGCAGTAGATTTTGACGGGACCATTGTGGAGCATAAATATCCGCATATCGGTAAAGAAATTCCTTTTGCGATCTCTACATTGAAGCGTTTACAAGCTGAACATCACCAGTTGATATTATGGACGGTACGAGAAGGCAGACTATTGGAAGAAGCTGTGAATTTTTGTCATGAACGTGGTTTGGAGTTTTATGCAGTGAATGCCAATCATCCTGATGAAGAGAGAAAGATGTATTCTGTTCCCTGTAGGAAATTGAAAGCCGATCTGTTTATTGATGACCGCAATGTAGGCGGCTTGCCCGATTGGGGTGAGATATATGAAATGGTGAGTAATGGATGGAGTAGTCGAGATTATTTTAGTAGCCAGTATTCACCAGGGGAGTCAGAGAAGCGGTCAAGGTTACGAACGTTTTTGGATTCTTATTTTTCTAAAGCAAAGCGATGAGTACAGAATACAATATCCCCAAAACAAACAACAAGCGGATTGCAAAAAATACACTCATGCTCTACATGCGCATGATGTTCAGTATGTTGGTGTCGCTTTATACCTCACGCGTGGTGCTGAACATGTTGGGGGTAGAAGATTATGGAATCTACAATGTGGTTGGTGGATTTGTAGCTATGTTTTCATTAATCTCCAATTCGCTATCTGCTTCAACCGGTCGTTTTCTGACTTTTGAATTGGGAAAAGGAGACATGCAGCGATTAAAACAAGTTTTTTCTACTTCACTGACTATTCATGCAATATTAGCAGTTGCCGTTCTCCTACTTGCAGAAACTATTGGCATTTGGTTTTTAAATGAAAGGATGACGATACCTACAGTTCGTTTGCATGCAGCCAATTGGGTTTTTCAAGCTTCTGTTTTTGCTTTTATGATGGGGCTCTTTTCCGTGCCTTACAGTGCATCAATAGTTTCACATGAAAAGATGAGTTTTTTTGCTTATTTGGGGATTTTTGACGTACTTATGAGGTTGGGTGTCGTGCTCTTCATTGCTTATTCACCTTGGCAGTTTGATCGGTTAATCATATATGCCATGTTGTTGGTTGGTGTGAGCGTGATTTGGCAATTAGCCAACATGGTATATTGCAGTAGGCATTTTCAAGAGTGTAAATTGCAGTTTGCTTTCCATTCAGACAATTGGAAAGAAATGAGTTCTTTTGCCGGGTGGAATTTTATAGGCTGTACAGCTGGATTGCTGAAAGATCAAGGCGTTAATTTGCTTTTAAATCTTTTCATGGGGCCGGTGCTTAATGCTGCCCGTGGTGTTGCCTTATCGGTCAATACGGCTGTGGGTAGTTTTGTTGGTAATTTTATGGCCGCTTTAAGTCCGCAAATTACTAAATCGTATGCTGCCGGAGAATACTTCTACATGATGTCGTTAGTAGAGCGGGGGGCCCGTTTTTCTTTTTACATTCTGTTTTTATTGGCATTGCCCATACTATTTGAAACGGAATTTATTCTGACTTTATGGCTGAACGACTTTCCGCCACATACCGTAAATTTTGTGCGACTGATATTGTTATTGTCATTGTCTGATGTATTATCTAATACATTGATAACTCTACAGAATGCTACAGGGAAGATTAGGAATTATCAGATTGCTGTAGGGGGTGCGTTGATGCTGAATTTTCCGATTTCCTATCTTTGTCTAAAGATGGGTTGTGTACCGGAGAGTGTGTTTATAGTTGCTTTGATTGTATCTGTATTGTGTCTGATACTTCGACTCTTGTTTTTGCGGCGGATGGTACAGCTTTCGGTAAAGCAGTACTTATATAGTGTATGCTTGAATGTGCTGTCTGTATCATTGATTTCTGTGATTATACCTATACTGGTTTACTCTCAAATGGAAGAGGGTTGGGCACGTTTTTTGAGCATTATTTTTTGTTGTATGGTATGCAGTGCACTTTCTATCTATTTGGTAGGGTGCTCCATGTCCGAGCGTAAGTTTATTTTAGAAAGGGTTAGACTGATGAAAAAACGTATTATAGGATGATACAGATAAAAGATAAATCCGTATGTTGTGGCTGTTCTGCCTGTGTGCAAATCTGTCCCAAACAGTGCATTTCATTGAAGGAGGACAAAGAGGGCTTCCTGTATCCTACCGTCAATCATGCTTTCTGTGTAGAGTGCGGTAAATGTGAAAAGGTTTGCCCGGAGCTTCATCCTTTTGAAGTACATGAACCTTTGAAAGTGTATGCAGCCAAGCATCAGGATGATGCAGTGCGTAAAGTAAGCTCTTCCGGAGGTATTTTTACTCTGTTGGCTGATATGGTTATTGATGAAGGAGGGGTAGTGTTTGGTGCCTGTTTTGACAGTGATTGGAGCGTGGTACATGATTTTACGGAAACTCATGAAGGATTACAGGCATTCCGAGGTTCAAAGTACCTTCAGAGTAGAATAGGAAATACATACCGGCAAGCCGAAGTATTTTTGAAAGCGGGTAGAAAAGTACTGTTTACTGGTACTCCCTGTCAGATAGCCGGTCTTAAAAAGTATTTGCACAAAGATTATGAGAATCTGTTGGCTGTTGATTTTGTGTGTCACGGTGTGCCCAGCCCATTGGTTTGGAAGAAATATTTAGAGGAAATCATCGCATGTCAGTGCGAAAAAAATTCAGTTTTGCTTCACTCTAATCCCTTCATTTCTGAAAGAGGTAGCATGGCGGGAATTCGTAAGATTGATGCTATCTCTTTCAGGAATAAGAACTTAGGATGGAAAAAATACAGTTTTGCTCTCACTCTCTCCGAGGTGACAACCGACGGAGAGAAAAATACAGTTTTGCTCTCGACTATATTCCCGGAGAACGAGTATATGCAGGCATTCCTTGCCGATTTTTCATTGCGTCCCAGCTGCTACGCTTGTCCGGCAAAAGGAGGCAAGTCGGGAAGTGACCTGACCATCGGTGATTTTTGGGGGATTGAGAAGATAGCTCCCGAGATAGATGATGATAAAGGATGCAGTTTAGTAATAGTTCATACGGATAAAAAGGTGAACAGGTTGAGCAATAATTCAATTTTATCGGAAATTTCTTTGAGGCAAGACCCTTTTAAAGGCAATCCGAGCTATTATACATCCCCTTATCAACCTGTTAATCGGGCTTTCTTTTTCAGTCAGTTCGGAAAGAATGGCTTCTGTAAGGCATGGAAAAAAACGATGTCTACTAAATTACAGGACCGCATACTAAGAAAGATTTATCAGCTTTTATGAAAATAGCTATCATTACATTGCCATTGCATACCAATTACGGAGGTATTTTGCAGGCTTATGCGCTACAGACCGTATTGCAGCGTATGGGGCATGATGTGCAGCATTTGCAGCCGAAAGTCGAGTTTCATCCGCTTCATCCGGCTTGGAAGATGCCCCTTGTTTGGTCAAAACGGTTGCTGAGGAAATGTTTTGGGGGAGAGTGGAGATTACCTGTATTTGAACATCCTCATCGTTGGATACGTAGATACACGGATGTGTTTATTTACAAGCACATAGAAATGCGCTCTTTGTCAGATGAAGAATGGAATGCATCTTTAGCGAAAGACTATGATGTCTTTATAGTGGGCAGCGATCAGGTTTGGCGACCCTGTTATGCTTTGCCGATAGAAAGATATTTTTTATCTTTTTTGGATGCCACAGGCTCTAATCCACGAATAGCCTATGCAGCTTCTTTCGGTACTGAAAATTGTGAGTTTTCAGCTAATCAAATACTTGATTGCAGAAAGCTTTTGCAGAAATTTTCATTTGTTTCTGTGAGAGAACAGTCTGGAACGGAAATCTGTAAACGGATATTTGGAGTTCAGGCCAGTCATGTATTAGATCCCACCTTGTTGTTATCTAAGACCGAGTATCAATATCTTATTAAAGATGTGCACCCTAGTAAGGGTGATTTAATGGTTTACATACTGGATGAAATTATTTCTACTGAGTATAGGATAAAGCAGTTTGCTCACGCAGAAGGATTAACTCCCTTTCGTATTAATATTAAAGTTGAAAATCTGCAAGTAAAAATAATAGATAGCCAACAGCCACCTGTAGAACAATGGCTTCAAGGATTTATGGATGCTAAATTAATAGTTACAGATTCTTTCCATGTTTGTGTTTTTGCTATCATATTCAATAAACCATTTATCTGTATAGGAAATAATGAACGCGGTATGACCCGTTTCCATTCATTGTTGGACTTGTTTGGATTACAACATTGTTTATTTGATGAAAACCAGTCGTTTGAAATCCCTAAGATTAATTGGGGGAAAATTAACTTGATACTAGATCAATTGCGGAAAGAGTCATTATTCAGTTTAGAACAAGCTTTAAATTATTAAGGACTTTTTTTATCTGTATAACAACAAAAATAGTGTGCTATACATTAATTACCTATAAGAATAGAATATAATTTAGAATAAACTTATTATGGATGATAATGCTTTAATATCAGTCATTGTACCAGTATATAATGTGGAGAATTATCTTTATAAATGTATTTCCTCTATAATAACACAGTCTTATGGAAATTTTGAGCTAATTCTTATAGATGATGGTTCAATAGATAAATCCGGTGAGATATGTGATAGCTTTTCAGAAAAAGATAACCGCATAAAGGTTATACATAAGGTTAATGAGGGAGTATCTTCTGCCAGAAATTATGGCTTAAAACAGGCTCGTGGTGAATACATTTGTTTTGTAGATAGTGATGATTATGTTTTAAATGATTATTTATTAAATCTTATAAATTGTGCTGATAAAGATATTGATTTTGTTTTGTCTGGTTTTAAACTGATTAATGGCTCATTTTGTTATATTTCTTCTCCAACAAAAAGTAAGTACACAGGTAAAGTTGATTTGTTATTGTCTGATTTTTCCCGCCTATATTGTTGTTATGCACCTTATGGTAAATTATTTAAAAGAAATATTATTGTTAAACATAGGTTGTTATTTGACGCAGAGATATACTATGGTGAAGACAGACTATTTGTTTTTGAATATTTATCTTATGTAAATAAAGTAGCTATTACACCTTATGTTGATTACTGTTATTGCCGTAGAGACGGTTCTTTAATTTCCAAAATCTATTCATTCAAACAAGAGTACTATGCTTACCAAAAATCAATCATTGTAGTTGAAAGTTTTTTAAATAAACAACACGTCAAAGATTCAAGAAGCAAAAAAAATATTTTTTCTTTAGTTGCGGATTTTGCTAATCGTGTTTTAAATACAATCTATGGTTCTAAATATTATACCTATAAAGAACGTATGTGTTTATTACAAAATATAGATATTTCACTAATAGGAAAATACTCACACCCTGTGAATATAAGGGAATGGATTATAAAATATTTATTTTTATTCAAACAGGTTAGAATTCATGATTTTTTAAGAATACACAAACAGAAATGGCTACAATTAATCTTTTAATTATTATAAATCAATGAGATATATAGCTGTTATATTAACCGTTCACAATCGATTAGACAAAACTGTAGCATGTTTGAATGCTGTTTTTAACCAAAGAGAAAAATATAGTTTTTTCAATGTAGATGTTTTCCTAACGGATGATGGAAGTACTGATGATACTTCTAAAATACTTCGCAATCGTTTTTCTGCGAAACCATTACATATTTTATCAGGTAACGGTAATCTGTATTGGAATGGCGGAATGATTAATTCTTGGAAAGCGGCCATAGAACATGGAGGCTATGACGGATATTTATGGTTAAACAATGATACAATAGTACTTCCTAACCTATGGAATGAGTTGGAGCAAGCTGACGAATATTCAAGAAAACAATTTGGTAAAGGAGGCATTTATGTGGGGTCTACTAAAGATCCGTTAACGGGAGAATTTACCTATGGAGGATTTGAATTTACTAATCAATGGACTCTGAAAGATAGGTTTCTACATCCTAATGGACATTTCCAACTCTGTCAATGTGCTCATGGAAATGTGACTTATATTTCTCATGATGTAGTAGAAAAGATGGGGATACTATGTGAACAGTATCTGCATGGTGGAGGTGACCATGATTATACTTATTTGGCGTATAAAGCTGGCTTTCCACTTATCGTTTTGAAAGATTATGTGGGAATTTGTGAGAATGATCATCAACAAGGTGGATATGCCGATTTTCTTTCCATGTCACTTAAGCAGAGAATTAAATATCTCTATTCTCCGTTAGGCTTTAATTTACACAATACGCTTCTGTTGCAAAAGAGATGTTTTCCTTATCGGTATCCTTTTGTATGGCTGATGGGATATTTAAAGGCTTTTTTTCCTAAAATGTATTTTAAAATATATAGCCAATGCAGAAATTAAGGATTCAAGCTCCTATTATATCTATTATAATTCCAGCATATAACAGCGAGAAAACAATCAACAGATGTATTGATAGTATCTTATTGCAACGATTTTCTGATTTTGAATTGTTATTAATTGATGACGGAAGTACTGATTCTACAGGATTTATTATTGATAGTTACTGCAAAAAGGATAATAGAATACATGTATTTCATACAAAGAATTTCGGGGTTAGCAGTGCGAGAAATCTAGGCTTGCGAAATGCCGTTGGAAAATGGATTACTTTTGTAGATAGTGATGATTGGCTTGACGTAGATTATATAGAAAAATTATATGAGTCAATACCTAATATCGATAAGTGGAAAGGATTGGTTGTTCAAGGATACTCAAGGGTATTACAAACAACTGATTGTAACATTGAAACTATTTGTCCTACTATTAAGGGATTACACAGTCTTTCTGAAGAAAAAGATTTATTAAGTGTTGGCAAGTTGGATTTAACTCGGTTTAATTTTACTGTTGGAAAATTAGTCTCTAAAGAAATTATAGAGAAATATCAGGTATATTTTGATGAACAAGTTTCCTTTTTAGAAGATTTATTATTTTATTTGGAGTATATCAAATATATAGATAGTTTTTCAGTATCTACAGCTACAGGATATAAATATGTTGTATGTAATTCCGATTCATTATCATATAAACACTATCCAGCAGAAAAAGAATACCATACTTATTACATGTTATTGCAGAAGGTTAATGAAATTCAAACTATACACAAACTAACCAATGTTAATATTAATAATTTAACGAGATGTGCAGAACAATATATTATTAGAGTGTGTAGGAGTTTATACTATAGCCCATATAGAAAGAATAGTTCTTCGAGAATTAAGTTTTTAAAGCAGCTATTTTCCTGTAAAGAGTTTTACCGAATAGTAAGAAAACGGAATGGAAGTTTCGTGGATATATTTTTCTGCATTTGTTGTAGTCTTAGGTTATGGTTTATAGCAGATATTTTTTATAGTAGCTGGATTAAAATCCATAAACGCTAGAATCTGGTATAAGTAGCATGAAAATGATGAAAAGAGTATTTATTGCTTACGGAGATGAAAACTGTGCTTATTCGCTTCGGCGTATTACAAAGCAAGCCAAAAGAATAGGAGTTTTTGATGAAGTAATTTCCATGGCTCCTCAAGATTTGCCTAGTTACATTAAAAAGTCCATTTTGATGCGCCATTCTTATGGTGGAGGATATTGGGCATGGAAACCATGTATCATCAAAGAAATTCTCTTAAAGTATGATGATAACACTGTGGTGTGCTATGCTGACGCAGGTTGTACCTTAAATAAAGGTATTGAATGGACGTTATATTTTGAATTAATGAAAGACTACGACATGATATGCTTTAAATATAGAGATGAGTATCCTCAATGGGCAAAGTTCGGAAGCACTTCAACAAAGATTAAGCATTGGGGAAAAAAGAATACGCTTTTATTTTTAGATGATTTGTTGAAAGGAAAACAATGGAGGGAATGTAATAAAATTTGGGGAGGATTATTATTTGTCAAAGGGAAAAGCAATCCAATCATCAATGAATGGCTTGATGTAACACTAGCGCACCCGGAAATTATTATTGACCCCGATCAGGATGAAATGAAAAATCAATATCCTTATTTTGCTCTTCATAAACACGATCAAGTTATTCTAGTTGCCTTGGCTTATAAATATAAAAATAAATGTCTTGTGCTGCCTGAATTGTCGGAAACTTGTGGAGAGAATGTAGCTGTGTTTGCCTCCCGCATTAGGGCAAGAAATATAAAAGAATATATAGTGCTGAGAATAAAATACTGGGGACGTAAAATATTAGGAAATCGTTCTTTTGAACGTATAAAACGGTGGCTTGGTAAAAAGTAGTAAATATTATGCTGAAAGTGTCAGTAATCATTCCTGTCTATAAGGTAGAAGCCTTTATTGAACGCTGCGCCCGGTCTTTGTTTGAACAGACTTTAAAGGAGGATGTGGAATTCATTTTTGTGGATGATGCTTCTCCTGATTATAGCATTTCGAACATACATCAGTGTCTGAATGATTATCCAGAACGGAAACAACAGACGAAGATTTTAGTTCACTCTCAAAATCAAGGTTTGCCTTCTGCACGAAACACGGGATTACAAGTAGCTAGTGGCAAATACGTTTTTCATTGTGACAGTGATGATTATTTAGACGGTGGTGCGTTGGAACTGATGTATGCGGCTGCAGAACAGAGCCAGGCTGATATGGTGTGGTGCGATTGGTATTTATCGTTTGCTCACAACGAACGGTATATGAAGCAGCCCAAGTATGATTCGCCTATCGAAGTGTTAAAGGGAATGTTAGGCGGATCCATGAAATACAATGTTTGGAATAAGTTAGTTAGCCGTCGTTTGTATACAGATAATCAGATTACTTTTTCTGACGGGCATGGAATGGGAGAAGATATGACGATGATTCGCCTAGCGGCTTGTGCCAAAAGAGTCTGTTATCTTCCACAGGCTTTTTACCATTATGTACGGCAAAATGAGCATGGGTTTACCCAGGTTCGACAACCGGCTGGCATCAATTATCGGCACTTGGAGGATTTGAAATGGAATGTAGAACGAACTACGAACTTTGTGGCTCAGAAATGGGGTAGTCAAGTGGAAAAAGAATTGGCCTTCTTTAAACTTGAAGCCAAATTCCCCTTTCTGATTTCCGAAGATACCGAACGCTATGCTTTGTGGCAGTCTTGGTTTCCCGAAGCAAATCCATATATTTTGCAAAATCATTATATTTCTTTCCGAAGCCGCATGTTGCAATATTGGGCATCGAAAAAGCAGTTTTGGGTGGTGAGGCTTTATAACCAAATCCTGATGAAGTTGGTATATGGTGTTCTTTACAAATAAAGAATAGAAGCATGATGAAATACATCTCTACAATTGGTACAATTGCGCTTATGAGTTTGTTTCTGTTTCCCATTGAATTGAAGGCTTTTCCAGGAATGAACTCCAAAAAGTTTTTGGCGGCTGTGGGACTTGTCTGGTTTTTTATTTACTTGGGAAAATACAGAACTGGACGTTTCAGCAAAGATATGGTGATTCTTTCTTTGCTGGCTGGCGGTGTATCAATGGCCGGATTGATAGCCGTGACTTATAATGAAACGCCCGATTATGCCTATGTCACTTATATCAGCTCCATGTGGGTGTGGCTGGGGGCTGCTTATGTAGTGGTGAATATTATCCGGTTAGTGCATGGCAGCGCTTCCATCTGGCTAGCTGGTAATTATTTCATTGTGGTGTGCGTTATTCAGTGCGTCATGGCCTTATGGATTGACTCTTCTGTAGAATTGAAGCAAGCCATTGATTCAGTTGTTGAGCAAGGACAGGACTTTTTGAATTCATATAATGTAGAACGGTTGTATGGTATCGGTGCCAGTCTCGATGTGGCTGGAAGTCGCTTTTCTGCCGCCTTGGTTCTGCTGGCTTTTTTCCTGCTGTCCATGGAACAGACTCGTTTTCGGAATTGGATGTTTTTCTATTTACTGGCCTTTGTCTTCATTGCGGTAGTAGGGAACATGATAGCGCGTACCACTACGGTAGGTTTGCTGCTGGCCATAGCTTATTTGCTCTATAAATCGGGAATTTGGCGCTTGCAGTTGTCGGCTGAAAGCCGTAAGTTATGGTTGTATTTAGGGGGAGTACTCTTGCTTACAATTCCTCTTTGTGTTTATTTATATCAGCAGGATGCAATCTTCAGAAGTAATTTACGCTTTGCGTTCGAAGGGTTCTTCAGCCTGATAGAAAAAGGGGAGTGGCAGGTGTCATCCAACGAAAAGTTAAAGACGATGTATGTATTTCCAGACAATCTGAAAACCTGGGTGATGGGTGACGGGTATTTTAGCAATCCATATAGAATAGACCCTTATTTTACTGGGGATTATATCGTTGGATATTATATGGGTACAGATGCTGGTTACCTGCGCTTTATATTCTATTCCGGTCTGATAGGGCTGGCAGCAATAACAGCAGTGGTCTGGAAAGCTTGCCTCATCTGTAGACATCGGTTTGAGGCACAGAAAGAACTGTTCGGGCTGTTTCTCTTGGTCAATTTACTGGTCTGGTTTAAAGTGTCTACCGATATATTCTTGATTTTTGCCCTATTCATGATGGTGAATCAGGATGAAAATGATGCTTACAACCGGAAAATAACTTTGGCAAATGAAAATACTCTATAATATTGCCGGTACCTGTCATTCCGGTGGCATGGAACGGGTCTTGGCCAATAAAGCCAATTACTTAGTCAAGCAGGGGATGGAGGTTGTTATCGTGACTACAGACCAGCAGGGGCTTCCTCCTTTTTTCTCTCTGGACGAGCGGATACGTTGCATAGATTTGTGTATAAACTATGAGGAAAACAACGGAAAATCTCTTTTTAATAAGCTGTTGCATTATCCGCTGAAACAATGGAAGCATAAGAAAAGACTGACCAAAATACTGATGCAGGAACGCCCGGACATCACTATTTCGATGTTTAACAACGATGCCGGCTTTATTACGGACATTAAAGATGGCAGTAAAAAAATACTGGAAATTCATTTTTCCAAGTTCAAACGTCTGCAATATAATCGTAAAGGATGGTGGAGACTGGTAGATGTATGGCGTACCAAACAAGACGAGAAGATTGCCAGACGCTTCGACCGGTTTGTTGTGTTGACAAAAGAGGATAAAGATAACTGGGGGCATATGGATAATATTTGCGTGATACCTAATGCGAATACTTTTTCTACCCACCAAACAGCTGTCTTGAATGCTCGAAGAGTAATCGCCATAGGACGTTACAACTATCAGAAAGGTTTCGATCGGCTGATAAAAGCATGGAAGACAGTCAATCAAGTGTGTCCCGAGTGGACGTTGGATATTATCGGTGAAGGAGAGGATAAAGCCAGGTTGCAGTCTTTGATTAACTATGAGAAATTAAACAGAAGTGTGAGATTAATGCCTGCTACTTCGGATATTGAAAATGTGTATTTGGGGGCATCGGTCGTTGTTATGTCTTCACACTACGAAGGTTTGCCTATGGTGCTCTTGGAAGCACAATCATTCGGCCTTCCAATCGTAGCTTTTGCATGCCAGTGCGGACCCAAAGACGTCATCACTGATGGAGAAACGGGATTCCTTGTACCAGAGGGGGAGGTGGAAGGTCTTGCCGACAGATTGATAACTGTAATGGAAGACGATAATTTGCGGTTGTCAATGGGGAAAAAAGCTAAAGAAGCTTCACACCGCTATGAAGAGCGGGGGGTGATGCAACTATGGATGGAAACTTTTCAAACTGTAATGGAACAATGAAAACAATAGTAGTATCTGCCGTAACATTGCGAAAAGGCGGAACGTTGACTATTCTTAGGCAATGTTTGTCCTATTTGTCAGAACTGGCTGTTCAAGGAGGTTATCGTATTGTTGCTATAGTTCATCAAAAAGATTTGGCTTTTTATTCGAATATTGAGTATGTAGAAATGCCAGGAATCATTCAGGGATGGGGAAAAAGATTATGGTGCGAATATGTGACCATGTATAGAATATCCAAACAATTTGCTCCTGTATATCTGTGGTTATCACTGCATGATACCACTCCTAATGTACCGGTGGAACGGCAGGCTGTGTATTGCCAGACTTCTTTTCCTTTCTTAAAAGGAAAGTGGCAGGATTTGGTCTTTGATTATAAAATTGTATTATTTACATTATTTACAAGATTTGCTTATCGCATCAACATTCATAGAAATCGTTATTTGATAGTGCAAGCTGAATGGTTGCGAAAAGGATTCTCAAAAATGTTTGGCTTACCTCAAGAGAAGTTTATTGTTGCTACACCTGACCGAAAGAGCGGAATTAAAATAGAAGTAAAAAGCAGTGCAAATAATTGCTATACCTTTCTATTTGTATCAACACCGGATTGTCATAAGAATTTTGAAACGCTTTGCCGTGCAACGGCTTTGCTTGAAAGGGAACTAGGTGTAGGAAAGTTTAAAGTGATTTTAACCATATCCGGTAATGAGAACCGATATGCCCGGTGGCTGTATCGTCATTGGGGGCATCTGAAATCAATCGAATTTGCAGGATTTATGAGCAGGGAACAGCTTTACCGGAATTATGCCGGCGCTCATTGTCTGGTGTTTCCTTCGAGAGTGGAAACCTGGGGATTGCCTATCAGCGAATTTGCGGCATTCGGTAAACCTATGCTGTTGGCCGATTTGCCTTATGCGCATGAAACAGCATCGGGAAGCTGTCAAACGGCTTTCTTTGATCCGGAGAATCCGAAATCATTAATGAACCGGATGAAGCGGTTAGTGAATGGGGATGTTTCTTTCCTGAAGGAGATTCCCCATCAGGTTCCTGCAGAACCTGCCACAAACACATGGAAAGAATTATTCGATCTGTTATTACAATAAATTTAAGAATGAAAAAAGAGAATCCAAGTATTCTTCAACTCGGCAAATTCTATCCGATTAAAGGAGGTGTGGAGAAAGTAGCCTATGATTTGATGACAGGACTCTCCACCAATAAAATTCACTGTGATATGTTATGTGCTACTGTTGCAGGCAAAGGAAAAACGATCCGTTTGAATTCCTATGCTCGACTGATGGAATGCCATTCGTGGGGAAAGGCTGCTGCTACCATGATAGCTCCTTCCATGATTACGGTGCTTCGGAAAGTCTGTCCGTCTTACGACATTGTACATGTGCATCATCCCGACCCGATGGCGGCTTTGGCATTGGCTCTTTCCGGATATAAAGGAAAGGTGGTGCTGCATTGGCACAGTGACATTCAGAAGCAGAAATATCTGCTAAGGCTGTACCGTCCGCTACAGGATTGGCTGTTGCGGAGGGCTGACCTCATTGTAGGTACTTCACCCGTATATGTGGATGAATCGCCTTTTTTGAAGAACGTACAGCAAAAGACCGTCTGTCTGCCGATAGGAGTTTCTCCCATTCTTCCTGAACCGGAAGCTGCCGATAAGATACGCCAGCAGTATGGCGGAAAAAAAATAGTCTTCTCTTTAGGACGGCTGGTGGCTTACAAGGGGTTTACTCATCTGGTGGAAGCTGCCCGGTTTCTGAAGGATGATTATGTTGTTCTGATTGGCGGTACAGGAGCACTGGAGCAGGCATTAAGCCAGCAAATTAAAAGGCTGGGGCTTGAAAACAAGGTTGTACTGTTGGGCAGGATTCCGGATAAAGACCTGCCGGCCTATTTCGGAGCGTGCAAGGTGTTCTGTTTGCCTAGCGTACAGAAGACAGAGGCTTTTGGCATTGTACAGATAGAAGCCATGTCGTGCGGAAAACCGGTGGTAGCCACTCGGATTCCACAGTCGGGTGTGTCGTGGGTGAATAAACACGGGGTGTCCGGACTGAATGTAATGCCGGGTAACGCCGGTGAACTGGCTCGTGCAATACAGGATATAGCAGACAACGAGTCCGTTTATGACAAATATTCCATGGCTGCAAAAAACAGGTATTGGGATATCTTTACCAATGAACACATGATAGACAAATGCAAAAGAATCTATAATAATTTATGGGAAGGATAAAAGAAGTAGTTTTGGATGCGGAAGAAAGCATGACTGTTGCTTTTAAGAAGGAACAGCGGATGTCTTTGGCATCCTGTTGGGTAAAAAGAAGTTTTGATATAGTAGGAAGTATAGTCGGATTAACCGTCTTGTCTCCGGCATTTATTGTCATAGGAGCATTGGTCAAACGTGAGGATAAAGGCCCTGTCCTGTTCAGGCAAGAACGTATCGGCTATAAGGGAAAGCCGTTTACTCTTTATAAATTCCGCTCTATGACGGCAACTGCCGAGTCTGACGGACGTCCGATGCTCTGTCAAAAACATGACAAGCGGCTGACCCGCATCGGCAGGTTTCTGCGGGAGCACCACTTGGATGAGTTGCCACAGCTTTGGAATGTGCTTAAAGGAGATATGAGTTTTGTAGGACCTCGGCCGGAACGCCGTTTTTTTATTGACAGGATTATTTCGATCAATCCTAACTATAGGCTTCTATATCAATTACGTCCGGGATTGTTTTCAACGGCAACACTCTATAATGGGTATACAGATACCATGGAGAAAATGTTGGAACGGTTACGCATGGATCTGGAATACCTGAATAACCGTTCTTTGTGGACAGATATTAAAATAATATTTCAAACCGTATGGGCAATTGCTTCGGGTAAAAAGTTTTAAGAGATGAGAGTACGGAATGATTTGAAGCTTAGAAAAATCGGAAATAAGTACGTTTTGGTGGAAGTACGTGACAGCCATGCCAACCTGACCGATGTATTCACCTTGAATGCCACGGCGGCGTGTCTGTGGCAACGGATGTGTGAAGGAGATTTCACTGATCAAGAACTGGCAGAATGGGTATGTGAGCGGTTTGAGGTCAATATTGATACGGCTCTGGGAGACATCAACAGACAGCTGAATGAGTGGAAAAAGTATAACTTGTTGGTACAAGATAAATGAGCGAACTTCAATATAGCAATCACATCACAGATGCCTTTCTCGTTTTATTAAAAGCGGGTTTATGGGAGAAGGATTTGGAAAGCCTTTCCTGTTTTCCCTTGACCTCTGAAGAATGGCATGAAGTGTATCAGCAGGCTCTTTGCCAGACTGTGAGCGGCATAGTCTACCGAGGAATTATCCGCTTGCCTGATCATCTGATTCCTCCTGAGGATATTCTGTTGCGTTGGGTAGTTCGGGTGGATGCCATTGAACAGAGGAACCGACACATGAATGAGGTGGTAAATGAACTTTGTTCCCTCTTTAAGAACGAGGAAATACGGACCGTCTTACAGAAAGGCCAGGGGATAGCCTCACTCTATGAATATCCTCTGATGCGGGAATGTGGTGATATAGACCTGTATTTTCCGAGCAGGAAAGAGAGGAATAAGGCTGACTTGTTTGTTCGGCAGCAAGGAATACAGACCGGTAAAGGGGCAGACGGAAGCATTCATTATGATTGGAAAGGTGTGATTGTGGAACATCACAGCCGGCTGTTGGATTTGTATAGCCCTTTTCGGCAAGATTATCTGAATCAATTGGAAAAAAAAATTGGATTTTCCACGATCAGACTTTTGAAGGAGGATGACAGAGAAGTGACAGTAGCTTCATCTGTGCTGAATCTGCTGATGCTGAACGTCCATATCTTAAAGCATGCCATGGGATTGGGGGTCGGACTGCGACAACTATGCGATATGGCACGCGCTTATTATAAGTGGCACGGAACCATGGAAAAGCATGAACTATGTGAAATATACAGGAAAACCGGCTTGGTCAGGTGGAGCAATCTGCTGCATAGTGTTTTGATGGAATACCTTGGAGTACCGGTCTTTTGTCTGCCGGATGATATAGACAAGCATGAATCTCCTTTGCCTTTGTTTCATATCATACAGCAGGGTGGAAATTTCGGTCACTCTTCTGTCTGCCGTTCGATATCAAGAACTGAGTGGCAGCGGAAACTGTTTACGGCACAGTCCTTCTTCCGGAATGTCCGTTTTGTTTTTCGGTATGCGCCTTGGGAAGGTTTAGGCATGGTATTCACATTCTTGAAAGGGCAGGCAAGATGAACGAAACGTATCATTATTGTATAGCAGATTTTCGTTTTTCCGTTTCCTGTATTTTGGATTTAGACAATCTGTTGCCTTCCTTTTCCACATTCCGTACCAAGTCTTGCTGTGAAGAAGAAAGACTGTTTGTCATGGATGTGTTACCCCAGATTCCTGAATCTATGGATGATATGGTGGAAATGGAGATTTCTGACAATGACATGGGACAGGTTCGATTGCTGGGAACAAATGACAGATACCGCATTGAACTGAAATATGAAGACGGAATGGTTCATAGAATGCAGGCAGATAAATCCTTCACTTCTATCCAGGTACAGCTTTGTAGGCAGGACAGGTATCTTGGTGAGGCACTCAGTTCGATGCTGCGAATTGCCTTTTCGCAGGCGATACTCAGCTACGGAGGAATTTCGGTTCATGCATCGGCTGTGACACGTATGGACAGTACTTATCTGTTTATGGGCAAAAGCGGGACAGGAAAAAGCACACATGCCTCCCTTTGGCTCAACTGTTTCCCGGACAGCGAATTGCTGAACGATGACAATCCCATTATTCGTATTCAGAAACAAACTGCTTATGTGTATGGAAGTCCATGGAGTGGCAAAACACCTTGTTATAAGAATAAACGAACCCGGCTCGGTGGTGCTGTCAGATTGGTTCAGGCCAAAGAAAACCGTTTCATGCTGCAAGAGAGTGAAAATGCTTTCATAACCTTGCTGCCGGGATGTTCAGCCATACACAAAGACATTGTATTGTACAATCATCTTTGCAATACGTTAATTGAACTGATAGCTGTCATTCCGGTTGGTGTTCTGCTATGCAAGCCGGAACAGGAGGCTGCCTTAAAATGTGAAGCAGCATTCAAAGCCACCTTAGCTTAGTGTAAATAAAATTAATTGATAATGAAGAAGAGAAATAATTTAATTTTTGGGATGGCCTTTCTTATCTTGCTATCCTCTTGTTCCCCACAAAATTTCGTGTATTGGAAAAACATACAGAGTGAAGCCAAATGCCTGGAAAATGAACGTTATGAGGCCATCATTCAAAAGGATGACAGGCTCTCCATTCAGGTAAGCAGCAAGAATCCTGAGTTGGCCATTCCTTTCAACAGACAGGGAGGAACTTTTTATCTGACAGAGGATGGAACAGTTTCCGCTTCTTCGGAAGGAACGGCAACGGTTAGAGAAAAAGGCTACCGTGTGGATGTGGACGGCAATATTGAATTTCCTATTCTTGGCAAACTCCATGTAGGAGGATTGACTTTGAATGAAGCTACGGAAATGATTCAACAGAAAATCAAAGAAGGCAACTATATCAAATCGCCTTTGGTATCCATAGAAATACTGAATTTCAAGTATACCGTGTTGGGGGCAGTTGGAAATACCGGTACATTCCGGGTGGACGGCGACCGCGTCACTTTGGTAGATGCCATAGCCAATGCGGGCGATTTGGCTTCGAATGCCCGTGTAGACCGTATTCAGGTAATCCGTACCGTGAACGGCGAAAGAAAAGTTTTTGTGCACGATTTCGGGGATGAATCATTGTTTTATTCTCCGGCATTTTATCTGCAACAGAACGATATTGTGTACGTAGAACCCAAGTACCGGAAGAAGAGCCACGAAGACCGCGGTTTCCAATATGGAACTCTTCTGCTTTCGCTGGTCACAACGATTTGCTCTATTCTATGGGCTACCAAATAACCCGATTTTTTTATTATCTGTAAAGTATATGAATCAAACGAACACATCTACAGCTTCAGGAAAAGAACAGGGACTTAATTTAGTAGATATGCTGGTCTTTTTCCTTTCCAAATGGAAATGGTTCCTGCTGTCTGTCCTGTTATTCGGAAGTTTGGCTTGGTTGCAGTATGCCCGCTCACCGTTGGTGTATTTTCGGCAGGCCACGGTCATCATCAAAGATCCGAGCAGCAAGCCTTATACGGCGGGCGGACTGAACCGTTATGATAATTTTGTTAATAAGGTGAACGTTGCCAACGAACTGTTGCAGTTCCGATCCAAAAAACTGATGCGTGAGGTAGTAAGCCGGGTACATGCGGACATCAGTTATCAGATACAGGACGGACTCAGACGGAATGAACTTTTCACACGTTCCCCCATTGCAGTCCGGTTTATCGATGCTACTCCTGAACGGAGCGTCGCTTTTACCGTTATTCCCAAAAATGAAAAAGAAGTGTTTCTTTCCCAATTGACAGGTGATGATATGGATAAAGTACTTACCGTAATGATGAATGATACGGTGGCTATTGGCGATTTGCATATTGTTGTCACTTCCACTCATTTTTATAAGGAGGCTTGGCTGGGGAAGTCGATTCAGGTTCAGAAAAGACCTTTGGATGCAGTTACTGCTTATTATCAGGCAGCATTGGGCATCCGGCAGGAAGAATCTGAAGCATCCATTCTCACTCTTTCCTTGAAAGACAATTCACCGGTCCGTGCCGAAGACGTGTTGAACATGCTGATAACCGTATATAATGAGGAAGCCATCCGGGACAAAAATCAGGTGGCCGTGAATACCGCTGAGTTCATCAATGACCGTCTGATCATCATCGGACAGGAGCTGGGTGATGTAGAGACAGACTTGGAATCGTTCAAACGGGATAACAAAATGGTGGATATTGCAACCTCTGCCAACATGTTTATCTCTGAATCTCAGAAGTACAATTCTGATGCCTTGGAACTGGAAACACAATTGCAGCTTGCACAGTATATCAAGGATTATCTGACGGATGCCAGAAAAGAGACAGACCTGATTCCTGCCAATACAGGTATCAGTGATATGAATATCGAAAGCCAGATCAGCCAATATAATGCCATCAAGCTCAAACGGGACAAGCTGATAAACGAAAGCAGTGACAGCAATCCGGTGGTGGAGGAACTGAACAATGCGCTTCATGCCATGAAGCAGAGTATTATCCGGACTGTGGACAACATGATTGTGGGCATCAACATGAAACGAAACGATGCACAGAGCCGGGAAAAGCTGGCGCAGAGCCGGGTAGCTTCCATTCCTACGAAAGAAAGGCAGATGCTTTCAATTGAACGACAGCAGAAAATCAAGGAATCGCTTTATATGTTTCTGCTTAATCGTCGTGAGGAAAATGCTTTGTCGCAAGCCATGGTGGACAACAATGCACGGGTCATTGACAGTGCCGACGGCAGTGATGCCCCCATATCTCCCAAGCGAAACCGTATTCTGCTGCTGGGCGTGTTGTTGGGCCTGGCGGTGCCTGGAGTGGCGTGTCTGCTGATTCTCTTTCTGGATACGCGGGTACATAGCCGGAAAGACATGGAAGGCTGGATTAGCATACCGTTTCTCGGCGAAATCCCACTTGATAAAAATCAATTGAAACATCGGTCAGACAATCGGAAACAGCAGCTGGCTGTGGGCGAACGGGATGATGATATCGTGTCAGAGGCTTTTCGCATTTTGCGCACCAATATGGCTTTTATGAGCAAGAAGGAGAAACCGATGCAGGTTATTACGTTTACGTCATTCAATGAGGGAGCCGGAAAGACCTTCATTTCACGGAATCTTGCCATGAGTCTGGTCCGTGCCAAAAAACGGGTGATTCTGTTAGATTTGGATATACGGAAAGGGACACTGAGCCGTGTTTTCAATCTGCGGAAAACCGGTATGACGGATTATTTGGCTGACAGTTCCATTCCTATAGAAGATGTAATACAGCATGGTGAACAGTTTGATATTATAGCTTCCGGCACGGTGGCACCAAATCCGGCCGAACTTTTAATGGATGAACGACTGGATGAACTGGTGAGGGAACTTCGCTCCCGTTATGACTATATCATAGCAGACAGTGTGCCTGTGGGAATTATAGCAGATGCCACCATAACCAATCGTATCGCTGATCTGACCGTCTTTGTGGCGCGTGCCGGAAAACTGGACCGCCGACAGTTGCCGGATATTGAATTACTGTATCAAGAAAAGAAATTGACCAATATGGCTATTGTGCTCAATGGTGCAGACTTGCGTAATCGCTATGGCTACCGCTATTACGGTTATTACGGAAACTATAGCTATGGTGCAAACAAGAAAAAGAAATTTTAATGTTTTAAAGTGAAATTATAAGAAATGAACGAACAGAGAAAAGAGAAGTATGAGACACCTGTAACGAAGCATGTACAGGTAGAAGTGGAAAACTCCATTTGCGCTGCTTCAGTGACTCCAAACCCTGGAGATGATGTGAAGACTGACCGTCATGTGGATATCAATCAGCAGATAGATGGCGGTGAAATAGATTTCACTAAGGGAGAAACTTGGGATTGATTGAAAGAGTAAAAACAATGTATTAAGGTAAAGTTAAGATGGAAAAGAAAAATGGTTTGCTGACAGCTGCCTTGCTGGCCACTGTGTTATTTATGGGCGGTTGTAGCAGCGAAGATAGTGAAATGGGTACACCGGCGCAGCCTGGCAGCCCTATTTTGTTCAGTGTGGCAGATGTTCAGCCACGGACACGCACGATATATGAAGACCGGCTTCAAATCAATTGGGTGGAGAATGATGAGATTGGAATTTGTTCACCTTCTGACAATGTGCTTCCTTCTGTTGAAGGAGAATCTAAGAATGCTACGTATAAAGTAACTGCCTTAAATGCCGATGGTCATCTCCATCATGCGGAAATAGAGGCATCTGTGCAAGGAATCTGCTTGAAATGGGGGGATGACTTGAACACTCCAGCTGTTTTTTATGGAGCTTATCCGGCAGAGAGAATAGTTACATATCCAGAAGAAAACAGTGCTATATTCTCCATGAAGTTTTACACCAATCAAGAGTGTGAGGTATATTCGTCCGAGAATGGGGTGTATTTGACTAAACCGGATATGAAGAATGCCTATATGGTGGCAAAGAATGAACTCACTCCTATAGGCGACCATGTGTTATTGTCTTTCGACCCGATTATGACTACACCGGATATTACGATTACGGCAGGTAGTTATGAAGTGGGAACAGGCATTATCCAGCCGGTTACGGTCACTGGGGTCAGCGTCATTATGCCTAAGAAATTGAGTTCTTCCGATTTGAATTACAAGATTACTGATTTAACCAATGGAAATATTACAGCTCCTCGTGGTGAATTGCAAGATATTACTGATGGTCAAGAGAGTGTATTTATTCAGATAGACAATGCCGGAAAGAAATACATTGATTTGTATGAAGGTGAAAGTATTAATCTGATGGCTTTTCTTCCACCGATTCCTAATTTAACCAATGCTCAAATTCGAGTACATACCTTGGGGGCCACAGACTTTGTGAAAACGGTAACCGATGAATTGAAAGCGCAAAGCAGAATCACTATCAAGCTGCCGGATATTACACCTGAAACTACCAAGCCGAATAATTGGATTAGTAGGTTGGACGGTAATACTTCACTGAAGAGTATGTCTATTCCGGCGTATGTATGCAAGGGTACAGAAACATCGGATGATATTAAAAAGCTTTTAAAGAAAGGTGTGCGGGCGTTTGATGCGCAAGAACTAACTAGTTCAAGTTTTGGTAAACATACTATTAATAAGGATTTCGTTAATGTATGTAATGAATATCTGAAAGGATATACAACAGAATTTATCATTGTTTGGACAGAGAATAATATTAAAGATACCTCTTGGGAAATGTTTACAAATGAAATTAATCAAGCTAGAGGAAAAGTGATTTTAATACAAAAGCATAATAAAGGCTTATTTACTTCTGATAAGTTTACAAATAATGGAGAATCTGACAAATTGTTTGGTTTCAATACTGTTGTAGAAAAATTTGATTTAACAAATTCAGATTGGAATGCTATGCTTAATAATGAGGTAGCTAATAATAAAATCCTTTACGATAAGATTGTGACCAGTACAAAGCAAAGCGGCTGTACCGGTATTGTGACTATCCCCAATGCAGATAAATCTTTTGATAGTAGTTACGGTGACTTGCTGCTGCAAGCGGTGATAGACTGTAATTTCAAGTTAAGACGTAATTCCAAAAATCAACAATAAATCCAAATGAACATGATATTTAATCCACATACAATGAAGACAAAAAGAATATTAGCCGGCATGATGCTGTGCTGCGGAATTGCTTCTTCTGCTTTTGCGCAAGTAAAGGAAGGAGAAAGCATCACCATGACTCAAGTAGATACCATACAAGTGACGAATCATAAAGAACGGGTCATTACCAATACGTTCTGGAACAACTGGTTTGTGATGGCTGATGCCGGCGTTAATGCCTTTTGGGGCGACTGTCCTGTGGGCAAATTCAAGGACCGTTTGACTCCACAGTTTAATGTGGGTGTGGGTAAATGGGTGATTCCCGGTTTCGGTCTGAACCTGCAGTTTACAGGCTTCCGTTCGAAAGGTGATAAAGGTGTACAAGGTCTGTACACACCTGGTAGCCAAACTTATACCGATGCGGATGGTAACAAATACTGGAAGGAAAAAATTAAATGGTGGGATTTAAGTTTCAATGCCATGTTTAACCTCACCCGGCTGATTGGCGGTTATGAAGGAATCAGTTCATCCAAACATTTGAACCAATTCATTGCTTCGATAGGTGTCGGTGCCACCCATCACTATGACTTGCCGTATGGTTCTGCCAACGAATGGTCTGGACATTTGGAATTGCAGTACAGTCGTTTCTTCTCGGCCAAGAAGAATCTTTCATTGGATGTGAAACTCCGGGGGCTCTTCTATGAAACCAAATACGACGGTGTGTTCAATCATCAGCTGTTTGACGAGAATATCTCACTCAATGTGGGTATGACCTACTACTTCAAGGAGCGTGGATGGGGCAGAACGACGACCAACACCACTATCTACAAACAGGATGACCGCCAGATTTCCTATCTGAATGATGAAATCAACCGCTTGAGAAGTTTGAAGGCAGATACAGTAGTAATAGAGAAAGGAACCGCTGAGGTTTTGCAAAATATTGTAACCTTCCCTTATCTGGTGAACTTTGTCATCGACAAGGTGAAAGTGGTAAACCGTGAAAAGGTGAACTTAAAAGCGGTGGCAGCCATGATTAAAGCTACCCCTGAACAGAAATACCTGATTTGTGGCTATGCCGATAAACATACCGGAAGTGTGAAGCGAAATCTCTGGTTGGCAGAAAATCGTGCCAAGAACGTCTATAAGGTATTGACCGAAGAATTCAGCGTATCGGCCGACCAGTTGGTATTGGATGACAAAGGCGGTGTGGATAATATGTATTATGATGACCCGCAGCTGAGCCGTTCGGTGATTATTTCAAAGTATAATGAGTAACGAATGAAAATAGTATTGATAAGGATATGAAGATAAAAGACATTCTTTTAGGAGGGCTTGTTTTATTCTCTGCATGCTTACAGTCATGTCAGGATGATGAGCTGATATCTGTATCGGAAGTACCACAGACTATAACACGCAGTACAACTGATGCTGCTTCCGGACTGACAAAAAATGCTGAAGGTTATTGGGTGGCTTCTCGAAGAGTTCCTTTGGTAGGTGAGGGGCGTATGGTTAATGATTATTCCAATGCCTTGATTACCGCCCTTGGAACTACTAACGGTTTTGATAATATGCTGGATACCGATTTAGATAATGCTACTTATTTCGGAGGGGTTGAAGTTGACCTATTAGGTAATCAGATTGCTTCGGTGATTGATTTGAATCGGGTTTATGCCGGAGGCCAAACGGCCGGGTTTGTGTATAAAGCGGCGAATGATAAATTGCTATCTGCTACCGTATTGAAGGGATTTTGGTTGAAAACCTTCTTAAATGGAGTAGAACAAGAAGTGAAGGGAGGTAATACGGAAGGAAAGCTTCTGGAATTGAACTTGTTGGGAGCAGCCAACAATGACGGAAAGCAGAGCCTCTCTATCTCTACCAGTTTTGACAAACCTTTTGATGAAATTAAAATCGGTATTGCAGGTGTGGATGCCGAGGTGTTGTCTGGCTTAAGTCTTTACTATGCGTTTGTTGGCGACAACGAGGTCAAGCCCTGTACGAAGGGAAGTACTTATTTCCCCGATTCCGAAATACATTATAATGGAGTTTTTGATTGGGGGTGGACTGATGCAAGTCTGACTCTGCAAGCCGGTAAACTGGTTGATTCAGATTTGGATAACGGTGTTACGTTTGGAACACTGACTGAATTGCTTAAAGATCCTTATATTACCGTGAATTTAGGGAAAGAGATTCCGGCAGGTTCTGAAATAGGCTTCTATACTACAGCCATTGATGTACTCTCTATTAATCTTGGAGATGGTGTTCAGTTGACTACCTATGATAAGAAAAACAAGGAGGTTGAAGAGGTTACCATCAAATCGCTTTTGGGTATCTCGGCAGTAGGGGGTGGAAAAAGTATGATCAGTATGGTCATTACCAAACCTTGTTCACAGATTCGAATCAAATACAATGGGGTGAATATTTCACTTGGTGCTACCACCGTTCATTATGCATTTGTCAAGGACCCGATAGTGGTGGATCCTTCCAGCTATTTTTCGTTAGCCAACGATAAGATAACAGGAAATTCCTATCAGTTTCTCGTACCGGAGTCGGGTAAGGTTACTTGGAGCTTAAAAAGTGCTCCTGAGGGTGCCAAGGCCAGCATCACTTCTAATGGAAAGTTGATTGGAATGACGGTGGATGGTGACTATGTGGTAGTGGCTACTTATACTTATAAGGACGATGAAGGCCAAACGCAAACCATCAGTCAAGAAGTAACCGTAAAACGTGAAAATGTGAAAATGGATGAAACTTGCGACCAGATTATTGATGAGGAGAATTATGGAGCAAGCGTTAGTGCTAATACGGCTGGTGGAAGTGTATTGGAGATATTTGATAAAATAGAGGGTGTCGAAAATCTTGTTGACAATAATCGGGATAATTATGCGAATTACTCCAATGTGTTAACACTCATAGGAGGTAAATGTCTGGTATCTATTAAAACAGAAAAGCCAATCAATGAAAACTCTGAAGAAATCAAGACCGGATTTGTGATGGAAACCAATACGACTATCTTAGGAGCTGACGTATTGAGGTTTTTTGTAGTTAAGCTGTACAGGGATGGAAAGGAAGTGGCTACCAATCCTACTGCCGGTTCTGAAGTGGCTGATGTTGGATTGATTGGCAGTGAAAGCAAGAAAATGCGGGTTGGTTTTAAAACGAATGTATCTTTTGATCAAATAGAACTTTGGCATGCCGGTGTGCTGAATCTCAATCTGAAGTCTTATAAACTCTATTATGCCTATTGGGAAAAAGTCAGTGATAACTGTGTGAGTTCAGATCCGGCTGAAGCTTGTATCGAACTGCTGACTCCTGCTTCTTACGGTGCTGAAATTAATTATGCGGAAACCAAAGCCACAGGAGTGGCCAACATTGGAGCAAGTTTCAATAATTTAAGCAAGCTTTTGGATTCAGATAAAGAATCCTATGCTACGGCAACCTATACAGAAGTGATAGGGAAAACGAGTGTAGCTGTGCGCTTCAACGAAATGTTCGGCATCCAGCGTCAAATTGGGTTTATCGTTTCATATCCGGAACATTTGGCAGATGTAGATCTTTTGGCGAGTACTAAAATGTCTGTTTATTATCATGGAAATCCAGTAGCACCTAGCGTTGGCCATGAACAGTTATTGGACGTTCAGTTGATAGGATATAGCGATAAGTATTACTTTGAAACAACCATTCCCAAAGAAACAACTTTTGATGAAGTGAGAATAGAACTTCCGGCTGTAGCGGGAGCTCTAAAAACCGTTTACTTACATGGTGTCTATACCCGTCGAGACAGTAATGAGAATGGGATTCCTGATTGTTCGGAAGAAGAAGATACAGGCGATAAGATTACGTATGCTACTGCCGAATCAGAACATGTCTGCTATCCGGAAAATGTTGTTATTCAAGTGGTGGGTGGAAAGCCTGACACTGAATATACGTTAATATGCTATGATGCAAACAAAAATAAAGAAGAGGCGCAGCAATACTCACTCCCATTAAATAATGGACGTTTTACCATTTCAGATTTGCCTGTAGGGGATTATTACATACGTATACAGGGAGAAGAGGCTGCCGGAGCTATTCATGTTATGGTGCATCCTACGGAAACTACTTGGAAAGGGAATGCAGGATCAACGGACTGGAATCAATGGAGCAACTGGGATCGTGGCATACCTTGGGAATGTACCAATGTAATCATACCAACCAACGCTGCAACGTATCCCGTATTGGATAGTAATGACAAGGCTACTTGTTTGAATATACATTTTGAACCAGGTGCTGAACTTATAGGTCAGGCATATCTGAATTATGTGGGAAAAGCCTTTGTGGATGTGGATATTCAGAGGGGTGCTTATCAGCTGTTCTCGGCTCCATTGAAGGATATGCAGACAGGTGATATGTTTGTCTATCAAGGAGATCTTGCTGCATGGAACGAGATGCGTAAGGAGACTGATGAATCGGGCTTCCATACAAATTACTTTAAGGAACTGAAGGATACGGATGGAGATTTAGCTCTTGCATACGGTGAACAGCGGATTAACCCTGTCATTTATCAGCGTTTTTACAGCAAAATGGTTGAGAATACAGCATTGACCCGTGCTGTCTCAACGAACGACCCGGCTATCATCAATCAACCGAACTGGTCCAGAACGTTCAATGCTGTATCTACGGTCTATGAATTAGGTCAGGGATTTGCGATGAGGGCAGGTGAAGCGGATGGAGCAAATTCTTCCACTTGTTCATTCCATTTTCCTAAGTCACATACCACTTACCATTACTATGATTTGGGAGGTAGTACTTTAAAAGAAGAAACGTTTACACGTAAATCAGTCGGAAGATTGATGGTTGAGAATTCGATGCCTTCTACCATTACCTTAACGCAATTGGATAATAGTGACATGTTTTTGTTTGGCAATCCCTTTATGGCGCATATCAATATCCAGAAATTTCTGGATGCCAACAAAGAATCGATAGAGGCTGCTTATGTGTATGTTAACAATGATTATCAGGCTATTCAAGCCAATGGAGTAAGTACCCGGGCAGATGCAACAACGAAGCTGGCACCTATGCAAGCGATGTTTGTCAAGACTAAGGTAAGTGGAAAATCGACCGTAGTACGTCTTTCCTATGATATGCTGGAACAAAGAACATCAGTAGCTGGGTCATCGATCCGTAAATCAGGTTTCTCACCGCTGTATTTGTCTGCTCGTGTAAATCGGCAGACTGCTTCGTGCGTTGTGCTATCTTCAAATACAAGGATGGGAAACCATTCTAAAAATGCAAGTCTGTTGTTGGATGAGGAAGCCAATCCCGAAGTAGCTGTATATACTGTAGCGGATGGAAAGGCTCTTTCTATTCACTATCAGCAAACGGATGAACGGATTCCACTGGGCTTCTATATGAAGCAGGTAGGGGATATACAGCTTTCTTTTGAGAGCCGAAATGCTGCTTGGAAGGGTTGGAGACTGGTGGACAGTCAGACAGGTCAGGCTTATGGTCTTGATGAGACGGTCACTCTGAAAAGCGTAGCATCCGGTTCCGGACGTTTCTATCTGGAAAAGGAAAATTGAATGCAATAAGGCATGATTTAAAAGGAAAAGGCTGTCGGCCCTTGCGGAGCCGATGGCCTTTCCGTGTTTTAAAAGGAGATAGAAAGCATGGAAAGTGAAATGCTGATGGATGAAGTGGTACGGCTGTTGAAGCAGGGCTGCTCTGTGACATTGAGAGTAACAGGAAAAAGCATGTGTCCGTTTCTGATGCCGACACGCGACAAGGTGTTACTGTGTCCCGCCCTCAGTTTCCGGATCGGGGATATTGTCTTGGTAGGTACCGCGACGAAAGAGTTTGTGCTGCACAGAATTTACGAAATGGGTACGGATACCTTGCTGCTTATGGGGGATGGAAATCTGTCGCAGATGGAAGTATGCAGCCGGGATGTAGTATTGGGCAAGGCAGTGAAGATTATCCGTAAAGGGCATGAAGTGGACTGTTCCTCTCGAATGGAACGTTTCCTCTCACTGACATGGATGAGATTGCGGCCTTTTCGCAGAGGGTTGCTGGTGGTCTGTCGCTTTTTTCTGAATGGTTTGGATGATAAAAAATGATGATGATTATGAAACAGATGAGTAGTTTGAGGTGGCTGTGGAATCAGACGAGATGTCATCGCTTGGATATTGTGGCAAATAGTGTGGTAGGGATAGTCAGAGCAAGTGTTTCGTTGAGCATGGTATGGGTATGCAAACAGTTGGTGGATGCGGCCACCCACGGAAGGGAAGAGTTACTGGGGGAATATCTAGTAGCGCTGGTCATATGTCTGGTGGCGCAGTTGGTGCTGGCGGTGGCATACGGGCGGCTGGAAAGCAGGATGGAAATCGGCATGAGGAATCGGTTGGAATCGAATCTGTTCGGCAAACTGATGAGAAGCAGGCTGGATGAACGCAACTCGATGCACAGTGCCGACTTGATTAACCGATTGGAACAGGATGTGCCGGTGGTAACAGGCATGCTTTGCCGGGAACTGCCGTATGTAGCATCCGGAATATGTCAGTTGCTGGGAGCATTCTTTTTCTTGTATTCCATGGAGCCATATCTGGCTTTTATTATGGTGGGGCTGACTCCCGTAGCAATGGTGGTAAGCCGGATTTTTTTAAAAAAAATGAGGAAACTTTCCTCAGATATCCGCCGAACAGACAGTGAGTTACAAATTCATCTGCAAGAAAGTTTGCGGCACCATCTGTTAATAAGTATTCTAGAATATATACTTCCTATGGAAAGAAAGCTGTATGCTTTGCAAACGAAGTTACAGCAACAGGTGATACGTCGCACAGATTTTACGATGTTTTCACGTACCGTTATGCAGGGAGGATTCTCGGTGGGTTATCTTACAGCTTTTGTATGGGGAGTTTATGGCTTGTTGGCTGGTACGGTATCGTTCGGGATGATGACTACCTTTTTGCAACTGGTTGCTCAGATACAGCATCCCATGTATGAATTAAGCCGTCAGCTCTCTACTTTTGCAAAGACATTGACTTCAGTGGAACGACTGGCGGAAATAGATTCCTTTCCTGAAGAGAGCATAGAATTGCCTAACAGGCTGATGGACGGTTCCGTGGGAATTCGGATGGAGCATGTGTTTTTTTCTTATCCGGATAGGGAACAGTATATATTGGAAAACTTCAGCTGTGATTTCACACCAGGAAGCTTTACAGCGATTGTCGGTGAGACCGGAATCGGAAAGAGCACTTTGTTCAAGTTGCTGTTAGGACTTTTTTCTCCTGATAGTGGTAAAGTTCTTTTTTATGATAGCTCAAACGAACAGGGAATAGCTGCTTCAGCAGCAACCCGATGCAATCTTTCTTACGTTCCACAAAATAATATGCTTGTCAGTGGAACTATTAAAGAGAACCTATTGATGGGCAATCCGGCAGCTACAGATGAAGAACTTCGTGAAGCGCTTCATACGGCTGTGGCAGATTTTGTTTATACACTGCCTCAAGGCATTGATACGCTGTGCGGTGAACGAAATTCCGGATTAAGTGAGGGGCAGGTGCAACGTATTGCTATTGCTCGGGCATTGTTACGTTCAGGAAATATTCTGCTTTTGGATGAACCTACCTCTGCCTTGGATAATGAAACGGAAAACCTGTTATTGGAACGCCTTGTTAAGTTAGCAGGAAAGAAAACATTGGTATTGATCACCCACAGCAATTTTGTTACGCGTTTTTGTACAGGTGTTATACGAATATAAAAAAACAGCATTCTTGAGGTGAATAGGAATTATAATCAGTACCATTATGTGGTTAAAATTAAAAATGTTTTTGGGTTATGCGATTTTAGTTTTGCTATTGGCTTTCATTGTCTGGCTGTTTCGCCAGGAACAGATGCTGAGACACACATTGCGCAAGAAGGAAAAGGAGTTAATAACAACATACCGTTTGGTAAAAAAGAGTTGTATTAGCTTGTTGTTTCTCTCTACTCATGCGGAGATTGTCATTACATGGGATGATAATGATATAAGGGAATATAGCCGTAGGCGTCATGGAGTTTGTGACAGTCTGCAACTCCTAAAGGAGTATGTCCATACTCCCTTACAAAAAAGCCGTATTGACTCATTGTGTCTTCTTCTTTGGAATAAAGAAATTCTTCTTTCCAAGACAATGCATACTTTCAATGAATTGCAGAGTATTGGCAATATTGTACAGGAAAGTATCCCTTCCATTATTTTGACTGCTAGGAGACAAGCTGTGCAGCAAAAGAGGAATATGGTCTTGTTTAAATCCGGTACGAAAGATAGTTCTAAGAAGGGAATTTGGGATATTTTTCCATTAAAAGAGAATAAACTTGCCTGTCAGCGACAGAAGGAAGATGGCGAATGTAGGCATTGCTCTTTGTTCATTGTCCCTTCAATCGGAATGGCAACATGTATGCTCCACTCTCTGAATAAAAGGATCTCCTTGGAACAGGCAGAAAGATTAGTGCAAATACAGGCACAGATGGACAGCTTATACGTTGGCGGCATGGAACTGAACGAAAGGATGAACAGCATAGTCTCTGAATTTGAACGGGAGAATAACGAACGTTTTACTGCACGCTACAGAACCTTTGTCCTTGAACGGAATAATTCCTACTATGTGGTAGCCGGCTTGGCTTTGTCTGTCTCTTTACTGGCAATTGTATTGTATATCCTCATTCACCGGGATTTGAACCGCCGTCTCCGGTATGAGAGGGAATTTGAACAGTCTGACAATCGGAATAGAGAATTGCTCCGTTCACGTAAGGAGCTGATGGCCTCGGTGGCCCATGACCTGCGTGCTCCGCTGGCAGCTATCAGAGGCTGTGCGGAACAGTTGTCTTCGGAAAGCGATGGTAGTTGCAGGGCCGGTTATCTGGACAATATCCTGCATTCGTCCGATTATATGCTCGCTCTGGTAGACACGCTGATGGAATATCACCGGATGGATGAAGGTGAGGTGTACTCCAAAAACACACTCTTCAGTTTGAAAACTCTGTTTGAAGAAATAGCGGACAGCCACCGTCTTGCCGCCCGGCAGAAAAAACTAGCGTTCACCGCATCTTTCTCCGGTCTGGATGTTATGGTCAACTGTGACAGCTCGCATATCCGGCAGATAGTCGGCAACCTGCTGTCCAATGCCTTGAAGTTCACATTTCACGGGAAGGTGCTTCTTGAGGTGGAATACCGGCCGGGAAATCTCCACATTTCTGTTCTGGATACGGGTATGGGAATAGGCCTTGAGGAGAAAAAACGGATATTCGGAGCTTTCGAAAGGCTCGACAATGCGTGTAATATCCCCGGCTTCGGGTTGGGGTTGGCAATTACGGCCCGACTCGTATCCTTGATGCAGGGGCATGTGGAAGTGGAGAGTGTACCCGGTGAGGGCAGCTGTTTTTCTGTTTTCCTGCCTATGCTACCGGCCGGACACCCCGTCTGTCCGGAAGAGAAGTTTTCTCCTGTTTGTGAATTGCCCGTTGATATCCGTGTGCTGGTCATTGATGACAACCGTATCCAGCTGGAAGTCATCAGTAAATTGCTTTCCCGCAGTCAGATTCACTGTGACTGCTGCACGGATGTCCGGGAGCTGATGGATTGTCTGAACAAACAGAAATACGACCTTCTGCTGACCGACATACAGATGCCCGGTGCGAATGGCTTCTCAGTCCTTGAACTGTTGAGGACCTCGAACATTCCCCGGGCATGGGAGATTCCCGTCATAGCCATCACGGCACGTTCCGATAAAAAGGGAGAGTATCTTACCGCAGGTTTTGCCGACTGTCTGCATAAGCCTTTCTCTGAGAAAGAGTTGCTGGCGGCAGTTTCACAGATGGACCGATCTGATTTTGCTGCCATCATGGAAGGAGAGGAAAACGTGGAAGAGATGCTGGACCTGTTCATAGAGGATACCATGGATGAACTTGCCGGAATAAGGGACGCTTTTTCCACGGGAGATTATAAGAAGTTGGGGAGTATTATACACAAAGCCGCACCGCTTTGGGAAATGATCCGTATAAACATTCCCCAAAGTGAACTGAGGGAAATGGCTTCCATGCCTTCCGAAAAATGGGGTGGCTTATCGGATGAAAGAATAGAGGAACTGATTAAAGCTGTGGAACATGCTGTAGAGAAAGCAAAAAGAATAAAGAAAAGAGTATATGGAAACTGTATTGATAGTAGAGGATGACCGTGTGTATGCACGTGCTACCACGAACTGGCTGGTGAAAAACGGTATCAATGCCCGTTATGTATTATCCGTGGACAATGCAAAGGAGTTTTTGGACAATCATGATGTGGATCTGGTATTGTCGGACTTTCGTCTCGACAATGGCAATGGCATGGAACTGCTGGAATGGATGAATACACATGGATATCGTATCCCTTTCCTCATCATGACAGGTTACGGGGATATACCCGGTGCCGTGGAAGCGGTTAAAAAAGGTGCCGTGGACTATCTGCCCAAACCTGTGCAGACAGAAAAGGTACTCGGTATTATCCGGAAAGCATTGGAACGTAAGAGGAGAGACGACAATACAAAACAAAGATTCTATACAAGCAAAAGCCCTTTGGCATTGAGATTGCAGGAGCATATCCGGCTGGTGGCTCCGGTGGATACGTTAGCCGTGCTGATACGTGGCGCATCAGGGACAGGCAAGGAGTATGTGGCCCGGCAGATACATGTGTTGAGCGGTCGGTCGGATGCTTCTTTCATCGCAGTGGATTGCGGGGTGCTTCCGAAGGAACTGGCGGCATCGGAACTGTTCGGTCATGTGAAGGGTGCCTTTACCGGAGCGACGGAAAACAAGACGGGCATGTTTGCCGCCGCCAACCATGGGACACTGTTTTTGGACGAAGTGGGCAATCTGAATGCCGAGGTACAAAGGGCACTGTTGCGTGCCTTGCAGGAAAAACGCTACCGCCCCGTAGGCGGTAAAGAGGAGATTCAGACGGACATCCGTCTGGTAGCCGCTACCAATGAGGACCTGGAGAAGGCGATAGCCGAAGGACGTTTCCGGGAAGACCTGTTCCATCGTCTGAATGAATTTCCGTTGCATGTACCATTGCTGGCAGAGTGCATTGAGGATATTATCCCGTTGGCGGAATTCATGCTGGATGCCGCCAATCAAGAGTTCTCAAGGAAAGTGAAAGGCTTTGACCGCGAAGTACAGAAACGGTTGAAATCTTATTCGTGGCCGGGAAACATAAGGGAACTGAGAATGGTTGTCAGACGGGCCACCTTATTGGCGAAAGATGACTGGATAACCACCGGGGAGATAGACATTCCCGATAAAGGCAGGCAGCCGGGAGAGTATTCACTTAATGACGAGCGGATGGAACGGGCAACCATTCTGAAAGCATTGGAGGCAACGGGCAATGACAGGAAGGCTGCCGCACGGTTGCTGGGCATCAGCCGGAGCACGCTTTATCTGAAACTGAGGAAGTATCGTCTGGATTAGAATATGTCCGAAATTCGGACACATCATGTCCAATCCACAATACTTTTATGTACACATCATTTTTACTGCTTTCTATATGGTTAATTTACAATGTTTTATCTGTGTAGTGTTTCAGGCATGGCACTTGTCCTTATTCCGGCAGGATGAGTGGAGAGTTGAATTGTGGAACCTAAAAACATGATACGATGAAGACATTGGTGGAAACCTCTCTTTTTAATCTGTTCGCCTCTTATACAAACGGTGCCGGACCTGCGGCAGGTGAGTTGCCGGCCGCCTATGACGATTTCGTGAACTGCCTTGCCACGCTTTCACCGGCAGGGGACCTGACGGGACAGCTACGTCGTCTGAACTACACAAAAATAGAGCTGGCCTTTATGCGGCAGGCCTGCAACGGAATGGCTGAAGATTGCCGCAATATCCTGTATGATGTGTTCATCGACAAGACGCTGGCATTGCTGGATACGGAAGCGGAAATACTGAAGGAGATGCTTCGTCATGGTACCGTGTCTGCCGGATTCCATGCGGAAGCGGTGCGTGGAAGCGGAAGGAAAACTTCCGTCACACTGACATGGAACGGTACGGACAGCGACCTGATTGAACTGGTGGCTGCACTGATGGCAGCCGGTGCGATAGGTACGGCCGAAGGCCGGGATTTGAAAATTGTGGATGTTATCCGAGTTTTCGAGGAAGTGTTCCATCTGAAAATCAATGCGCTGTACACCAAGCGTGGCAAAGTGTTCGACCGTTGTACGGACACCACTCCGTTCATCGACTCCCTGCGCAAAAGTTATAACCGGATGCTGGACGCACGACTGGCGTAAAGGTTGTACGCCAACAGCCGCCAACGGATGACTCGTATGTATGAGGTATTGCAGATTGGCGGCTGAGTGTTTTTCTTTGTCGCCGGTTATCATGTCTAAAAATACAAGCTATGTCAATCTTGAATGATATTTGGAACCGCATTGCCCGGAAACCGGACAGGCGGAAAGCGGCGGCAACGGAAACTTCCGGGACGGAAAACCGGGTATATGCGGTGGTTACGGAAGAGGGCGTGATGCTGTTTTCCGACACCCCCAAGGGTATGAAGGCACGGAACAGCTATCTGCAACATCTGGCCGACGGCTTCTTCAACGTGACCAAAGTACCCGAAACTTTGCGGATATATGAGATTGACCTGCCTACCAAACGGGTGGCCGGGATGGCGGACAACTGTATCGAAAAGCTGTCCAAAGCGGATTTGCGAAGCACAGACGCACAATTGCGCAGGTCGGTGGTGAACTTCACCTCCGACAAGTTTGCGGATAGAAGTGTGCTGGACGGTGGGGTGTGCAGGGCAAAGTTCGACCTGCGGCCCGATTTCCATAACTTCGACCGGCTGACAAAAGAATTCGGTTTGGGTATCTCGCCCCGGAACTATGATGTAGCGTCATTGCTGTATATTTCGGAAAACGGGTACGCCGGGATTGTTGCGGCAGACAAGGTGCATCCGTTCAGCTATGAGTATGAGTTCAGGGAACTGGCGGAGAAGCTGGGAGACAGCATGAGGGCACGGATGAACGCGCCTTTGTCGGCACACGACTTCGGCTATGCGGCCTTACAGAAAGAGGCAAAGGAGATGGCGGTGGATTTGTTACAATCGGAGTTCCATATTACGGATGGAGAGTTCAGGTTGGGCGCACGGATAAGCCGAATAGAAAGGATGGAAATGTCACATCCGGTGTCGTATCCGCATTCGGAAGAGGAACAGACCGGCGGGTTACCGGAAACACACTACAGGCAGGAAGCTCCTGAACAGCGGATGTCTGACAGCCAACGGCAGGTGAAGCATGCAGCTTCCATTACCCCACAGAAGAAGGAGAAGAAACAATTAATCCTATAGAATCTATGGAAGAAAAGAAAAAGCAAGCGGTGGAAAGCGGCAGTCTGTATATGACATTGGACGCCTTTTACAGACCCGTGTATCTGAGTATGCGCGGACAGGGGGAAGAGGGATTTTCCCGTTATATCAGTAACAACGTGCGGTCTCATACGACCGGTCGGGAATTTATTCCCGACCACTGAATGTTCCGTTTCGACTTTAAAGACAAAAGTCTGATTCCTCCCATATTCGGTACGGACAATGCGGATTATCTGGAACGGCTCTGTCCTGTACTGGAACGGGAGAATATATATCCGTCGGGGGTGGTGAGACTCCGGGATGCGGCATTCTGTGAGGAACGGGGGATTGTACATCTGTCATTATCAGCGGAACATACGGCTTTGCTGGAAAATGAGGATTACAGGCGGCTGCGACATCGTTTCGGAATGGACGGGGATGTGATACGCAGCGGGCTGGCTGCTTTTCCCACCTACATGGCGGTGGAACACGGGCGGAAGGTATTGCTGTTTGACAAGACAGACGGTGGGGACAGGATGCTGGATGAGTTTCTGAGTGGGCTGGCCGAACGTTTTTTTGACGGCAAGCGGAAACCTGAGAGCTTGAGGTTTTATGAGGTGGCTCCGCTGAATGCCGCATGCCGGGCAAAAATAGGTGACGGGCAGACGGTTTCTTCGGATATGGTGAGATATGGGATTTGTGTGGCATGTTGCGACATGGCACCTACGCTGAGGAACTTTAACAGGCTGAGAAAATTGCAACGGCAGCCTATGCCGCTGACCAGAGAACAGGAACGGATAGTCTCGTCACTGGTGGCACGACCGGATAATGTACGGTTCCCGAACGTGGAAATGAGGGTGCGGATTCCGGCAAAGAGAAAAGGACAAGGAATGAACATTTAATTTTTTGATGAATGGAAAAAGAGAATACGAACAGTGGCAGTGTGTATGTCACAGTGGACGGACATCTCAACCCGGTGCATGTCAGTATGAAAGGTACGGGTGAGGAAGGTTTTCTGGAGTTTATGCTGGAAGATGTGGAGAAGGCGCTCAAGGAAACGGAAATGCCTACCATGGGCATGATGTACTATAATGTGCCTGATATGGGGATTGTACCGCGTTTGAGGGAAGGGAATAATGATGATTATCTGCGAAGACTGGAAAAGGCGATGGACGGACATGGGATTAAGCCGCATAGATACCTGGCTCTGTCGGAAGTAGTGTATTGCCTGTGAAAGTACATGGACCCGCTTTCAAGGGACGAGAACTATACCCGACAACTTACACCGGAGATGTGGCGGGAGATAAAGTCCGCACCACCCGAAGTGATAGCGGAGATGCAGGATGATTTGAAGCATGGGAACACGTATTATACAGGTGTTGAGACGGGTAAAGGGGTGCTGCTGTTCGGTAGGGATTACGTAGGAAACCGTCAATACGGGGATTTTATGGCAACGAATATAGAGAAGCGTTTCTTTGAACCGGACTTTGAGGAAAAGTATCTGAATGTGTATGAGTTACGGGGATGGCCTTCATTGATGGAAGGGAAAGTAAACCGCTGTTGCGATGATTACGGCTGTTTGTTGCCGTTGGAGAAGATTCCGGCAGATGCTTTTGTGGACAAATCGGCATTGAAAAGTATAACGGACAGTGAGCGTTATGATCTTGCTCCTACATGGGAGAACTATTATAGGCTGACTGATTCCGGAAAGGGGCTGGGCCTTACTCGGAGTCCGTATAATTATGACCGGATGACACTGCTGTATATCATGGATAAAGGCTATCCGAGAGACGGACTGATAGATGAATACCCGGACAACTTCAGTTTTTACGATAAATTCGAGAAGATAGAAAACAAACTACTGGGCCGCAACAGATGGGATGTGTATGATGTGATGCAGGAGAAGGCGAAGAAACTGGCAGGGAAATTGTTGAAAGAGCACTTTTCGGAAATACGGCGGAAAACAGACGTAAAGGAAAAAGAGCATGTGAAAAAAAATAAGGGTATAAAGATATAGGGTGATAAAAAATGGCAGGGGAAACCCCGTTACTGTTTGGATGCAGATAACGGGGCTTTTCTTTTTATTTTGTGGTAGCAGTAACCTTAGTTTGAATTTTTTCAGTTTTGTAAATGACATTTTGGCGGAAATAAGCAGTCGTAATAGGTATAATTATGGAATGAAAATATGGAAGGAGTAGAAACCGATGGCTGGGTTACGGAAATGGTTAGATATGTTATCTGTCCGGATGAGGATATTTGGTATATTTGGAGTGACAATGCACGCCAACGGATGACTTTAATTTTGAATGTTTTGTCAAGTGTGGAAATATGCTTTTATTTGCTTTGTAAATAGTGAAATTATAAATCAAATTGTTATGGAATTAGTTGTTATAGAGAAACATGCGTATTTACAGTTAAAACTGCAAATAGAGAGTTTATCCGCCCAGATTGAATCCGTTAAAAAGAAAATTGGTCCGGTTGAAATGGAAAAGTGACTGGATGCCCAGGAGGTCTGTCTGGCTTTGAATATCTCCAAACGAAGTTTGCAAGGCTATAGGGAATACGGGATTATTCCATATTCTTGTATAGGCGGCAAATATATGTATAAAGAGAGTGATTTGGCCAAAATATTAATTCAAAAAGAAAGATAACATATGGACGGAGTAATCACAAGGCAGTCAGAAGAGTACATAATGATGATGAGGATGCTTAAGAAATGCTCAAAAGAGATACTTGAATTTCAGGATTTGCCTGTTCCTATAGCCGGTGAGGTCTATATGACCGGTGAACAGATATGTGGCATGTTGCATATCTCAAGCAGAACTTTGCAAAAGTTACGTGATGAACGGGGGATAGCTTATACTGTCATAGGGGGTAAGTTCCTTTATCCTCTTTCTAAATTGCAATTGTTATTGGAAGAAAATTATAGAAATTATATTCGTTAAATCAAGTGGATAATTTGTATTTATGCTATTTTTTTGCTACTTTTGTAAAAGTAAGTAAGAGTGTAACAGGAAGAAAGTTGCAGCATATACGCGGTGAATTATTCGGTGTTATAGGAGCAGAGGCTTTTGGTAAGATACTGATAATGAATAGGGAAATTAAAAGTTAATCGTTCCCTGTCTCTCCGCTGGAAAGAATTGTAAAACAAAGAAAATCCCTGTAAATTAATACTTTACGGGGATTTTTTATTTTTTGATGTATAGTAAAAATAGGCATATCAAAGTATTCTTTCGGTGTACCTTATTACGGATCACCTGTAAAATATGGAGAGTGTTGCAAAGCTGTTTTCATTTCGCATCAGAAAGCATACTTTTGCATGGAACTATACATACGTATGTGCAGGGTTATATATGTGTACGTACAGTCTTATGCGTACATATGTGATATCCTCATGCCCAAAAAGTGTTTTTTAAAAGATCAAGAACTTTTCAAAAAAGAAGACGACCTTTTTAAAAAATAACAGGAACTTTTTTAAAAACGTCTTGATCTTTTTTATTGCTGCCAATACATCGTAAACCGTCATTCTGTGGAGGTACAAACTTTTCATGTGTACTTTTTGTGGGGAAAAAGCCTAAAATACCCTACTTTATATCAAGCCGAAACAATTTATAAAAAAAGAATATATAGCTGAAAACAAGGATGTTATGTAAAAATATGCTTCAAAACGTTGTGAGAGTATGAGAACATGAATAAGAGCAAGTATTTTTATCCTTACTACATAAATAGTTTATAATAAACCTGTTATATATGCAGTGAGGGTATACATGGTTCGAACTTTTCTTAGAAACATGCAAAACGGCTATATTCCACGATATAGGAATATATGCCGTTTTGATAGAGGGGAAATTTTTTTATGGTATATAATTCCAATAATCCATATTTGTAACGATTTGAACTATAATTTTACGATCTCCTTCTCGTATTTCGTTGGGAGCATTCTGAGATGCATAAGATATTTTTGCGCCCACTCCTTTTGCTTTTAACATTTTATTGGGAACTCCTTTCTTTATAAGTGCATTGACTACAGCGTCTGCACGTTTTTGGGATAGTTCCATATTGTATTGTGATGATCCTTTTGCATCAGTACATCCTGTAATGAGATATTTTTTGCTTGTGTCTGTCAGCATAATTTGAGCTATTTCATCAATGATAGTAGCTGCTTTAGGAGTTATTTCTGTTTTATCAAACTCAAAATAGATATTGTTGAATAAATCACATAAAACATTGGGCTGGTTTGGAGTCTCTACAATTTGTTTCATGATTATAGGTTTTTCTATTTCTTTTTCTATGATTTTTTCCACATATTGAATTTCCGGTTTGACTTTTAGGGATTTACCACCAATGCGCCACATCAATCGAATGCTTCCTTGCCATGAATTGGCTATATGTTTGTATGGCATGATGAGATAGTCTCCTTGGAGTCCTATGCCAATGTTGTCATTAAGCCACATATTCACGCCTATTCCCAATGAAATAGGGATAAGATTTTGTTTATCCTTCCCTTCTTTAGTATAATCATTTGACAGATTCCATCCCATCTCCTCACTGTTGAATTCTTCCATCCCCTTATAATTGATCTTAAAATTCTTGTACATATAGTTGACCCCCATTCGAAGAAAAGGATCAATATAATTTGAATGGAAATATTCACCTAGGCGCCACTGTAAACCGATTCCTGTCATACCTAGCCATCTTGATTCCTTACCGTTACGGACAGGATCGGAACTGTAGTCTAATGTTCCTTGTAAATCTAGATAAAAATGAGAGTTAAGTTCACGAGCAAAATATAGATTTCCTCCGAAAATGAAATCTTTTTTGTTAGTACCTACAGTGTAACCGCCTTTATTATTAGTATGGAAATTAATAACATTAAAACGTGTCATTTGAAGTCCGGTTGCGCCTATACCTATTTCCCATGCTTTTTTATTATTATCGGTTGTTCCATTCTTTGCGCTTTTTTGTGCATTTATAGGTAAACCGAAACATAATACTGAGGTAAAGCATAGTATGAGATGGATTTTATGTATATATATTTTCTTCATATTTTTATTCTTCATAGATAACTTGTACTTCGGGCAACTCATAAGAGCTGTTATAGTTTTCAATAATAAATGTTTTTTCATCCTTTCCTTTTCGGAGATAACCTTGATAATATCTATAGAAATATGAACTATTGCCATTGTCAATGTATATGGATGAATTTAAAAACGGTGCGAATACTTTGAACGTTGGAACTTCTGCAGAAGATCTGTTATTAGAACTTGATGCTTCTTGTGAACCAGCTGTTGAGGTATATCTGAATGTGATATATGCCATTTTAAGTTTGTTGGCTTCTTCTTCAGTATAAGCTATCGGTTCTACATAGTCCATTCCATTTTCTTTAACGACACGTGTGGTCGATGATTTGTAAATTCTTGTAAAGTCTATTTTTGAAAAATCCAATTCACCTTCTGCAGATGAGAAACTGGGTGCTTCTCCATTGGATATTATTTTTAATTTTAATGTTTTTAGCGTAGGTCCCATTTGATAAGGAGCTAATAAACAAATACCATTCCATTGGAAAGTTTCTCCATAATAAGGCTCTCTAGCTTTTACAGTGTAATAAACGTCACTTCCATCCCAATATTCAGATTGATTGTTTTTGAATTTTCCGGGATTTTCTTGAATGAACCGATAGGTATAAATATAGTAATAATATCCTCCATTATTTGAACTAGAATTTTGGCTTGAATATAATTTTTTGTCTGACAAAATACTGTTGGGATTATTTTTATCAGAGACTCTATATGCGTCTAAATTCCTTGAACCACTATTAGGTAAATAAGAAGGGATATTTTGCCATTGGTCTTCCGGATTAACTTTTCGTTGTATATAGAAATATAGAAACTGATAATCGTATAATGAATTTGAATTATCGCGAAGGATCATTCTCATGCGTACTCTATTGGGAACATATGTGTTTTTAGCGGATTCTTGCGGTGTCTTTCCGGCTAGGGTTACTTCTTTTACCGTTCCCCAGCGTAAGTTTATGTCTTGTATTTCGGGTAAATCTTCTTTAGGTACAATAAACTCTCCGTTTTCATTGGTTATGTAAGTTTTTTCTGCATTGATACCCGGCATACCTTTTACTTGAGCTTTGGGTGCGATTTGTCCAGTTTCATCATATACTTTATAGAGTACACCTCCATCAGTTGTGCGTACATATTCACCATATTCTGATTGAGAATATTGTGCAATAACATTAGGTATACCCTTAATGATGGTAACTTCTGTTCCCGGTTTTCCTGGTTCTCCGGGTTTGCCGTCTTTGCCATCTTCTCCGTCTTTGCCATCTTTTCCGCGTAGATAGTCATAAAAATCATTTAACGTATTTTTTTCACAGTTCCATACTCCACCATTTTTGTGATCGATAAGTGCGTCTGTTGTACCACAACGTTTAGCTAAGTCATTTTTCCACAGTTCATGTGCTGACAAACCATTGCTTCCGTTTATTCCGTCTTTACCGGCTAAATAATTGAAAAAATCATATTCTGAAACTTTGTCAGAAGGCCATTTTTGTCCTGGATTTTTAGGATCATTAATATTGCCTGTTCCTACAGTTTCTTTCCATAGTTCATAAGTGGATTTTCCATTGTTACCATTTGTTCCACTGAGGTAAGTATAGAAATCTGCCATTGTAATTTTATCTTTGGCCCATGCTGAATTATTTTTGTCTTTGATTTTGTCATTTTTGACATCATTCACCCATAATTCGTATGCAGATGCTCCGTTAACTCCTTTTTCTCCTTGAGCTTTTATTCCTGTATCAGTAGTACCTATCCACCAATTTCCGTTATTACCTATATGGGGAGATATGCCATCATCTCCTTTCTCTCCTTGAGCTTTTATTTTTGTATCGGTAGTACCTATCCACCAGTTCCCATTTTTTATAACCGGGGTAAGTCCGTCCGTTCCTTTATCACCTTGTTCTCCTTTGGGGCCTTGCACTGCAATCCCTGTATTGGATGTGCCTATCCACCAGTATCCGTCTTTAATGAAAGGGGTTAAGCCGTCGCTTCCTTTTTCTCCTTGAGCTTTTATTTTTGTATCGGATGTATTGATCCACCAGTTTCCATTAGGACCAATATAAGGGGATGCTCCGTCTTTACCATTTTCTCCTTTTTGACCTTGAGCGGGAAAATTTGTATCATGATTGCCAATGTACCAATTACCATTTTCACCAACATGTGGAGTAATACCATTTTCACCATCTTTCCCTTTTAAATATAAAAAGAAATGTTCCATTGTTGTTTGGTTTTTGGGCCAATTTATATTGCCGTCAGCAACAGATTGTTTCCATAATTCATAAGCGGAAAGTCCGTCTTTTCCATTAATTCCATTCTTTCCATCTTTGCCGATAGCTTTGATTTCTGTGTCTTTATTGCCGATATACCAATTTCCATTTTCACCAATATGAGGTGATTGTCCGTCTCTTCCGCTAAGAAAATCCCAAAAATCGGCTTCTGTATTTTTTGAAGAGGGCCAAATGAGCGAAGGGTCATGAGGGTTGGTGACATTACCTTGGGTGATCAGGATTTTCCATTGATCGTATGCAGACATTCCATCTTTTCCTTTGTCTCCTTTTTCTCCTTTTATATAAACTAAAAAGTCTGCTAAATCAACTTGGGTGGAAGGCCAGTTTATATGACCGGTTTCAACTTCTTCTTTCCATATCTCATAAGCGGATTTGCCATTGGTTCCCTGAGGACCTTGGGGTAATTCAAAATCAATACTGCTGCACGAGAAAAAAAATGTGCAAAGTAGCACTGATAATACATAAATTTTGCATTTCTTTTTTGTATACATGACTATAAATAATTAAAAATGAATTACTTTTTGTTGTTACATATTTGATAAACTCAGTTCTGCTTTATTGAATACTGTATCGTCGGGGGTGTTCATGCAATTTTATATTTTAGGTTATTCTACTGTGTGCGATTTACATTATAATAATATTCACATTTTATTTAGGTGCAAAGTTCTATATTTGGTGCTAAAAAGAAGTTGCGTATTTAAAAGATTTGTTTGCATATAATCAATCTTTTCTTTTATATCTGCATAAAAAGGTTTCCTATTTTTCTTAATGTTCGTTTTTGGATAGTTTTAAATGGTAGATACTTCATATGATTTTACATAAGGAGTATATGTGATAAGTTTTTTCATATATTGATGGTGGATTATGATTAAGTTTTGTGATATTTGTTTTTATATGACGTATAGAAACTCTTAAAATAGATCCATATACCGAGATCAGGAAACAAACTTATTCTTAGCTTCAGTATGTATGATGGAGATAAGTATATTCATAATCTTTAGGATGCGGGATGTTTGTTTAATCGTTTGCGGAAACAGAATATGTTTCGAGAGGAGGTGTACCTTTTGATTCTTCTCCTTTTTTACGTATTTCGTTAGGAGTGGCTCCAATATTCCTTTTACAGTAGGTCGTAAAATGGGAAAATGTCTTGAAATGATAGTCCAACATTATTTGTTTGATGGGTAGGGTACTTTCTTTTAACTTGAATTCAATTTCATAAGATGTTTGCTTTTGTAACCATTGATATGGTGTATCTCCATGAAAGTTTTTTTTGAATAACTGTGTGAAAATAAGGTCGTTATATCCGCATAGAATAGCTAATTCTTTGGCAGTTCTGCAAGCTTTGTAATGTGTCATGACGGATACGAAAAACTGAAGATCATTCGAAAGGGCATAACGGAAAATGGAGGCAATTTCGTTTTTGCTATAGCAAATTTTAAATAATGAGAACAGCTCATATTCTTTGGCTCGATGTAAGTCGGGAATTTCTGTTCCATTTTTCATGTAATCGACCAGCAAATCCAAGTAGGAACGTATTAACGGATAAATGGGAAGAACTTCTACCGGTTTTACTTCTTCGATGGATATGTCTTGTAGATATTCTATTATTCTGCTATGTAGATAAGGGGCCACAATATTACATGCATGGATGACGAGTTGTACATCATCCATTGTTTTGATTTTACATTTATGTAAGCTGCTGATAAAGAAAAATTCATTTTGCACTGCTATCAGAGGCATTGATTCCATTTGATCTCTGAAGAGACATAAAGATCCTTTTAGTACAAAACAAACTTGGAATTCATGGTTTTCATTCAGATTTTGGATAATTTCTCCCTTGCCTATATGAAGATATCTGAATTGGCTGAATCTGGATAGTGCAAGAGGATCACGGTATAAATTCTTTAGTAAAAATAGCATTTCCATATATTATGAACATTTTAAGATAAAAAAAGTTTTGATATATCTATCCCAGGCAAATATAACTTGATATTTAAAATGTTTTAAAGCTATAGAAGGAATATGCAACTAAATCATTGCTAATATGAAATTGAATCTTCTGTTTAAGAAAGAGTTTATCAACATATGAAATTATAAGGTATTTAAGGCCGGATGCTTTGGATAGTAGCTTATAAAGTGGAAGATGTTTACTGATTTTTTATGAGTGAATGTAAATAAGTGATTTGGAATGGAGAAAAATTTAAGGATCTTTTCCTTATTGTTTACAAGATAACAATAAGGAAAAGATCCTTAAATTTAAATTATTGCTGGTATTGGCCATTCACTATAACATTTTTCATACGAATATTGTGAAAAGCATCTTTATTCCATTGGGAAAATTTAGTTTCGATCTTTACATCTTTAAATGAAAAATTGGATAACTCATACTCAGCTTCATTTTTATTCACATTTAGAAATTTGTCACATTTCAGTTCTATGTTGTGCATCGTGATATGGCTTCCGTAGGATTTAGGAATCGTTGTTCTTCCTTTCAAGTCATAAAATTGTTTCCATGACGAAACTCCTAGTAAAGCCTTGCAGAAACCTTTTACATTTTCTACTGTGATGTATTCATAGTGTTGCGGAGTATCAGGCCGCATTTTCAATAGAAGTAGTTCATTACCGCCTTCTGCTCTGCAATTGCGCATTAATACATTATAGACATGGATGGACTCGCTGCCACAAGTCATGCAACTGCCAGTAGTATGATCAAAGAAACAATCTTCTATTAGAATGTTTTTATTGGGACCGTTATAAGTATCCTGATCGGCATAAGGTCCTTTTCCACCTTTAAAGCAGATGGCGTCATCATTTACAGTAAACCGGCATCCTTTAATATGAAAATTGGTACATACATCCATATCTATACCGTCCGCACTAGCTGATTTTATAGGTTTGATAGGAGAGAAAATTCGTAGATTGAGTAATTTCACTTTATCGCAGCGATAATAATGGCTGGTCCAAAAAGGAGAGTTCTGTAAAGTCACATCAGCAACCTGCACATTACGGCAATGAGCTATGTAAAGTAGGCGTGGTCGCATTTCATCCTTGTTTGTACATTGAGGATTCCATTCGCGACGTAGGCGGAAAGCTTTCCAGTAGGGAGTGCCGTTTCCGTCAATTGTACCTTTGCCGCTAATTGTAAAGGTATCTAACCCGTCGGCATTGATTAATGCACCGAAGTATTTGCAGTATTCACCTTCAATGCGAGTCATGAGGAGAGGGAAATCCATAATGTTCTCACTACCTAGTAAGGTGGCGCCTTTTGACAAATAAAGATGAGTCCCTTGTTTGAAAAAGAGGGAACCGCTTTTATAAATTCCTTCAGGGATGTAAATGACCCCACCGCCATTGGCTGCCGCTTCGTCTATGATCTTTTGTATTTTTTGTGTTTGAACGATATGGGGATTGCTTTCAATTCCATAATCGGAAAGGTCGTATTTTTTTCCTAAGGAGTCAGGATGGACCACTTTAGTTTGGAGAAACCATTCGGAGATAGGAGTACCATCAGGAAACACATTTTGTTTTCTTTGTTCTTTTTTTGCCATTGAGGGTACTATTATGCTCAAGCATAACAGGAGTGATAGTAATTGTTTCATAAATAAGTTTTTCATTTGGTTCATATTATGTGGATGACAAAGAAAAACAATAACAGTCAATTGTATCTGTATTTATTGTTTTATTCAATGGAAAATTGTACGGCTTGATTCTTTTCATTAAGGCGGATGGTTGTGATATAGAGAGATTCCTTAGTCTGGAAAGAACAATTCAGGAGCCTTTTTTTATCTGCACAGTCGTTTCTCCAAACTTATAAAAGCTTGAATAAATCGCGCTTTTTGCCCTGTTTATACTATTTTCCATCTATGTAGATTCTTTTCCATATTTTCAGAGGTTTGTGGCTGTTCCGGCTATTTTTTATTCATGGCATTATATCTAGTTTTGCCATGTTCCTTGATGAAGAAATGAAGGGATTAGATTTTATGTATAACTTTAATTAATTACAAATGAAAGACTCGGAGAACAAACTATCGGGAAGTATGCATTCTTTTAAAAGGATGCTTTCCTTTGGTATTCTTATGGTAATTGCGATGACCCTGTTTGCTCAGGTTAAGAATGTATCGGGCGTGGTGCTTGATAAAAAAGGGGAGAGCATAATTGGTGCCAGTGTATTGGTGAAAGGTACTACTAATGGTACGATTACCGATTTTGACGGTAATTTTGTTTTGAGGAATGTGGCCGACAATGCCATTTTGCAGATTAGTTTTGTCGGATATCAAACTTCAGATGTATCAGTTAAGGGACAGAACAATATTAAGGTGGTATTGTCAGAAGATACTGAAACATTGGATGAGGTGGTAGTCATAGGATATGGCTCGGTTAAGAAAAGCACTTTGACGGGTGCGGTTGCCAAAATGGATTCTAAGGCAATAGAGGATCGTCCTTTGGCTCGTGCAGAGAATGCTTTGCAAGGTCAATTGGCTGGAGTGACAGTACGTAATACAACAGGTGAGCCGGGAGCCGATATGTAGATCCGTGTCCGCGGTGCGGCTTCTGTCAATGCAAATTCCGATCCACTTTATGTGGTTGATGGGGTGCCTATGAATACGTTGAGCGGATTGAATCCTTCGGATATCGCTTCCATAGAAGTTTTGAAAGATGCTGCTTCTGCTGCGATTTATGGTTCACGTGGTTCCAATGGAGTTGTTTTGGTTAGTACTAAACAAGGTAAGAGTGGAAAAGCGAAGGTGGCGTTCAATGCTAGTTTCGGTGTACAGACATTAGAGAAAAAAATGGATGTGCTTAATGCGACGGAATGGATGGAATTTAAATTGAGATGGAATGATGCAAACTATTTGCAGGAAGCGAAGAAATTGGGTTTGACTAGTGCCAGTATAAAGGATGATAATGCCACACGTTTGTCTAATCTCGGAATTCAGGCAGGTACGGCAAACTCTTATCTGGTTGTTTTTGATGAACGTTGGTTTAACTATTTGGGAGATGACATGAGGAATGCGCATACTTATACTCCCAATCCGGAACAACTTAGCCTGTTGGATTGGCAGGATGAGTTTTTTCGTAACTCTATCGTACAGGATTATAGTTTGAATGTTTCGGGAGGGACGGAAAACACATCTTATTTATTCTCAGGTGGATATATGAATCAGGCTGGTATCGTTACCGGTACGGGATATGAAAGATTCTCTTTTCGTGCCAATATTGAATCAAAGATAAACAAATATCTTACAATAGGTATGAATATGGCTCCTACGTATATTGTGCAGGATGGTTCCGGACAGGCAAATGGTAAGGATTCCCAGGTACATCAGGCTTTGTATGCTACACCGGTATCGGAACCGGGGGTAGGATATATGACAAATGTTGATCCGAATCCCTATTATCTTTGGGCGGGAAGCACATCGAGTCCGGTTTATAATATGGAGAAGAATATCAAACAGAATAGAATGATGCGTTTGGTTGGGAATGCTTTCGTACGTATCACTCCGTTTAAAGATTTCAGGGTAGAACTTTCTGCTTCGGCTAATTATTATGATTTGGATGGAAATGATTATAAGTACACTAGTACAACCGGTAGTTGGGCGCAGGGAGAAGGACAAAACTCTTCGGGGGGGCATAATACGGAAAGAAAATGGAGTACTCTTTTGCAGGCTCTTGCAAATTATGACCATGTTTTTGGCAATCATGGAATTAGTGTAATGGCGGGTTTTTCTTCCGAACAGAGTAATCTTGGTTTCAGTACGGCCCAATCTTTTAACAAACCATTTCCCAATGATGCCATAACAGGTTCCTTTGATGGTTCGAAAGTTACAGCAGGAACTAATACGGTAACAGAGAAAACAGCGAATAAATTGTTGTCTGTGTTTGGACGTTTGCAATATAATTATGCAGAACGTTATATGTTGTCCGGTAGTTTGCGTTATGATGGCGGTTCCGTATTCGGAGCTAACAATAAGTGGGGCATCTTTCCGGCTGTTTCCGGAGGTTGGTTAGTGTCAAATGAGAAATTCTTTAAAAATTGGAGAATGTCTTGGTGGAATACATTGAAGCTGAGGGCTAGCTATGGTGTGACCGGTAATAATTCTATCAGTAACACGGCTGCTTATCCTACTTTGTCTGCAGGAAATTATGCAGGTGCTCCCGGTTATAAGGCAAATTCTTTAGGTAATGCTGATTTAGGTTGGGAAAAAACACATAGTACTGATGTTGCGCTTGATTTAGGATTCTTCAATAATAGAATTCAATTGTCGCTGGATTGGTATACCAAGAATACGACTGATTTGTTATATCAGGTACCTGTGGAAGGAGCTTCCGGTTTTACTACCGTTTGGGATAATTTAGGAGATATCCATAATGAAGGCTTTGAGATCGAATTGAATACGCATAATCTCACAGGAAAATTTTCATGGAGTACGTCATTCAATATGTCATATAATAAAAATGAGGTGAAAGCTCTAGGGAAAGATAATACTCCGGTATATTCGGGATTTGATAAGAACAATCCGTCTAATATTCTGACTGTGGGAAAGCCTGTTAATACATTCTATATGTATGATGCAATAGGTGTATGGAAAAATCAAGCTGAAATTGATGCTTATAGTGCTGCCCATGGAGGAAAGCCGGTTACTTTTGAAGGAAAACAAATTGTACCGGGTGATATCCGATACAAAGATGTAAATAATGATGGTGTGTTCGATAAAGATAATGACAGGGACTATTTAGGTAGTCCTACTCCTAAATTAGTATTTGGAATGACGAATACTTTTACTTACAGAAATTTTGATTTGTCTATCTTGATGACAGCTCAGACAGGAGGAAAGATTTTTGGTGTATTGGGACGTGCCATTGACCGTCCGGGTATGGGGGCTAAAGGGAATGCTTTAGGACATTGGAGAGAGGCATGGTGGTCGGAAGATGAGCCGGGCAATGGAAAAGTACCTTATATTTTAAGTTCTACTACAGGTGCTACGTTAGACTCCCGATGGTTATATTCTTCCAATTATCTGCGTATCAAGAATTTGACTTTGGGGTATAAATTACCTATTAATCCTAAATTTATTTCCTATGCACGTGTATATGTATCCATTGAAAATCTGGCTAAATGGGATAGTTATTATGGAGGGTACTCTCCGGAGGCGGCCAATACGGCAGCCAGTTCCTCACCCGGAGGTAGCAGTGCTTTGGGATTGGACTATGGTGGTTATCCTTCACCGAGAATTTACACTTTGGGTATCAACGTTAATTTCTAATAAAAATATAGAGCTATGTTCAAATTAAAAAATATATTGCAATTGAGTGCATTGATGTTCTTTGTTATGTCGTGCGATGATTATTTGGAAACTCCTCCTGCTGATTTAATGACCTCTGATGGTTTCTATCAGACTCCCAGTCAGTCTGAACAAGGGGTGGTAGGTATTTATTCCGATTTGCGTGAACTTGCCAATTCAGAGTATTTATTGATGTCTGAATGTCGTTCGGATAATGCATGGACAGAACCAAGACCTAATGGGTTGAGAGATTTTTCAGAGATAAGCACATTCAGAGCTACCAGTGATTTGGCAACTTTTAATAGTGTATGGAATACATGGTATAAAGTAATTTATGATGCGAATACTGCTATTGCCAAAATAGCAGGATGTAACTTTGAATCGAATGATAAGATTAAAAAGCAGTTTATGGGCGAAGTCTATTTTCTGAGAGGATGGGCTTATTTTGAGTTATCACGCCTTTTTGGTAATGTTCCGATTATTGATGCTCCTTTATCGCCTAGTGAAGTGAAGAAAGTACCTCAATCGTCTGCACGGGAAGTTTTGGATAATATAGTGGTTCCTGATTTGATTAATGCGCAGACGATGCTTCCTCTAAAAGAAAATATGGTGAGTGCGAATGGAACTTCGATTGTATTGCAGGGGCGTGCGGACAAGATGGCGGCAGAAGCTATGCTGGCACGTGTGTATATGACTTTGGCGGGTTTCCCATATTATGATTCCGATGCCAAGATATTAGCTAAAAAGCAATTGGAAATTGTGTTGAATTACTCAAAATCCAATCAGAATAAATATTGGGCTCCGACACTTGATGAATGGAGAAAGCAGTGGATGCCGAGCACGGATTATTATAATAAATACTCTATTTTTGCTATTCAGTATCGTACGGGAGGAACAGGCAACAGCGCTTTGTTTAATTTCAGTATGGCTCTACCTCCTTCCTATACGAATAGAAGAATCTTTGGAAATGAAATTTATGTGGAAAAGAGTTTGATGTATGAATTTGATAAAATTTATTCTGATGGGAAAAAAGATGGAAGAGGGAATGGTTTTTCTGTTCTGACAGGATATGAGGCAGAGCCTAATTATCCGGCTTATACGAATACAAAAGAGAAATTGATTTTGGAAGATGGTTCGCAAGTGGATGTTTATACAAAATCAATGTTTTATAAGTTTATGCCTAGTAAACGGAAGATAGCGGAACTTGGGATGTCACTGACTCCGGAAGTCACAATGAAAGACGATAATGACTGGCCTGTAAATCTTCCTATTTTACGCTTGGAAGATATGATGTTGATGTATGCTGAGTTATTGGTTGAAGAAGGTAAAATAATGGAAGCTGTAGCTTATGTGAATGATATCCGTAAAAGAGCCGGTTGTGATGAGGTGAATACGGTAAGTGCTGCAGATGCTTTGAAATTGATAAAACGGGAGCGTAGAATAGAATTAATGGGAGAAGGAGTGCGTTGGTTTGATTTGGTGCGTTGGGGGGAATGGCAAACGGAAATTCAAAGTTTATTTGATAGTTATCATAATCCGGATGGTACCGATAAGAATAATGTAAAGACAGGACGTTATTTATATCCTATTCCATTGAATCAATTAAATGTGACTCCGGGATTATATAAACAAAATGAGGGATATTAAGTATATAAGTTAAACAAAGTTAGTTTTGAAGGTGAAAAGGTAAAGAGGTGTGTCAAAAGCTATTTTTGATAATTGCTTTGTTATGTGGCACACCCTCTTTTTATCGGAAAATAGAGAAGTAGATTATTTATGAAAAATAAAAAGTTGCTTATTGCCATTTTGTGCATATTTGTATTTGATTTGCCGGGGGCTGCTAATCGCATTCGGCAGAATTTTGACTTTGACTGGCAGTTTAGATTAGGAGAAAATGGAGATTTTAGAGAGGTACAATTACCGCATGACTGGAGTGTGGAGTTGGATTTTGATGAAAAAGCAGGAGGAGCGAGTGGTTATTTGCCGGGTGGCATAGGTTGGTATCGCAAATCTTTTATGATTCCGGCGAGTTACAAAAATCAAAAAGTTAGTCTTGTTTTTGATGGTATTTATCATAAAGCTACTATTTTTTTGAATGGAAAGGAGATTGCTTATCATCGTTATGGATATACTTCGTTTGAAACAGATCTGACCCCTTTCCTGAAATATGGAGAGAGTAATGACTTGAAAATCAAGGTAGATCATTCAGAAATTTCTCGCTGGTATACTGGTTCCGGCATTTATCGGCATGTCTGGTTGCAAGTGACTAACCCTATTCATGTAAAAATGTGGGGAACTTATGTTACGACACCGGAGATAACTGAATCCCAGGCAACGGTCAAGATTGTCACTACTATCGAAAACTCCATGGAGTTACCGACAACAGTGATTGTCCAGCAACGCCTGTTGGATGGTGATGGAAAAATTGTAAAAGCAGAAGGTAAAGAGGTGATGGCCCGGACTACGTTGAAACTTGATAAAGAAAAAACAGCTGAAGTAGTTCAGAATTTGTTAGTCAGCCATCCTAAATTATGGGATTTGGATTTTCCCTATCGTTATACGGTGGAAACCATTATAAAAAAAGGAGGAAAGACAATTGATAAATATCTGACTCCTTTTGGAATACGTTCAGTGAAATTTGATAAAGACAAGGGTTTTTTTCTCAATAACAAACATCTTAAGCTGAAAGGCATGTGCCTTCATCAGGATGCAGGATGTTTGGGAACGGCTGTACCGGATAGGGCTTATGAACGCCGTTTGCTTATTTTAAAGGAATTTGGCACGAATGCTATCCGTTGCTCGCATAATCCTCCTTCTCCGGAATTTCTTAACTATTGTGATTCTATTGGCTTTTTGGTTATAGATGAGGCTTTTGATAAATGGAAATCGGGATATTATGAAGAATTTTTTGATTCTAGCTGGCAGCAGGATATCAGCGATATGGTAATTCGTGACCGTAATCATCCTTCTGTTATCTTGTGGAGTATAGGTAATGAGTTGGCTGAGGCAAAATTAAAAGATGATACAGGGATTGAACGTGCTGGTATGTTGCAGGATTTTGTACATCAACTGGATCCGAGCCGTCTTGTTATGCTCGCTTTGCAGCCGGGATTTGAAGATAAATTTGCTTCGGTGACAGATGTACTAGGGTATAATTATATGGAACCTCGGTTGATTTATGATAAAAAGAAATACCCGGAACGTATTTGCCTGATCAGTGAGAGCTATCCTTATTATAGTAGCATACGTGAATTTGATTCACGTGATTATGATGAGAAAAATCCATGGAATTATGTAATGGAACATGAATATATTTGTGGCTCTTTCATGTGGACCGGTGTGGATTATATTGGGGAGAGTTCAGGTTGGCCTAGTAAGGGATGGCCTTCTGCTCCGTTTGACATGTGTATGTCTGAAAAACCTAGAGGAGGATATTTTCGGGCTTTGTGGAATGAGAAGCCTTTTTTGGGACTTTATGTCATAGATTATAATTTGGATGAAGATCCGGGTAAAGACCATTGGCAAGCACCGGGAATGGTACACGATTGGACTTTTCCTTATCAGGATGCGCGTGTCATGCAGATTCAAACGCCGTCTAATTGTGACGAAGTGATGTTGATAGATCCTAGAGGAAAGGTATATGGACCTAGAAAGCCACGGGATTATATAAATAATACGATTAAATGGAATCAACCTTATCGTCCGGGTAAGGTGGTGGTGATAGGGTATAAAGATGGGATAGAAGTGTGCCGTGACAGTATACAGACTTCCGGAAATAAAGCTGTCCGTTTTACTCTGAAAGCGGATCGGGAACAGTTAAAGGCTGACGGGCAGGATTTATCTCATATCTCTTTGAATTTATATGATGAACAAGGCATCCCCATACGGATAGATGACAGACAAGTGAAAGTGACCGTGGAGGGTAACGGACGTTTGATGGGGATAGATAGTGGCGAGATGCGTCGTAGTGAACGTTTTAGCAGTCATACTTTACCCACTTATTTGGGTCGTGCCCAAATAGTAGTACAGGCAGGGCGTATGCGGGGACAGCTCAAAGTAAAAGTGGAGGTCGAAGGAATGGCATCGCAGGAACTTGTTCTGCTTGTTGGTTAGTAAAGACTTCCTAATTAAAAAAGGTATTTTAAAAATCACTTTTAAAATACCTTTTTTAATTTTGCGGTATTATTCTGATGTTAAACCGAATGATATGAAAAATCGTATATTTTTTTTGTTGCTCTTCTTTGTTTGTCTGGAATGGAATGCATATGCAGTTATTGATATACAATCTATTCATATTACATCCAGTGACGGATTGGCCAATAATACAATTAGAGATATTTTTCAAGATAAGAAAGGCTTTATCTGGATTAGTACCACTAATGGACTGAGCCGGTATGATGGTCACTCTTTTATAACATTGTTACCGGAAAAGGATAGTCCGATTTCATTAGCGGATTATCATGTCAAGAAGATTGATGAAGATAAAAATGGTTTTTTATGGGTGCTTTCTACTTCAAATGTATTCAGTTGCTATGATTTAAGACATAATTGTTTTGTGGATTTTACAGGATGTGGGGAACACGACCAAGCTTATGCTTATCGTGTAGAAACTGCTAATGGTGATAATTGGTTATGGGATGGACAAAAAGGTTGCAGAAAGATTTCATTTGAAAATGAACATTTTTCCTCTGTGACATTTCAATGTGAAAATGGCAAACTACCTTCTAATAAAGTGAATAGTTTGATTGAAGATTCTAGAGGGAATGTTTGGATTTGTACTCAGGAAGGATTGGTGAAAGTAACAAGAAACAAAATCGAAGTAATTTCTGATATGCATAATTTCAGAGCAGCATTTTCTTATGAGAACGCATGCTTTTTTCTTGCTGATAATGGTGATATTTATGTTTATGATGAGGATGAAAAACTACATTTTGTTCAAAGAATCGGAAAGGATGACGTTGACTTTCATTTTACTACTCATTTTGGCACGAAAGATGATTGGTGGCTTTTTACAACAAAAGGAAGTTACAGGTTTCATTTATCTACCCGGCAGGTAAGATTAGACAACCCGATTAATATCCCCAACGCTCGTTTTGTCAGAGATAATCAGGGGGATTTCTATGTTTTTAATCAGACCGGTGTGTTGCATTATTTTCAGAAGGAAACCGGAATATGTAAAATACTGTCATTGATAGATGCCGCTCAGATGATGCCTGCTGCCGAGGAACGCTATGAAGTAATACAGGATAACAGAGGATTGATATGGATATCTACTTTTGGCTATGGTTTATTTGTGTATAATCCCCAAGAAGATATAATCAGCCATTACACTTATCAGGAGACTGGTAAAAATCTAGTTCATTCCAATTTTCTGCATAGCTTATTACTCGATCACTCGGGAAATGTATGGGTAGGATCGGAGTTTGCCGGTGTTACACTTTTGTCCGTATTAAGTGAAGGATCTTATCGTATTTATCCGGAACATGAGAGTATAAATGATTATGTGAATGCTATACGTACAGTGGTAAAGATGCCCGATGGTGGTTTCTGGTTTGGTACGCGTCAAGGGAATGTTTACGCTTATGATAAAAATTTGGAGGCTGCATCTTGTTATAAGATGCCATACAATTATATTTATGCGGCTTCTTGTGATGGAGATGGTAAATTATGGTTGGGAACCCGTACGATGGGTTTATGTATTGACGGACGTTGGTATCATAAAATGGCAGGTGATACCTTGTCATTGGCACATGAGAATATATTCGATATTTATCGTGATGATAAAAATAGGATGTGGATAGGAACTTTTGGGGGAGGACTGAATTTGGCGGTTTCACGAAAAGACAGGTATGTTTTTCGTAAGTTCCTGACTGGATCCGGTCGTTTGCAGGAAGTCAGGATGATCACTCAGGATAATAAAAAAAGGTTATGGGTAGGAACTAATAAGGGATTATGTGTTTTTTATGGAGATTCCATTATTGCTGATGCTCATAATTATAAACTTTATAATTATGAAAATGGAGATTTGCCCGGATATGAAATTAAATGTATTTTTCGTGATAGTCAGAATCGTATGTGGATAGGAATGTTGGGAGGCGGATTTTCTGTTTGTAACCCTAGTGAGGATTATAGGAACTTGAAATTTGTCCATTATTCCACAACTGATGGTTTGGTCAATAACATGGTAGAGTCTATTATCGAAGATAAGACTGGAAAAATATGGATTGCCACTCAGTATGGTTTATCTCGTTTTTCACCTGATACGGAAACTTTTGAAAATTTCTTCTTTTCAGCTTCTATGCAAGGAAATGTATATAACGAACATGGCGCTGCCATAACTGAAGATGGACTTTTGCTATTTGGAACAAATCATGGAGTCATAGTCATTGATCCTTTGAAAGTAACTTCATCTCCTATGACCCGGAATGTTATTCTAACTAATTTGAAAGTGAACGGAATCACAGTACAGGTTGGTGAGAAGGATTCTCCTTTGACACAGGCGTTAAGTTATACACAGAATATAAAATTAGATTATGACCAGAATTCATTCATTATAGAATTTTCAACATTGGATTATTCTTTGGCATTTCCTTCAAGGTTTATTTATAAATTGAGTCATTTTGATAATGAATGGAGTACCCCTTCTTCTTTGAATTTTGCTTCTTATAAAAATCTTTCTCCCGGCACTTATCATCTGCATGTAAAAGCATGTAATTCTGCTGGGATATGGAGTGATGAAGAAACTGTGCTCAATATTGTTATCACGCCTCCGTTTTGGGAAACCACTTGGGCCTATCTTTTTTATTTTCTTGTCGTTGTTATTGTGTTGTATGTTGCTTTTTGTTTGATACGGAATTTCAATAATTTACGGAATCGCATTCAGGTAGAAACACAGTTGACAGAGTACAAACTCATGTTTTTTACTAATATTTCACATGAATTCCGTACTCCGTTGACAATGATTCAGGGAGCTTTGGAAAAAATAGAGAGCTTGAATAAGATTCCCAAAGAGATGGTTTATCCCATACAGTTGATGAATAAAAGTACGAATAGGATGCTTCGTCTGATTAATCAATTGTTGGAATTTCGTAAAATGCAGAACAATAAACTTTCCTTGATGCTGGAAGAAACAGATGTGATGGTGTTCTTTTATGATATTTATCGAAGTTTCAAGGAAACGGCAGATGACAAACAGATTGATTTTCATTTTGCTCCTTCTACGTCATCTTATAAGATGTTTGTTGATCAAAGTAAATTGGATAAAATAGTCTATAATCTTCTTTCGAATGCTTTAAAATATACTCCTAAAGGAGGAAAGGTTGTTTTTGCAATTATCGTTAATGAGGAAGTGGGGAAATTATTTATATCGGTTAGTGACAACGGCGTAGGGATTCCTAAGGAGAAGCAAGGAGAGCTGTTTTCCCGTTTCATGCAAAGTGGTTTTTCACATAACAGTGTGGGAATCGGTTTACATTTGACTTATGAACTGGTAAATGTACATAAAGGAAGCATTTCATTTGATGAAAATGAGGGAGGTGGTTCTGTGTTTACTGTTATCTTACCGTTAGATTCCAGTGTTTATGGAAAAAACGATTTCCTAGTATCAAGCATCCTTCAGGAAGAATCGTTTGTTCATGAGCAGTGTGATACCTATTTAACAGTAAATCATGATTCAGTGACCCCGGACCCTTTGAATAAAAAAAGAATATTGATAATAGAAGATGATGGAGATGTGCGTAAGTTTTTAGAAACGGAACTTGGTATTTATTTTGAGATCATAAGTGAACCGGATGGGCTTTCCGGTTTACAAAAAGCTCAGTCTTTTGAGGTAGATTTGATTATTTGTGATGTATTGATGCCTGGTATGAATGGCTTTGATGTGACACGTAAACTGAAACGTGATTTTGAGACCAGTCATATTCCCATTATTTTGCTGACTGCTATGAGCACTTCGGAAAATAAACTTGAAGGGGTAGAAAGTGGTGCGGATGCATACATAACGAAGCCTTTCAGTTCCAGATTGTTATTAGCACGTATATTTCAACTTATTGAACAGAGGGAAAAGTTAAAACGAAAATTCTCTAATGACCCTGCTATGACAAGTCAGGCTTTATGTTCTACAGAACTGGATAGGAAATTTGGTGAAAAATTGCAGACTATTTTGGAAAAACAATTGGACAACCCGGAATTCACTATAGAGGATTTTGCATCTGCGGTGGGGGTAAGCCGTGCTGCTTTTTTTCGGAAAGTAAAAGGAGTGACCGGATATACACCTAATGAATATATGCGTATCCTTCGTATGAAAAGGGCTATGGAACTTTTGCAGGAGGGTATATACAATGTAAGTGAAATAGCTTATAAAGTAGGAATGAATGACCCTCTTTATTTTAGTAAATGCTTCAAATCTCACTTTGGAGCACCCCCTTCGGCTTATCTGCATAAAAAATAAATAAAGGAGCGCTTGAAAGATTATAATGTTTTCTTATTTTTGATGGATTTATACCATAAAAAGGTGACTAGCACGATAAATGCAAGGAAAATGGTAATCATTTCTGATTGGTATGTCATTGGTTCCACCCAGATTTCGTGGAAGGCATTCCATCTTCCCATAACTTCTACGAAAGTCCAAAATACGACTACTGTAGCAATAGAAAAACGGAGAGCGTATCCCCATTGACTGATATTTATCAATCTTCGGAACATAAATAGTGATCCTACAAGGCAGCCGAATGCAACCAATGCGGTGATAGGATGGCGGTCACCTATAAAATTATCATCATAGCAGAATAGCAATACCATGTAATTGGTCCATAAAATAAGATTCAGCTCCATGAAAGTAACCAGTGAGGTGTGGCGTGTCATGGGACGCATTTCTACTTGTACTTTGCTGTTGCGGAAAAATACCCGTTGCAGATAATTGAAAAAATCGCATCCGCTTTTTATATTGAATAAGTAGAGTAACATGAACATAATCCAAAATCCGAAAGAAGAGGGCATGATCAGATATTCTGGTTTGGTTACCACTTCTCCGTCTACTATGAGTGGCTGTACTCCGAAACGATGTGCGTAATACACATAAATGAATTCAATCCATCCTGTCCAAAATAACAGACCTCCGAATAGCCCCCAAAGAGTTTGTTGAGTATCTCCTTTGGCAAATACGCCCGTTATGACCATTATTAAGCCTATTAATCCCATGAAAAAGGTTGCGTAATGCATGGTTACCGGTTCCATCAGGTGTTCCATTAAGATCATCAATGCATGTCCTAGCGGCATGGTAAACAATACAATTAGGAATGAGGTGATACCGATAAACACATTTCTTTTTTTTAGTTTCATTTTTTCTTCTTTCTTTCTATGTGATATAAAATTACAAATAAAGTTCCGAATATAAGTGCCGCCCATGTGATACTGATTACTACTAAGTATCGATTATATAAATATTCCCCATCTTCGGGAGTATGGTTCAAAGTGCAAAGCAAACATCGGCACAATGGATTATTTGCGTCGTGGGAACAATAGGAGTAAATAAGGAATGACAGACTACCTATAAGTAGGGTTAGTACAGCCAGAATCTCTATCTTTCTATGATGAAGTGTCTTGTTCACAGGCATTTCATGATGTACCAGTTTAACCATGCTTGTTTTTTTTTGCAAAATTAGTTATAGAAGTATATACTGACAATACCTATTAATGGTGATAAAATCCAGTTTTATACCTAAAAATAAGTACTTGTGTACTTTATTATATATGTGATTATTAGCAATAAAACCCCAATTTTTAGGTATTGTGTACCCTTGGTAGTAAGGGTAACTTTGCAACAAATTTTAAAACATAAAATAATAACTATTAATCAATAAAACAAAAGTATTATGAAATTGAAAAACTATTTAGCGATGATGGCTATTGCATTGTGTGCAGTAGCATGTAGTGATGATGATAATAAAAAGGAAGATACCGTGATCCCGGCTCAGGAGGTTGCTGGTACTTACAATGGAACATTATCACTCTCAGTATCAGGAAATGATCAAGGAACGTCAGACAGTCAGGTGAAAATTACTGCGGAAGAAGGAGGAACTGTTCAAGTTCTTCTAGTTGGTGGTGCTGGTGAAGGAATGATGTCATTGCCGGATATTGCTATACCTGGAATTAAAGTACAGACCTCCGATAATGTTACTTATACTTTTCCGGAAAGTGCTATTGATGTAACTGTTGGTACTGTAAAATATACAGGAAGTTTACAAGGAACGATTAAGGATGAAAAAGCTGATCTGATCTTTACACTAAAGCCGGGAGCCATGCCTATGGCTATTACTGCGACTTTTGTAGGCACTAAATAGCATGAAAAGATATCTCTTTATTATATCCATGCTGGGAATGATGCTTTTGCCATTCTCGGCATGTGATGGTATTTTGGAAGGAATATATGATAGTCCTGCTGCTTCGGATAGTAATGAATTCGGTTTCATAAGAACAGACCCTTCTACCCATTCGGGTACTATTTATATTGATGCTACTGATTATAGACGTTGGACTTTTATTGATTTCCATACACAAAAAGTAGATTCTGTGAATGTGACAGATTCTGACCAGAAAGAACCGGAGGAATGGGATATTGCTGTCCATCGTTATGACGTTAAAACCAATGCTGGAGCAGTATTGGAAACCGGTTTCACAGGTTTTTCCGCTTTACAGAATGCGAGTGCGATGCCCGAAGGAGTCTATGTGGATGATGTTTGGACTACCGCTAAGGTAGCCATTGATATGTCAGGTATGATGGATGGCAATATTGTTTATATGGAATCCTATTATAATGAAGAACTATCCAAATGGTTGAATGTTGATAAAAGTAATATGCCACCTACCTATACTCTTTCAAACAAGGTTTATATGGTAAAGCTGAAAGATGGAACTTATGCGGCTGTTCGTCTCACAAATTATATGAATGCTAGTGGTGTAAAAGGCTTCATGACTATTGACTATATTTATCCGTTTGAATTGTAAACCGACATACGATATGCATAGACTACTCAGAAACGTGTGCTTGATATTGTGTTGGCTGATGGCGATACCAGTATCAGCACAACGAATTATTTCGGGAACTGTATTTGATGAAAATAAAGAACCTCTGATGGGAGCAACAGTCTCCGTAAAAGAAAAAGTAACTTTGGGAACCACTACGGATACACAGGGAAAATACACATTGAAATTACCCGATAATAGAGAATATACTCTGCAGGTTTCATACATGGGGTATATCTCGCAAACTCATAAAGTGTCTGTCAGCAAAACAGGTAAAGTTGATTTTATACTGAAAGAAGATGCTGTAAATATGGAAACTATAGTTGTAACAGGAACCCGTACTCCGAAACTCCTGAAAGATGTTCCTATTGTTACTCGGGTCATTACTGCCGATGAAATAAAGAAAGTAGATGCCACCCATATTGGAGATTTGCTTCAGGCAGAACTGCCGGGAATTGAATTTTCTTATTCCATGGACCAGCAAGTTTCTCTCAATATGCAAGGATTTGGTGGAAATGCTATACTTTTTCTGGTTGATGGTGAGCGTCTGGCAGGTGAGACTTTGGATAATATAGACTATAACCGCTTGAATATGGACAATGTGGAGCGTATTGAGATTGTAAAGGGTGCGGCTTCTTCACTTTATGGTTCGAATGCGGTAGGAGGAGTGGTAAACATCATAAGTAAAGTGTCTGCGGAGCCTTGGACTGTGAATCTCAATGGACGTTACGGGGCTTATAATGAGCAGCGTTATGGAGGAACAATAGGTTTCAATGCCGGAAAATTCAATAGTGTGACTAATGTACAGCATACCCAAGTAGATGAAAAAGATTTGGCAGATGGAAAAACAAATGAGGAAACGGAGGATTGGGCATTTAAAAAGGTGTATGGTGATAAAACTTGGAATTTCAAAGAACGTTTGGTCTATACTGCTAATGATCATCTGAAACTGACGGCACGTGCTGGATATTTTTTTCGTGAACGTGAGAAGTCACAGACTAGTAAAGACCGTTATCGCGACTTCAGTGGTGGGGTGAAAGGAAATTATGTATTTGATAAAGATAAAGATCTGGAAATAGCTTATTCTTTCGACCAGTATGATAAGAGCGATTACTTGCCACAAGATGCTAATGATGTACGTGATTATAGTAATGTACAACATTCGGTTCGTACTTTTTATAATCATACTTTTGTCGGTAAGCATATTCTCACCTTGGGTGGTGATTATATGCGTGATTATTTAATGTCCTATCAGTTTGCCAATAATGGAAGTAAACATCAGTATACAGTGGACGGTTTTGCACAGTTTGACTGGAACCCGACGAAATATTTCAATGTCATCACAGGATTACGTTTTGATTATTATTCGGATTCCGATATTAATCATTTCTCTCCCAAATTAGGACTGATGTATAAAATAGGAAACTGTTCATTGAGAGGTTCCTATGCCGGTGGTTTCCGAGCCCCTACTTTGAAAGAAATGTATATGAATTTTGATATGGCAAGTATTTTTATGATTTATGGTAATCCTGACTTGAAGCCTGAAACCAGCCATAATTTTTCTCTTTCGGCAGAATATATTAAAGGTCGTTATAATTTGACGGTGACAGGTTTCTATAATATAGTTGATAATCGTATCACTACGGCATGGAGTGAGGCGTTGAAAGGACAGGTATATACCAATATATCAAATATCAAGATATCTGGTGCCGAGGCAAATGCTTCCGCCAAATATCCTTGTGGACTGTCGGCACGTTTATCTTATGCTTATACACATGAGAATATCAAGAAAGGGCAACCTGTCATTTCAAGTACTCGCCCGCATACGGCTACTGTCCGTCTTGAGTATGACAAGCATTGGAAGAACTATGCGTTTAATATTGCTTTGAACGGACGTTTTCTTTCCAAGGTGAATACGGAGGAATATACGTCGAACACTTCTTATGAAGAAACTGAGAAGGTGACCTATCCGGCGTATACAATGTGGAAGCTTACGTTGTCTCAAAAAGTATGGAAAGGTGTTGATATGACTTTGGCGGTGGACAACTTGTTTAATTATGTTCCTTCCCGTTATTATAATAATTCGCCTGCTACTAAAGGAACAACTTTTTCAGCCGGTTTATCATTAAATATAGAACAATTATTCAAATGAAATTTGGCTGCTAATACTAAATAAACTACGTGATTTAAATAAAGATATGAAGAAGAAACAATTACTGATTGGAGGAGGGATAGCAGTCATCTTGCTGCTTTTGTTTGGTGTATGGAATCTTTGGTTCAGTGCAACTAAAGTGGCTTTCATCAACTATCAGGTAATCAGTTTAGGGCAGATATCTAAGGCTAATGACAACTCATTTATTAAAATCAGTGAACTGAGCACAGATGACCTGAACCGATTGACCAGTTATGATATGATATTTATCAATGCCATGGGATTAAGGATTACTGAAGAGCAACGTGCGCAAATACAAAAGGCGGCCGATGGTGGTCTTCCGATATTGACTACTGCCGCTACCAATCCTGCAAACAAGATTATTTCATTGGATTCCATCCAAGCGGATACATTGAAACATTATCTGTCTAATGGAGGACGTCGTAACTATCGCAGTATGCTGAACTATGTACGTGTGTATATTGATAAAAAACGATTCTCTGTGTCTGAACCGGAAGCCGTAGTGAAACGTGCCGATGATGTGCTTTATCACATGAACCCAAAGAGTCCCGAAGACGAAGAGTTGGGTTTCAATACGGTAGCCGGATACAATATTTTTCTGCAAAACAACGGTTTGTGGAAAGAGAATGCTCCGCGTATTATTGTGACCGGTCCGATGGGTGAACCTTCCGGACTTATTGCTAAATTGGAGGAAACAGGCAATATGGTTTATCCTATACGTTCCATGCATTCTTTTATTCAGAACCATGGAATTGATTCTGTTCGTCCGTCTGCTATCATCAATATGGCGCATGGACGTATGGGCGATTATATCGTAGATTATTTGGCGAAACAGAATATACCGCTTTTCTCCCCATTGAATGTAAATCGCTTGGTAGAGGAGTGGGAGAGTGACAAGATGGGTATGAATGGCGGCTTTATGTCACAAAGTATTGTTACCCCCGAAATAGATGGAGCTATCCGTCCGTTCGCTCTTTTTGGACATTATAAGGATGAGGAGGGTTTACAACGTGCTTATGCTATTCCAGAACGCTTGGAAACTTTTGTGGAAACAGTTAATAACTATATTACTCTGCAGCGTAAATCCAATAGTGAGAAACGCGTAGCTATTTATTATTATAAGGGTCCTGGTCAGAATGCACTGACTGCGGGTGGTATGGAAGTGGTTCCTTCACTTTATAACTTGTTGCAGCGTATGAAACGCGAGGGCTACAAGGTGGACGGTTTGCCTACCTCTCCGAAAGAATTGGAACAGATGATACAATCTCAAGGAGCCGTATTTGGTCCGTATGCCGAAGGAGCTTTTGACCGGTTTATGGAAACCGGCAAGCCCGAACTCATTACAAAAGAACAATATGAAAGTTGGATAAAGAAATCCATTCGTTCTGATATGTATGCCGAAGTAGTAGCTGCTAATGGTGAATTTCCCGGAGCATATATGACTACTTCAGACGGCCGTTTAGGAGTAGCTCGTTTGCAATTTGGAAATGTGGTGCTCTTGCCACAGAATGCAGCCGGTAGTGGGGATAATGCATTTAAAGTTGTACATGGAACCAATGCAGCTCCTCCACATACTTATATTGCTTCTTATCTGTGGACACAATTTGGATTTAAAGCTGATGCGTTGATTCATTTCGGTACTCATGGCAGTTTAGAGTTCACTCCGCGCAAACAAGTTGCTTTGTGTAGCAATGACTGGTCCGACCGTCTGGTAGGTGCATTACCTCATTTTTATATTTATTCCATCGGCAATGTAGGCGAAGGGATGATTGCTAAGCGTCGTTCGTATGCGGGATTGCAATCTTACCTTACTCCACCTTTTATGGAAAGTAGTGTTCGCGCCATTTATCGTGAACTGACTGAGGCTGTCAAGACATACAATAATTTGCTTCCGGCTGATGGGCAGGCTGTACTGTCTACTGGAAATAAAGAAGCTTTGAACCGTGCTTCATTGATGGTAAAGAAACTCACGGTGAAAATGGGCATCCATCGTGAATTGGGATTGGATAGTCTTCTTACTGTTCCTTATGCTGAAGAAGATATTCAGCGTATAGAAAATTTTGCTGAGGAGCTGGCAAATGAGAAGATTACAGGTCAGTTGTATACAATGGGGATTCCCTACGAACCCATTCGTATTACTTCCAGTGTGTATGCTATGGCTACCGAGCCGATAGCCTATAGTCTGTTGGCATTAGATAAACTACGTAATCGTGCGGACGGACAGGTAGAGAAACATCGCACTCTTTTTACTCAACGTTATTTGGAACCTGCACGTGATTTGGTCACTCGTTTATTGGCTGATCCGTCGTTGGTTTCTGACGAATTGATTTGTCGTATTACTGGCATTACTTCCGATGAACTTGCTAAAGCACATGAAATCAATAAATCCCGTAATACTCCCCAAGGCATGATGGCCATGATGATGGCATTAGCTGAAGAGGCTCCGGCTGAGGCTAAAACACATGCTGATATGAGCGGTGGAATAATGCAGGCTGACCAAAGCGTACGTTCGAAAAGGAATAGCATATCTGAGTCAATGAAAGAGAAAATGAAGGAAATAGCGAAAGGTATGAATCCTGAGAAAGCTATGGAACTTGCAAAAAGAATGGGTGCAAGCCCTGAAGCTTTAAAGAAAATGGAAACAGGAATGTACAAGAGCCATGCTGTAGGTATGAATACACTGGCCAAAGATACGGTTACAATGAAAACAACTTCTCGAGGAAAACGTGAAAAAGCGGATAGTGATAAATTCGGAGGCATGGAAGCGATGATGAAAGTTATGATGTCCAAGAAAAAAGAATACTCTAAAGAGGAGATAAATTTTGCTTTGGCTGTCATGGAAGTAGAACGCACTTTGAAGAATGTGGGTAATTATAAGAGTGCTCTTTTGGAAAGTCCGGAAAGAGAATTGACCTCTATGGTTAATGCGTTGAATGGAGGATATACACAACCTTCACCGGGTGGCGATCCTATCGCCAATCCTAATACTTTACCTACGGGACGAAATCTTTTTGCTATCAATGCTGAAGAAACTCCGTCGGAATCTGCATGGGAGAAAGGGAAACAATTGGCTGACAATACTATCGAAATGTATCGTCGTCGTCATAATGACTCTATTCCCCGTAAAGTAAGCTATACATTATGGAGTGGAGAATTTATAGAAACCGGTGGCGCTACTATTGCACAGGTATTGTATATGTTAGGTGTAGAGCCTATTCGTGATACGTTCGGACGCGTGACGGATCTTCGTTTGATCCCTTCGGCAGAATTGGGGCGTCCTCGTATTGATGTTGTGGTGCAAACTAGCGGGCAGTTGAGAGATATTGCCGCTTCACGCCTGTTCCTTATCAACCGTGCCGTAGAGATGGCTGCCAATGCTAAAGAGGATCAATTTGAAAATCAAGTGGCGGCAGGTGTTGTGGAAGCTGAACGTGTATTGATAGAAAAAGGTCTGACTCCGAAAGAAGCCCGCGAAATGTCTACTTTTCGTGTGTTTGGAGGAGTGAATGGCAATTATGGTACGGGTATACAAAGTATGGTGCAATCTGGTGACCGTTGGGAAAGTGAAGAGGAAATCGCCGATGTTTATTTGAATAATATGGGTGCTTTTTATGGTAGTGAAAAGAATTGGGAAACTGTCCGCCAATTTGCTTTGGAAGCTGCTTTGACACGTACGGATGCGGTTATTCAGCCACGTCAAAGCAATACATGGGGTGCATTAAGCCTGGATCATGTGTATGAGTTTATGGGAGGTATGAATCTTGCTGTCCGTAATGTGACCGGTAAAGATCCCGATGCGTATCTGAGCGACTATCGTAATCGTAACAATGCCCGTATGCAAGAGGTGAAAGAAGCTATTGGCATAGAGAGTCGTACCACAATATTCAATCCTGCTTATATTATGGAAAAAATGAAAGGGGAGGCCGGCGCAGCTAATACTTTTGCTGAGATTGTGCAAAATACGTATGGCTGGAATGTCATGAAACCTCAGGCTGTTGATAAGGAAATGTGGAATGAGATATATGATGTGTATGTAAAGGATAAATTTAACTTGGGAGTGCAGGGTTATTTTGAAAAGCAGAACCCTGCTGCTTTGGAAGAAATGACTGCGGTAATGATGGAAACTATCCGTAAAGGAATGTGGCAGGCTAGCGAGCAACAGATAGCGGATATTGCCAAACTACATACCGATTTGGTGAATAAATATAAACCGTCTTGTTCAGGTTTTGTTTGTGATAATGCAAAATTACGTCAGTTCATAGCTTCTAAAATGGATGCACAGACTGCATCCCGGTATAAGGAAAACATCAGTCAGATACGTGAAGTTGCTGCTTCAAAAGAGCAAAAGGGTATGGTGATGAAAAAAGAAGAGATGAATACAGTCGGTACGGAACAACAGACGAATACGGTAAGCAATACTGTTGTTTGTGTTGTAGTGGTGGCTGCTGTTCTTGTTTTAATTGTATTGGTGCGTTGTCGCCGTAAAAAAATGCAGGAATAACAGGCTATGGAAACAATTGTAGTTGTTCTTATGATATTGGTCTGTTTCAATTTTATGATGAAACAGACATTCCGCAAACGAGGATCGGTTGCAGCAATAGCTGTTGTAGCCGCCCTTTTTGTGGGGCTGATGTGCCCATATGCAATTCAGCAGTCTAAGACACAGATTGCTGATTGGCTGGCAGATGCCCAATTGATGCTTGACACTTCGGTGGTGCTTACAGTGGAAGTTGCCTTACAGATGGCTTTTTGTATGTTGGCTGTTCATGTGCTTACTACAGGTCCTGTTAAGAAACGTACTCTTTGGGCTTACCGTGCTTTACGTTGGTTTCCGGGTATTTTGATATTTCCTGTCTTGTTTAGCGGATTGGTATATCTTATCTTCTCTTTTCCGGGTGTTTCCTTTTCTCTTGTCGCATGGAGTATGGCGGTAGGTGTATTGATATTAATTTCTGTAGGCACATTGTTTCTTCGTTATCTCTTGCCGGAAAAGGAATTACGGTTGGAACTATTGTTCCTCACTAATGCATTGACCGCCATATTGGGAATTATTGCTACTGTAAATGGTCGTACCGCCGTAACAGGTATAAGCGAGGTGGATTGGGGGGCATTGACCGGCTTGATAATTATGCTGGCAGGTGGAGGACTCATTGGATTGGTTATATATAAATATAGACGAATAAAAACAAACATTTAAAACTTACTGACATTATGAATCTTATATCAGACATTCTGTTTTGGATTTCGAACGGACTTTTAGTTCCTGTTGTTGTATTGCTTATTGTTCTTTTCATCCGTTCGCTATTATTGATAGGCAGTTTTTTCGGGCAATATTTGGCTATTCGGCGTACAGATGCGTTGTTGCGTCAACAGCTTGATGCACTGACTATAGATACTTTGCCCGAATTGGAAAGCAAACTTCCAGTGAAGTCGAACTCGTTGGTCATTGTGTATATCCGTCGGGTGTTGGGGTCAAAAGACCGTCCGGCACATGTGCAGCGTCTGTTGGCTGATTTTGAAATTACTGCTGATAAGGATTTGGCTATTTCAAAAACATTGACCAAGATGGGACCGATGCTTGGATTGATGGGTACATTGATTCCAATGGGACCTGCTTTGGTGGGACTTTCTACTGGTGATATCGCTTCTATGGCATACAATATGCAAGTCGCTTTTGCTACAACTGTAGTTGGTCTGTTTTCTAGTGCCATCGGTTTCATAACTCAACAGGTGAAGCAACGCTGGTATTTGCAGGATATGACTAATCTGGAATTCCTTTCTGAATTGCTCACTGAAAAACATACAGCTTGAGATGAAACGTAATTTATTAAGAAAAGAGGAGGATAGTGACCCGATGAGCGTGGTCAGCAATCTGTTTGATGTGGCGATGGTGTTTGCGGTAGCGTTAATGGTAGCCTTGGTTACCCGTTATAATATGACTGAAATGTTTAGTCAGGAGGATTTTACGATGGTGAAGAATCCGGGTAAGGAAAACATGGAAATTATAACCAAGGAAGGGCAGAAGATAAACCGCTATACACCTTCTGAGGATCAGGATGCCAAAAGCGGAAAGAAGGGTAGAAAGGTGGGGATTGCATACGAATTGGATAATGGGGAAATTATTTATGTGCCCGAAGATTGATTGGGGAGTTATGGTTGATTGATTTTTTCTTCTTCAATCGAAGAGGTGTAGGCTGTATTTCATATTCAGTATTACGCCTCTTTTTATTTTGAATATTTACTGATTACAAGTAGCGGTCTGTCCGTTTAGTTACGCATTTTGAAACAACTCTCCTTTGATATTTGTTATTATTACAAATAACTCACTCATATAAGAACTATAATGATGCAAAATGAACTAAACACAAGCTTGATTGAAGCTGTAAAAGAAAAACTGCCACTTAAAGAAAATCTGGCCAATCTGTTAATAGATACTTTGTATATCGGTAAAGAGGCTATTTATCGGAGGTTGCGTGGTGAGGTCCCTTTTACATTAGAGGAAGCTGCTTTGATATCAAGAAAGTTAGGTGTTTCATTAGATAATGTAATAGGAGTCTGTTTCAGTTCCAATGCCGTATTCGATTTGAATGTGGTGGATCATGAAGATCCGTTTGAAACTTACTATTCATTATTAAAAAAGTATGTCAATGTGTTACATGCTTTGCAAAACGATCCTTCCTCTTCCATGGGTACTTCTTCCAATATTATCCCCCAAACACTTTCTTTGAAACATAAATCATTGTCTAAGTTTCGCCTCTTTAAATGGATGTATCAAAACAAGCATATTCAGTGCAAGCATTTTGACAAGGTGGAAGTTCCTCAAAAAATATATGATATTCAAAATGATTTTGTATCTGCTACCGGACATATACATTCTGTGGATTATATCTGGGATAGCATGATTTTTCATCATCTGATAAATGACATACAGTATTTTGCCGGGATTCATCTTATCACAGAAGAGGACAAACATCAGATTAAAGAAGAACTATTGCAACTGACCGACGAATTGGAAGACTTGGCTTCTAAGGGAAAGACAGAAGCAGGTAACAGTGTACATATTTACGTGTCTCATATTAATTTTGAAGCCACCTACAGCTATCTGGAGGCTGATTCGGTACAACTCAGTTTGATACGGGTGTATTCTATCAACTCCATTGCTACGCAGGATTGTGGAATGTTCCTCAGTTTGAAAGAATGGATACAGTCACTGAAGAAATTCTCGACTATGATTTCAGAGAGTGGAGAGATGCAGCGTATACAGTTTTTCCAACAACAACGTGAAATAATAAGCACTTTATAATAGTTTCCTATTTACGAAAAACGAAATAGGAAAGAAATTCTGTTTACTGAAAATGAAAGTAAATAATCTGTTTATTTACTTTTTTTCGTTATCTGTTTTCTTATTTCTCAATTGGTCGTGAATCAGAAAGATAGAAAGTCTTTCATCTCTGTTTTAGAGCATAGAATTCCCATTTCCATAACTTAAATTTGCAGTCTGTTTGTTAATAACCAAAGAAGGGGAAAAGAATGAAGAATAAGATTGTGAATGAACTGATTACAGCCATGAAGGCACGTGTTCCTGAAAAGCAGAATTTGGCAGGCTATCTGGCAGATACATTATGTATGGGAAAGGAAGCCGTTTACCGCAGGCTACGGGGAGAGGTTTCTTTTACCCTTGAAGAAGTTGCCTTGATCTCTCGAAGACTGGGTATTTCCATTGATCAGATTATAGGAAATCACCTTTCGGACAGAGTGACCTTTGATTTGAATTTATTGAAGTCTTCTGATTCAATGGAAGGCTATTATGAGATAATCCATCGTTATCTGCAAATTTTTGATTATGTGAAAAAGGATGAAACAACAGAAGTTTATACTGCTTCCAATTTGCTGCCGTTTACTCTTTATTCTGAATATGAGTATCTGTCTAAATTTCGTCTTTGTCGTTGGATTTATCAGAATGGTGAGATCAAGACTCCTAATTCTTTAAGAGATATGCAGGTGGAAGACCGGATTGTGAGTGCACATAAGAAACTATGTGAAAGCGTGAAGAAATGCCGGAAAACGCATTTTATATGGGACACGAACATCTTTTATTCTTTTGTAAAGGAGATAAAATACTTTGCCGTTCTTAAACTGATAACCGATGATGATGTATTGCATTTGAAAACCGAGCTGTATCAGTTGCTTGCCATGATGGAGGAACTTTCGGTAACGGGAGAATTCAGTGAAGGCGGAAAAGTTTGTTTTTATCTTTCTAATATTCATTTTGAGGCTACCTATAGCTATATAGAAAAACGGGATTTTCAAATAAGTTTATTGCGGGTGTATTCCATCAATTCAATGGATTCACAAAGTTTTTATATCTGCCGGATGCAATGTAACTGGATCCAATCATTAAAGCGTCATTCTATCTTGATTTCAGAGAGTGGCGAGATGCAACGCATGGATTTTTTACAAAAACAACAAGCTATTATCGATAGTTTGTAAAGAGTGCCATTTGCCACGAATTACGAATATCGCAACTTTTTTATCCGGATAGTGCGTACAATGCAAAAATCTATTTGGATGGAGCTTGTTTTTTATATTTTGCAACAGCCGCTTGCACTCATTGCATAATAAGTTGTCAGTCAGTTGGATTATTGTCTGTTTCAGAAATGAATATAATTCACAGCCTCACTCTATTTCCCGATATTTGCAGTATAAGAATTAGATGAGTATTCATGTTAGATGGAAGGGGATAATGAATGATGAAAAGAGATAATAAAACCTATAGAAACTGGCTCTGCTTACTGTGGCTGGCTGTCTTTACTTCTTGTATGGATGAAACTTTCACCGCTAGCGATGTGGAAGGTACATTTATATCAATTAGGGGAATGGCACCTCATACGGGTAGTGTGCATTCTGGGACTCCGGAAGATTATATCATTCATACGCTCCGTGTTTTGGCATTTGACAAAACGACGGGTGATAAAGTAACCAACCTATTTTATAATGCACATTCCGGTGATATTATTCGTCATCCTATTGATGCAGGAAGTTACGATTTTGTGTTTTTGGCCAATGAGCCGGCTTATCAATCGGTCCGGACTTTATTGGATGCTATCACTCATTATGGTGATTTGAATCATATAGCCTATCCCGCTGATTTTTTCTCATCAGAACAAATTATTCCAATGATGCAGGAAATAAAGAATGTGACCGTGTTATCCGGCGGACAGGGAGCGACATTGGAAGATAATACAACAGTATCTATATTGCAATTGGCTCTTGAAAGAATAGGGGTACGGGTAGATGTCATATTGAGGGCTGAAGATGATTTGGACCAGGCATTTAAAGGAATAATGTTCAGTAATTTGCCGAATCTTGTTCCGCTGACAGCCACTTATGATGGTCCGGCTATTGAACGGAGTGTGATACGTACATTTACTGTGGTTGATGACGGAAGTTATTTCACCCAAGGTACCCCGACAGCCGAATGGGATTGGGAGAAAAAGGTGAACCGTATCATCCTGCCTGCCAATGACCCTCTTTCCCTTACTAATGAAAGTGAGGCTGTAAACTTTACAATAGATATGGGGGATAATTATAATCCGTCTTGCAAATTGAAGATTGCTTCGAATCCGGTAAATTATAGCTTACCCAAGAATACAAAATTGGATTTGACCGGATATATTAAGGAGCCGTTGATGGTGAACATAGAGGCGTCTGAATGGGAGAATGTGGATGAAGATTGGAATATATCAGGTATTAAGGTACTGAATGTATCGGACTTGGAGGTCAGTATTACTGATTTTAATGGAGCACGTATTTCCTTTACCTCTAATATGCCGGTAGTCAAAGTGATGCCTCAACTTTATGTGGGAGCCGGGGGATTAGCAGCAGAAACAGAAAAGGTATTCAATGATTTGGTGTTGCTAAATGGAGATGTGAAAGACAGTGGAATCACGATAACCTATACTACCTCTCGTTTCTCATATATCTATGATAAGGCATCTCAAACCGGAACGGGCTATATGGATGTGTTGTTGGATGAGCAAAACATAATGGGTACACAGGAAACTTATCGGATTTTTTTGTCTGCTGAAGATGAAGACGGAGGTAGCCTGCAAAGAGAGATAAAAGTTCATGCCAGTCAACACGGGAAACGTTTTGAATTTAATCCGTATGGAACCGGCTATATAGGCGCTTTTTTTAGAAATGATGAACAGGGTGAAAGAATTATTACCGGACAGCAGAAAAGGAGGGACGGAACAAATGAACGTCCTCAGGATTTAGGTACACTCGGTCTATGGAAAGCGGAAGTGGAAGAAGGGAATTTCATTGTTCTGAGCTCTACTCCAAGCTTTGATCCGAATGTCGGGACTGATAATCCGGGAGTCGCAGAGCATTATAAGGTGCTTCCTAATAAGTATAAGGGAGAAAATGGAACTTATGTGGAAGGTAGGGGACGTATCTATTTCCGTATGGGAGTAACGGGAAAAAATACCGGAACGACCCCTAGGTATGCTAAAGTGAAAATTCAATGGTATGGAGGAAGATATGGGACAGGAGATGATGAATTGTGGTATAATACCGAGTATATGTATATCCGGCAGGGAGAAGCGGATGATTACATCATGAGGCCTGGAACTGTAGATGCCATATCCAAGGGACCGTCACAGGGGAAAGCACGTGATTATGCTCGCAAAATATCGCCTTTCAATCTGACGGCTCCTGCTTATCTGAATGGTGGAAATGAACCCTATGCAAAAGTTGATGTGAAACAAGGAAGGTTTGTGAAATATCCCACTCAGGCAGGAGCATTTTTTCAATGGGGGCTTCCGAAGGATGCTGATCAGGACTATTTCCGTTTGGCTTACCATCCTACAGCCTATACTGTGAACCATTGGATTAAGGATATACAGTTTTTTAATAGTACATCCGAATTGTTTTTACCGGTATGGGGAACAGCGCCTATACCAGCAGAAGATATTTATGACTATGGGTATAAGGAAATATTTGAAACTTGTCCTGACGGATACCATCGTCCTTCTGACGGATATATTGACAGAATAGCTTATAACGGACCATATCCTAATAATATAGATCAGGATGGCGATCATGTCATTGTGAAGGCAAATACGAACAAGGATGTCATAAAGACAGTACTTACGGATTATAGCGTTGAAATAGCATTTTCTGAATTGCGGCAATCCTTATTTAAAAACCCACTGAGTGGAGATGCTGGATTAAATGAGAATATTGGCGGATACGACGGTTCGCCGGAAGTAGGAGGGATTAAAGTAGACCGATATCAGAACTTTTGGCAAAGTAGGACTGATGTGGATGAAGCGCAAGAGCATATAACCTTCTTGATAGGCTTCTATGCTGATGGCTTTTTTGACCGCAGACCTATTAAGATGGGGTCAGCTGACGGTAGTTATCCTTATTGTGTATCATCGGGTAACGCACAGGCAGCTTATTTGGGAATTCTAGTATATAATGAGGCGAATAATGCTTCTGTCTTTTTTCCGTCAGCAGGAAGACGCCAGAATAAGGATAGTAGTCTGGAATTTGCAGGACAGACCGGCTATTACCATACCGCTTCTATAGCTGCGTCTTCTGCCGAAGATCCTCATGCTGTGTGGAGCATGTCTCTGGGTAAGTGGCCGAATCCCGGTTTGATGTATCAGTTGCCGACCTTTGGTCAGTCTATCCGTTGCGTCAGGGATGAAGTAATCAGTAGAAAGTGATGATATGTATTTAATGAAATGAGAAAATGAAAGAATTTGTATTATATATAGTTTGTCTTTGGTGTCTGGCTTTTCTAATGTCAGGCTGTGAAGATTCTATCCACCTATCGGAGCGGCCTGATAATAATAAGCCTCAAGCAGATAAGGTGCAGATTGAAATCTTTGCCCGTGCGAATTCATATCATTATCCTACAGTCCGTACCATGGATGATGAAGATAGGGTAGGGAAGACTCCATGGATATTGGTATTCAATGGAGAAAATGCAAATGCCACCTTTGTAGAGGCGGTACAGGCTTTTGAGATGGTGGGAAAAAGGTATGTCATATTGACCAAACAGTCCGGCAATAGCAAGTATCAGTTACTGATATTGGCGAATCCATTGAATGATAAGTTTTATTATGGAAATAATGTGACTGAATATTTATTTACAGAATCGGATCTACGGATGAATATGATACCGGGGATAACGACATTGTCCGAAGTTTGTGCCAAAATCCTGACTGAACCGTTAGAAAGCCCTGCAACCTCTGTCATTCCTTTTAGTAATGACGGAAAGACTATTCCTATGAGTTATTTGCTTGGAGTAGACAAAATAGATACTACAACACGGATTGAAAATAGTGATGGGAGTACTATAGAGCTCATTCGTGTAGCAGCAAAAGTGGTGGTAGCTAATAAAGCCGATAACTTTTATTTGAAAGGAATTACAGCAGTAGTCAATGTACCTCGACAAGGGCGATTGCATAATCAGGATGGTACAGTTATGAATAATATGGCAAACTTGACGGAATATTGTCAGACTGGTTATGGTTCTTCTTTGGTAGTGACGGATAATTCGGCGGTGGGACAAAGTACGGAAATGAAACCGTTATATTTGTATGAGTCCGATATTCAGAACAATACCTACTTGATTGTGGAAGGAACTTATGAGAATAAAGACTATTTCTATAAGTTGGTGCTGGTTGATGGAAACTATAATCTCATGGATATTTTGCGCAATCATTCATACACATTTACCATTATCAAAGCTAAGGGGCCCGGTTATGATACGGTAGAGGATGCCAAGGCATCCAAAGCTTCCAATGTTGATTTGGATTATAAGTTATCAGTTGATGATAGTTACTCTTATGAAATGATATCCAACAATGATTTTTATTTGGGGGTAAGTAATTCAGTATTTATAGCTTATGCCAGTGAAGATAAAATTTATGAAGTAACTAGTGTGGCTACTAATTGTAAAACGAACTTTCCTAATTCATGTCGTATTGGTGATAATCATATAGAAGTGGATGATGCTTTTTCACTGATTAACCCGGTTGATGGGGCAAGAATACCTATAGTGGAAGGGAGTACACCTGACCCTAATATTACTCAGGTAGAATCCTTAATCACTTCCAAATTGAGGCTGCATGAAGATTATCAGACGGATGAGGGAGGAATTTATAGGAAGAACGCATACATCACCTTGAAATTAGGCAATTTGGAGAAAAAGATTCGCGTCAGGCAAAGACTTGCTGTACCCCAAGAAGGGCTGATTTTGAAATATATGCCTACTACTGAAGATGTGGATAGTTATGATATGAATTTTTATTGTCTGACTGCTTATGTGGAGGATGGGGCCGATAATCCCAAGACTTGGATAAAGCTACGTCCTTCATCAAGCGATGGACGGAATATAACAGATCGGATAACAGTAGATGATGGGAAAATTTATATGGAGGTAACAGCTAATGAAGGGACGGCATCCCGAAACGGCTTGGTGTATCTGACCACTATAAAAGCTCCTGATAATTCTTCCGGTATCCGTACCACACAGCGTGTTAAGATTAATATCACTCAGAAAGGTAAAACGATTGTCTCAAATTAAAAGTAATGTAGATGAAAAAGAAAATACTATTCATTCTCTTTATATCGGGTTGTTTTCTGACCGGAAGTAATGCACAGAGTATTGCAGTGAAGAGCAATCTGCTCTATGATGCCACTTCAACTCTAAATATGGGAGTGGAATTGGGATTGTCACGTCAGTGGACTTTGGATGTTCCCCTCAACTATAATCCTTGGAAACCGGGTAATGGCAGGCGTTTGCGTCATTGGGGAATACAACCGGAAGCCCGTTATTGGTTTTGTGAGCGTTTCAATCGCACGTTTGTGGGTTTGCATGGTCATTATGCCGATTTCAATGTAGGAGGATTTCCTGATTGGGGATTCATCAGTAAGAATATGCAAGACAATCGTTATCAGGGATACCTGTATGGCGGAGGCATTTCAATAGGACATTCATGGATTTTGAAGAAACGTTGGAGTTTGGAGGCGTCTTTGGGAATAGGATATGCGCATATTGTATATGATAAGTATCCTTGTGCGGAATGTGGCACTAAACTGAAATCAGGTAGAAGAAACTATTTTGGTCCTACAAAGGCAAGTATATCACTTATTTATATAATCAAATAATTGAACCATAATGAAAAGAAATAGATATATCATAGCATATGTACTGCTTGCTTTTTGCTTTATCAAGCATCCGGTTGTAGGACAGAACCGCTCTTTTACAGGTACTGTCACTATACATCCCGTACGCTTGGAACAGGTGGGTGATTCACTCTATATAGAAATGGATATGGTGTTGGAAGATGTAAAGATGAACACATCTCGTGGCGCTGATTGGATTCCTCAATTGGTTTCTGCATCATGTACTCTTAATTTACCGCGTATTTCATTGAAAGGAAGAGATGAATACAAAGCTTATGAACGATATCTGACTCTTATGACTAACCGGGAAAAAGCAAGTTATGACTTCCCCTATATTGTGAAAAAGATAGTTGGAAGGAAAAATGCGATGATTTCTTATCAATATCACTTGCCTTACGAGACATGGATGGCAGATGCCTGTCTGAATATACGGCGTGACGAGTGCGGTTGCGGTGAAACTGCATGGATGGAAATAGAACCTTTGATGGAAAAAGTAACATTGGAGTATCCTCTGATTCCCTATGTGATAACTCCTCATCTGGCCTATATCAGGCCTGTTGTAGAACAGGTAAAACAGAGAGATGTACAGGCGGAATGTTTTTTAGATTTTGAAGTGAATAAAGTGGATATCCGTCCTGAATATATGAATAATCCGCAGGAACTGGCCAAGCTTCGTGCGATGATTGACGAACTGAAAGCAGACGCTGATATTCAAGTGAAAAGTTTGGATATTATCGGTTATGCCTCACCGGAAGGTTCGTTGGCAAATAATAAACGGTTGTCTGAAGGACGCGCTTTGGCGCTTCGTGATTATTTGGCAGGCTTATATGACTTTCCCCGTTCCCAATACAATATCTTGTTTGGTGGAGAAAATTGGGCAGGCTTGGTAAAAACACTCCAACATACAAATATTGATTACCGAAAAGAGTTATTGAACATGATTACAAACAACCCCTATGACCAAACCTTAAAATTGAAGTTGCGAGAATTTCGTGGAGGTATCCCCTATCAATATTTGTTGAGGAGTGTTTATCCTAAACTCCGTGTCGCCATATGTAAGGTAAACTATGAAGTGAAGAATTTCAAAGTTGATGAGGCTAGGGAAGTGTTTAAAAAGCGCCCGCAGAATTTAAGTTTGAATGAAATGTTTTTGGTGGCCAATAGTTATCCGGAAAATTCACTTGAATTTCTGGAGGTTTTTGAGACTGCTGCCCGTATGTATCCGGAAGATGAAGTGGCGGGTATCAATGCTGCTGTTGCATCCCTTTCACGTAATGATCTGGTTTCAGCGGAAAGATATCTGAAAAGGGTGAATTTAAAAAGAAACCAGCCGGTATATGATAATGCGATGGGAGTCTGGATGTTGCTGAAAGGAGATGATGAATCAGCTGAAAAGTATTTCAAAAATGCTGCTGATTCCGGACTTGATGCCGCCAAAAAGAATTTGTTGGAATTAGCGGAAAAGAAGTCGGATGTTATTAAAATGGAACAGAGAAGAGATAAATAATTTAGTTAGAAACACTTTAATAAATTGTAAAACAATGAGAAAGAAAAACGTATTAATGTCAGCAATTGCGGCTTTAGCATTTGCGGCATGTAGCAGTGATGATGTACTCCTGGAACAAGATACCGGGATTGTAACGAATCCAACAGGAAATGCATGGGTGGCATTGGATATAAAGACACCTTCTGTATCAAGATCTCGTGCATTGCATGATCCTAATAAGGAGGACGGTACTGCTGAGGAGTCATCGGTTTCTACTGTCAGAGCTATTTTTTTTGATGCAAGTGAGCAACTGACGGATGATATTGAGTTGACAGGTGTCGAAGCCGGTAATCCAGGACAGCCTAACGGAGGGGTAAGTAAGCCTTTCAAAGTGGATGCAAAATCAAAGCGTATCTTGATAATAGCAAATCCCGGAGCAGGTTTCCCGGCTAAAGGCTCTTTTGGAACAGGGGCTTCTTATAGTACGGTCAATGGTGTTCTTGCCTTGTCGTTAGGAGCGGATGTGACACAAAATGTAGCGAAGAATGGCAGCTTTATGATGTCGAATGCAAAAGGAAGGCTGGAACCTTCAGTTTCAACAACAGATGGAACCGATGCTGACCTTGCATTGTATAAAACTGAAGAATTGGCTAAGAACAGTCCGTTGGCTATTCACATTGACCGTGTCGTAGCCAAGGTGCGTGTATATGTAAAGCAGGAGAGTGATGTGGCTACTATTGCAAATCCCAAATGGATTTTGAATATTACGAATACAAAGTTTTTTCCTGTATCCGAAAGAATATTGACTTGGAATGAGGATCCGGCCAACGGTGGACGTGGAACTTGTATTACTCCTTTTGATCAATATAAGATTGGTTCGTATAGAAAAGACCCTAATTATGATAATCAGAATGGAGGTCTGGATTATATGGTAATTAGTAATGATGTGGCAATTGTCAATGATCCGGGAGAAAGCCAGTATTGTCTTGAAAATACTCAGACCAGTATTCATAATCTTCATCAATATACTACGCAAGTATTATTGAAAGTGGAATTTTTGCCGAAAGCATTTAAAAAGCCTCATACAACAGATTTAGGAACACCTGATCCGAATAAGGATTTTATGAGAATTAATGGTGGCTTTTATACTTTTGATACATTGAAAGAATGGATTGAAGCTGAATTGAGAAGTAAATATGACGCCATCGGTACTAGTAAACCTTCTGTTACTACTACATTGACAGATGCTTTGAATGTGTATTTGGATAGTAAAGGAATAGGTAAAGTATCTCTTCTGGATTCCGGTGTTAATGTAGATGCTTTGGTAATCACATTCAATGGTAAAATTGATGAAATAAAAGGAAAAGGTGCAGGGGCAGTGGAAAATTTCAATTATTATGCCGATGGTATCAGTTATTATAAAATCATGATTAAACATGATGATACGGATAAGGCCTTGAATGAACTCGGTGAATTTGGGGTGGTGAGAAATTCCGTTTATGATATCAATGTTAATAAGTTCAATAATCCGGGATATCCGGAAATACCTACGCCCGGTACTGATCCCGATGAGGAGGACGGCTCTTTTCTGGCGATCCAGATTAATGTCAATCCATGGACTTGGTACACTCAGGAAGAAGAATTTTAAGAAGCGGATTATAAACTTTAACTCCCTCTTTTTAAGATAAGGGCGGCTTGGAATTGAAGATACTGGGAACTATATATCCCATTACTGTACGGAAGACGATTGTTAATGAGATGTGTAGACTGAGTGGATTCCTGTAGGGGTGCATTGAATGTGCCTGAATACGTATAGCAAACCGTTCCCGGGCAGAGTCAATCTACTCCTGCAGGAAATAATACATAAGCAAATCATTTAAACTGATGAATATGAAACTAAAAAGCCTTAGAACTTCCGCTACTTTGATAGTCCTGTTGGCTGTCTCTTTATTGACGTTCTCATGCAATAGCTTTGACGAAAGGTTGCCGGAATGTAGATTGTTGGTAAAGTTCAAATATGATTATAATATGCTTCATACAGATGCTTTCCATACACAGGTAGACAGAGTGGAATTGTACATCTTTGATAAGGATGGAAGGTATTTGTTCAGTCAGGTTGAGGAAGGAGAGGTTTTGGCTACAGGATACTATACTATGGAGGTAAAACTTCCGGTAGGCGAATACCAGTTGCTGGCTTGGGCAGGGGCACATGATTCCTATGAGATAACTATTCCTAACGGTGGAACAACCCTTACAGAAATGAAACTCCAGTTGATGCGTGAGGAGTCTCTTGTCATTAATAAAGAGTTGGAACCACTGTGGTATGGCGGTATCAATCATGTGAAGTTCACAGGTACTGCAAATCAGATGGAGGTAATCAATTTGATAAAGGATACTAATAAGATACGTTTTATATTCCAAGGCTCTTCCTCGGGGGAATCCCGCAGTACCGATACTAGCGGATGGACCATCAATATGCATGACTATGATTATGAGATTATAGAATCCAATGGATATTTAGGACATGATAATTCCTTACTGGACGATGATGTGCTGAGTTTTCAACCTTATTTTATGGAACAGAAGAATCCGTCGGCTGCGGCGGTCGAATTGAACACTATGCGGTTGATGGAGGACAGGCCTGCACGGTTTGTTGTGACGGAGAAAGCAACCGGGAAGAAAGTCTTTGATATTAATCTGACGGATTTTCTTATTTTGACAAGTATGGAAGGGAATAAGATGAAACCTCAGGAATATTTAGATCGTGAGGATGAATATAAAATCATATTCTTTTTTTCTGACTCAACTGCATGGAATGCTGTTCAGATTAACATTAATGGATGGACGTGGTATATTCAGAATGAGGAAGATTAAAACAGAATCAAGAATGGTTTACGAATAGGGACCTTAGAAGCAATATGATAAATGATTGCTTCTAAGGTTCCTATTCTTTTTTCAATATTTATTCTAGTATCGGTTGATAACCTCTTTTGCCTTGTTTACGGCAGTGGTAGGAGAAATCTTATCCATACCGGATTCATCAAACATTTTCAGGGCTTTGTCTATATTCTTGATAGCCCCTTTATTGCCTTTCCTTTCAAATTCTTCTTTCAGGATGCGTATTTTTTCAAATGCTTGTACTCCTTCTGTCAGGCGTTCTAACCGGATAGATGAACGGGCGCCCGGATAAATCATATAAGTGTCCCCGGCAGCCCAAGCGGTAAAGCGGCTGTCCTGCAGAGGATTTTTCACCCAACTGTTTAAAGCCCAACGGAGATACCCATCCAGATTTTCTTTAGCACTGTGCCATGCCAGCCATTCAGCTTCGGCAGGTTCACTGAAAGTAAAAGTGTTGGGACGGGGTTCCGTGCAACAGGTATAATAAGTGGTCACTTTGCCTGCTTTCCGGCGTGCTTCAATCTCTTCCGGTGTGAACTTCTCGGCGATAGTGATACAATAATCATTCAGCTCATCCAATAACTCTTTGTGATACGTTCCAGCCAATGACACTTTAAAGTCTTTATCAGCCTTACGGATTACTTTCAGTGTTTCCTGCATGTCCTTCATCGGTCTTTCGTCCATCGCAATGTGAGTGATATCGAACCAGCCTTTTGCTTTCAGATGCTTTGCGAAATCTTGCAACATATTTATCCAGAATTCTTCATAAGCGGCTTCGCCCGGTTTGGCTTCCAAGAACTTGAAAGAGTTACTGGCTTGATCAAAATATTGGAAAGAAAGACGCCAGGGAACCATCGAGTAACAACTTATTTGCTTCTTGACTCCAAGGTCTATCATAAATTCCACCCATTTATCGAACACGGTATAGTCAAAGTACCATGTTCCATCCGCTTTTTTCAGCCAAGTAACCATGCTCTCAAAAGCGTCGTATGTCTGTCCGTTCCAAGGTTTGTGCATAATGGAGGCTGTAATTACTTTACCGCCTGCATCAGCATATAATTTCATTAATGAGCGCATCAAGTCGAAATGTTCCTTGCTGAATGGTTCCACATTGTAGTAACGGGATACTGCGTATGGATTTTGCCATAAATCCAAATGGAAAGCCCATTCGGAAGGAGGAGGCAGCGTACGTTTTTTCACTTGGACATTCAGTTTCAATTCGGCCAGTGTACTATTGTTGGCCTTTACTGTAACTGTTCCTGTGTATTTCCCGGCTTTAGTCTGCTGGGGTACGTTGATACGGATCCATCCCCCTTGGGTGGAGTTGGCGGGAAGAGTCAGAGCGGGAGTGATGTGGTCTATTACATCTGCTACTAAAGTTGAATCAAAGTCGGCGCTATTGCGGTAGCCACATGCGCCCAAACCGTCTTTGTTCAGTTCATCAGTCATGACATAGCGTACAAAGCCGGTACGGATATCATCTTTGCTGATGGTATTTTCACCAGAGATTAGATCACTGACTGTGAGAGTCAAATCATTCAGTGTCTTAGGAGTCCATACTACCATTTGGGCCGAAACCTTTTCACCTTTCCATGCAGTAAGGTTTATACTTTTCTGTGTACTACGGATAGGGGCTGGTTCCTCTTTCTTATAGCGGATGTCTGTGCTTCCCCAGCTGATTTGTGGGGCTGTAACTTTCGCCCATAAAGTGGGGTTGGTGGCAATAGGATTGGCTGCTTCCTGATAATATTCGGAAGTTTGGGCGTTCATACATACTGTTGACAACAGGAGAGCGCCTAGAAATAGGAGTTTTTTCATAGGTTATATAATAGTTAGTTGAAGTTACAAAGGTAACTCAGGGAGAGTTAATTTCCAAATAGGAGTGATGTAGTTTGCATAATTCCTGAGGAATATTTATTTTTGGCAAGTTATAATATAAAGGAAAATAGAGATGAAAAGAATTGTAAATGTGCTTTTTGCGGGTGTACTGGCTATGACTGTACTCTCATGTAGTGAAGAGAAAAAAGGATATACTCTGAATGGGGAAATATCAGATGTAAAGAATGGAATGGTGTATCTGAAGAAGTATCAGGATAAATCTTTCATAGATGTGGATTCGGCTGTAATTACGGATGGTGTTTTCAAATTTGAAGGTGCTTGTACTGAGCCGTTGGCATACGGGTTGACTACGTTCAAGGATAGCAAACGTCCGTTGGTATTCTTTTTAGATAACGAAGAGATGCAGTTGAAGATGAATGAATCGGAAAAGGTATTGACTGTGACAGGTTCTGCTTTGAATGATTTGTATGCACAGAATGCTCCTTTGACTCGTCAGGATGGATATAGCATAGATAGTTTGGTATCTGCTCATCCTGCATCGGCCGTTACTCCTTATTTTGTTGTGAAAGATTTCGCTTATAAGTTGAATCTGGAGGAAATGAAGGCATTACGTGCCAAATTAGATGCCTCATTAGATGGAACCATGTACGTCAATCAGATAGATGATTTTATCAAGCGGATGGAAAATATTCAAGTGGGAGCTGTAGCTCCGGATTTTACATTGCCCGATGTAGATGGTAATCCCGTCACCTTATCCGGTTTGAGAGGAAAATATGTATTGATTGATTTTTGGGCTTCTTGGTGTCCTGATTGCCGCAAGGAGAATCCGAATATTGTTGCTGCCTGGAATAAATTCAAGGATAAGAATTTTACTATTTTAGGAGTTTCTCTGGATCGTAAGAAAGAACCTTGGTTGGCTGCTATCGAGAAAGATCAATTGACATGGACTCATGTTTCAGATTTGAAGGACTGGAAGTCGGATGCAGCCGTGCAGTATGCTATTCGTTGGATTCCTATGAATTTTTTGTTGGACCCCAATGGAGTGATTTTGGCGGTAGGATTGGAAGGCGAGGCTTTGCAACAAAAGTTGGAAGAAGTCTTGAAATAAGTTTCCCATCATAGGTTGCACAGATTAGAATTTTGATTTAAATCTGTGTAACCTGTAGTGAAAAAATAGTTGTTTTTATGAAGTTTTCGATGCTATTTTTTTTCGAAAGTATCCGTAATAAGCGTTAGTGCCCCATCTCCGGTAATATTACAAGCTGTTCCAAAACTGTCCTGCAATGCAAAAATCGTAAGTAGTAGTGCAGTTCCGGCTTCATCAAAGTGAAGGACAGAGATGATGAGCCCTAAAGAGGCAAGTACTGTTCCACCCGGTACTCCCGGTGCACCAATGGCGAATAATCCTAATAACAGGATGAATAAAGTAATTTGCAATATGCTGGGCATGCTTCCATAAAGCATTTGTGATACCGTGAGTACAAATACGGTTTCTGTCAGGATAGAGCCGCACAAATGTATATTCGCGAATAAAGGTATTGTTACGTCGCTGATCTCTTTTCTCAGTATCGGGCTTTTACGGGCACATTCCAATGCTATACCCAATGTGGCTGCCGAAGACATCGTACCTAATGCCGTGAGGTAGGCAGGACCGTAGTATCTCAGTACTTGATAGCTATTCTTTCTGGAATAAACCGCCGCAATGAAATAGAGTAGTGTCAGCCAGATGAAATGGCAAACAATAACAACTATCAGAATGGAGAGGAATACAGGTAATTGTTTCGTAACAGCTCCCTGATAGCTGAGAATGCAGAAATTGGCGGCAATAAACACAGGAAGTACAGGAAGCAACACCCTTTTCACCAATTCAAGTACCATTTTTTGGAAAGTGTCCAATAACTTTGATATTTCGTCCGATTTTACCCAAGCAGTGGCAAGCCCTATCAATGCGGCCAGTACCAGTGCAGTCATTACGTTCATGACTGGTGGAATATCTATCTTCAGCAGATTCTCCGGTAATGCTTTCAGTGAGTTGGCATCATCGGCTATATGCAGGAAAGGAATTACATTGTATCCTACGGCAGCCCCGAAGAAAGAAGCCCCGATGGAGGAGAGATAAGCAATGCCAAAAGCAAATAAAAGCATCTTTGACGCATTACTACGCAAGTGTGCGATGGAGGGAGCGATGAATCCTAAAATGATAAGAGGAACTAAAAAGAAAATGATTTGTCCCGTAATGTGTTTTATGCAAACGATGGCTTCCAACACAGCGTCGTTTACGACGAAACCTGCCGACAGTCCGATAATTACGGCAATAAGCAGTTGCACGATGGTGTTACTTAGAAACTTTTTCATATATTTTTTTCAGTTAAACGATGAATATCCGGAAAAAGTTTGCTGTATGTGTATGTTATTTCATAGCTTGGACAAAGATAGGAAAATAATATAGAATGTCATCTGAAAAATAGAAAAAGACGGGAAACATCGCGCTCCCCGTCTTGCAAAGTCTTTTCGCCTTATGCTAATACCTTAAATTAAGCGAAACATTTAGACTCTCTCTTATAAGTGATAGTTGTTATTGAAATATGAATTAAAAGTTGTTTTTACCTGTATCCCACCATAGACGTGTACCGCCGTTGTCTGCACCGCCAAGAGCCGTACAAAGGTTCTTATATTGTTCCGGATCTTTCTTGGCATCATCCTGTGAGAAGGGGAGGCGACGAATCATGATGTCCGTATCAATTGTACCGTTGCTATTGTTGGTTTGGACTTTGAATAATTTCGGATATCCGGTACGGCGTTGTTCGGTCCATGCTTCCATACCTTCCGGCCAACAGGCAATCCATTTTTGAGTGATAATTTTTTCAAGTTGCTCTTCTTGATTGGCTGCATCGTCAAAATCGGGAGTAGTGGTTATCAATGCTTTCATATCTTTTCCGGGACCTGCTGCATGATTAATGTAATCCGTCGGTTTGCCTTTGCTTGCCAGATAGAGTCTTGCATCTCCGGCGCCCCATTGGTCGAATGAAGCTTGAACACCGGTTTCGTAACATTGCTTTGCACTTTCGCTTTTCGGATTGATACCTCGTAAAGATGCTTCGGCACGTAGGAGCCAAACTTCCGCTGCTGTCAGAAGAACGGCGGGTGTGGATGCGGCGATTGTTTTAGTATTGATAAAAGAATAACTTTGATAGTAATTGGGATCACCATCCTTGGCATATACTCCTTGAGGCACTCCTAAATATTCCTCTGTGTGGTCTGCCAATGTCGCCGGACTGTAATATATACTGATGCGTGGATCTTCATAACCGTTTAAAACAGAAGCCATTGTTGCTCCCATGTAGGTCTCGCCCCAGCCGGCGACACCTGCTAGTGGGTTTTGATATCCTTTACCGGAGATTTGGATGTTCTCTGCGGATGATTCAATAACACCATAAGAGTTTTCCAATGCTTTTTTGGCCTCGCTGGCGGCAAGTGCCTTATTTACATTAGATACACGCATGGCCAAACGAAGGCGCAATGAATTTGCAAATTTAATCCACCTGCTGGCAGTCGGGCAATTGGACATATTGATACTTTTTACTCCATCTTCTTTACCTCCTTCTTTCAGATAAGCATCCAATGCCTCTACGGCTTTATCCAGGTCATTGAAAAAAGCTTTATAGGCTTCTTCCTGAGTGTCAACGGAATTTGCTTCATTCTTTCCGAATTTAGAATAGACAATGGGGCCATAAGTATCAGCAATGCGATGCATGGCTTCTACTTTCAGAATAAGGGTGGCACCATAAAAATGCTTGTACTTGGCTTCATCTTGTGTAATCAACGTCGATTTATGGGCTACCGGGAAAATGTAATTATAGGTATAGTTCCATGCACTGGCCGTCCATCCTGCCTCTAATGCGTATACCGTATTTTTATCGCAGAATTTAGAAGCAAAATCATGGAAATATCCTGCGAACATATCATGATTCAGGTTTTGGAATGTTTGCCAGGGCCAAGTGGTTCCTTCTCCCCAGTCGTAGTTAAAATAAATACCTTTTTGAATGGTCTCAAAATTAGTGGTGTATTTCTGGAAATCATATTCTTTTACGATATCATCAAAACTACCGTTGATTTTATTATCAGATTCGAATCCGTCTGTGCATGAGGCAAGACTCAGGAGGCCGCCCATGCATAAAATTGAAATATATTTTGAACTTTTCATAATGTCTTTGTTTTTAAGGTTAGAATGTGAACTTAACGTTGAAACCGATGTTACGTGTAGTCGGCATGCCGAACACATCAACGCCCTGCAGAGTATTACCTACTGACAAAGTTGCATCCGGATCAAATGGAGCATCTTTGTACAAGAAGAATAAATTGCGTGCAACCAATGTAAGATCCAATCCTTTGATAAATTTGGTTTTGGAGAGAATGGATGCCGGGAATGAATAACCTAGTGTTAATTCACGCAAGCGTACATTCGTTGCATCGTACATGTAGTATTCTGAAATACCGTTACGGCCTCCGACAGTACCATAGAAATTAGGAACGTCTTTGAATTGGATACCTTCATATTCCACATACCCACGGTCGCGTGCCTCTCCGGATTCTTTGCTGACGCCCATTGCATCCAGGTGTGCTTGAGTCAATGACATAACATCACCTCCGATGCGTGCGTCAATCAAGAAATATAAAGTAAATCCTTTGTAAGTAAAGGTATTGCTCCATCCTAATAAAGCATCGGGGTTGGCGTTGCCCAATAAAGTGTTGTTTCCTGTTACTTTAATCGGATTTCCTGCCTCATTTACTTTGATCTTGCCATTTTCATCTCTTTCAAATCCATTACCATAGATATCGCCCAGTTTTCCACCTTCTTTTACCCACATATCGTATGCCATGGAGAACCCTTCCGAACCATAACGGAATGATTTATAATCCTTGTGTAAGGAAACAACCTTATTTCTGTTCATGGACATATTTACAGCAGTTTTCCAACGGAAATTTTCATTCATTAAAGGAGTACCCTCTACGGTTAATTCAATACCGGTATTGCGAATTTTACCTGCATTGATATAACGGAATGCATAAAGTGAACCTGCCGGATTGGCTACTTTCAGCAACTGATTTTTTGTATCAGTACGATACCATGTAAAGTCAATACCGAAGCGATTATTGAAGAATTTCCATTCTGTACCGAATTCAATGGAAGTACTGATTTCCGGTTTCAAATCACCACGTTGCTCAATGTCATTGGTCTGGATACTTCCACCACATTGAATAATATCCGCTAAGTTTGTAATTCCGATAGGAAGGTCATTACCAACCTGTGCGAATGAACCACGGAATTTTGAGAAATTGATCCATTCCGGCAGTTTGACACTGTTGCTCATAATCCAAGTCAAACCTACTGACGGATAAAAGAATCCATTTTTCATACTTTCTGTATTCGCTAAAGTGGAAGACCAGTCATTACGTGCTGTAACATCCAGATAAAGAGCATCTTTCCAACCTACTTGCGCTGTGCCGAACAAGGATTGTATAGTACGTTTCGCATCAATCGTCTGGTTGATAAATCCCTTTGAAGAGAAGATGATATTGGAAACGGTAAATACATTAGGGCGATATAAAGAAGCTGTTTTGGAGTCAATCATCAAAGAATTGGCTTTGCTCACATTGATGCTGGTTCCCAATGCTGCGTTGATAGAAAAGTCACCCAATGTTTTGTTAAACATGGCCATGAAGTCACCATATACTTGGAAATTTTGTTCATCCGACCATACATAACGTCCGTTGGGAAGCCCTGTCTCATCATTCTTGCCGGCAATATTTGCAGCTGTTGAAGCATACATCTTGTTGTCAAATTTATCACTTACGTAGTCTACATTGCCACGTGCCTGGAAACTTAACCAATCAGTAGCTTTTAAATTTGCACTGATAGAAGCCAATGCGCGATAACGTTTACTCTTGTTGGTCACACGGTTTTTAATCCAGTACGGATTCTGATCCCATTCACTGAATGAGCCGTCTTCATTCTTTGTGTACCAATTCTGTAAATTCATATTACGATCCGTGTCGAATACTTCAAAATTTTCAGCATACGGAGCCAAATCGGCGCCACGGGGGAAAGAATACAGACCAACTAGCGGATTCAGATAATAACCGCCTCCGGCAGGAGTGTTCCGGATAGTCTGTGTCATCAAACTGGCATTTCCATCCAATTTCAAGCGATCGTTGAAAAAACTGGCTGTTTCACGGAAAGTGATATTATGCTTTTGAAGTTTGTTTGAGTCAACGATACCTGTACCTCGGGTATTAGCATAAGAGAAGTAGGTTTGCATCTTGTCATTGCCTGTTTGGAAAGTTAAAGAGTTGATAGCAGTGATCCCGTTTCCGAACCAATTGTCCACATTGTCATAGTCTGTCAGGTTCCCTTTACTACCCCAGCTGCTGGTACCATCGGCAGTTTGTCCATAATTGTTTTGGAATTGGGGCAGGCTGATAGCATGGTCTACTGTCAGGTTGGAAGAAAATGTAATTCTTGACATACCGGCTTTTCCGGATTTTGTTGTAATTAAAATGACACCATTAGCTGCTTGTGAGCCGTAAAGAGCTGCTGCGGATGCACCTTTCAATATGCTCATACTTTCAATGTCGTCAGGGTTCAGATTGGAAATACCGTCACCAGAGTCATGGTTGACACCGTCATTTTCACCTCCCATAACGGTGGCTGTTGATTCTGTTGTGATATTCAGCATGGGAACACCATCAATGACATACAACGGTTGGTTGTTACCACTGGCGAATGCTGAACGCGCACCACGGATAGATACTTTTGCCGAACCTCCAAGACCGGATGAACTCTTTGTAATCTGTACACCGGCGGATTTACCGGCTAGTGAATTAATCATATTCGCATCCTTTACCTTATTCAGCTCGTCACCATTCAATTGCTGTGTAGAATAAGTCAAAGAAGCTTCTTTCTTTTTAATACCCATAGCGGTTACTACAACAGTTTCCAATTTCAGGGCGTCGTCTTCCATCTTGATGGTAAAGTTGGTTTTTCCGTTTACGGGAATAATGACTTTTTTATATCCGATGTAGGAAACGGCTAGTTGTGCATCAGTGGGAACTTCCAGGGTAAAGTTGCCGTCAATATCTGTAATAGTACCGTTAGTAGTACCTTGTTGAAGTATGTTTGCACCGATAATGGCTTCACCCTGCATATCCGTTACAACACCTTTTACAGTGATTGTATTCTGCTGCTTCACTTCTTCACGGGCTATGTTGCTTTCTTTAGTCAGAACAATATTCTTTCCTTCCATTACATAAGAGATTCCTGTTCCGGCAAAAACTTCATCCAGAATTTCGGATACGGCTTTGTTACGGGCTTTAACAGTTACTTTGCGGTTAAGGTCCACATTCTTTTTATTATAGACAAACAGATAATTGGTCTGTGTTTCAATGGTCGAGATTAATTGAGCTACCTTCATGGTGTGGGTATCAAAACTAACTTTTGCATTTTGAGAGTGTACATTTACGCTAAATGCGCTGAATGTAGTAGCCAAAAGAAGAAATAAGGTAATCTTCATAGTTCGTAATATTTGTTTAAAGCCTAAACTTTTTGGGCATAAATACCCTTCCAAAGAAATTTTTCTCATATCTTTGTAATGTGTTAAGTTAATAAATTTGATTAAGGTCAATTGTTAGCTGTCGAATCGGGGAGTATGGGGGTACTTTCCGATTCTTTTTTCAAAGGTTCTTATGTAATCATAATGGTTAATTTTTAAGGTTAAACTTCTATTGTGATTTTATTCTATAGTTATCTTGTTATGTTCGTTATCAATATCGTATTTGAACGGATGGTCTTTTTGTATAACTTTTAGTATATGCTCTATGCCATCCAAATCTTTGAATTTACCGGTACAACGGTAGTTCTCTAAGATTTTAGGATTCTTCACTGTTATCTTATAATTATAATATAGAGCAATCTTGTCCAGTAATTCTTTAAACGGAACATCATCGAAATAATAAATGCCTTGCATCCATGCTAAAGCATTGTTGCTGCTCATTTCGCCCGTTCTATATTTGCCGTTTTCCATCGAGAAATACTTTCCTTTCGTCAGGCTGGTAATTGTTTTTTCTTCTTTTGCACTGTTGGTAAGCAAATTGATGGAACCTTCTATCAGTCTGGCTATAAAGCTGTTTGAACCTTTATAAGAACATACATCGAATTTTGTTCCGGTGACTTGTACCTTTATGTTTTCTGTCTGCACATAAAAAGGAATTTCCTTATTGTGTGCCACCTCGAAATAGGCTTCTCCGTCTAATGTGACTTTACGGTCTTTTTTACCGAAATCTTCATCATAAGTCAATGTAGTTTGGGAGTTCAACCATACTACCGAACCATCGGGGAGGTCCATCTGCGCACGTTGCCCCGCCGGAATACGGATGGTTTGTGACAATTGCTGCTTGGGTTTGTGCATATGTGGCAAATCCATGACAAAAACAATAGCCAACATGGCGGCAATGGCAATCAGCGGATACAGATACAGATGTCCTTTCGGCTTCCGCTGTATCTTCGAATCATCGGAAAAAAGGGTGATATCAAACAACATTCGTTCTTTCAAAAAGCGTTCCTTGTTCTCGGCACTGCTTTCCGTCCATTCCACAATTTGGCTTTCCTCTTTTTCCGTGGTTTCTCCTCTGAAATATTTATGTAGCAATTCTGTCTTCATTCTTTCCGCATTTTGTATATAGAACAGGATAGTGGGAAACAACCCTAGCGGAAAAATGATTTTTTTTCGATTTTCTCAAAAAAAGTGGTTTTTACCCTCTTTTTTCATTTCAGATAAAATTATTACCGCCCTGACACACTGCTAATAAAAAATATTAGTAACTTTGCAACACCCAAAATAAGCGAGATTGTATTTATACACTATAAACAAAAATAAGAGATTATGATGACAATTGACAAATTCAACTTTGCCGGTAAAAAGGCAATTGTCCGCGTGGACTTCAATGTACCTTTGGACGAAAATGGTAAAATTACTGATGATACTCGTATCCGCGGTGCTCTTCCTACACTGAAAAAAGTGTTGGCTGATGGTGGCAGCTTGATTATCATGTCACACATGGGTAAACCCAAAGGTAAGGTAAATGCTAAATATTCATTGAGTCAGATTGTCGATGCTGTTTCTGAAAAATTAGGTGTACCTGTTCAATTTGCTCCTGATTGCGCAAAAGCCGGTGATGCTGCAGCTGCTTTGAAACCGGGTGAAGTCCTGTTGTTGGAAAACTTGCGTTTCTATCCTGAAGAAGAAGGAAAGCCTGTTGGCATTGACAAAGAAGATCCTGCATACGAAGATGCCAAGAAGGCAATGAAGGCTTCTCAGAAAGAATTTGCCAAGACTTTGGCTTCTTATGCTGACTGCTATATCAATGACGCATTCGGTACTGCTCACCGTAAACATGCTTCTACAGCTGTTATCGCCGACTATTTCGATGCAGACAACAAGATGTTGGGCTATTTGATGGAAAAAGAAGTTCAAGCTGTTGATAATATCCTGAAAGATATCAAACGTCCGTTCACTGCTATTATGGGTGGTTCTAAGGTATCTACCAAGATTGGTATCATTGAAAACCTGATGGATAAAGTGGATAACTTGATCCTTTGCGGTGGTATGACTTATACTTTTGCTAAAGCTCAGGGTGGTAAAATTGGTAATTCTATCGTAGAAGATGATAAATTGGAATTGGCTCTTGATATCATCGCTAAGGCTAAGGCTAAAGGTGTGAATTTGGTATTAGGTACAGACTGTGTAGCTGCTGATGCATTCTCTAATGATGCTAATACTCAGGTTGTTCCTGCAAATAATATTCCTGACGGATGGGAAGGCTTGGATGCAGGTCCCGAAACTCAGAAAGCATTTGCAGCAGCTATTGAAGATGCTAAGACTATTCTTTGGAACGGTCCTGCCGGTGTATTTGAGTTTGATAACTTTACTGCCGGTTCACGTGCAATCGCCGAAGCTATCGCTAAAGCAACTAAGAACGGTGCGTTCTCATTGATTGGTGGTGGTGATTCTGTAGCTTGTATCAACAAGTTCGGTATGGCTGACCAAGTATCTTACATCTCTACCGGTGGTGGTGCTTTGTTGGAAGCGATCGAAGGAAAAGTTCTTCCGGGTGTTGCAGCGATCAAAGGTGAATAATTGATACTTCTCTATATAAAAGAAAGGCAACCCGGTTTCGAGTTGCCTTTTTTAGTATTTTGTTTTTTGTAGTGAATTCTATATCTTAGAACATAAACAATACGGTGGCTACCAGTCTGTTGTTTGAAACAGAATGGGTATCAATGATTGTTCCATCTGACTTATCTAGTGAACCGTACCATGCAGAACTGAAATTATATTCCACACCGATTTTCCAATGAGGAACATTATAAGTCAGTTCGGCACTGGCACTGATCAATTGATCTACATTTGTACCTGTGCCATACATTTTGGTAACCTCATCGCTGGTGCCTAAATTTTTCATGTAACCAAAGAAAACAGCCGGTTTCCATTTTTTGCCATACACAATGTTCAACCAGGAACTGGAGTTGCGGTTGGGGGAATATTCTTGTTCACCTGTTCGTTGGTCTATTGATTTTATGCCATAGCCTCCCAACATAGAAACCTGTGTAAGATTGGAACCTAATATGCTTTTGGCAGCTATATACCATACAGGTGAAGTATATTTCATGTGAACTTCATAAGACAGAGAAGTGATACGTTCATCTACTTTATACACTTTATCCTCTACCACAGACTGAGTACGGGGTTTTAATGAAACCATTTCAATACCTGCACCTACCAACCAGTTGTTACCTTTGTAATCTGCACCGATATAGACTTCCGGGATACAGCTTTCTTTGATGTATTTCTGGCTCTTGCCATCAGGGCCTTGTGACAGATATTGAGATTGCCAGATCGCTGCACCTGTCAACTGTATATCACCTGTCTTGTAGCGGAAACGTATTTGCGGAGCACGGCTGAACGGTTGGAAAGGAGCTCCCATATTCAGATTCAGGATTTGCGGAGCGACGTCACCATACAGCGGATGCCAGGTTTGACCCAACAGCAAGGACGGTTTTCCCCAGTCTAAGTTCAAATATGCATGGCGCAGGCGAACGGTAGAGAAAGTGGTTCCTGAACCGCGAAAGTCCATTTCCACTTTAGCCGAGGTTTTTGCCCTGCCCAGTTTAGGGCCTTGAACGTCGACCCCCAGACGAGTGTACAAGGTATAGAAGCTTCCATTGGCTGTTGCATTCAGGTCTTTTCCGTCTGTATCATATATTTTGTCTTTGGGATACATATAGAAAAGTCCGTCCACAGTTTCTTCGTTGGCACGGCTATTGTAATAAAGATCGGTGCGAACTTGTCCGTAAAACTTATAACTGAAATCTTTGTTTTGGGCAAAACTGCTTGCCGATAGCAGTAAAAGTGTGAATAAGAATGAATATTTTCTCATGATTTAAAGGGTTGTTATAAACATTCGGCAAAATTACATAATTTATTTGAAAAAGGCTGTGTGGTTCCTCATAAAAGTGTCATATCGCGCTTGGATGGAACAGCCTGCATTGAATTGCACAAAAGAAACTGTCCGAAAGCAAAAGATAGCTTCCGGACAGTTGTTTACTTTACTTCTTTCGTGGAATTAATAGATTTCTATTTCATCCAATGCCATTGTACTGGGCACTTCGCTCTTATCATGCGGACTATAGCAATCAATGCCATTACGTATTTTGCCTCCGCTTGTAAATTCTATTTTCACCTTTACAGCTTCTTGTGCCGGGAACTCTATTTCTTCATCGAATCCTTTGAAGGTGTTTTCTTTGATGTCATAGGTAAATTCCTTTTCGGCCACTTTCTCGAATTTATTGCCTGAGGCGGAAACATACACCACAGCTTTGCTTACCGGTAATATATTGCCGGCTGCATTATAAAGCGTACCAAATCTGATTTTACTGATTGTAGCTTTATCAAAGTCTGCCACGAAGGTCACTTTATCATTATTGTCCGGGCGGATACCTACCCATGGAGTGGAAGAGGCATTGTTCCCACGTTTTCCGTTGGTTAGTCCTAAAGTCACCGTATCGGCCCCTAATATGTCATTTTCTCCTAAAATATCCCCCTTCATTCCTTTGGGTTCCGGAGTGATTTCATATTTCTTTCCACTGATTAAATTCTTGTAAAGTTGTTTATGGGTAACTTTACCAATCTGCTTACCGTCAACAAAGGCGGCGGCTTTCAAGTCGTAAGTACCTTCCAATGGGAATGGATGGCTATATAAGCTGGCATTTACAGACGGTTCCTCACCGTGGATTGTATAATAGATTTGTGCTCCCGGATAGAATGTTTCCAGTTCTACATTCAGTACTCCTTCTTTAGTGGAACGGGTATTAATGTTTACATCAAAGAAGTTGAGGCACGGTTTTACCCCCATTATTTCCAGACGTTTGAAATCTTCTACCATGCGGCTGCAGAATGAAGTGAAATTCTTCTCCTTCATCGGAGTCCATCCGGTCTCGGCTATGGCGATTAAACGTGGGAAGATTTGATAGTCACGATTGTCCTCGGTTGGCATATATTCAGCCCAGCAATTAGCTTGTACGCCTATGATGTGTTGTTTTACCAGACTGTCTGCATCAGCCGGTACAGGATTGTAACTGTATGTTTTCTTCAATGTGTTATACCCACCGATAGTGACAGGGGCTATTTCCGGTTCTTCTTGATAATGATCAAGATAAGCGTAAGGATTGGGAGTCATGATGGCATCATGCCCGGCTTTGGCTGCGGTCATTCCGCCTTCCACACCACGCCATGACATTACTGTGGCGTTGGGAGCAAGCCCGCCTTCCAGAATTTCATCCCAACCGATGATGTTGCGTCCTTTGCTGTTCAGGTATTTTTCCGCACGGTTTACGATATAGCTTTGTAATTTCTCTTCTTTGGTATGCTTTCTGCCGTCTACGGGATTAGGAGTGACATCATCTTTAAGCCCTAGGTCTCGTATCAGTTTTTGGCAATGGGAACAATGTTCCCATGCGTATTTGGGGCATTCGTCACCACCTATATGTATATAAGAACTTGGGAATAATTCCACCACTTCGTCCATGACTCCTTCCATAAATTGAAAGAAAGTGTCGGTAGGGCAGAATACCTGGTCAAACACACCCCACAGTTTGCAAACTTCGTAGGTGCTGTCCGGAGTACAGGATAATTCGGGGTAAGAGGCAATGGCTGCCAAGGCATGTCCCGGTAGCTCTATTTCCGGAATGACGGTGATATATTTGCTTTGGGCGTATGCTACCACTTCTTTAATTTCTTCTTGTGTATAGTAACCTCCATGAGGTTTGCCGTCATATTTAAACGGGTAGTGGGTATAGAAATAATCCACCATGGTTTCTGAACGTTGGGAACCGATTTCGGTCAGTTTGGGGTACTTTTTGATTTCGATTCTCCAGCCTTGGTCATCCGTAAGATGCCAGTGGAAGGTATTCATTTTATGTACGGCCAATACATCAATGAATTTTTTGATGTAATCTATCGATGCAAAATGACGGCATACATCCAGCATTGCTCCGCGATATCGGAACGTCGGAGTATCTTCTATCTCGACGCAAGGTACGCTCCATTCGGCATTGCGTGCTCTTTCCTTGCTATAAATAGCTACCGGCAACAGTTGATACAGAGTTTGCAGTCCGTAATAAAATCCGTTAGGTGTTGATGCTGTAATCTTTATCTGTTGGGGGGTGACTGATAATTTGTAGGCTTCTTTCTCCATACCCGGAATGCTGTCAAAAACAATGGTGGGTACATTTTCATGTAATTCACCACCCGGTTTCAATTTGATACCGGCTACATCCAATACGGTAGTTGATAGACTGGAAGCGATATTTTTCACTTCTTGTGAGGCGTTCACAACGACAGGAACATCGCTGTTCAGATAAAAACGTCCCGGCTGCTCATTCATAGTAACAGGCAGCGGAACTACATTGTACTCATTGATTACTTCTTTCATTTGGCATCCACACGTTAATAGCCCAACGAAAAATACTAGCAGACTCTTTTTTTTCATAATATATCTGTGCTAAGTTTTTAAATAAAGGGGGTATAGAAATTCTTTGCGGACAAAAATAGCAATAAAAACGGAATAAACATGTTTTTCAGAGAGATTAATATGTTTACAATATAAAAATATTTTTCACAGATTTGTTTCTTTATTGCTAATAGAATGTTATCTTTGTCCGAGTTAACCAATTTATTAATCTGACACACATGACAGCAAATACCCCCAAACGATTGCTCGCTCTTGACATCTTGAGAGGCATCACCATTGCAGGCATGATTCTTGTGAATAACCCCGGTTCGTGGGGGTATGTGTATGCTCCGCTGGAGCATGCCGCCTTTAACGGATTGACCCCCACCGATCTCGTTTTCCCTTTTTTTATGTTCATTATGGGAATCTCGACTTATATTTCTTTGCGGAAATATAATTTTACTTATTCACATGCCACGTTGCGTAAAATAATGAAGCGTACAGTCATTATTTTTTGTATCGGTCTATTGTTGAATCTTTTAGCTAAGTCTGTTTTTACACATCATCTGAATTTTGAAGAATGGCGCTATCTGGGAGTCATGCAACGGCTCGCTATAGGATACGGTGTGACCAGTCTGGTTGCTATAACGGTGAAGCATAAATATTTTCCTGCTATCATTTTGGTGACTTTGGCCGCTTATTTTCTTTTATTGGCTACGGGAGACGGCTTCAATCAGTCGGAAACCAATGTTGTGGCTCGTTTTGACGCATGGGCATTGGGCACATCCCATATGTACCATGAGGGCGGAATGGCGTTTGATCCGGAAGGGCTGCTGAGTACTGTTCCTGCGGTGTGCCATGTGATGGTAGGATTTTATTGTGGAAAGTTGTTGCTTTCCGCTAAAGATAATGCCGAAAAGATACAGCGGTTGTTTCTGATAGGAACTATACTTACATTTGCCGGCTTTCTGTTAAGTTATGGCTGCCCTATTAATAAAAAAGTGTGGTCGCCTACTTTTGTTATAATAACTTGTGGATTGGCGTCCAGTTTTTTGGCTCTGCTCATTTGGATTATTGATATGAAAGGATATCAGAACTGGTGTGCTTTTTTCCGGTCATTCGGAGTGAATCCTTTGTTTATTTATGTGTTTGCGGAAACAATGGGAATCGCATTGGGTGCTACGGGCGTGAGTGCCTTTATTTATGAAAAGATGCTGGCTCCGGCATTGGGGGATTATCCCGGCTCATTAGTCTATGCTTTGATCTATATTATATTCTGTTGGAGCATTGTTCATATATTATATAAAAAAGGCATCTATATCAAGATTTAGAAACGGATACAGAAAATTAGTTAGATGAAAGAAACGGGGAATATTTTTATGTCAGAACTGACGGAGGTGTTTAGTAAACGTCAGCAACAGTTTATTCAGTTTGCTTACTCGTACGTCAGGGACAAGGAAGAGGCTGAGGATATTGTAATGGGGGCGTTTACCAATGTGTGGGAGCACCGGAATGAATTGCGGGAGGATACGAATATTTCCGCATTGTTGTTGACAGCCATAAAAAATCGTTCACTGAATCATTTGCAACACTTGGAGGTACGTATGCGTGCCGAGCAGCATATAGGAGATATACGGCAGAAAGAGCTGGCTTTGCGTATCTCGACTTTGGAGGCTTGTGATCCCGATAAATTGTTTTGTGATGAGATACAGGCTTTGGTGCAGGAAGCTATTAGTGAACTGCCTCCTACAAGCAGGGAGGTGTTTATTTTGAGCCGGATGAAAAATTTACCGAACAAGGAAATTGCTTTGCGACTGGATATTTCTGTAAAGACTGTGGAATTTCATATCACCCGGTCGTTGAAACAGTTGCGGGTGCGGCTGAAAGATTATCAGTTTCTTTGGAGTTTTTTGTAAAAAAAGCCATACCTCAGTTGTTTGGGTATGGCCTTCTTTTTAATTTCATATACAGGGATTAGAAACTATAATCTGCACTTAAACCGAATACTTTGTTAGTACGGCTGTATACATTTGTTCCGGGTAATCCGGTTCCGTTATAGTTGGTTGACTTCTTGGTATAATCCTCATAATTAGTCCACATATAGCCGACATTCAGATTGAGATGCTTGTTCATTTTTATTTTGGCTCCGACTCCCAAAGAGTAAGAATCACAAGAGAAACTAGTATCTGATTGATAGTTATCTGATAGTCCGTAGTCAGTGATCTGTCCACCACAGCTGAGGGTCAGTTGCTTGGTTACATCAAACTCGATACCTGCCAAGTATTCATTGGTTCCTTTAGTCAGATATTTTTGTTTACCGTTTGCCATACCTGCGTTTTTATCATCATAGAAATGATATTCTACAGAAGCACGAAGTACCGGAAGGAATTCGTAGGCGGCTGCAATGGAGAGCATGGCTGGGATGTCATTGGGAGTATTCACACCGTGTTCGTAGGGGGCTACCATATCTTTGGCACTGGGTGGATATTGTAAGTTCTTTGTATTGTTTTCGATATTCAGATTGGTCTTGAACTCATATTTAGCACCGATATTCAGTTTGCCCAATTTAACATCTGCACCGATTACAGGAGTGAGTCCCCAACCTGTTTGGTCACAGTTCAGAGCGAGTGGCAACAGGTTGGTATCTGTTCCTTTCACAATGGCATTCAAGAATCCTTTATAACCGCCTGTAAAATAGTTCATACGTCCTCCACCGAATACAGAAAGCCATTCGGTAGCTTTATAGGATAATCCCAACTGTAAAGAGTAAATATATTGTTTACCATCCATGGCGCTTGTGATATCATACATGCCGGGAACGATTATCGGATTTTGTGGGTTTGCCTGATGTGCTTTCACACTATTCTGAAAAATACCGGCCATGGCCGCAGATTCAAACATAGGCAATCCGTCATCGAAAGATGCTTTTCCACCTCCGGCGGTAATAGCGAAGAAACCTGAAATAGTCCATTTGTCTTTTTTATAGGCTGCAAATAAACTGGGAATAACCGGTGCGGCTGCCGTTCCTTCATAATATTTTTCGAAAGGCTTGTCTGAAACGGTAGGACCTGTGGCGCTAACCCCGTTGTATGTCATAAAACTGGCATCAATATTTCTAGTCTGATAAGCACTTTGAATGCTCAATCCTACATGGAATCCGTCTTTGGGTAAGAAAGCCAGTCCGGCAGGATTAGACAAAGCACCATCTATTTCTGTAGTAGCACCACGGGATAGCATACGGAGAAAAGCTGCATGTTGATTTGTATTGGTTAAAATACCTCCTGCGAAAGTTGAATTTGAAACGATTAGCGTCGCTGCGCTAATTAATAATAGTTTCTTCATTTATTACTTAATTTTTTTGTTTGCGGGCGCAAAGGTAGGATAAAATAACACGCGGACAAACCTTTTGTGCAATTATTTGCATAATCTATTGAAAAAATCAACTGTTTCAGTAGAAACTATTTAATTTTCTTCGTTTATTTCAGAAGGCTTTTGACCCATGATTTTCTGAGTGTTTTTTAGCTGTTGAGTGCCTTGTGGATTACTTGTGGACGAACTTTTTTTAATTAATTCTTTGTCTTATAGTAGGTTAATGCCTATGCTGTGGACAAGTTGTGGACTTATCGTGGATTTTCTACCTTATTATATTAAAACAAAGAAAGAAACAAAGAAAAACTCCCTTAAGGGTTCTTTGAAAAAAACGTCCGTCATGTTCTGTCAACGCTCGGGTCGTTTTTTCAAACTATGCTGGAAACTTTTGCCAACTATGCTGGAAGTTCCCGGAAGTTTCCAGCATAGTTTGGGCATGATATGCCTTTTGTTCCGGAATGGTTATTTCCAGGAATAAATTCTTTGCCTGTTTACAGATTCTTCACCACATTCAGCATGGTGGATTGAGAAGAATGTTGTATCTTTGTAACCCTTTTACGCAATACAAATTTTTTATATGTATACTAACAAAGAAATATGGAACGTGAGTTATCCGATTTTTCTCGGATTATTAGCGCAAAACATTATAAATGTGACGGATACGGCTTTCCTGGGTAGAGTGGGGGAAGTCGAACTGGGAGCTTCCGCCATGGGTGGATTGTTTTATATCTGTGTCTTTACTATTGCTTTTGGCTTTAGTATCGGTTCACAAATTTTGATTGCCCGTCGTAATGGTGAAGGGCGTTACAAAGATGTAGGCCCTGTGATGATACAGGGAGGGACATTCTTGCTGGGGCTGGCGGTGCTCATGTTCGGGCTGACTCATCTGTTGGCTCCATCTGTTGTCCGTCTGCTCATCTCATCTGATTCCATTTTTGACGCCACCATGGAATTCCTCAACTGGCGTATCTTTGGTTTTTTCTTCGCTTTTATCAACGTGATGTTCCGTGCGCTGTATATTGGCATTACACGTACTAAAGTGCTGACGATGAATGCGGTGGTCATGGCATTGGTGAATGTGTTGTTGGACTATATTTTGATTTTCGGTAAGTTTGGAATGCCGGAGATGGGGATTAAAGGAGCAGCTATCGCTTCGGTGATGGCTGAAGCCGCTTCATTGGCTTTCTTCTTGATTTATACCTACGCAAAGGTGGATTTTAAGAAATTCGGCTTGAATCACTGGCAGAAGATTGATTTCTCTTTATTGGGAAGGATTCTGAGTATATCGTGTTTTACCATGGTACAATATTTTTTGGCCATGGCTACTTGGTTTGTCTTTTTCATCGCGATAGAACGGTTGGGGCAACGCGAGCTGGCGATTGCCAATATCGTACGTAGTATCTATATCGTGATGCTCATTCCGGTTCAGGCACTATCTACTACTACCAATTCCTTGGTCAGCAATCTGATCGGTGCGGGAGGGATAGCCCATGTCATGCGCTTGATTTGGCGTATCGCACGGATGTCGTTCTTCATCATGATAGTCTGTGTGGCCATAGTGGTACTTTTCCCTCATGCTATGCTTTCGGTTTATACCAATGAGCAGGCCTTGCTGGTGGAATCCGTGCCTTCGTTGTATGTCATTGCTGTGGCAATGGTCATCGCATCGGTGGCGAATGTCTATTTCAATGCCATTTCGGGAACTGGAAATACGCAGGCTGCTCTGATACTTGAAATGGGGACTTTGGTATTCTATACCCTTTACATTCTGTGGATAGGCATGGTAGTGAAAGCACCGGTTTCGGTTTGTTTCTCCATAGAGGTGGTGTACTATAGTTTGTTACTGCTTAGCAGCGTTATTTATTTGAAAAAAGCAAAATGGCAGAATAAAAAGATATAAGGTTCATAAGTTTTTTGTATTTTTGCACCCTGTTGTTATTCTGAAGGTTAGTAAAGAATGACAGGCAATCATAATTCGTAATTTATAATTAAAGATATATGTTCGATAATTTAAGTGAGAGACTGGAACGGTCTTTTAAGATTCTGAAAGGTGAGGGAAAAATCACCGAGATTAATGTAGCGGAAACGTTGAAGGATGTGCGTAAAGCTTTGTTGGATGCTGACGTGAACTATAAGGTCGCCAAAGGCTTTACTGATACTGTGAAAGAAAAAGCTTTAGGGCAGAATGTGCTTACGGCTGTGAAGCCCAGCCAGTTGATGGTAAAGATTGTACATGATGAACTGACCGCATTGATGGGTGGTGAAACTGCCGAATTGGTGTTGGAAGGTCGTCCGGCAGTTATCCTGATGTCAGGTCTGCAAGGTTCCGGTAAGACTACTTTCTCCGGTAAGTTGGCCCGTATGCTGAAAACCAAGAAGAACCGTAAGCCGCTGTTGGTGGCTTGTGACGTCTATCGTCCCGCTGCTATCGAACAGTTAAGAGTATTGGGAGAACAAATCGAGGTTCCTGTATATAGTGAGTTGGACAGCAAGAATCCGGTGCAGATTGCATTGAACGCTATTCATGAAGCAAAAGCGAAAGGGTATGATTTGGTCATTGTCGATACAGCCGGCCGTCTGGCTATCGATGAGCAGATGATGAACGAGATTGAGGCTATCAAGAAAGCGATAAATCCGGATGAAACTTTGTTTGTGGTCGATTCAATGACCGGTCAGGATGCGGTGAATACAGCTCGTGAGTTTAATGAACGTCTGGACTTTAACGGCGTCGTGCTGACCAAGTTGGATGGTGACACCCGTGGCGGTGCTGCTCTTTCTATCCGTACCGTGGTAAACAAGCCTATCAAGTTTGTGGGTACCGGCGAAAAGTTGGATGCTATCGACCAGTTCCATCCTGCACGTATGGCAGACCGTATTCTCGGCATGGGTGATATCGTGTCTTTGGTAGAGCGTGCGCAGGAGCAATATGACGAGGAAGAGGCAAAGCGTCTTCAGAAGAAGATTGCCAAGAATCAGTTCGACTTTAATGATTTCTTGAGCCAGATTCATCAGATTAAGAAGATGGGTAATTTGAAAGAACTTGCATCCATGATTCCGGGTGTGGGGAAAGCTATCAAAGATATTGATATCGATGATAATGCGTTCAAGAGTATTGAAGCGATTATTTATTCCATGACTCCGCAGGAACGTACAAATCCTGAAATTCTGAACGGAACGCGCCGTACACGTATAGCCAAAGGTAGTGGAACCAGCATTCAGGAGGTAAACCGTCTGTTGAAGCAGTTTGACCAGACTCGCAAGATGATGAAGATGGTGACCGGCAGTAAGATGGGTAAGATGATGCCGAAACTTAAAAAGTGATGCTTAAATAAACAGATAAGGGAGAAAGTGTGAAACTTTCTCCTTTTTTTATTATGCTGCATGGCTGATTTATACTACATTTGTTGCTCAATGAATAATTTATAAGTAAATAGATAGTATGCAACTAATTGATGGAAAAGCTATTTCGGAACTGGTGAAGCAGGAAATTGCTGCGGAAGTTGCCGAAATCGTGGCTAAAGGTGGCAAGCGTCCCCATTTAGCTGCAATTCTCGTCGGACACGACGGAGGAAGTGAAACATACGTAGCGGCCAAGGTAAAGGCTTGTGAGGTATGTGGTTTCAAATCCAGTCTGATTCGCTATGAAGCGGATGTGACGGAAGAAGAATTATTGGCAAAGGTCAGAGAACTGAATGAGGATGCTGACGTGGATGGTTTCATTGTACAGCTCCCTTTGCCGAAACATATTTCCGAGCAGAAAGTGATTGAAACCATTGACTATCGGAAAGATGTGGATGGTTTTCACCCTATCAATGTAGGCCGTATGTCCATTGGTCTTCCTTGCTATGTATCTGCTACTCCTAACGGTATTCTTGAATTGCTGAAGCGTTACAACATTGAAACCCAAGGAAAAAAATGTGTGGTATTGGGCCGCAGTAACATTGTAGGTAAGCCTATGGCAAGTCTGATGATGCAGAAAGCTTATCCGGGTGATGCCACTGTAACTGTTTGCCACAGCCGCAGCAAGGATTTGGTAAAAGAATGTCAGGAAGCTGACATTATCATTGCTGCACTGGGTCAGCCTAATTTTGTAAAGGCTGAGATGGTGAAAGAAGGTGCGGTCATTATTGATGTAGGTACTACCCGTGTGCCGGATGCTACAAAGAAATCCGGATTCAAACTGACCGGGGATGTGAAATTTGATGAAGTAGCTCCCAAATGTTCTTATATCACTCCGGTGCCGGGCGGTGTGGGACCTATGACGATTGTATCATTGATGAAGAATACATTGCTGGCAGGAAAAAAGGCCATTTACAAGTAAGTGCCATGCGCTTTGCGAAGCTTGATGGATAAAAAAGAATGTGTCAAAAGTTTGGTAATGCTTACAGGATAAGCTGACCTGCTTTTGACACACTTGTTTTCATGAACAAAAGTTATGCCTGCTTTTCGGACTTACCTGTAAAATCATAAGGAAGGATTTTCGCTCTTAAAAGATTATTTTGTTCTTCGGAATGACTATATTTTCGGGAGTGTCCTTGATGTATAGGTCTTTCTCGCTGGGAAGTTCGGGGCATTTATGCCCTCATGCCCTCACTGCATGTATAATAGGTTTATTATAAAAGATTTAGATGGTGAGGGTAAAAAATATTGCTCTCACTTATGCTCTTATGCCCTCACTGTATTGTGAAGCTGAATTTTGCATAAAATGCTTGAATACAGTTATATATATACTTTTTATAGGATATTCCGTTTTGATGTAAAGTAGGCTATTTTTAGGTTTTTTTTTGTAAGAAGTGCGCATAGAGGATTTGTACCTTTATGGAATATGGCGGATTCCGGCTGTGGTAAAAAAGATCAGGTCATTTTTAAAAAAGATGACGAGCTTTTTTTAAAAGGCCGCCGTCTTTTTTAAAAACGTCTTGGTCTTTTTTTTAAATGTCCTTGTCTTTTGGACTGGCGGTTGGCATGCTTGCTGACGTGGTTTCTGTTGGGGTCATTGTCATCAATAAGGCATGTGTGTGATATATAAAGATTTGTTGCAAATGCTTGTAGACCCTCTTTCTAATTTTTATTTGTATTATTCGCTTGAAAAAAACGATGGTACTGCTGTTTCAGAACGGGTACAGGTTAGTGAAGCCTGTTGGCACAGTTCGGGGTTGCTCCTACGGAATTCAAGCGTATGAAAACTGTAAATTAGTGTAGAACTTTGTTCTTTACGAATTTTTTCCTATCTTGTACCCTTTAATGTTAGAATAGATGAAACAGATCTTCATTCTTTTTTTGCTATGGTTTGGTTTGTCGCTATCGGCGCAAGATCAGATCTCTTTGTTGTTTGTCGGTGATTTGATGCAACATCAGGCTCAAATTGATGCAGCCAGGCAAGGAGACGGGTATAATTATAATGATTGTTTCCGTCATGTGAAGAAAGAAATAAGTGAGGCGGATATGGCTATAGGGAATTTAGAGGTGACATTGGGAGGAAAGCCTTATAGAGGGTATCCGGCGTTCAGTGCTCCGGACGAATATCTTCATGCTATAAAGGAAGCCGGATTTGATGTATTGCTGACCGCTAACAATCATTGTCTAGATAAGGGGAAGTTGGGGTTGGAACGTACTATTCTGATGTTGGATTCTTTGAAAATACATCATGCTGGAACCTATAGGAACCCGGAAGAACGCCATAGGAACTACCCGTTATTGATTGAGAAAAATGGTTTTAGAATTGTATTGTTGAACTATACTTATGGAACGAATGGCTTGAAGACTGATGCTCCGAATATGGTTAATTATATTAATCTGGAACAAATAAAAAAAGATATTCTTGATGCACGCAGAAAACTTCCTGATGTTATTATAGCCTGTATGCATTGGGGAGTGGAATATTGTTCGTTCCCTGAACGATCGGAGTGTGAATTGGCTAACTGGTTGATTGAACAAGGAGTTGATCATGTAATAGGTTCGCATCCGCATGTACTCCAGCCTATGGAAATTGTAAAAGACCCCCGGACTCCTGCCCGGCATGTCATTGTTTATTCATTAGGTAATTTTATCTCAAATATGTCGAAAGAAAAAACGGATGGAGGAGCTATGGTAAGATTGAAGTTGCAACGGATTTTTCGAATAACCTGTTTAGCGGATTGTGAATATGCATTGGTTTGGACTTCAAGACCTGTTTTAAGTAAAAAAAAGAACTTTGAATTATATCCTGTTACTTTTATTAATAAATCCATTCATAATGAGGAACTTAATGTGATGAAACGTTTCTTGAAAGGAACTGAAAATTTATTAGGAAAATCGAATGGAGGTATAAAAGAGTATTTTTTTGAATAATTTTTCCTCAAAAAGTTTGCGGATATAAAAAAAAACAGTACCTTTGCATCGCTTTCGAAAGGAAAGCCTAACATGGTGACTATAGTTCAGTCGGTTAGAGCGTCAGATTGTGGTTCTGAATGTCGTGGGTTCGAATCCCACTAGTCACCCTTTAACATATGAAAGGTTCTGTAAATCTAATGATTTATAGAACCTTTTTTTAGTTTTTATATCTATTAGTGTATTATCATGGTGATAAATTTAAAAGATAATAGCGAAAAGGATAAGTATATCTTGGAGTTGTTCCGGACATCTCCCAAGGAGGCTTTTCGTTTATTATTTGATGCTTATCACATGAAATTATGTATATATGCAGTGCAACTGACCGATTCTTTTGAGATGGCTGAAGATATTGTGCAGGATTTCTTTATCTATTTTTGGGAGAAGAAATATTACTTGAAAATAAATCAAAATCTTCGTTACTATCTTTATTTGTCTGTGCGGAATGCGGCAATCAATACTTTACAGAAAAATAACATGTTATCTATGGAGGAACTCTCAGGTCTTGATATGAGTATTCCTGAAGAGTCTATAGATGAAGAGGAGCAAGAGGAACGAAATAAGTTATTATTGGAAAAATTACAAAAATTACCTCGTCAGGAATTACAAGTAGTGAGAGCTGTCATTATGGAAAATAAGAAATATAAAGAAGCGGCTGAAGAACTCCATATTTCTGTGAATACCCTAAAAACTCATCTGACAAGAGCCTTGAGACAATTAAGAAAAGAATACAATCTACACTCACTGTTTTACTAAAATTAAATTTTTCTTCTTTTCCTGTCACCCATTTATTAATTTGGGCTCTCTTTTATTAAAAGAAAGTAATCGATGAACAAAGAGAATCCAAAAAAGAACAAAAAGTCTTTTGAGTATTATATAGCGCAGCGAAAAGAAGAATTTCGTTGTCAATATGATCATGAACGTTCATGGGAAAACCTGCAATACAAGCTTGAAAAAAGAAGGAAACGCCGTATCAGTTTATATTGTGTAGCGGCATCAGCGGCTCTTCTTTTTCTTATTTTAGGAATTAGTCATATATTCTTTCTCCACAATAACACGCAAAACAAGGAGGCTGTAGTGGCTGCTGTGATTTCATTTCCGGAAACAGGCAGCCGCAAGGCTATCCTTACTTTAGAGAATGGAGAAAAAGTGGACTTGTCTGTTAAAAAAGGTACTATTTCTAATGTAAATTCTACTGTAATCAATAATAATGCCAATCAATTATTGACTTATAGAAAAGTGGAAGAGGTTTCTTCAACTCCTCAGATTAATACACTGGCTATTCCAAGAGGAGGGGAATATCAGTTGATTTTATCGGATGGAACAAGGATATGGATGAATGCTGAAAGTCTTTTACGTTATCCAACTTCTTTCGTTGGAGAAAAAAGAGAAGTTTTTCTAGAAGGGGAAGCTTTTTTTGAAGTGGCGAAAGATGCTAAACATCCTTTTATAGTTCATACAAACAGACATTCGGTGGAGGTACTTGGTACAAGTTTTAATATATCTGCTTATCCTGATTATAAGGTATATACAACTCTTGCAGAAGGGCGTATTAAAGTAAGTACAGCTAAAGTTTCGGTTGTGTTAAATCCTGACCAACAAGCGGTTATTGAACTGGATAATGATGATATAGTGACACGTGATGTGCCTGCTTATCTATTTACTTCCTGGGCGAAGGGAAATTATGAGTTTCGTAATACGTCTTTGTCTGAAATTGTTGCCCAACTGTCACGGTGGTATAATGTAGATATCTATTTTAAAAATGAATCTTTGAAAGATAAAAGATTTGCAGGTATCATCTTCAGAGATGAAGAGTTAAATTTTGCTATTGAAGTAATTGAGAGAGTGTCTAATGTACATTTTACCCGCGAAGGAGAAACGATTTACATTGAAGATAAGCACGAATGAGAAAGTAAAATGATAGGAGAGAATTGACTTTTTTTAATAATAAATCAACAAACAATTATGAGTACAAAACTTTTGAGCGAAACTATCTGTCGCAAAGGCCTCATGGTGAAATGCTTTGTTGCATTGATAGTATTTTGTTGTTCGGTGGGTGAAGCATTTGCCCAAACGGATACTAAAGTGACTATCAATGTGAACAATGTTTTAATCAGAACAGCCTTGGATCAACTGCAAAGGGAAGCAAAGATCCATTTTGTTTACGATGAAGAAAATATTGATTCAGGAAAACGGGTAAGTTTATTTTACACCAAAACTTCTTTGAATGCGGTTTTGGACGATTTTTGTAAACAGACTTCATTACGATATGAAGTAAAAAGAAATTTGATTCTTATTTTACCTTCAAAGGCTGAGAAAACAACCGGAAAACATGAACCCTTTTATATGACAGGTGTGGTTATGGATGAAACCGGAGAAAGTATTATTGGAGCTACCATTATGATTGGAGGTACAAGTCAGGGTACTGTAACCGATATAGATGGTCGGTATAGTTTGCGGGTTACTCCTGGTGATTTAGTGTCATTTACTTTTGTTGGAATGGCAGATAAAGTAGTCAAGGTACAAGCTGGTAAGAAAGTGGTGAATGTGAAAATGGAAACTAATGCCACTGCACTGGCGGATGTTGTAGTAACTGGCTATCAGACTTTGTCCAAAGAACGAGCAACAGGATCTTATTCTGTGATTTCAGAGAAAAGTACGAAGGGTAAACTGGAAACGGATGTGTTGTCACGTATTGAAGGATTGGTAGCAGGTATAAATAAAACTTCAAGCAACAGTAATGATGTTGTTATTCGTGGTATTACTACTTATATGGGAAATACAAAGCCATTGTATGTGGTTGATGGTATGCCTTATGAAGGTGATTTAGCATCAATAAATCCTACAGATGTACAAAATATAACAGTATTGAAGGATGCTGCTGCAAGTTCTATTTATGGTGCCCGTGCGGCTAATGGTGTAATTGTTATTACAACTAAACGTGGACAGGAAGGTAAAACTAAAGTAAGTTATAATGGTAGTATTAAGTTGTCTCCAAAACCGGATTTTGATTATTTGAATTTGATGAGTAGTTCCGAGCTGGTAGATATGCAGATTGAGGGGTTTGATTATTATCATACGGCTTATGAGAATTTGAATAAGCGTCAAGCTGTAAATCCGGTAGTTAGCTTATTGTATCAGCATGAACGAGGTCAACTGACAGATGGTCAATTGGCAGATGCTCTGTTACCTTATCGTACAAATGATAATCGTAAACAAATAGAAGATGAATTTGCGCGTGTAGGTATTGTTCATCAGCATAATTTAGCTATTTCTGGTGGATCTAATAAAAATCGATACATGGCTACTGTTAATTATATGGGTGATTATGGTAATCAAAAGTATCAAAGTAAAGATCGTATTGGATTTAGCCTAAAAGATGATGTGGATTTTTTTGATTGGTTATCGGCTGATTTTGGAGTTACAGGAAGCTTTTATCGTTCAAAGGGTGATAATGGAGCAGGTAGTTATAGCAGCTTGATGAGTAGTTATCCTAGTTATTATATGTTAAGGGATTTACAGGGAAATCCACTAGATTTTCAACGTACTAAATCAGATTATGAATTGCAACGTTTGCAAAGTATAGGTTTGATGGATGAAACATATAGTCCGATAAAGAATCGTGCAGAAGAAAGCTATCATAATAATTCCAATTATTATCGTTTGCATGCAGGATTGAAATTTAAAATTCTAGAAGGTCTTAATATTGATTTAAAATATCAGACAGAAGGGACTTATGATAAAAATCGTACTTTATATAGTAATATGTCATATAAAGTGCGTAATATGATAAATGATGCAGCTCAATATGATGCGGCAACAGGAAGCCTTACACTGAATGTCCCTAAAGGTGGCCAATTGGATGAAAGTCGTTATGAATCTTATTCGTATACAATGCGTGCTCAGGTGAACTTTAATCGTATATTGGGAAAACATGCTATATCTGCGTTGGGCGGTGCTGAACGTCGGTTGGTGCGTCGTACTGGTGCGCAGAATTATTATATGGGATATGATGATAATAGCTTGGGAGTAAAACCTATAAATCCGTTAGTTATGTCTCCTATTAATGGTACTGAAGCTTTGTTGGGGTCGTTTAATTGGGTCTATGGTGAATATAATGCATTGACTCATACAGAAGACCGATATGTTTCTTTTTATGCTAATGGTTCATATACATTTGACGAACGTTATTCATTAACTGGAAGTATTCGTATCGATCAATCTAATTTATTTGGTACTGATCCTAAATATCAGTATCGTCCGTTGTGGTCCGTTGGTGGTAGTTGGCAGATAGCTAATGAGCCTTTTATGGAAGATTGCACGTGGTTGAATCGTTTGAACTTGCGTATGACTTATGGTGTGGGTGGTAATGTTCCTAAAAATGCAGGACCGTATATGACTGTGGTTGATAGCGGATATAATGATTGGGTTGGAGATTTTGGTTCGTATATAAAGAATCCACCCAATTCTCAACTTCGTTGGGAGAAAACGGCTTCTACCAATGTGGGGCTTGATTTTTCTGTATTCAATTCTCGTTTAAGCGGTAGTATTGATTATTATTATAAGAAAACGACGGACTTGTTAGGAAATCGTAATGCGGATCCGACTTTAGGTTGGGCAAGTTTATTGCAAAATTATGGCTCGATGTTTAATAGAGGTGTAGAATTGTCATTACAGAGTGTAAATATTCAAAATAAGAATTTTACTTGGGGGACAAATTTAATGTTTAGTTATAATAAAAATGAATTGACTAATTTAGAAGGTACGAAAGAAACGGTTTTTTATTATAGTGCATATAATGTAGCAGCTGTTGGTTACCCTATTAATAGTGTCTTTAGTTATCGTTATGCAGGACTTAATCCGACAAATGGGAATGTGTTGGTGTATAATAAAGAAGGAGAAAAAGTTTCAAAAGTAAGTTCTATTGATGATATGGTGTATTCTGGAACTCGTACTCCAAAGTATACGGCATCATTGAAAAATTTCTTCTCTTATCGTGATTTTGATTTTTCATTTATGTTTGTATATTATGGTGGTCATGTGTTACGTGATGTTGTAGCTGGATATATGGGTGGTGCACCGAGTGCGAATCTTACTCGTAAGGCTTTAAACCATTGGAGGAAACCGGGGGATGAAAATATTCCAGGAGTAGCTCCGTCTTTCAATAGGAATATTTATTATACAGATGCTCAGACATGGTATTCGGCAGACATTCATGTAAAAAAGGCAGATTATATCAAATTGAGAGATATCTCATTGAGTTACAATTTGCCAAAGAATTGGTTGAGGAAATATTTTATAGAATCGGCCGCAGTGACTTGTCAAATTAGTAATGTGTGGTGGTGGGCTGCTAACGGAGATATTGATCCGGAAGCGTATACTACATCGGGGTATGGATGGGGAGCATTGACTCTTCCGAATCCTACTACTTATACAATTGGTTTGTCCCTTAATTTTTAAATGATTGAATAGATAAATATGAAATTATATAAATTTTTACTTTGTGCATGTTTGGCGTTACCTATAATGTCATGTGATGATTATTTGGATATACAACCTAAAGGGATTGTAATTCCGGAAAAGAGTGAAGACTATGAACGTTTATTGAATTATGCTCAATTGCTAAAAGCTTCAGAATCATATCCTAACTTTATGACAGATGATGTTTTCATGCCTTATGAAGATGATATGACTGGAGGATTTGTTTCTCTGGAGTTGCCGAACCAGCATTTATATGCGTTTAATAGTGAAATCTTTGGAGAAGGAGAGAGTGACGGTCTTTGGGAATACTCCTATAATCGTATTTATTATTATAACGTAGTTATTGATGATATAATGGGAGCTACTCAAGATACTGAAGAACATAAAAAGCAATTGAGGGCTGAAGCATTGGTTGGGCGTGCTTTTGAGTATTTGACTTTGGTTAATGCTTATGCTAATCATTACGATCCGTCGACTGCTGCTACAGATCCTGGCGTTCCATTGATGTTGGATAAAAATATCAATAAAACAAATTTGCAGCGCGCTACAGTGCAGGAAGTATATGATCAAATTAAGACAGATCTGGATGAGGCTGCTCCTAATTTACCGGAAAAACCGGTGTTGAATGCCTATCGTGCATCTAAGCCGGTGGGGTACGGGATGTTGGCACGTATGTATCTTTATATGGGAGATTACAAAAAAGCTTTGGAGAATGCGGTGATCTCATTACAGAATAATTCAACTTTGATGAGTCTTTTCCCGTATAAAGTAGTGGATCGTGATAAATATATTGGTAGGATCGATGTTCCGGATGGAGATGAGAATCCGGAAAATATTTATATTCGTTTGGCTCCATGGACTTTTGGATTTAGTGCTACTGCATATGCTTCTGAAGAATTGGCGTCCTTGTATGATCAGGAAAGGGATCAGCGTTATCTGTTGTATTTTACGAAATATTTAGGTGGAATAGATTTGGATTATCCTCTTTGGGCACCTTATATTTATGCCAACATGGCTATGTCTACTCCGGAAATGTATCTGATAGCAGCAGAGTGTGAAGCTCGTATAGGTAGTAAAGACAAAGCTATGGAATATATTAACACCTTGCGTGATAGTCGTATTATTGATAATGTACCTTTGGTTGCAAGTGATAACAAGGATGCATTGGTAAAAGTCTTGGAGGAAAGAAGACGGGAATTGCCTATGCTTGGCTGTACCCGCTTGATTGACTTGAAACGTTTGAATCGTGAACCTGAATTTGCAAAGACTATTGTACATGAGGTGAATGGTGTAGAGTACAAATTGGAACCCAATAGTCCTAAATATATTTTGCCTATTCCACCCACTGTACTTCGTTTTAATCCTGATATGATTCCTAACATAAGATAAAAGATATTTTAATGAAAAAATTAACGATTATGATGGCAACAGCAGCATTATGCTGTTGCCTGGGTTCCTGCAACAGTGGAACTAAGCAAGAATTGGCGAATACTGTTCATTTGAAAGGTCAGTTGCTTGATATGGGTAGCCAGAATGTGCGTATGAGATTTGATGGAGCGGCATCTATGCTAGGCGATAGCCGGGATATTTTGTTGAAAACGGATGCTTCCGGTCATTTTGATACTACTTTTGTACTTAAAGAACCGACATATTATACTATCAGCCGCAACACATTGTATCTTACTCCAGGAGATGACATGACTATCAAAGTAACTCAGACAAATACAGAAGCGGAATTCTCGGGAATCGGAGCCGAAGTCAATAATTACATGAAGTTCCGTCTTTTCCCGAAAGGAGGTTCTTATCTGGAAGCCGGTGGTAACTTGCGTGGAGATTTTGTATCCACTAAAGCGTTGGTTGACAGCTTGGCCGCTATACGTATGCATACATTGGATACGTTAAGTAATGTGTCTGATGCATTTAAAAAGCTGGAAACAGCACGGATCAAAGCGGATATTATTAATAGTTATATCTGTTATGCAAGTTATTCAAGGATGTTTGCCGGAGTGAAGAATGAAGAAGAGATGCGGGCTAAATGGAATGAATTTAATGTTTCATTAACTCAGGATGTAACTCCGCTATATAAGGAGATTATGAATGAAGATATGCTGAATGTAGCTGTGGTGCGCGATGTTTTGTCTTATCAGGAAGATTCTACATTAGCTTCTCTTTGGTTTAAAGATATTTCCATTCCTGCGCGTACTACGGAATTATATGCTTGTGCTAAAATAGTTGATAATCTGAGAAATGAAGCTTCTGAACAGACTGTGAATGAGGCGAAGGCATTTTTGCAAACAGTGAAGAATGCTGATTTCGTGACAGAAATTGAAGGAAAGATTGTTCAAGCTTCCAAGTTGCTTCCCGGACAACCTGCCATTGATTTTGAGATGTTGGATGTGGAAGGCAATGTGAAGCATCTTGCAGATTTTAGGGGTAAGGTGATTTATATTGATTTATGGGCAACTTGGTGTGGTCCTTGCATTCAGGAATCTCCGGCATTTGAGGCTTTAGGTAAGAAATATGCGGGTAAGGATATTGTTTTTCTTCCGGTTTCTACAGATACTACAACGAAACCTTGGTTAAGGTACTTGGATGGACATAAGAAAGAATTGACTCAATATCATTCCAATGATGTTGCTTTAAAAGAAAGTTGGGCTATCATGTATATTCCTCGTTTTATTTTGATTGACAAGGATTTCAATATTGTGAATGCATACGCTCCACGTCCGTCAAGTGAAGAGATTGGTACTTTGATTGATTCTGTTCTTAATAAATAGTAAATTTATGATTTATAAAAAATATCTATTATTAGGCGTTTCTTTATGCATGTTAAATGCTTGCAATGAGTCTAAGTCTGTGTCTTTAGAGGGTAGTCTTGATGGAATCCAGGCTGATTCTATCTATTTATATCAAGTGGACAATGAGCATTATGGTAGTGTGAAACTGATTAAATCTATTGCTGTTACCGATGGTAGATTTGCTTATCCCACTGATTCTATACAAGTCGGTCTTTATTGTTTCTCTTTGCAGAATATGGAGCGTGGGGAGTATTTACAGCAATACGCTAATTTGTTTTTGGAACCCAAATCCATGCAGCTTACCTTAGGCAAGGATAAGTATGACCAACTGAGTTTACATGCTACAGGGTCTGCATTGCAGGAGCAATACGAAGCTTTGCTAGAAGCGAAATATATAGCAGGTAATCGTACGGTTCTCGATTCTTTGGATCATATGTTCTATGCGGCTCGTGAAAAAGGAGATCGTGAGGAAATGGAGCGTATCCGGGAGGTTTCCAGTCCTTATTATGAGAGTGCCTCGGAACAGACCCGTAAACTGATAAATGAGGAAATTGCTAAAAATAAAGGCTCATACTTCGGTTTGTATCTTTATTATACCTATCGCTTCCAAAATCATACTTTTAATACAGTTAAAGAGATTGATGAGGCACGTAACTTCATAGGCGGTTTTGATGAGGTGTCCAAGCAAAGTGGTATATATGTAAAAATGCAAGAAGGTTTGGATAAATTTGCTAAGTGTGCTACCGGCAGTGTTGCTCCTGCTATAACAGGAATTGATTTGAAAGGAAATTCTGTCAGTTTGAACGATTTCAAGGGTAAATATGTTCTAGTCGATTTTTGGTTTGCCGGTTGTAGTTGGTGCCGTAAGGAAACTCCTTATCTGTTGAAGACGTACAATGCTTTCAAAGATAAAGGATTTACTATTTATGGTGTGTCTACAGACCGTCGTGAGGAAGATTGGAAAAAGGCTATTGAAGAAGACAAGAGCTATTGGAATCAGGTTCTGTTGCGGAAAGACGATGTGAAGGATGTGTTGGAATCATATTGTATTGTCGGTTTCCCACATATAATTTTAGTAGATCCGGAAGGTAAAATTGTAGCGAAGGAGTTGCGTGGAGATGATCTTTATAATACCGTCAAAAAGTTTGTAAACGGAGCAAAATAAAGAAATGTGTTTTTTAACAAATAAAGCAGTAGGCTGGGAATGTCCAGTCTACTGTTTTTTCTTTTATGAAATATGGAGCTTTTTGAAGGAATGATATTGTTTTATTATAGGTAGTGGTATTCCGTATTGTATTTATTTTTTAAATAAATCTAATGCATGACCCATATTTCTCTAATGTTTTCCTTTTAGAGAACTTATTCTCTGTCGGATAGGTTAAAAGTTTATCTTTGTACCATTATTCAGAAAAGAAATTTATTGATAAAATAGACATAAAAGGATCAAAACGTATAAGTATTGTAAGCGTACAATACTTTTAGGAGGTCTCGTTGGATGCTTGTGTTCAGATTTAAGGCGAGACCACCTTATTCTCGTAGAGAATTTAGATTTTAATTTAGATGATACTTGCTCGTGATGAGTAGGTATCATTTGTTTTTTAGTCTATTCTGTATGGAAATGGCTTGTAAGATTATACATAGAAGATAGAATAATTAGATCACTCTGCCGTTGAAATGGAGGATTTGAGCGGATTATTTTAATTATTGGAAGAATTGTTCTATCCTTTAAAGCATATTGCTTCTATCTTTGCCATACTGAGAAAAACATTAAATTACACTATTATGAAGAATTTTCTTATCTTATCTCTGTTGTTAGCCTTTTTGACTACGGAAGTATGTGCGCAGTGGAAACCGGCTGGTGACAAGATCAAAACACAGTGGGCAAATAAAATAAATACCTCTGCCGTATTGCCTGAATATCCACGTCCTATAATGGAACGTAATGAATGGAAGAACTTGAATGGTTTGTGGGAGTATGCTATCACCGATTTGGGAGGAAATGTTCCGGCGCATTTTGACGGGCAGATTTTGGTACCTTTTGCAGTGGAATCTTCTTTATCAGGTGTGGGACAAAGAGTCGGTGCAAAAAAGGAATTATGGTATTCCCGTTCATTTGAAGTGCCTGTTGCTTGGAAAAATAAAAATGTATTACTTCATTTCGGTGCTGTGGACTGGAAAGCAGATATTTGGGTAAATGATGTGAAGGTTGGTAGTCATACTGGTGGTTTTACTCCGTTTTCTTTTGATATCACTGCAGCGTTGTCTGGTAAGGGAAATAATAGATTAGTAGTAAAAGTTTGGGACCCTACGGATGAAGGGTATCAGCCTAGAGGTAAACAGGTGAATAATCCGGAGGGTATTTGGTATACTCCTGTGACTGGCATTTGGCAGACTGTTTGGCTGGAACCGGTTACTGCCAGGCATATTGAAGAACTTCGAATCACACCGGATATTGATCAACACTTACTGACTGTAAAAGCCCATTTGAATATGAGGGCACCTTCCGATCTGATTGAAGTAAACGTATATGACGGCAATCAGTTGGTTGCCACTGGGAAAAGTATTAATGATGAAGCTGTGGTCATATCTATGCCGGGAGATGCTAAATTATGGAGCCCTGATTTTCCTTTTTTGTATACTTTAAAGGTTACGTTGAAAAGCGATAATAAAATATTGGATCAGGTGAACAGTTATGCAGCTATGCGCAAATACTCTACGAAACGTGATGCTAATGGAATTGTACGTTTAGAACTGAATAACCAACCTTTGTTCCAGTTCGGACCATTGGATCAGGGATGGTGGCCTGATGGATTGTATACCGCTCCCACTGATGAGGCTTTAGTATATGATATACAAAAGACTAAAGACTTAGGATTCAATATGATACGTAAACATATTAAAGTGGAACCGGCCCGTTGGTATACTCATTGTGATCAATTGGGAATTATTGTGTGGCAGGATATGCCTAGCGGTGATCGTAATCCGGAGTGGCAGAACCGCAAATATTTTGAAGGTACGGAAAAAAAGCGTTCGGCGGTTTCTGAGGCTTGTTACCGTAAAGAATGGAAAGAAATTATGGATTGCTTGTATTCTTATCCATGTATCGGAACATGGGTTCCGTTCAATGAGGCATGGGGGCAATTCAAGACTCCGGAAATTGCAGAATGGACTAAAGAATATGATCCGACCCGTCTGGTAAATCCTGCAAGTGGAGGTAACCATTATACTTGTGGCGATATGCTTGACTTGCATAATTATCCTGCTCCCGAAATGTATCTGTATGATGCCCAGCGAGCGAATGTTTTGGGAGAGTACGGTGGTATCGGTTGGGTAGTGAAAAATCATATCTGGGAACCGGATCGTAACTGGGGATATATACAGTTTAATTCTTCCAAAGAAGTAACTGATGAGTATATAAAATATACAGATATGCTTTATGACCTGATAACCAGGGGATTCTCGGCGGCTGTTTATACTCAGACTACGGATGTGGAGGTGGAAGTGAACGGACTGATGACTTATGATCGTAAGGTGATTAAAGTAGATGAAAAACGAGTGAGAGAAGCCAACGCACGTATCTGTAAATCATTAAAGTAAGGAATATGAATAAGCTGTTCTTTTGGGTATGTGCAGTCCTTATGACTGCATGTACTTCTTATAAAAATGATGAGGTCTTGACTGAATCCGGTTTAAGTAAAAGTCGTTTTCAAACGGAGATAAATGGTGAGAAAACTGATCTGTTTGTATTGAAGAATAAAAATAAGATGGAAGTTTGTATCACTAACTATGGCGGTCGTATTGTTTCTGTTATGGTTCCTGATAAAGATGGAATAATGAGGGATGTAGTATTGGGTTTTGATTCCATACAGGACTATATCAAATATCCGTCGGATTTTGGAGCAAGTATAGGGCGTTATGCCAACCGTATAAATCAGGGACGTTTTTCATTGGATGGGATAGTATACCAATTGCCTCGAAACAATTACGGACATTGTTTGCATGGAGGTCCTCAAGGATTTCAATATCGTATTTATAGAGGTATTCAAGTGAGTGACAGAGAGGTGAAACTGACTTACTTGTCTAAAAATGGTGAAGAGGGTTTTCCTGGAAATTTGAATTGTACTGTTATAATGAAATTGACGGACGATAATGCTATTGATATTCAGTATGAAGCAGAAACGGATAAACCGACTGTTGTAAACATGACTAATCATTCTTATTTTAATTTAGATGGAGATCCGTCAAAAGATAATTCTGATTATTTATTGACTTTGAACGCGGATTATTATACTCCTGTTGACAGTACTTTTATGACGACTGGAGAAATTGTTCCGGTTGAGGGTACTCCTATGGATTTCAGACTTCCTGCTGTCATTGGAACTCGTATTAATCAAGATTTTGAACAATTAAGATATGGGAATGGCATTGATCATAATTGGGTATTGAATACTAAGGGGGATATTCATCAAGTTTGTGCCACATTGGAGTCACCTGTTACGGGGATTGTACTCAATGTTTATACTGACGAGCCGGGTATTCAGGTTTATTGTGGTAATTTTCTAGATGGGACATTGACGGGTAAAAAAAATACAATATATAATTTTCGGGCCTCTGTGTGCTTGGAAACGCAAAAATATCCCGATACACCTAATAAGGCAGACTGGCCTACGGCAGTAGTGAGACCAGGAGAAAAATATCAAAGTCATTGTATTTACAAGTTTTCGGTACATAAATAATGTATGTTAAGGTAGAAGGAATTGTGGAATATAACATTTGGGATAAATAAGATTCAGAGAGGAAGAGTCCTGAAAGAAGCGGTGAGGGCAAACACTGGTTCTTTTGGGACTTTTTCCGGATAATTATTGATATGGAGAATTTAATCTTTAATTTTGTACTCTCTAAACTAAATTGATATACTATGAAAAGAATATTCATAATAGGACTTCTTTTTTTATATGCATTTACTCTTTACTCTCAAAGTAATATCCGATATTATTTCAAAACATTGGATATTCAAGACGGACTCTCGCAAAACACGGTGAACGCTATTTTGCAAGATAAACAAGGTTTCATGTGGTTTGGAACAAAAGATGGTTTGAATCGTTTTGATGGCCTGAGTTTTCGTATTTTCAAAAAAGAGAATTCTGCTTTAGGAAATAATTTTATCACTGCACTTCATGAGGATAAAGAAGGAAATATTTGGGTTGGAACAGATGCAGGCGTTTATGTGTATAATCCTTTATTAGAAGACTTTACAGTATTTGATAGAGTTAGTGACACAGGTGATATGATTAGTCGTGCTGTGACTCGTATTGAAAGTGATGAAGATAGTGATATATGGATTTCCGTGGATTATCAAGGATTGTTTCATTTTGATCGTGTGCAAGATCGGTTAATTAATTGTCTGCATAGAGATAAGCGTAAGAACCAATTGGCCAATGTTACGCGTTTTTGGTTTGAGGAAAAACTATGTTGGGTCAGTTTATATGACGACAACCTATATTATACAAAAGATAATTTTAAGACATTGTTTCCCTTTCAGGATTCTGAAGGAAAAGAGCCTTTTAAAGATGATATCATTAATACTTGGATTATGGGTCCCCATAATTGTTGGTATATCGGTTCTTCTAATGGTTTGACTGAAATTAATCTGACAACAGGGCGGGTAAGGCGTTTGTTGAATTATTATGTGCGTGATTTAGGCTTTAAATCGGATAAGGAATTATGGGTAGGTACGGAGTCGGGGCTATATATTTATGATTTGGAAAAAGGTGAAATAGCTCATCTCACTGTTTCAAACGGGAATGATTCTTATGCTTTAGCCGATAATGCTATTTATTCTATATGCCGTGATAATGAGGGAGGAATGTGGATCGGATCTTATTTTGGCGGGGTCAATTACTATCCGCGTCAATGGACTTATTTTGAAAAATTCTACCCTCGTGATGATATTAAAAATTTTGGGCGTAGGGTACGTGAATTCTGTGAAAGTAATGATGGTACTGTTTGGATTGGTACTGAAGATAAGGGATTATTTCATTTTTATCCGGAAAGTGGAAAGATTGAAAAATTCTCACATCCTTCTATTTATCAAAATGTTCATGGTTTATGTTTGGACGGTGATGATTTGTGGGTAGGCACTTTTTCCGGAGGTTTAAGCCGTATTGATTTGCTTACGAAGCAAGTAAGACACTATCAAAAAGGTATAAGCCCAAATTCTTTGGATGCCAATAATGTATTCTCTATTTGTAAAACTACATCTGGTGACTTATGGATTGGCACTACATCTGGATTGCTGCGATATAATCGTGATACAGATGACTTTACTAGGATGCCGGAACTAGCTAATATGTTTGTTTATAAAATATTGGAGGATTTTAATGGGAATTTGTGGCTGGCAACTTATTCTAACGGTGTTTTTCGTTATGATGTGAATAAGAAAGAATGGAAGAATTTTATTTTTCACAAGAACGATTCCACTTCATTACCTTATGATAAAGTAATCAGTATTTGTGAAGATAGTCGTAAGCGGTTATGGTTTATGACACAAGGGGCGGGTTTTTGCCGTTTTAATCCGGAAAATGAAAGCTTTACTCGTTTTGATATGTCGAAAGGTTTTCCTAGTAATATCATTTATCGGATGGTAGAGGATAATCGGGGGAATTTATGGTTGACAACTAATAATGGTTTGGTTTGTTTCAATCCGGAAACAGATGATAAACGAGTTTATACTACAGCAAACGGATTGCTAAGTAACCAGTTTAATTATCAGTCTGGGTATAAAGATAAGATGGGACGTATCTATTTAGGTAGTATAAATGGTTTTATCACTTTTGATCCATCTACTTTTGTAGAAAATACTTTTGTTCCACCAGTTGTCATTACAGATTTCTTCTTATTCAATAAACGAATGCAGATCGGCAGTAAGGATTCTCCATTGAAAGAAAGCATCGTCTTTTCTGATGAGGTCGAGTTAGAATCTGATCAAAATTCTTTTTCATTGCATGCGGCGGCATTAGGTTATCAGGCACCGGAAATGAATCAATTGGTTTATAAAATGGAAGGATTTGATAAAGAGTGGTATAATGTAGGGCGGAATTCGGTAATCAATTATTCCAATTTACCATATGGAACTTATATTTTCCATTTAAGAGGATCGAATAGTGACGGAAAATGGAATGAAAAAGAGCGTATATTGAAGATTCATATTTTACCTCCGTTTTATTTATCAGGGTGGGCCTATTTTATTTATTTGCTATTAGGAATTCTGTCTGTGGTAGGTATCATTTATTATTTCCGGAAAAGGAATGAGCAGAAACACCAACAGGCCATGGAGAAATTCGAACGGGAAAAGGAACGCGAACTCTATACTGCAAAAATAGATTTCTTTACGAATGTGGCGCATGAGATTCGTACTCCTTTGACATTAATCAAAAGTCCGCTTGAAAATGTGCTTGTTTCTCCGAATGTATCTGCAGATATCCGTGATGATTTGGAAATAATGAATCTGAATACTACCCGTTTACTGGATTTGGTTAATCAGTTACTTGATTTCAGAAAGACTGAAACACGTGGGTTTCAACTGAATTTTGTAGAGTGTAATATTTCGGATATATTACAGCAGATTTATATGCGGTTTACTCCATTGGCACGGCAAAAGAAATTGGAATTTGTTATTGAATGTTCGGAATCTATCTATGCGTCGATAGATCGTGAGGCGTTGACTAAGATAATTAGTAATCTGTTTACTAATGCCATTAAATATTCTGAAACTTATATTCATGTCCGGTTGTGGATGGAGGATACTTGTTGGTTCTTGTCTGTCTGTAACGATGGCAATGTAATTCCTATGGAAATGCGTGAAGAGATTTTTAAGCCTTTCATACAGTATAAGGACGGATTTTCCCGTAAGGTTTCGGGTACGGGAATTGGTTTGGCATTGGCAAGATCTTTAGCTGAGTTGCATGAAGGGAACTTAATTATGGATGATTCACAAAAGCAGAATTGTTTTATTCTTTCATTGCCAGTAAAGCATGAACATACTATTGCCATTTCGAAGAGTGAGGTTAAGTTGAAAGAGGATCCGAAAGAAGAGGATCCGGGACAATTGCAACAGAAGCCGCGTTACACTGTATTGATTGTGGAGGATAATGTTGAAATGTTGGCTTTTGTTGTCAGACAATTGTCACCTGTTTATCAAATATTGACTGCAACTAACGGAGTGGAGGCCTTAAAGGTGTTGGAGGGGCATACAGTGAACTTAATAGTATCGGATATAATGATGCCCGAAATGGATGGGTTGGAATTATGTGACCGTATAAAATCAGACTTGGATTACAGTCATATTCCTATTGTACTGTTGACGGCTAAGACCACTTTACAATCAAAAATAGATGGTTTGAAATCTGGAGCGGATGCTTATATTGAAAAGCCGTTTTCTGTGGAGTATTTGAAAGTGTCTGTTGCCAATTTATTAAGTAATCATGAAAAGCTGCATGCGGCTTTTGCACATTCACCGTTTATACAGACCAATTCTATGGCTATGACGAAAGCGGATGAAACTTTTTTGAAAACCTTGAATGAAGTGATTGTTGCCAATATGCAAAATCCGGACTTCTGTCTGGACGATATGGCGAGTTTGCTTAATATGAGCCGTTCCAGTTTGAACCGCAAAATAAAAGGAGTCTTGGACATGACCCCTAATGACTATATCCGTTTAGAGAGATTGAAAAAAGCTGCTCAATTATTAAGGGAAGGAGAATGTAAGGTAAATGAAGTATGTTATATGGTTGGCTTCAATACTCCTTCTTATTTTACTAAATGTTTTCAGAAGCAATTTGGTATTTTACCAAAAGATTTTGTGAAATGATTTTTTTCGGCGCATGAAATAGAATAATAGAACTAATCGCCCTCAGGAACTATTCTGAGGGCGATTTTTGAATGTATTATTCTATTAATTGGTTGAATAGTTCTAGCACATTCGGGGAGTTTGGAATACATTTGCATCACAAAAAGTTGAGAATATGATTCATGTAATACTGTGAAAAAAGAAATGCCTATGACATAACAAGAATGTGACCTTCAAATTCTATCTGTTGTATGTATATTTATGATACATACTTGTGATTAATTAAAAAGCGGAACTGAAATCTCCGCACAATTTTACAAATCTAATTCTATAAAAAATGATTAAAAAATTATTACTCTTCTTTCTGACTATTTTTACGATGACTGCTTATGCGCAGAACGTAACAATGACCGGAACCGTAGTAGACACAGACAACCTGCCTTTAATTGGTGTGAATGTGGTTATTAAGGGTACTTCTACCGGTACTACTACTGATTTGGATGGTAAGTTTACTCTTACTGGAGAAAATGGACAAACATTGGTTTTCTCATATATAGGGATGACCCTCCAAGAGATTGTTTACAAGGGAAAACCTTTGCACGTGATAATGAAGGATGATTCCAAGGCTTTGGAAGAGGTGGTTATAATTGGTTATCAGACTGTGAAGAAATCTGATCTGACGGGTGCAGTAGCAGTAGTTGATACCAAAGAGATGAAAAAAAGCTCAGCTGGAACACTTGTCAGTCAGATGCAGGGGCTTGCTACAGGTGTAAACGTTCGTAGTAGTGGTAGAGCAGGTGAGGATGCTTCTATTCAAATTCGTGGTGTGGGTTCATTAAGTAATAATGCTCCGTTGTGGGTGGTCGATGGGATGATAACTGATCCGGGAGTTGACTTTAATCCGGCTGACGTTGAATCTATTCAGATCTTGAAAGATGCTTCCGCTGCCGCTATATATGGTTCTCGTGCTGCTAATGGGGTGATTATTGTTACTACTAAGAAAGGGGTGAGTGGTCCTATGAAGGTGAATGTAAGTGTGAAAGAAACATTGGAATGGAGTCCGAAGTTTGATTTGATGAATGCGGCAGAGTACATTAAATATAATGATATAGCTTATAAAGAAGCGATAAAAGATGGTATAGCCTCCATAACAACAACTCAGAAGCATTCCGAATATGATACCAATTGGCAGGATGAGGTATTGAAGACAGCTTTGGTACAGGATTATAATGTATCTTTATCCGGTGGTGGAGATTCTGGTAGTTATTTTGTTTCAGCTGGTTACTATAATAATGATGGTGTATCTTATGGAAATACGTTTGATCGTTATAGTTTCCGTGTTAACACACAGGGGAAAAAAGGTTGGTTTTCATTCGGTGAGAACTTGGCCTACTCATTAACTAATACAGATCCGAACCAGACAAATACTTATAATGACTTTTTACGTATGATGCCTACTATTCCGGTTTATGATGAGAATAATCCAGGTGGTTATGGATATGGAGATGCGGCTAAATATAATACTTTCGGTGTAAATCCCATTGCACGTGAAAATTTGGAAAAACGCCATATGAGACAAAATCGTCTGAATGGTTCATTGTGGTTGGAGTTCAAACCTTTCGAGTTTCTTTCTTATAAGTTCAATGGGGGCGTTGACTTGTATTTCTATGAAAATTCATGGTTTCGTGGTGAAGGTAATTGGCAACAAAATCAGGAACATCGTGATCCGGAGAGCCAGAAAGCACGTGATAATACTTATAATATGCTGATTGAGCACACGTTGAATTTTAACAAGGATTTTGGAAAACATCATGTCGATGCAGTATTAGGTACTACTTACCAACATCATGAGTGGGAGGGGTTATGGGCTTCCCGTCTTAATTTTCCTATGTTAGGTAATGGTGATTATCTGACAGTGTTAAATGCTGGACAAAGTAACCAACAGAATACTAATAGTATTAGTGAGAATGCCATGATCTCTTATTTGGGACGTGTTAATTATATTTATGATGACAAATATTATCTGACAGCTACTTTCCGTCGGGATGGTACTTCTCGTTTAGCTAAGGAAAATCGCTGGGGTAATTTTCCTTCTGTTTCTGCTGCCTGGAGAATTTCTAAGGAAAGTTTCTTTAAGGTACCTTGGATTGATGATTTGAAGATCAGGGGAAATTGGGGGCGTTTGGGTAATGCTTCTATCGGTGATTGGGATTATGTTGGTACTATTAATCAAAGCATTGTGACGGTATTTGGTGGAGCTATTGTACCTGGAGCCACTCAAGTAAAATTAGTGAATACCAATCTTGTTTGGGAAACCAAAGAAACCGTAAATATTGGTTTTGACGCTAGTTTTCTCAATTCACGTTTGACTTTCAGTGCCGAGTATTATCATTCAAAGACTAAGGATGTTTTGACGGAAATGCCTATTGCCATCTCTACCGGTAATCAAGAAGGGGCACCTAAAGCAAATGCGGCTAGTTTGCGCAATCGTGGATTTGAATTGAGCTTGGGGTGGAAAGATCAAGTTTCAGATTTCAAATATGGTGCATTGTTGAATATTACAACTTTGAGTAATAAAGTATTAAGTTTAGGATATGAAAAACCTTTTATTGATTCAGGTCAGGCAAGAACGAGGTTGAATGGTCCGTTGGCAGAATTCTTTTTGTATAAAACCGATGGGATTTTTAAAACACAAGAACAAATAGATAATTATGTAACTCCTGATGGCGAACCTATTATGATTTCTGGGAAACGTCCGCAATTAGGTGATGTGAAATATATTGATACGGATAATAATGGACAGATTACGGCGGATGACCGTCAATTTTGCGGAAGTCCGTGGGCAAAGATGCAAATGTCATTGGTCTTGAATGCTGAATGGAAAGACTTTGATTTCAGTATGATGTGGAATGGGCAATTTGGTAATAAAATTTATAATGTATCCAAATGGCAAGGACGTTTGTTCTCGGACAATTCCAATTATCTTCGCTTCAAGAAGGGAGAAGAACCTTATCAGGTAAATCAGAATTCTGATACGCCACGTATAATTTATGGTGACCAACGTAATTCATGGGATGCGGATCGTTTCCTTGAAAACGGTTCTTATTTCAGACTGAAAAATATTTCTATCGGATACAATCTTAAAAAGGAATGGTTGAAGAATTTGGGTATTGACAAACTTCGTTTATATGCTACCGGTAGTAATCTGCTCACTTTTACAGGCTATTCCGGGCTTGATCCTGATTTTATAAACACTAATATTTGGAATAGTGGAACGGATAGTTTTTCATATCCTAATACTCGTTCTGTTATGTTTGGCTTGGATTTGACCTTTTAACTTATAAATTAGTATACTGATATGAAGAAAATATATAGATTTTTATTTGCTGGTGTCTTGGCTTTGTGTGCTACTGGATGCAGCTCAAGTTTATTGGATATAGAAAATCCGAATGAAGTAACCAATACTACTTTTTGGAAATCGGCGGATGATGCAAAAGCTGGAGTAAATGCTTGTTACAGTTTCTTATATAAAGAAGGGACTTGGATGCGTTGGTTGTCTTTTCGTTACGATCTGTCATCAGATGAAGGATGGAGTTCGTCTCCTTGGATAGAATTAGGTGACTGGACGCGTTTTCTTTATAATAATTATGATTTCTATGAGGGTAATAAGGTACATTGGGAGCATTTTTATGTAGGGATCTTTCGTTGTAATCAGGTTTTGGCTAATGTGCCTGCGATTGAAATGGATGAGGTTCAAAAGAACCAACTTTTAGCACAGGCTTCCTTTTTGCGTGCTCTGTGGTATTTTCAGATAAATCTTTTGTGGGAGAAAGGGACATTAGTTCTTGAACCTCAAAATGCTGATTACATACCTAAGGACGCTTCAGAACAGGAAATTTGGGATCAGATAGAAAAAGACCTTACGTTTGCAATGGAGAATTTGCCGGAGGCATGGGATGCGGCAGATTTAGGCAGAGCGACAAAAGGTGCTGCTAAAGCTTTGTTGGGCAAGGCTTATATGCAACAACATAAATATGATAGGGCCAAAGAACAGTTGCAATGGCTGATTGATAGGGAAGGCTCTTTGTATGGTTTGCTTGATAACCGTGAAGACAATTTTACCGATTTGAATGAAAATAATCAGGAGGGAATATTTGAAATTCAGTTTGATGATCAAAATAAGGGGGGCACAGGCAATGATGCCAGTATGGCCTTTGGTTTCCAGCGTACTCAGTTTTATGCACCCGGTGGCACTCATGGTACGGGTTGGGGCGATGGTAAAGCGCGTCGTTGGCTAGTAGATGAGTTCTTGAAAGAGAGAAGGGTTGATGGCAGAAATGACTTGCGTTTATACAATAGTATTCTTTATAAACATTTTGGAGATGATTTTCCTGATCAGTCAAAAAAATACTATGCCAATGAAGATGCGTCACAATGGTTTGATGAGTGGGGACAGGATACAGAGGATTGTTATATTCGCAAATACAATACTTCTTACTATCGTGAACGTGAAGACTATTTCGCACGTAATAATTATCGTATTATGCGGTATGCTGATGTTTTATTGAGTTATGCGGAGTGTTTGGTTGAAACTGGAACTTCGGCTTCTGATGCGGCTGTTTATGTTGATAAGGTAAGAGAACGTGCAGGGTTATCCAAACTGAAAGATAGTCGGTGGAAGGATTGTTTAAGTTCAAAGGAGGTCTTTATCAAACGTCTTCAGATGGAACGTGCTTTGGAACTTTGTTTCGAAGGCTGGCGTTGGGCGGATTTGAAGCGCTGGGGATTGCTTGATTCACAGGCTGGTATTGACGAGCTGAAAGCTCGTGACAAGGACTTCAACAATTTTGTGATTGGCAAACACAAACGTATGCCTATCCCTACATCGGAAGTTGAAATCAGTAAGATTGATGATGTTCCTCAACTAACTCAGAATCCTAATTATTAATAAAAAAGAAAGACTGTGTCGGAGTGTTTTTTCTTTTTATAATACTTCCGGCATAGTCTTTATTTAACTAGTATCATTTATGCTTGTCTGCAAAAAAATACTGATCTTCTGTGCTTTTGCTTGTTGCGGTACTTTATTCGCGCAAAACATACAGAATCCGGTGCTTCCCGGAGTAGCGGATGCCGGTGTGATGAAATATAATGGTAAGTATTATATAGGTGGAGTATTTACCAATGGGGATTTTTATGTTTCCGACGACTTGGTTCATTGGGGTAAACCTGTTCATGTCGTGACTATGGATAATGGCTGGAGTAGAGGAAGTGGTGCCGGTAATGAGCAGATTCACGCCAATGATATGTTTTGTTTGAATGGTGATTTTCACTTATATTGGTCTGTCAATTATTGGGGTAAGGATAAGCATGCTGTTCACATTGTACATGCTCAAAGTAAAAATGTGTTGGGGCCCTATATAGAGCCTGATAAAAAAACTTGGATGGATAATCGCATTGATCCTAAGGTTTTTAAAGATGATGACGGACAATTATATATGTATATGGTGCGTTTTACTGATGGAAATACTATTTGGGGACGTAAAATGAAGAATCCGGCGGAATTTGCCGGAGAACCAGTGTGCTTGTTTGCATCATTGCCGGATACATGGGAGACCATGGATAACAGAGTGGCAGAGGGACCTTGGGTGATGAAATACAGAGACCGATACTATTTGATGTATAATGCCAATCATACCTCTACTGAGTGGGGGAATTATCAATTGGGGGTTGTGGAGGCAGACTCACCTTTAAGTTTTCAAAATGGGAATAAATATAGCTATCCGGTAGTAAATTCTAATCAAATTCTACTGGAAGAGAATTATGTGGATCTTTTACGATATGGCATCACTTATGAGCCATTGTTTGATTATACAGAAAATAATCCTGGAGTCGGTTGGATGCTTCCGGTATATCAGGCTTCCGATTGGAAGAAAGGAGAATGTGGATTCTCATCTAAAGAGATAAAAGGATCTACCACTCGTCATTTAGGTACTTGGTGGACATCTCCTTCATTGTGGTTACGTAAATCTTTTTTTGTTGGCAAACAGGTGGGAAATTTAGCACTCAGGGTTGCTCATGACGGAGATACAAAAATATATTTGAATGGAACATTGATTTACGAAAAACAGGGACGGGATTATTGTATGGTAAACCTTGATGAAAAGCAACGAGAGCTTCTGAAAAAAGGAGAGAACTTGCTTGCTGTAGAAACAAATAAAGGGCGTGCCCAATTTTTTGATGTTTCTTTGTTTGATATGAGGAGTGAAACAGCGGATGATATTTTGATGACCCCGGGACAACCTAATATTTTAAGGGGGCCCAATGGATTTGAATGGTGGCTTATATATATGGCTAATAAAAATAATGAGTGTAGGGGGCAGTATATTAACCGTGTTCATTTCTTTAATAAAACATTATTTGTTGAAGGAATAACCGGTCCTTGTACAGATGGTTATCATCCGGAACCTTCTTTGCCCACTTTTTCAATGAAAGGGGAAACACCTTCTTTGGGAGTGCTGCAACAAGTGAAACCTTCTACAACTTATATGTTTGAAACAGCAGTCAAAACAGATGGAGATGCTGGTATCATTGCGTGGTGGAAAGATGTGGATAATAATGCTTATATCGGTTTCGATACAAAGAACCACAATTGGTATTTGCGTACCATTATTAATGGTAAAGAAAAGGAGGAATATTTCACTTTGCCTAAAGATTTTCGTTGGGGTGTTTATCATCATTTACGTATTGAACGTAATCAGGATTGTTTAAAAGTATGGTTGGATGAAATACCATCTCCTCAAAAACATCTGTTTACAAAGATTATTCCTGTGACGGAACCCGGTGTTCCCGGAGTATTTGATCGGACTAAAAAAGCTTTGTTCGAAGGGGTGACTTATACTATCGGATTTGATGATGACCGGATACAGTTAAAAGAACATTCAGAAATATTGAAAGGTGATTTTCTTGATCATTATGAATTTAGTTTTCAACTTTCAGGTTTGTCCGATTGTAAGATGTCAGGAAGCTATCCGGTTTATGTGGATAAAGATAACTATGTAAAAGCTCAATTTAATGGTATCACGCGTATGCTGGAAGTGGTAGTTGTAAAACAAGGACAACAGATACTTGATAAAAAATATCCGTTGGAACATTTACAAATGGTTTATCCTGATGTGAAGTATACTGATTTTGTCGAAAAATGTTATCGTTTTATATCGCCTTCATGGATAAATGCCCTTTACCTGAACCGTCATGAAGTAGGGAATAAGGCGGAGTTTGTAGACGATATGTTTAGTAAATTTACAATAGAATATTTGAATGAGGGAGAATGGTATCCATTGAATAACAGCGGGGCGACGGTGGCAGAGCATCCGGCTTATAATCGTTTGTCTTTTACTCCGATAAAAACGGAAGGTATTCGTTTTATTAATAAAGACGCTCAGGATTTGGAACGGCATATTTATAAGTTGGGAATTCAAGAACAATTAAAGGAATCTTATAATTTCCGTGCGGTGAGAAGGGGAAATAAGCTCTATCTTTTTGTTGACGGAAGAGAATTAGGGAGATTGGATATTCATTATCCTGCTTCTTGTGTAGGATTTTGTTCTGGAAATTATTCTCCGGTATATAAAGGAATATTGTATTATCATATAGGAAACTGACTAGTATTATGAAAAAAAAATTGATTTTTATTTGGTTATTGATGTTGGGGACATTGACTTCTTGTCAGTCATGTTCCTCAGAATATAAGAATGTGAATGAAATAATTGTGGAAGAGCTGGAAATACCTGTTCCACTGGGTGACCCGTTTATATTGTTGCACAATGGGACTTATTATGCTTATGGTACTCACTCGGATGAAGGAATAGAGGTTTATATCTCGGATAATTTAAAAACGTGGAAATATAAAGGGCTGGCTTTGAATAAGAAGGATTCATGGGCAGACCGTTGGTTTTGGGCACCGGAAGTATATGAAGTGAATGGTAAATTTTATATGTATTATTCGGCAGATGAGCATATTTGTGTAGCAGTGGCAGATTCCCCTGTAGGACCATTTATACAAAATAAGCAAGAACCTATGATTGTTGAGGAGAAATGTATTGATAATTCTTTTTTCATGGATGATGACGGTACTCCTTATTTGTCATTTGTCCGTTTTAATGATGGGAATAATGTATGGATAGCCGAGTTGGAAAAAGATTTGATAACCCTTAAGAAAGAAACGATGCGCCCTTGTATTCATGTTTCACAGGCTTGGGAGGAAGTGTGGCCTCGAGTCAATGAAGGTTCTTATATTCTCAAACACAATGGAATTTATTATATGACTTATTCTGCGAATAGTTATGAAAGTCCATTCTATGGTGTAGGTTGTGCTACAGCTACCGATATAATGGGGGAATGGGCTAAATACGACGAAAATCCATTATTGCAAAATCCTGGTGGGTTGGTAGGTGTAGGGCATAGCGCCATGTTCACTGATAAAGAGGGAAAACTTCGTATTGTATTCCATGCCCACAAAGATAAAAGTAATATTCATCCGCGTGCTATGTATATTGGTACGGTAAATTTTGAGAATGTGAATGGAACAGACCGTATGAGAATCAGTAAAGAATATATAACTCCTAAATTACTGCAATGAGAAAAAATTTGATCCTGTCTATCTGCTTTTGTTTGGTGTCTTGCTCATCATCGTCTGCGCAAGAAGAAATACCTGATGGTGATAAAACCAGCTATTACCGGAATCCGGTGATAGATTATAGTCTGCCCGATCCTACTATTATAGAAGGTGGTGATGGTTATTATTATTTGTATGCAACCGAAGATATTCGTAATTTGCCGATCCATCGTTCCAAGGATTTGATTAATTGGGAATGGGTAGGTACAGCATTCACGGATCGAACGCGTCCTGATTTTGAACCGGGTGGAGGCTTATGGGCTCCGGATATCAATAAGATAGGTGATACGTATGTACTTTATTATTCTATGTCTAAATGGGGAGGTGAGTGGACCTGTGGTATCGGTTGCGCTACGGCAGACAAACTTTCGGGGCCATTTAAAGACCATGGTCTGATGTTTCGGAGTAACGAGATTAATGTACAGAATTCTATTGACCCTTTCTATATAGAAGATGCCGGAAAGAAATTTTTGTTTTGGGGCAGCTTTCGGGGCATTTATGGCATTGAATTAAGTGAGGACGGTCTTTCAGTAAAACAAGGGGAGAAGCCTCGGCAGGTGGCTGGTACAGCTTATGAAGGAACTTATATTCATAAAAAAGAAGGTTTTTACTATTTTTTTGCTTCCATAGGGACTTGCTGTGAAGGATTGAATAGCACTTACACTACTGTAGTTGCTCGTTCAGAAAATTTGTTTGGACCTTATGTTGATAAGAACGGGAGGACAATGATGGATAACCAACATGAAGTGTTGATTCATAAGAATAGTTCGTTTGTGGGAACAGGACACAATTCGGAGATTGTGACTGATAAAGTGGGTAATGATTGGGTATTTTATCATGCAGTGGCCACAAAGCATCCTGAAGGGCGTGTTTTGATGATGGATAAAATAAGTTGGAAAGACGGATGGCCTGTGGTAGCTACGGATTCTCCCTCATTGAAATCGGAAAAACCTGTATTGTAATTAATAAATACATAAAAATATGAATTGGAAAAACTTTGTATGTAGTGTGGTGTGTCTGGCAGGAATGACCTGTGCGGAAGCTGTGAACTATACACCGGAAAATGTTTCTGCTTCCATTGCTCTGAAGGTGCCCGGTAATGATGCGAAGCGGTATCCGCTGACTTTGCAGCAATTGGATAATAGTAATTTTGAATATCAGTGGGTGGCGGCCGATAAATTACCTGTGGTGATTTATCAGAATGTTGAAGAAAAAGACGGCAACCAACGTATTGTCATTTTTATGACTGCATTGGATGATGTTTATTTCAATTTTGGTGAGCAGGTAATGACTGGTTGTCATCATGATGATTGTTTGTTTTATATGCCTGGATTTTGGTATCGTCGTAACTTGCGTTCTCCTCAAGAAGCGCCGTCTTTTCATACCTCGGATAGCTGGTTGGTTCGTGAAGACCGTTTAAGTACTCCCTTGACTGCTATTTTTGATGAAAAGAATAGGAAAACATATTCTGTTATCCGGCTGGATAATATGGCTTCGGATGCTTTGACTACCCATAAGGAAGGGGAAGTGATATTGTCTGGTAAAACCTCTATAGGTTATACAGGATTTGAAAACCTCTCGGGTATCGCTTCTTTGTCTTTTGGGTTTCCTTACAAGGAAGCTCCTAAAACTTATATTCGTAAATTGACATTGGCTCCTTCGGTTGAGGCCTATCAATTATTACGTAAAGGTGAGAGTCTTTCTCTGACTTGGGAATTACATGAGTCGGAAATTGCTGATTTTTCAGAATGTGTGCAGCATATTTGGGAATATTCTTATGATACAAACTGTCCTCAAATTGTAAATACACCTTATTCTCCTGAGAAAATGAAGGAAGTGATGAGTAATTTCTTCGTGGAAAGCTTTGTCGGAAATACTCCTACTCATTATTATTCGGGGGTGGAATTGCGTACGGCTACTTGTGACCAAACGGATGTTGCCGAAGTGGGTTTTGTGGGACGTACTTTGTTGAATGCTTTTAATGCATTGGAATATGGAGAACAGCAGCGTCGTACGGATTTGGTGACGAATGCTTATAAAATTTTTGATTCTTATTTGCAGAATGGATTTTCGGAAACGGGTTTCTTTAATGAAGTAGTACATTATAGGCGTAATTTTGTAGAGTCTGTTCATAGTATCCGCCGTCAGTCTGAAGGGGTATATGCCCTGCTTCATTTTTTGAATTACGAAAGACTGCAAGGTCGTAAACATCCTGAGTGGGAAAAGCGTATAAAAAGTATGTTGGATATGTTTCTGCGTTTACAAAATAAGGACGGTAGTTTTCCTCGTAAGTTTAAAGATGACTTTTCTATTGTAGACAAGAGTGGGGGAAGTACCCCTTCGGCAACTTTGCCATTGGTTATGGGATATAAATATTTTAAGGATAAACGGTATTTGGCAAGTGCAAAACATACGGTGGAGTATTTGGAAAAGGAATTGATTTCGAAGTCCGATTATTTTTCTTCTACTTTGGATGCTAATTGCGAGGATAAAGAGGCATCTTTGTATGCGTCAACTGCCGCTTACTATCTGGCTTTAGCTACAAAAGGAGCTGAACGAGCCCATTATGCTGGGTTGGCGAGGAAGGCAGCTTATTTTGCATTGTCATGGTACTATACATGGGATGTCCCTTTTGCCCCCGGTCAGATGTTGGGTGATTTAGGGTTGAAAACTAGAGGCTGGGGAAATGTTTCTGTAGAAAATAACCATATTGATGTCTTTATCTTTGATTTCGCTGACGTATTGAACTGGTTGGCAAAAGAATATAATGAAAAGCGTTTTTCGGATTTTTCTCAGGTAATCAGTACATCAATGCGTCAGTTGTTACCCTATGAAGGGCATCGATGTGGTATTGCCAAAACAGGATATTATCCGGAGGTTGTCCAGCATACTAACTGGGACTACGGTAAGAATGGTAAAGGCTATTATAATGATATTTTTGCTCCGGGATGGACAGTGGCTTCATTGTGGGAATTATTTTCTCCGGGACGTGCCGAGAAGTTCTTGAAAAAATAGTTTGAAAATTGATAATTTATTATGATGTTAAGTGATTAGCATTTCATTTAAAACTTGATTTTCTTTTCTTTTGTAGGGAAAGGTATGTCCTTTTTCAGAAAATCAGCTTTCTCTTTAAGGAAGGATACCTGAAGTATATTAAAAAGCCGGGGATTGTCTTTACAGATGTTCCCGGCATAATTTTTTACCGTCACTGGCATTATTGTTCTGACTTTACATCTCTTATTGAGTAAAACAAGTAAAAGAAAGAATTTCTCTATGTTAAGATAACAGTTTACTTTAAATTCTTAACTTTGTTCCCCTTGAAAAATGATTGTTACAAGATAATTTAACAGCTAAAATGCAACAATATAAAAGACCGGAAGCTATAAAACGTATGAATGAGTTGGCGGGTAGCCGGAAGCCTTTCCTTTTTATTATAGATTATAAACAGCAGTGTTCTTTGATAGAGGAAATAAGCCGGATTGATTCTACCCGTTGCCGTTATAACTTTAATGGAGTGAAAAATGTGGATACTGTAACAGAAAGTTACAGTGGGCGGATAGGCTGGAACTTTGTTCCAATGTCTTTGGCAGACTACCGGCAGGCTTTTGAAATCGTAAAACGGAATATTCTGGCAGGTAACAGCTATCTCGCTAATTTGACTTGCAAAGTTCCTGTCAGTACTAATCTTACTTTGGAGGATGTGTTCCGGTACTCCAAAGCGCTTTATAGACTTTGGTTGAAAGATAAATTGGTCTGTTTCTCACCCGAAATTTTTGTTCGTATAGAAGATGGCGAGATAAAATCTTTCCCCATGAAAGGAACGATTGACGCTACCTTACCTGATGCGGAAAAACTGTTGATGGATGATCCTAAAGAAACTGCCGAACATGCTACCATTGTAGATCTGATTCGTAATGATTTGAGTATGGTGGCGGAACAGGTGAGAGTTGTCCGGTATCGTTATTGTGACCGGCTTGAAACCAATAAGGGGCCTATCTTTCAGACAAGCTCCGAAATATGTGGTGTCTTGCCCGATGATTACCCGTCGCATATAGGAGATATTATATTTCGTTTGTTACCGGCCGGTTCCATAACTGGAGCGCCCAAATCCAAGACGATAGATATTATTGAAGAAGCGGAGAGTTATGAGCGTGGATTTTATACGGGTATAATGGGCTATTGTGACGGCAGGACTTTAGACAGTGCGGTGATGATCCGTTTTTTAGAACAGGAAGGAGAGAATCTTTATTATAAGGCGGGGGGAGGAATCACTTCAAAGAGTGATTTACAAAGTGAATATAATGAAATGATACAGAAGATTTATGTACCCATTTATTGAAACTATACGGATAGAACAAGGAAAAGCGTGTAATTTGTCTTATCATAATGAAAGACTGAACAATACCCTTCATCATTTCTGGCCAGACTGTGCCGGCATAGAATTAGGTGAATACCTGAAATTGACACCGGAGATGAGCGGAATGAAATGTAGGGTGATTTATGATGGCGGTGGAATAAAAGAAATTAGTTATGAAGCCTATCAGATGCGTCCGGTACATTCTTTGCAGTTGGTTTATTCGGATGATATAGATTATACTTATAAAAGTACAGACAGGGAAGCTTTAAACCGGCTTTTTGCCTGCCGTGGAGAACGGGATGATATTTTAATTGTCAGACGCGGACTGCTGACTGATACTTCCATAGCTAATATTGCCTTGTTTGATGGTAAGGATTGGTTTACACCTAAATTACCTTTGTTGAGAGGAACTTGCCGTACAGCATTGATTGACAGCGGAATTATAAAAGAAAAAAATATCCGGCCGGAAGAACTATCTTCTTATTCTTTTGTTAGGTTATTTAACGCTATGATTAAATGGGGAGCGTTGGAACTTTCTACCGGAACCATTTATGAATAATAAGAAAGAAGGTGGAATTTTGAAGATTTTTGTTTGTTTCCTTAAATAATTTGCTATATTTGCAAAAAAAATATAAATACAGGTAGGGTATGAGATTGCGGACAGTTGCCAAGTTGGGTATGGTGCTATCAGTGGTATTGTTTTGTACGGCTGTGGGCTTTTACGGCTTTGCTAAATTAAGCCTGACGGATAAGAGTCGTGAGATCAATCTCTTCTCACTTGTACCGGCTGATTGCATCGGTGTGTTGGAGAGTGATAATATTAATTATTTTCTGAATGAATTTCCTCAACTGAATTATTCTGAAGAATTGGGTAATTTCCAGTTTCCCGGTTTATTTAATTATGTGTTGGGAGGTTTGAACGAATATACCACTAATACTGCTCATGGTCTGAGCAGTAAGATGAGCCGGGTGGTGGTCAGTTTCCATTCTCCGGGTACTCCGCGTGACCAGGTGGTATATTTCCGTATGGGGGCTGATGATAAGGAAACATTGGGAGATATGTTGTTAGAGAGAACTCCGGGAAGTTTTTCACCTAAAAAAGAAAAATACAGAGGAAAAAATATAGCAGTCTATCCGTTGGGCAATAATGATTTTCTAGCTGTCTATAGTGAGGCGGGGTTCTATGTGGTGAGTTATCAGAAAAGTTTGATAGAGAAAGTGATTGATGCGCGTGAGGATGAGGAGAAAGCATTGAGCAATGATCCCGTGTTTGCCAAAGCGATGCAGAAAAAGAAAACGCATAATTTCCTGACTTTATACGGACGTACACCGTCTATGCCTTTCCTGCAGGATAATAGTAGCTGTTGGAGTGAGTTTGATTTTCACATGAACAGCGATGTGGTGTATCTCACTGGAGATACTTTTATGCCTGATTCATGCGGTTGTGTGAACCAGATGGCCGAAAAATTGAAAAATATTCCAGATATAAGGGAAGATAGTTTGATTATTTCTGCTGATAAAGATTCCATGGCAGATTATATGGAAGAGGCATATGAAAGAAATAGCAGGACATTGTTCAATGAATGTGTAGCTAATCTTTCACGTGACGCAGCCTTTATGCTTGTGGCGGACATGAACAAGATTTCCCGCAACCCGGAACGTTTCGAGCCTTATTTGCCGGCATTTCTGTTGGAAAATGCTCCTTTATTCCATTCGTTTATTCTTTCAACCCAATTGTCAGTTGTAAACGATCGGCTTTCCCATATCATGGTGCTGACATATAAAGATTAGCGCAACTTATGTTGGTGGAAGTGAGGGGCCACTTTGTTTCTAAAATAAAATAACGAGATAACAGTGAGTGCAGCTCCGAATAGATAAGCCATCTTGAAGGTGGCTATTTCTGCTATATATCCGCCCAATAACATGCCGGCGCCTATACCTACATCCCACGAAGTCAAGTAGGTGCTGGTTGCCGTACCACGCTGGTTGTTGGGGGCCAAGTTCACAAACAGCGTGTTATAGGCAGGAAACATGGTTCCGAACCCAATACCTAGTAAAAGAGCTATGGTGAACAGAAAATAAGTGCTCCATTGCAGACTCCATGTTGTCAGCCATCCGCATGAACTCAAACCGAAGAAACAGAAGCAGACCAGATACAGGCCGGCTTCAATAACTTGAGTAACCATTCCCCGGTCTACCAGGCGTCCGGAGAAAAGACGGGAAACTGCCATTCCCAATGCCATAAAGGTGAAAAAGAAACCGGTAGATGCCTGGATACCTATTTGTTTGGCATACATTGCAACGTAATTGGTGGTCATGCCATAAGGGATGGATAGTAATAACAAACTGAAACCTGCCGGTATTCCTTTAAGCAAAATGAAACGGTCCAATGATATAGGTTCTCGTTTTACAGGAGGTTTGTAGGTGGTCTTTACCAATGAGGCGCAGAGAAATCCTATCAGGCAGGAACCTAATGAGCAACAGAAGATAAGCGTATAGTCTGCTCCTGCATCATGCAGGAAGAGTCCGGTCATCGGTCCGATGGACATGGCTATATTGTTTGCCAGCCCATAATATCCTAATCCTTCCCCACGGCGTGAAGAAGGCATGATATCAATGACAATGGTATTTCCGCTGACTGTCACCATGCCGAACGATACTCCGTGTATAATGCGGAATAAAATAAATAAGGTGAGTGTTCCTGCAATGAGATATCCTCCGAAGATGGCGGTAAAAGTGAAATAAGCCAACAGATAAAGCGGTTTGCGGGCAAAGGTATCTAACAGATAGCCGGAGAAAGGCCGTATGCACAGGGCGGCAATGGTGTAACAAGAAAGTACGGCCCCTATAGTTGTTTTGTTAGCGTCGAAAACTTCCGCCAAGTAGAAAGGTAATACAGGCATCAGTAACCAGAATCCAAAGAATAATAGAAAATTGGCTGCCAGTATTTCTATATAATTTTTGGTAATCAGCTTGTCCTTCATGAGCAATAATGTGCTAATATGTCAATGTATCAATATGCTAATGTGGCAATATGTTAATATGCCAATTGACCGCGTTCTATTCCGCATGGCAATTGGCATATCAGCACATGGTCACATTGACACTATTAATTGGCTGCTTCGAATTCTTTCAAGAAGCGAGTATCGTTTTCAGAGAATAATCGTAAATCGTTTACACGATATTTCAAGTTGGTGATGCGTTCAATACCCATACCTAGCGCATAGCCTGAGTAAACTTTGCTGTCAATGCCGTTGGCTTCCAATACATTCGGATCCACCATACCACATCCCAGAATTTCCACCCAGCCTGTGCCTTTACAGAACGGACAACCTTTTCCGCCGCAAATATTGCAACTGATATCCATTTCGGCACTTGGTTCGGTGAACGGGAAATAAGACGGACGCAGACGGATTTGAGTATCTTCGCCGAACATTTCTTTGGCAAACAATAGCAATACCTGCTTTAAATCAGTGAATGATACATTCTTGTCAATGTAGAGTGCTTCCACTTGATGGAAGAATGCATGGGCACGATAACTGATCGCTTCATTGCGGTATACACGTCCCGGACAGATGATGCGGATAGGAGGTTGCGAATGTTCCATAGCTCTTGCCTGTACGGAAGAAGTGTGAGTGCGAAGCACGATGTTCTTTTTCACATCTTCCTGACTGGCTTCGATGAAGAAAGTATCTTGCATATCACGTGCAGGATGGTCTTCGGCAAAATTCATGGCAGTGAATACGTGCAAGTCGTCTTCTATTTCGGGACCGTCGGCAATGCTGAAGCCCAGTCGATGGAATATATCAATAATTTCATTTTTTACAATGCTCAGCGGGTGGCGTGTTCCCAGTTCGATGGGATAAGCCGTACGCGTAAGATCCATTTCGGCGGCACCGTTATCTTGGGTTTCAAAAACTTCTTTCAATGTAGCGATACGTTCCTGAGCCTTGTTTTTCAGCTCGTTCAGTTTCATGCCCACCTCTTTTTTCTGCTCGGCAGGTACGTTGCGGAAGTCTGCCATCAACTCATTAATCGCTCCTTTTTTGCTAAGATATTTAATGCGCAAGGCTTCCAATTCTTCCGCATTGGCTGCTTGCAAGCCTTCAATTTCCTGAAGTAATTGTTCTATTTTAGCTAACATAGTTTCTTCTTTATTTTTTAATGACCGCAAAGTTAGCGAATTAAACCCATATATTTTGCTGAAAACTAAAAAAAACGATATTTTTGCATCGATTTTTTCTAAATATAGAAAATGAGAAAACTAATAATCGGAGTTTGTCTGCTTATGCTGATAAGCTCCTGTGGAGGTGGAAAAAAGAAAATGGACCCCTTCGAGACGCTTACTGAGGAGATTGATTCGCTGACTGCACCCCCGGACACAACAGAAGCGATGGCTGCGGTAGAGGAAGAACCAATGGTTCCCGCTACGGCCGACGAAAGTTTTGCCGACTTTTTCTACAATTTTGCCAGTGATGAAAAGTTACAATTGTCACGCATCGTGTTCCCTTTGCCGTATTATACAATGGAAAAGAAAGAGCACATTGAAAAGGACCAATGGAAACACGATCCTTTATTCAGCCGGCAGGATGCCTATACAGTTCTGTTCGATAAGGCGGAAGATATGGAAATGGAGAAAGATACGGGGCTTACCAGTGTCAAGATAGAATGGATTTACTTGAAGAAGGGAAAAATCAAGCGGTACTATTTTGAGCGTCTGAAGGGGCTGTGGAAACTGGAAGCCATAGATTTCGCGGATATGCCGAGAGAGGATACCGGTAAGGAGGACTTCTTTGAGTTTTATGAACGTTTTGCCAATGATTCGGTTTTCCAGTTGTCACGTTTGCACGAACCGTTGAAGTTTGTGACTGCTGATCCCGAAGACGAGTTTCAGATACTGGAAACGACTTTGGAGGCCGGACAATGGTTCGCATTCCAGCCTGTGTTGCCTCGTGAGAATTTGACAAATGTGAACTATGGCCAGAACGAGAATGTGCATTCCAATACGAAAGTGATTGAAATGAAAGGTTTTGGCAATGGATTTAATAATACGCTCTATTTTGAACGGCGGCACGGTCTATGGAAACTGATGCAGTTTGAGGATCTGAGCGATTGATTTGATTGTAAATGAAGGAAATAAAAGACTATTCTCTGTTGCCTCATAATACATTTGGTATGGATGTGAAGGCATCTTTGTTTGTGGAATATGAATCGGTGACAGAGCTGCAATCCATCTTGTCGGATAAAAACCTGATGGCCGGTAACTGGTTGCATATCGGCGGAGGAAGCAATTTGCTTTTTAAAGGTGATTATGCAGGGACTGTCCTGCATTCGGCTATCCGGGGGTATGAGGTGGTTGCTGAAAACGAACAGGAAATAGAGGTAAGGGCAGGAGCCGGTGAGGTGTGGGATGATTTTGTGGCATATACCGTGAAGAACAGTTGGTATGGTGCTGAAAATCTGTCATTGATTCCCGGTGAAGTGGGTGCTTCTGCCGTTCAGAATATCGGTGCGTATGGTGTTGAGGCAAAAGATTTGATTGTAAGTGTGGAAACCGTCGAGGTGGAAACCGGCAGGAAACGGATTTTTACCAAAGAGGAATGCCGTTATGCTTATCGTGAAAGCATTTTCAAGAAAGATTTGAAAGGTAAATATATAGTGACTTACGTCACTTATCGTTTAAGTAAGCAGCCGGTTTTTAATCTGGAGTATGGAAATGTGCGTGGCGAATTGGAAAAGCGAGGAGGTGAGGTGGCATTGGAGAATGTAAGGAAGGTGATTATTGCCGTGCGTGAAGCCAAGTTGCCCGATCCCCGGGTGCAGGGAAATGCCGGAAGTTTCTTTATGAATCCGATTGTTCCACGCAGGCAGTTTGAAATAGTACAGCAACAGTATCCTGATATGCCACATTATGAAGTGGATGGCAATCGGGTGAAGATTCCTGCTGCATGGATGATAGACCGTTGCGGCTGGAAAGGCAAACAAATAGGGCGCGCGGGTGTTCATTCTAAACAGGCGTTGGTCTTGGTGAACTGTGGAGGCGCTACGGGAGATGAAGTGATTGCTCTTGCCAGACGGATACAGGAGTCTGTGCTTCAAAAGTTCGGGGTAGCTATCTCTCCCGAAGTGAATTTTATATAAAGTATAATATGAAGATTACAATACTAGGCAGCGGAACGTCTACGGGAGTACCCGAAATAGGGTGCAAATGTCTGGTATGTACCAGCAGCGATCCCCGGGACAACCGTTTGCGTTGTTCGGGACTGATAGAAACGGAAGGGCTCCGGATTCTGATAGATTGTGGTCCCGATTTCCGTGAACAGATGATACGGTTGAACGATTTCAAACCGTTGGACGGTGTTTTGATTACTCACGAACACTATGACCATGTAGGAGGCTTGGATGATTTGCGTCCTTTCTGTCGTTTTCGTGATGTGCCGGTTTATGCCGAACAATATACAGCAGAGCGTTTACGCCAGCGTATTCCTTATTGTTTTGCCGAACATCTTTATCCGGGAGTTCCCCGTATTACATTAGAGGAAATTGTTCCCGGTTCTCCTTTTATTATCGGCAATCCCGAAGGAAACAAAGTAGAAGTGACACCTCTTCGGGTAATGCACGGCAAATTGCCCATTTTGGGATACCGTATCGGCAAGATGGCATGGATTACCGATATGCTGACGATGCCCGGGGCTGAATATGATTTGTTGCAAGGACTGGATGTGTTGGTAATGAATGCATTGCGTCCCCAGCCTCATAATACCCACCAGAATTTGAAGGAGGCTTTGGACAATGCACAAAGAATAGGAGCCGGGGAAACTTATTTTATTCACATGAGTCATCATATGGGATTACATGCTGATGCTGAACGGTTATTGCCGCCGCATGTGCATTTTGCATACGATGGAATGAGAATTAGTTTATAAAGCCGGCTTCAACGAATACCGGCACAATCCGTTCAATCCGCATTCCGAACATTTCGGTGTCCGTGCCATACAAACATATCTTCCGTGTAAAATAAGCCAATGATGTGCGGTGGGCACAATCTCCTTCGGAATATACTTCATCAGATATTTCTCGGTAGCCAGCGGTGTGGTGCAGGTTTGAGGAACCAGTCCGATGCGGTGGCTCACGCGGAACACATGTGTATCTACTGCCATGGCCGCTTTGTTGAATACTACACTTTGAATGACATTAGCCGTCTTGCGTCCCACTCCCGGCAGTTTAATCAGTTCTTCCAATGTTCCCGGTACTTCGCTATGAAAATCCTTCACCAGCATTTGCGCCATGCCTACTAGATGTTTTGCCTTGTTGTTAGGATAACTTACACTCCGTATGTATTCATAAATCACTTCCGGCGTCGAAGCGGCCAGTGCCTCAGGAGTCGGGAAATCCCGGTAAAGAGGAGGGGTGATCATATTTACCCGTTTGTCCGTGCATTGTGCACTCAGGATAACGGCTATCAACAACTCGAATGGGTTATTGTAATGAAGTTCAGTTTCGGCAACAGGTATCGTTTCTTGAAAATAAGCGATCACCTTGTTATAAAGTTCTTGTTTTTTCATATTACCTTCTTTTTTCGGTTGCAAATATAATTGATAAATCAATAAGGTAGAATTATTCGGGCAATTCATTTGTTTAGTTGAGTAAACTTCTTATATTTGCATAAATATATTAGATTTATGCAGCTTAACGTAAAGAATGAAACTTCTACATTGAAAGCTGTGGTGCTTGGACAACCCGGTTCCATAGGGAAGGTCCCCACGCTGGAAGAAACTTATGACGCCAAGTCATACGAGTCCGTATTGCATAACATATATCCCCATGAAGAAGATATTTTCAAAGAGATGAGATGCTTTGAAAGCGTATTGTTGAAATATGGGGTACAGGTCTATCGCCCGTGGACACTGGAGAATTGTAATCAGGTGTTTGCCCGTGATGTGGGGTTTGTGATTGACGACAAGATTATTGTTTCCAACATCATCCCCAACAGGGAAGATGAGAAGGAAGCTTACGAAGTGGTCTATAATCAGATAGCTTATAACAAAATTTTCAACCTTCCCGAAAAGGCGCACGTAGAGGGAGGTGATGTGGTGCTTTACAATAATATTGTGTTTGTAGGCCTTTATACCCAGCCCGATTATCCGCAGATGAAGACGGCACGTACCAACCGATATGCTTTTTCCTTTCTGAAAGAAATCTGTCCGGGGAAGATATTCATCCCCTTGGAGCTGAAAAAACATAATACAGATCCACGTGCGGGGATTCTGCATCTGGATTGTACCTTTATGCCGGTAGGGAAAGGGCATGCGATTATTTATAAGGACGGATTTATGTATCCTCAGGATTATCATACTCTGCTCGATTTGTTCGGCAGGGAGAATGTATTTGAAATAACGCGGGAAGAGATGTACTATATGAATACGAATGTCTTTTCCATCTCTCCTGAGGTGGTGGTTTCTGAAAAGAACTTTATCCGCCTGAATACCTTTATGGAAGAGGTATGGGGAATGACGGTAGAGCGTGTACCTTATTATGAAATATCTAAGATGGGCGGACTGTTGCGCTGCTCCACCTTACCATTAATCCGAGAAAATGACTAAACAAACAACAAACCACATTTTGATGGTGGAACCCGTAGCCTTCGGGTTCAATGAAGAAACAGCGGCCAACAATTATTTCCAGCAGCGGACAGTTGCGGCAGGTGAGACAGTACAAGCTTGTGCCTTGAAGGAATTTCGGGGCATGGTGGATAAGTTGCGTGCAAACGGCATAGAGGTAATAGTGGTGCAGGATACCCCGATACCTCATACTCCGGATTCCATATTTCCGAACAACTGGGTGTCCTTTCACGACGACGGAACGGTGGTGCTGTATCCTATGTTTGCGGAAAACCGCAGGGCGGAAAGACGGGCGGATATCTTGCAGCGGATAGAGTCGGAGGGGTTCAGCATCCGTCGGAAGGTAGATTATACAGGTTTTGAGGAAGAAAACCGCTTCCTGGAGGGGACCGGGGGAATCATTCTGGACCGAGTGAACCGTTATGCATACGCGGCTTTGTCGCAACGGGTGGACGAAGCATTATTGGGTCGGTTCTGCAAGGAACAGAACTTTATTCCAGTGCCCTTTCGCGCCTATCAGACTGTAAACGGACAACGTCTGCCCATTTATCATACCAACGTCATGATGTGTGTGGCAACAGATTATGCGGTCGTTTGTTTGGACAGCATTGATGACGTGGAAGAGCGTGAGCAGGTTTGCCACATCTTGCGGCAGACAGGGAAAGAAATCATCGCCATCTCCGAGGAACAGATGCATCACTTTGCCGGAAATATGCTTCAGGTGGAGAACGGGAAAGGTGCATTGTTTCTAGTGATGTCTCAAAGTGCTTACGATTCGTTGCATGAAGACCAGTTACAACGGCTGTCTAAGTATAACGCATTACTTTCCATGCCCATCCCTACCATTGAAACTTTGGGAGGAGGAAGTGCCCGTTGTATGATGGCGGAAATATTCTTGAAGAAAGAAAAACATTAAATAATAAAAAGCTTATGGATGCAAAATTATCGGCAGCTCAATTAATGGAGCTTGAGAACAAACATGGAGCACACAATTATCATCCTGTTCCTGTGGTATTGGATAAAGGAGAAGGTGTGTTTGTATGGGATGTGGAAGGAAAGAAATATTATGATTTCCTTTCCGCTTATTCGGCGGTGAACCAAGGACATTGTCATCCGCGTATTATTGATACGTTGGTAAAACAGGCGCGAAAGCTGACTTTGACTTCACGCGCTTTTTATAACAGCCAGTTGGGACGGTATGAAGAATTTGTCACCCGTTATTTCGGATATGACAAGGTTTTACCGATGAATACGGGAGCCGAGGCGGTAGAAACCGCATTGAAGCTTTGCCGCAAATGGGCGTATGAAGTAAAAAAGCTTCCCAAGGATACGGCGGAAATCGTTGTATGCCGGAATAATTTTCATGGGCGTACTACCACTATCGTTTCTTTCTCCATTGATCCGGACGCTTACAATAACTACGGACCTTTTACTCCCGGCTTTGTTGTGATTCCTTACAATGATGCCGAAGCGCTGGCGAAAGTGCTGGACGAACATCCCCATGTGGCCGGATTCCTGGTTGAGCCCATTCAGGGAGAAGCAGGTGCTTATGTACCCGATGAGGGATATTTGAAAAAATGTTACGACTTGTGTCGTGCCCACAATGTACTTTTTATAGCCGATGAAGTGCAGACCGGCATTGCCCGTACAGGCAAATTGCTGGCTTGTGACTATGAGAATGTTCATCCGGATATCCTGATTTTGGGAAAGGCTTTATCGGGTGGGGCCTGTCCTGTTTCTGCAGTATTATCATGCAATGAAGTGATGGATGTTATCCGTCCGGGGCAACATGGCTCCACTTTTGGCGGAAATCCTATTGCTGCGGCAGTGGCTGTTACGGCGCTGGAGGTGGTACGGGACGAACAGTTGGCGGACAGGGCATACAGACTGGGATTGATATTCCGGGAAGAGATGAGAAAACTGTGTGAAACATCTCGTGTGGCTTCTTTTGTCCGGGGCAAGGGATTGTTGAATGCGTTGATAATCAATAATGATGAAACGAAGGATTTGGCGTGGGAAATTTGCTTGAAATTGGCCGAAAACGGCTTGCTGGCCAAACCGACACATACGAATATTATTCGTTTTGCTCCGCCATTGGTGATTACAGAGGAACAATTAAAGGAGTGTATCGAAATTATAAAGAAGACGATTGCTTTGTTTGAATAAAGGATTTTTTATCCTGTCTTTTAGGGGTGGATTCAATCTGCCCCTCTAATCGTTTTCACTGATACCCACCTGTTTATGACGCTTCATCTTTCACTGTTCCATACTGTTTGGCAATCAAGGAAGTATAGAAAAAGTAATTATTTGATGAGGCTGTTCTTCTTGATAAGAATATTTAATGCAGTTATATCCGGTTAACTCGGAAATAATTTCTATCTTTGCACCCCGAATTAAAAAATAGACGTATGATGCCGTGAATAGCGGTCGTGTATTCTAGAACACCACGTAAAAAACAGGAGAAATGAAGAATAATAACACTGTATCTGTATCGTTCATGTTGCTTGGCATACTGTTTTGTGTATGTCTTGTCGCAGCAAATTTATTGGAGACCAAAGTAGTCCAGATCTGGAAAATTACGGCAACTGCCGGATTGGTTGTATTTCCTATCTCTTACATTATCAATGATTGTATAGCCGAAGTATGGGGCTTCCGCAAGGCACGTCTTATCATCTGGATGGGCTTTGCCATGAATTTCATGGTGGTAGCTTTGGGGCAGCTTGCCATTCTGATGCCCGCAGCTCCGTTTTGGGAAGGAGAGGAGGGCTTCAACTTCGTTTTCGGCATGGCGCCCCGCATCGCTGTAGCCAGTCTGACCGCTTTCTTGGTCGGCTCTTTTCTGAATGCCTATGTCATGAGTAAAATGAAGCTGGCCTCGGGGGGAAAGAACTTTTCACTTCGTGCTATCACTTCTACCTTGGTGGGTGAGAGTGCCGATTCCATGATTTTCTTTCCTGTTGCCTTCGGAGGTTTGATGCCTGCCGGTGAACTGATAAAGATGATGGTTATTCAGGCGGTGCTCAAGACACTCTATGAAATTATTATCCTGCCTGTTACCATCCGTGTGGTAAATTACATCAAGAAGGTGGATGGCAGTGATGTCTTTGATGAGCATATCTCATACAATGTATTAAAAATCAAAGAACTTTAATAAGTTGCTGATGTGTCAGTGTGCCGGTTAGCCAATTACCATGCGGTATATGGCGCAGCATATCCACATAGCGCAGCAATTGGCACATTAGTAAATTGAAAAATTATCAACAATGAATAAAAGTGACGCATTGGTTGTGTTCAGCGGAGGGCAGGACTCAACCACGTGCCTGTTTTGGGCAAAAAAACATTTCCGCAAAGTGTATGCTTTAAGTTTTATCTATGGACAAAAGCATGTGAAGGAAGTGGAGCTGGCCCGTGCTATTGCCGGAAAGGCAGGTGTGGAGTTTAAAGCGATGGATGTTTCCTTTATAGGCAACCTGGGTAAAAATTCGCTGACAGATACTACGATAACGATGGATGAGGTGAAGCCTGCCGATAGTTTCCCTAATACGTTTGTGCCGGGGCGGAATTTGTTCTTTCTGAGCATTGCAGCTGTCTATGCACGCGAATTGGGGATCAATCATATCGTGACCGGTGTGTCGCAGACAGACTTCAGCGGTTATCCCGATTGCCGGGATGCTTTTATCAAGTCACTGAATGTGACGTTGAACCTTGCCATGGACGAGCAGTTCGTGCTTCACACTCCGCTGATGTGGATTGATAAAGCGGAAACATGGGCGTTGGCGGACGAATTGGGCGTGCTCGATTTGATCCGGCATGAAACGTTGACTTGCTATAATGGCGTACAGGGAGATGGCTGCGGTCATTGCCCGGCCTGTAAGCTCCGTCGTGAAGGATTGGAAAAGTATCTGGAGATAAAGGCGGAAAGAGAGAAACGATAGGATAAATGAATGTGTTTTCTCCTTGTATGAAAGGTGTTTTCTTTTTGCCGAGTATATTGTTTTACTTTAGTGAGCAAGTTTTATCACTAGAGTGAAGAATTTTCATCACTTTAGTGGTACAACTTCATCACTCTAGTGAAACGATCTGCTCGAAGCGGGGAGAGAATTTCTTTTCTAAGGTATGATAGAGAAAACATGAATATGAAAAAAATAACTTTAATGGAAAGAAAAGATGAATTGACCCTTCTCGGGACGAAGACCGAGTACAGGCAGGATTATGCTCCCGAAGTGTTGGAGTCCTTTGTGAACAAACATCCCGGAAACGACTATTGGGTACGTTTTAACTGTCCCGAATTTACCAGCCTGTGTCCTATTACAGGACAGCCCGATTTTGCGGAAATCCGTATCTCCTACCTGCCTGATGTGAAAATGGTGGAGAGCAAGAGCTTGAAGCTGTATTTGTTTAGTTTCCGTAATCATGGCGATTTTCATGAAGATTGCGTGAATATCATCATGAAAGATTTGATTAAGCTGATGGATCCTAAATATATTGAGGTGACGGGCATTTTTACTCCGCGCGGTGGTATTTCCATTTATCCGTATTGTAATTACGGCCGTCCGGGTACTAAGTATGAGGAATTGGCGGAGTATCGGATGCGTAATCACGATTTATAGTTGTATCTCTTGGAATGAATAGAGAGATTGTGGACTCAAATATTTGCTGGTTCTGAAAATTTGTTCTATTTTTGCACTCCGAAAAAAGGAGAGGTGCTCGAGTGGTTGAAGAGGCACGCCTGGAAAGCGTGTATACCCCAAAAGGGTATCCGGGGTTCGAATCCCCGTCTCTCCGCGAAAGTAGAAAAGTTAAAGTTGTAGATTCTTGAATTTGAACGATTCAAGAATTTTTCTTTTTCTAGTATTTTCCTTCATCTTTTCAAGGAGCTTATGTTAAATTGGAATCCGGTAATTTGATTTATGAAGACAATTTCGATATATGATTCGTTGCTTGTTTTAGGGCGTGGAATAGGACAAGTCATGTTTCAGAATAATGCGTTGTCCGGTTTGTTAATGTTGGTCGGAATTTTTCTGAACTCGTGGCAGTTGGGAGTATTAGCGGTAGGCGGTAATATAATAAGCACGTTGGCGGCTTGTATCTCAGGTTATGGACGTGACGATATAAAGAATGGACTGTATGGTTTTAACGGCACATTGATAGGTATAGCAGTCGGAGTTTTCATGCAGCTGTCTTTGTGGTCTTTGCTGCTCATGGCGGTAGCTTCATGTTTTTCTACTTGGATAGTACGGCTTTTCAGCCGGCAGCATTCACTTCCCGGATTTACTGCTCCTTTCATTTTTTCTGTGTGGATATTATTGGGAATCTGTACTTGGATAACGCCGGATTTATTGCTGGTTTCCGAAACGGTATCTGATACTGTGCGGGAGGTTGATTACGTTCAGGCTTTTTGTTTAGGTATTGGTCAGGTCATGTTTCAAGAAAATTTATTGACCGGACTGTTCTTTTTGGCTGGTATTGGGGTTAATTCATGGACTGGAACTTTTTATACTGCGCTGGGGACACTTCTTCCTGTTCTTTTTGCTGTATTTTGGGGGATAGATCCGGAAATGTTGAATATGGGATTGATGGGCTATAATGGTGTATTGTGTGCTTTGGCTTTAGGAGGCAAAACTTGGAAAAGCTTTGTATGGGCTTTATGTTCAGTCTTGCTGTCCGTTGTATTGCAGTTTGCAGGGATCAAGTTGGGAATTACTACTCTGACTGCACCTTTTGTACTATCTGTATGGATGATAATGATAATGCAGAAAGTGGTGAATACAAAAGGTGAATAATAGACAGTATCCGTAGTTCAGGCAGATTGATTTTATAATGGATGTAAAACAATCTAATTGGGATATTATTATGGATCTAAATTGATTGACGCAAAGGCTGGAAAAGTATAGCTTACGCTCAATGAATCATTTATGAAGGGTTCCTTTCAAGATCCTTCATGACAACACATTGAAAAACAATATATTGTGTAATTATGAAGGATTTGAAGGATTTTCCGGTATCTTTTTATATTTATAGGTTTTATGATAACTCCAATCCCAGTGCTTCTTTTAATTTCAGCAGATTCGGGTTTTTCTTGCTCATCATCTGGAAACGTTCCACATGGCTGTAAGCACGGATGTTCTCGGTAGGGGCACTGACACGTACCGTCATGGTGATTTTCCGGTTGTGCAGACGTTCGCGTAAGTGATTCTGAACCGATGGTATCAATTGTACCATATATTTTTCCACCATATCATTGTCTACTGTCACTTCAAAAGTCGTGTCATTCAACAAATGCGGATGCATGTTCATCATTCGTGCGGAGTTAGCCTTCTCTTCCTTGGGCAGGGCGGCTGCAAATTCACGCCAGTAATAGTCCAGATCTTTTTCATTGAAAATATAATCTTCGTATGTGGCATCGTTTTGGACAGCGGTGCTTGCCGCTTTTGCTTCTTGCTTTTCCGCAGCTTGCTGTTCGTGCAAAGGACGACGCAGGGATATACCGAGTGAGCCCGCCTTGAACACCGGGATTTTTTTCTCTTCTCTGGTCTGAGGCAGCGGGCTTGGACGGCTTGCGTTCATACTGCCGGCTGTACTTGTACCCTGTGGTTGAGGAACGGCGGTTGCTGCGGTCTGTGCAGCGGCAGCTTTAGCCTGAGGCTGTGGCTGCGTGGCGGCTGTGGAAGCCGCTTGCTGCGTAAATAGGGGTTTTAATATCTTCTTAGGGCCACGCCCACCACTTACATCATCGGCGTCGGGCAGAGTGAGTTGGGCGCATTGAATCAGTGTCAGTTCTACCAGCAGACGTTTGTTTTTGCTTGCACGATAGTTCAGGTCACAATCATTGCATAGCTTCATGGCACGGTACAGGAATTTCTGGTCACATTTTTGTGCTTGTTCTTTATAGCGGTCGCGGATACCGGCGCCTACTTCCAGCAATTGCAGGGTGGAAGGGTCCTTGCTCACCAGCAAATCCCGGAAATGAGAGGATAGTCCGGTGATGAAATGGCTGCCGTCAAATCCTTTTTTCAATACGTCGTTAAAAAGCAGCATGGATTCGGGAACTTTGTTTTCAAGCAACAAATCGGTCAGCTTGAAATAATATTCGTAATCCAAGACATTCAGGTTTTCAATCACACTTTTGTAAGTGATGTTCCCACCTGTGAAGCTGACTACTTGGTCGAAGATGGAAAGAGCGTCGCGCATACCACCGTCGGCTTTCTGTGCGATGACAGTCAGGGCTTCGGGTTCGGCGTTGATATGTTCCAGTTTGGCAACGTATTGCAGATGGTCGATAGTGTCTTTGATGCCGATGCGGTTGAAGTCATAAATCTGGCAACGGCTCAGAATAGTCGGCAGTATCTTATGCTTTTCCGTTGTGGCAAGGATGAAGATGGCATGATGAGGCGGTTCTTCCAATGTTTTCAGAAAAGCATTGAAGGCGGCTTGCGACAACATGTGGACCTCATCAATGATATATACCTTGTACTTGCCGATTTGTGGCGGGATACGTACCTGCTCAATCAGCGAACGGATATCTTCTACCGAGTTGTTGCTGGCGGCATCCAGCTCATGTATGTTGTAAGAACGCTGTTCGTTGAATGCCAGACAGGACTCACACTGATTGCAGGCTTCGCCTTCGGCAGTGGGGGTCTGGCAGTTGATGGTTTTGGCAAAGATACGTGCACACGTTGTTTTTCCCACTCCACGCGGTCCGCAGAACAGGTAGGCATGTGCCAGCTTGCCGGTGGCAATAGCATTTTTTAAGGTGATGGTCAACGCGCGTTGCCCCACAACCGATTCGAATGTAGCGGGACGATATTTTCGTGCCGATACGATATAATTTTCCATAAGCGGAGTTCTTTTTTCTAATATGAGTTCTGCAAAAGTACATAAATTATCCGTTTTTATGGGTAGGATTGCTTGAAATATTTCTATCTTTGCAAAAATCAAAAAAGGGATTCTTTGTATGAGCAAATTGCTGACTATTTGGAACTACATCCGGCGCCATAAGTATATGATTACGGTGCTGATCTTTATTGTAGTTATTGGTTTTCTGGATGAGAACAGCTTGATTCAGCGGGTAAAGCATCGCAGTGAGATCAGCGCGCTGAATAGTGAGATAGAGAAATACAGAAAGCAATATGAGGAAGATACGGAGAAACTGAAGGAACTGACCACGAATCCTGAGGCTTTGGAGAAAATAGCACGCGAGAAGTATTTGATGAAGAAGCCTGACGAGGATATTTTTGTGTTTGAAGAATGAGTAAATCTTATAATATAATTTCGATGGCAGGGGCAGTCCTGCTGCTGGCAGGTGCGGTGTTGCAAATCACCCGGTGGGAGCTTGCGCCTTATCTGTATACGCTGGGTGCTGTGATGTTCGGCTATGTGCAGGTGATGGGGAATCGTTATGATGGAAGGAATTTTATCATCAAGCGTTTGCGTAGACAGCAGATTTTCGGGGCTGTCGCACTGGTCTTTACAGGAGTATTGATGTTTACCATGAAACGTAACGAATGGATTGTTTGTCTTTCCATTGCCGCTGTCCTGGAACTTTATACGGCTTTCCGTATTCCGCAGGAGTTGGAGAAGGAGAAACGTTAAGGAATCTGTGTCATTTTTTTGTCCGCGTTTATCAGAGGCTTATCTTGTGAAAAATAGGAGAACGCGGACAACACTTGTTACATGTTGTCCGCGTTCTAAAAAATAGTTGTCCGGTATTGTTATTCCACAATGGTCATTTCATCTACCAAGTGTTTCGCTCCTGCAAACTTATCAATAATAAATAAGGTATAGCGGATATCCACACAGGCTGCACGTTGTAACTGGGGATTATAAGCAATGTCACCGGTCAGTCCTTCGTAGTTGCGGTCAAAGCCGGTACCGATCAATTCTCCTTTATTATTGAAAACGGGGGAACCGGAATTACCTCCTGTATTATCTGTTCCTGTAACAAAACAGAGGGGCATTTCACCATTCTTCATGGCATAGCGTCCGAAGTCTTTCTTGTTATACAGGTCCTTTAGTTTGGCCGGAACCACGAATTCGTAGTTGTTCGGATCCTCTTTTTCCATCACTCCTTTCAGCGTGGTGTAATAGTTGTATTCCACACCGTCTTTGGGGCTGTATGAACCTACTTTACCGTAAGTGAGACGTAACGTGGAGTTGGCATCCGGATAAATAGGAGTACCTTCATGCTGTTTCAGCTTCATCATGCCCTCCACCCAAGTTTTATGGGCCAGATTATAAGCGTCGGTTTCAGCTTTCATGGCTGCATCGGTATCTGCATAACCTTGGTCTACTGATTTGGCATATTGCACCATCAGGTCATTTTCCAATGTCTTGGCATCCGGTTTTGCCACAAAGCTGTTGAAGGCCTCACGGCTTCGGAAGATGGATGTATCAAAACAAGCATCGACAAAGGCGTCAATGTTTCCTTTAAATTCTTTGTCTATTACTTTAAAGATACTGATGCGCTGTCCGGCCGGAATTAATTCTGCGTAAGTTTTCAGCAAAGCTTTGGAAACTTTGCGGTCTACTTCGGGATTATAATCTTTATTGAAAAATTTATCAGCCTGTTTGCTCAGTTTGCTTAATGCATGATCCAGCGGGCTGATTTCTTTAGTGGCGTGAGGTACTTTATATCCTTCTTTCAATGCTTGCAGGACTTTATCTGTAGAAGGAATTTTATAGAATTCCGTTCCCAGTTTGCAAACTTCATAAATGGCTTGCTGATGATATACGGCATCATGGCGTTTGCTCACGATTTCCCGGATAGCGTCGAAGGCTTTCTGATAGGCGTCTGTACCCATTTCACGTCCATAAGCCAGAAGCTTTTCCTGTTGTTTCTTTTTAGTATCAAGTACTTTCAGGTGAACCAGCCCTTCGTTCATACCGATGGCATTTTTCCAGTAGTTGGCTGATGAAGCGTATTTACTGGCGTACTGGATGCGTACTTTATCACTTTTCAGCATTTCTTCCAGCAGATTATTCAAACGTACGGTGCGGATGGTCTTACGCATGAAGTTGGTAGTCTGCATACGTTCTTCCACTTCGTCTGAAATCATGTATCGCCAGTTGCGTCCGGGGAATCCCATTACGAAAGTGAAGTCTCCCTCTTTGATTCCTCCCAGGTTGATGGTCAGATGTTTTTTCACCTTCAAAGGTACATTGCTTTCGTTATAGTCAGCCGGTTTACCGTCGGGTGTTGCATAAATGCGGAACATGGAGAAATCGCCACAGTGACGGGGCCACATCCAGTTATCGGTGTCAGCTCCGAACTTTCCGATGGAAGAAGGAGGAGCGCCTACCATGCGGACATCTTTATAGATGGTCTTTACAAACAAGTAATAGCGGTTGGCTCCGTAGAAAGGCTTTAGTTCCAAAGCGGTGAACGGAGTGATTTCTATCTTTTCTTGTTCGGCAAAACGTTTGGCTACTTTGCTCAGATAGGAGGGGGACAGGTAGTTCAGTCCTTCCGGATCCTCATCTTTGGCCAGTTGTTTCTTTACGTAAGGAGTGACGTCCAGAATTTTGTCTATGAAGGTGACAGTCAGCCCCTTGCAGGGAAGTTCTTCTTTGCGGCTCATAGCCCAGAAGCCGTCAGTCAGATAGTCGTGTTCTACTGAACTGTGTTGTTGGATATAGCTGTAACCGCAATGATGATTGGTCAGCACAAGACCTTCAGCAGAAATGATTTCACCGGTACAACCGCCTCCGAAATGCACTACGGCATCTTTCAGACTGATGCTGTCCGGACAATATACTTTATCAATGCTGATATCCAGTCCCATATCATACATGGTGGCCGCATTCTGTTCTTTCAGATCAGTCAGCATCCACATCCCCTCGTCGGCATGGCCGGCAAGGGTTGTGAGGGTAAATAGCGAGAGTAATAGTGTCTTTTTCATTATTCAACAATAGTCATTTCGTCAATCAGGTGTTTGCATCCGCCCAATTTGTCGATGATGAATAATACATAACGTATGTCCACTGCGATACAACGCTGCAGGTTGTTGTCGAAATTAATGTCACCACTCAGTGATTCCCAGTTACCGTCAAAAGCGGCGCCGATGAGCTCACCGTTACCATTGATGACAGGAGAACCTGAATTACCGCCGGTAATATCATTGGTAGTCAGGAAGCAAGCAGGCATATCACCGTTAGGTAATGCATAACGTCCGAAATCTTTTGCTTCATACAATTCCTTCAGTTTGGCGGGAACAACAAATTCCGGATTGGTCGGATCTTCTTTTTCCATGACACCTTTCAGTGTGGTGTAGTATTTATAATGTACTCCGTCTTTAGGGTTATATGACTTCACATTACCGTATGTCAGGCGGATAGTGAAATTTGCATCCGGGGCTTTGGGTTCCGGTGAATACATTTCACACAGGCCGCGTACATAAGTTTTATGTAATAAGTCCATGCCTTTCATAGATTCGGCCAGTTCGTTTCCCAGCTTGTTCATCAAGTCATATTTAGCCCGTACATATGCTGTCATCGGATCTTTTTCTATGGCTTTCACGGTAGGTTTCTTGATGAATTTATTGAAATTCGCTTCGTTGGAGAAGATGGAATTGTCATAACAATGGTCTACGTATGCATCATAATTCCCTTTGAAATCCTTCTGGATGGTGGTGTAGAAGGCAGGTAAGGCATCGGCAGGAACCATTTCGGCATACAGGGGCAACAGAGCTTTGGCCACTTTGCGGTCTACTTCATGGTCGTAGTCCTTGTTATGTACATCGGCATATACTTTTTTCAGCGTTTCAATATTTTTATTAATCGCTTCTTTATCTTTATTTTTGATTGCTTCTTTCAGCTTGTCCAGAATCAGATAAGGAGTGCCGAATTCTATACCTCCTTGAAAGACTTCACGGAAACAGGTGTAGTTATAAAGAATAGGATTACTCTTTTCGATGGCGGCATCAATTTCGCTGACTACTTTTTCATAATCGGTGTTGCCTTTGGCTTTAGCAAATGCTGCGAACTTGGCTTCCTGTTCTGCTTTTGTTTCCAATACCTTATTGTCGATAATGGCTTTATTCATACCGATAGAGTTTTTCCAATAGTTGCTGGAACCTGCATATTTGCTGGCGTATTGGATACGTACTTTGTCACTGGCAGCCATTTCTTTCTTCAGTACATCCTGACGCACACCACGTATGCGGATACGGGGTTCGTTGGTGGAATGCATCCGTTGTTTCACTTCACTTTGAGTTAGATAGCGGTTGGTGCTTCCGGGGAATCCCATAATCATGGCATAGTCACCCTCGTTAATACCTTTCAGGGAGATAGCCAGGTGCTTTTTGGCTTTCAGAGGAACATTGTTTTCATTATATTCTGCCGGTTCGCCGTTGGCATCCGCATAAATGCGGAAGACGGAGAAGTCGCAAGTATGACGGGGCCACATCCAGTTGTCTGTTTCACCACCGAATTTACCGATGGATGAAGGTGGAGCGGCAACCATGCGTACGTCGCTGTAGGTTTTCAGATAAATCAGATAGAATTTATTGCCTGCATAGAAAGGCAGAGCTTGTGCGCTGATACCTGCTTTCCCGTTCAGGTCACTGGCTTTCAGTTCCTCGTCGGCCAGTTTTTTCAGGAAGTCGTATTCAAAGGTTTCCTCTTCTTTTACTTCGCCTGATTTTACTTTATTGTTTACTTTATCTGTGACATCAACAATGCGTTCTACAAATTTGAACTTCAATCCCGGAGTCGGCAGCTCTTCTTTGCGGCTTTTTGCCCAAAAACCATCAGTCAGATAGTCATGTTCTACCGAGCTATGTTGCTGTATCGCTCCGTAGCCACAGTGGTGGTTGGTCAGGATCAGTCCGTCCGGTGAGATGATTTCACCGGTACATCCTCCTCCGAAAATGCCTACTGCATCTTTTAATGAAACGCGGTTCGGGTTATAAATGTCGTCTGCTTCCAGCAGTAAGCCTTGTGCTTTCATGCGGTCTGCCAAATGCTGCTCTTGCATCAGTTGCAACAGCCACATACCTTCGTCTGCCTTCGACGGCAAGAATGCTACACACATCAATGCGAGCAATAAAAGTTTGAATTTTTTCATGTTGTGTACTAATTGTTATTTCTTTATCCTTATATCGGTTACAAAAATAGAAAAAAAGAGGGAACTTTGCACTATAAATTGCCTTCTCGGTAATAATCTTCTATTTAGTTTTAAATTTTAATAAAATGTTTTTGTCACTAAATTATAGATTGTACCTTTGTATGCGAAAAATAGTAATGGGGCGTAGATAAGCATGAATAAACTTTTTTTCTCTGTGGTATCTTTATTGGCTTTTACTTCATGTGCCAGTGAGTATAAGATAGAAGGTAGTTCTTCTGTTTCTCGTCTGGATGGGAAAATGCTATTTGTAAAAGTTCCTAGTGGAGACCGGATGCTGAGTATTGATTCGGCAGAGGTGATTCATGGAATGTTCAAGATGGAAGGTATAACCGATTCTACTTCAATGGCATCCTTGTATATGGATGATGAGAGTATCATGCCTTTTGTCATTGAAAAAGGAAAAATATCCATCAGTATCGACAATGCCCGTATTGTGGTTACCGGAACTCCGTTGAATGATCGTCTGTATGATTTTGTGGGAAAAAAGACTTCTTTGGACGACAGAGCGTACGAGCTGGAGCGTCAGGAGAGCCGTATGATTATGGATGGAAAAGCGCCGGATGAAATTCAACGTGAGATAACGAGAGAACGTGAGAAACTGGCTGCTGAAATGAATGCATTGGCTAAGGAGTTTATCCAGAAGAATTATGATAATGTATTGGGACCGGGTGTTTTCATTATGTTGTGCAGCAATTTTCCTTATCCTGTCATGACTCCCTTGATTGAGGAAATTATAGAGGAGGCTCCTGACCGATTTAAAAACAACTCCTTGGTAAAGGAGTATGTGACGGTAGCCCGTTCGAATATGGAAAAATTAAAAGCTCCCCATTAATGAGGAGCCTTTTTTATCTGTCTTGGTCTGGATTGTCTATCTTTCCTTGATATTTTTCAGGTAAGTCTTTCTCAATTTCCCTGTAAGCCTCTTCCATGGTCGCTTTGATGTTTTCCATTCCCTGGCTTTGCGGATAAATGGGCTTGTGTACGACTAATGTCATAGGATGCCAGGATATAAAACCGCCGGTACGGGGAAGAATATTAAAGGAGCCGATAATAGTGAGTGGTACTACGGGAAGTTGCAAATCATCCGCCAGTTGGAAAGCGCCTTTCTTAAAATATCCCATGTGCCCGGTAAAAGTACGTGCACCTTCGGGAAATACCACTAGAGAAGTTCCATTCTGTAGTACGTGACGGGCATGTTCTATGGTTTCTATTACTTTCTTGGGACCGGATTTATCAACGAATATATGTCCGGCAGCTTCACAGGCTTTGCCGACGAAAGGCATTTTGCGCAGACTTTTTTTCATCATCCATTTAAAGTTTCGTCCCAGAAAACCATAAATAAGGAAGATATCGAAAGATCCTTGATGATTGGCTACAAACACGTAGGATGTTTTTTTAAGTACTTCCGGATGTCCTACTACCTTGACAGGAATAAGTAATACATAGCAGAAAAGCTGTGACCATATCTTTCCCGGATAATATCCCCAAAAATGCGGATCGCCTATCCATGAACCAATAATGGTAACTATTGCTGTAAGTATGGTTAATACCAGCAAAATGGGAAGTGCTATGAATAGTTGGTATAAAATATATAGTACTTTCATTTGTCTGAATTTTAGTTGTACAAAGATAGAAAAACTATTTTATATTTTATGTAACGTGATTACAGTAATTTCCGGCCATGCTCCAAGGCGCATAGGAAACATCAGATAGCCTAAACCGATATTGACAAACAAGGATTGTTTTCCTTCCTGGTATAAACCGTTGTGTTCGGGATATACGAATTTGGCAGGAGAGAAGCCAAACAGGCTGAATTGCATTTCATGGGTGTGTCCTGAAAGCATTAGCTGTACATCACTTTCCGGCAAGACTTCTCTGTGCCAATGAGTGGGGTCATGGCTCATTAATATTTTATACATTCCTTCCGTTCCTTTTAATGCTTTCTGCAGATCTCCGTGATTGGGAAATGGAGGATTTCCGCTGTTCTCTACACCTGCCAAGGCTATACTGTCTCCATGATGATGTAGAATGACATGATCGTTATTGAGCATCTTCCATCCCATTGCAGCCTGTTTGGATTTCAAGCTGTTTAGATTGGCTTCTTGAGCTTCTTCTGTTTCCCATTTTATATAAGGAGAATAGTCATGGTTGCCTAAAACGGAATACACTCCGTCTTTTCCTTTTATCTGTTCTAGAATAGGGATAAATTCGTCCAATTCCGTTGCCACGTTATTGACCAAGTCACCTGTAAAAAGTACCAAGTCGGCATGTTGTGCATTAATGAGGTTTACAGCTTTCTGTAAGGCAGCACTGTTGCCGGTCCAGCTACCGGAATGGATATCAGATATTTGTACAATGCGGTAGCCGTCAAAACCGCTAGGAAGTTCATCGGAACTGATGGTTACCTCCCTGATTTGAAAATGTTGTTTTCCTTCGGTTGCTCCATATACTACATATACTAAAGAGGCTAAAGCCAATCCTCCCGCTACATATCCTCCATACAGTTTTTTGCCGGAGATGATATATAGGAGCTTCATAAACAGGATAACAATGACGAAAAGTGCCTTGGGTACGGAGAAGCAAAGAAAAATCAATAAGAAATTGCTAAGTCGCTGCATGGAATCCGGACGTGGCTCGTGTATAGAAAAGACTAATGTCATTCCCAATAAAAGAAACAGACTGGGAAGCCAATAGGCCCAATGTGTCCATTTTTGGGAAACACGGCGTATATATGCTTTGTATATATACATATCGGGCAATATCAGTAGCACTAGAAAAAACAGAAATAATTTTATCAGCATCATAATTTATTCGTTTTTTATAGATTGGCGGCGAGAAACTTTTTAGTTTCTTCTATACTCATGCCCCGGCGGGCGGCGTAATCTGCCAATTGGTCTTCACCTATTTTTCCGATGGAGAAATAGCGGGAGGCCGGATGAGCAAACATGAGTCCGCATACAGAGGCATGGGGCTTCATCATACCATTCTCGGTCAATGAAATTCCTATTTGCTTCATATCCAGCAACTCGTCTAATAAGAAATTGATGGACTGGTCGGGTAAGGAGGGATAACCCACAGCAGGACGTATCCCTTGATATTTTTCATTATGCAGGTCTTTTACGCTTAGATTTTCATCAGGTGCATACCCCCAAAGTTTTTTGCGTACATCTTCGTGTAGCTTTTCTGCAGTAGCTTCCGCCAGCCTGTCGGATAGCGTTTGTGCTAACATACGTTTATAGTCATCTTCTGCATAAAGTTGTTCCATCTCTGCATCTACCGTGGTGGCAAATGCTCCGATTTTATCTGTAATCCCCGAGGACAGAGGACGTACAAAATCACTCAGACATAGAAATGGGTCATCTTTTTTCAATTTTGCGGCTTGTTGGCGCAAAAGCGGGAAACGCTTGCCATTCAGCAGTAAATCATCTCCATCCGCATTAGCATCCATGATGTTGACCACTCCATGAGTTTGATACACTGCGTCCAGCTGGTTCAACATCCGGTTTGCCTCTTTGAAAAGCTGCATGGCTTCACTGGCTTTCGGACGATCTTCTTCCGTAAAACTAGTGAGCCACATGGCACGGCATGAATCACACCCATGTATGTCTGCGATGGCGGCAAATTTGGGCTGGAACCCCCATGCGTGGAAAAAATAAATCCAATTAATATATTCGCTGACTTCGTGAATCTTGTAATCTACAATCATCTTTTAAATCTTAATTCTTGTCCGCGATGGCTTTCATCTACTTTGTTGTCACTGTAAACCAAGTCACCATTGACGAATGTTTTTTCTACTCGTGAATGGAATTTTTGTCCTTCCATCGGACTCCATCCGCATTTGCTTAAAACGCAATCGGCTGTTACAGTCCATTCATGATCCGGATTTACTAGTACCAAGTCAGCTTGATAACCGGGGCGGAGGTAACCGCGTCTTTCAATATTATATAATTCGGCCGGTGCATGGCACATTTTTTGAACCAATTGTTCTATGCTTAATACGCCTTCGCGTACTAATTCCATGATGGCGACCAATGAGAACTGTATCATCGGCATACCCGATACGGCTTTCAATGCCCCACCTTCCTTTTCTTTCAGCAAATGAGGGGCATGGTCTGTACCTATTACATCTATGCGGTTGGTGGATAATGCTTTGCGCAAAGCATTCCGGTCTTCTAAAGTTTTGATGGACGGATTGCACTTGATATGTCCTTTCAATGCCTCATAATCTTTGTCATAGAAGTATAGATGTGACACGCAAGCTTCCGCAGTAATCTTTTTTTCACTCAGGGGTTTGTCTTCAAACAAATCCAGTTCTTGTGCGGTGCTGATGTGCAGGATGTGCAGGCGGGCATTGTTTTCTTTTGCCAGCCGGATGGCTAATGAGGAAGAATATACACATGCTTCCGCACTACGTATCTGTGGGTGGTATTTTATATCAGGATCTTCTCCATATTTTTCTTTGAAGGCTGTTGTATTGGCGCTGATTATAGATTGTTCCTCACAATGTGCTGCAATCAGTATCCCTGCATTGGCAAATACTTTTCTAAGTACTTCCATGCGGTCTACCAACATATTTCCCGTGCTGGCTCCCATAAATAATTTAACACCGCATACCCGGTTTTTATCTAGTGTGGGGAGTACATCCGCATTCGTATTGGTTGCTCCGAAATAGAATGAATAGTTTACGATGCTTTTGGTTGCCGCATCCGCAAACTTGGCATTCAAAGCTTCCAAGGTTGTAGTTTGCGGAGTGGTGTTGGGCATGTCCATAAAACTGGTGACTCCACCTGCCGCCGCCGCTGTGCTTTCAGTATGTATGTCGGCTTTGTGAGTCAGTCCCGGATCACGGAAGTGTACATGATCGTCTATTACTCCCGGTATTAGATAATAGCCTTTCGCATCTATTATTTCTCCACAAGGCTGGGCGGGAACTGTTTCTTCTGCCAGCACTTCAGCTATGACTTCATTTTCAATCACTATCGAACCGTGAAAGATCTTGCCTTCATTCACAATCCGTGCATTCTTTATCCATGTACGTTTCATACTGTTTTCTTTTGTGGGTATTTGCGGAACCAGCTACCCAGTTTTAATTGAATGACTCCTAGTACAGCTTCGCCGAAGATACTTCCGTTCATTTTTGAAGTACCTAATTCGCGATTGACAAAAATCACAGGAACTTCGGCTATCTTGAATCCGCACTTATAAGCAGTGAACTTCATCTCAATCTGGAATGCATACCCCTTAAAACGGATGCCGTCCAGACCGATTGTTTCCAAGACTTCACGGCGATAGCATTTAAATCCGGCGGTAGTATCATGTATGGGTAATCCGGTGATAATCCGTACATATTTGGAGGCGAAGTAAGACATCAGCACACGCCCCATCGGCCAGTTCACTACATTCACACCACTGACATAGCGTGAACCGATAGCTACATCATAGCCTTCAACGGCACATTTGTTATACAGCCTTGGCAGGTCATTCGGATTATGACTGAAGTCGGCATCCATTTCAAATACAAAATCATATTGATGTTCTATCGCCCATTTGAATCCGGCAATGTAAGCAGTACCCAGCCCTAATTTACCTTTACGCTCAACCATGAAAAGACGGTCGGGGAATTCTGTTTGCAGTTTACGGACAATAGTTGCCGTGCCGTCTGGTGAGTTATCTTCAATAATCAATATGTGGAAGAATTTTTCCAGTCCGAATACAGCCCGGATAATGTTCTCTATATTTTCCTTTTCGTTATAGGTGGGTATAATAATAATACTATCGGATTTCTCCATACATTTTTTGTATTAGCTGAATAAATATCATACAAAAGTAACTATTATATTAACACTCCCGTCAGAATTTAATTTTATTAATTAAAAAAAGAGGATTACCCCTGCCTGGCGCACGGATAATCCCCCTATTTAACAGAATAGTTTAGAAATCTTTAGAATGCCACACCAAGGCGGAAACCGAAATTGTTTAATTTATCCATATCATAGTTAAATACGGTTCCCTTGTTAGTAGAGTAGCTGTAGAATGCTGCCAGATGGAAGCCGATACTGTTTGTCCAAGGGTAGATATTCACACCGACTTCTGGTGATACATAGAAACCCCAAGTGTTGTCTTTCACTTCGTAAATGTAAAAGTCACTGGACATTTTGGTATAGTTGGCACCCAGCTTCAATCCGATATAAGGTTGGCATGCACCGTCACTGAAGCGATAGTGTGTTGCGAAACCGAAAGGCAACTGAAATACGGAATGTTGCTGGTCGGTTGTCAGGGCTGCCGAATTGCTGATTGGTAATGTCTGACGTGAAATATACTCATTGTTGGTATGATAATTGATGAAGGCACCGATTGACAAATCCGGTAGTACATAATATCCACCTTCGAAGTTCATACCCCAACCGCTTGCTTTGTTTGCAAAGTTATTGCTGATAGGAGCGTTGAACTGCCAGTCTACATTGAAATAGGTAAACGGAGTTACCTGTGCTTTTGCCGGCAGGGCAAAGGCTATGGCGATAGCGGCTACCGCCATCAGTCTGAGAGTAAAATATTTTATAGTTTTCATATTTCCTTTTTATTTTAAATGAATACTTGTTTCACTTACGTTTATTTTTTCAGATAAGGACTCTGAGTGAATGCTTGGTTGATGGCAGTAGTTGTACGGTTTACATTCAAACTGCCACTTCCACCCAGCAACCCGCTGATGTATGCATTCCAGACAACAGTTAATTTCTCTTTTTGTCCTTCCGGAGCATTTTTTAAATTAATCATGTCGGCCAGCAATGAACCAGTGCTATAGCTGTAAGTGATAGGATAGGGATAGTACCATCCACCTCCCCAATTGCCGCCCCAGTATCCGGGATACCAATAACCGGGGTAATAGCCCCACCAAGGACCGTCATTGTAGTAGCCATGGAAATAGTAAGTACTTGCTACATAACTCACCTGTAGACCGAGGTCGGCGTCGTCTTTATCAACTGCGGTGTAGCCGGCAGCGTTCATCTTAGTCTTGAATGCATTGATGATGGTCTGTGCATTCTCGTCCTTCCAGTATTCAGGGTCTTTCTTGTCACCGATGATCAGGATGCTGTCAGGGATATAATAAGTACTGAAATCATTGAATTTAGTACTAGTGTCATGACTGGTGAATACCAGATACTCATTGTCCAATTTGTCCATGTCCGGGTCTTTCTCGCAAGATACCAAGGCAAAGACCGCCAGTAGGATAGGAATTAATTTTTTCATGTCAAGTTTTTGTTTAAGTTAATACTAATTGTTTTCGTCTAGTTTCTCTCATACAACGGCCAGCTTATGTTTTTGTTCACTAACAGTCTGTTCTTTAGTGAATTTTTTTGCTGCCGGGTTAATTAGAGTTTCTTTTTTAAAGTGTAATTTAGTTTAGAAACAGCTTTCTTGAAGTCCTTGCCAATCATTGTCAGTGCACTGTCACCCTCTGCCAAAAAGTTTGTCTTTTCGTGTCCCGGAGTAGCGGAAACTAATTGATAAACGATAGCGGTGCTGTCATTAGGAATTCCAATAATAGTTACAACTGTACCACTGTCGGTAAATGCCTGGTTACCATCTTTTGTTCCTAAATAAGTGGTCGTCAGATTGTACGTTCCCAGTGAGTCTTGGCCTGCCTCCTGAAGCGTCAGTTGATAGTTGATTCCTTCGGCATCGGCAGCTGGCAGAATACCTTCATAGCTATATGTTTGTAACTCACCCAGTGTGCTGTCGTTCACAGCGAAAATAGAGTCACTTTCACTTTCGGCTATTATTTCAGCACTTTTGTTTCCTTTAGAGCCACAGGAAACAATCATGGCAGCCAAAGCTGCTGCAATAAATACTTTTTTCATTGTTAAGTCAGGTTTTTAATGGTTATTTGGGTACATAACATCTGTTATGCCCGTTTTGTTTTTAATAAGTTCTCTTTTCAGAAAAAAACAAGACCATGTTTAAAATGCATTAAACATGGTCTTTAATAAATGGGGCGTTGTATCTGGATAAGTCAGACTACCGTAGCCGTATGCCGTTCATACTTCTTCGAATCAGTGAGTTATAGATAATTTTTCCTTTTGATACTTGTTCTTCTGCTTGTGGCAGGTCGGGCATACTTCCTGTCGTAATATAAGCTATGGTGTTCTTCAATAAATACTCTTGGGTGTCTCCCAGTGGGTAGAGAGGGGAGATGAGGTTACGTTCGCTCAATGTGAAATCGGGGGTGATGCCATTTACATAGTTGGCTTGTCCTGCCGAGTTGAGAACGTATGCCACTACCGGCCATAAAATAAAGTTGTAACGCTCATCTTGGTATGGTTCCATGGCTACATTTTTGCCAACAGTCGTTTCACCTATTACCACTACATTTTCTGTGCCTATATATGGACGGAGACAATTTATGACAGCTTCTGAAGCCGATGCAGTAAATTTGCTTGTTAGTACATAAAGCTTGCTTAAATTCAAGTTTTCGGAAGCAAGTCCTGTGTTGAGGGGGAAATCAACTTTTTGCGGGTCACTGATATTATTATACAAAGTTGTGCAAAATACTTTCCCTAGATCTACTGCGGGTGCCAGATAACTTCCTAAATCTGTGGCACAACTCAGATAACCACCGGGATTGTATCGTAAGTCCAGAATAAAAGCATCGGGTGACTGCCCTTTGAACCGGGCGAATATCTGTTTCATTTGTTCCCTGTATTCTGTATCTGTTGCCTGGTTATTGGGGCCTGTACTGAATTCATTGTAGACCATATAGGCTATTTTTCTTCCGGATACTTCATATATGGTATCTATATAGAACGGATTCAATTCTACGGGTCGTGATGCTGCTACTTTGACTGTATCTGTTGCAATCCAGCTGGAATTACCTTCCTCATCAAAAACCAAGCTTTCTCTGGCGAAAGTTGTATTGCCACCTTCCATCAGATATCCGTAATTATTGTTGGTTAGCTCTTCTTTGCCAATGGCTGATATCCAGTTCCCTCGTTCCAATCCGGCTTCTGAGGCTGGTGAATTGGGCAGTACGAATAAAATACGGGCAAATACGTGTGATGAGATTCCGGTGGGATCGGTCATTAATTCAAAATCAAATCCGTAAGTAGAAGTACGTTGCAGGTAGGAACGGGCCGCATCGGAAGTTTCTTTTGTTTCTATATACGAATACGGGTCTCCTTTTCCGTTTTGTGCCTTGGTATAAACCAATTTTTGCAGGAAGTTTTCCGGTTCGGCAAAATAGTCCGTTTCCTTTATTGCCGGAATACTGTCATACCACAAATAATGCTCTTTCATTATTTGCTCTATCCATAAATTCTCTCCAACTAATGCATAGTATTCCCCACTGCGGTCTTCGCCACATGAAGCCATTATAAATAAAGTGGTTAGAAGAAAAAAAGTGCTCCGTATATGCTTCATAATCTAATTCCTTTTTCGATCTGCAAAGCTAGGGATTTTATTTTAAAATAGGGATAAGGTTTGGAATAAATAATCCAAAAAACCTTTATATAAAAAAGAGATCCGCCGGTTAGGTCAAGCAGACTTCACGGCGGACGTTCTTAATTTTTTATTTCTTTTCAGATTTCCATTTGTCAGCATATTCATTCAGAATTCTGCGGATACTGAGTCCGATTTTGATATAATCTTTCTCGTTCAGGTTGGCAAGTGATACACGTACACTCCATTCGGGTCCGTCGAATCCGCCACCATTCAATACGACCAGTCCTGTTTCATTGGCAAGACGGAATACTACGTCCAATGGATTATAAGTTGTCTGCAGATGTTGTACGAATTCATCTCCGTAAAATTTTTTGGCCCATACCAGCATGTCTATCTCTGAATAATAACCAGCCCTTAGTGGATCGTCGGGGAGAATGAACCCTGTGTTGTCCCATAATGCTTTCAGACGGGTATGGATTAAATTAAGCATGGCATGACGATACGTGTTTTCTTTGTCCAGCAATGAAAAAGAAGCAAAGAGTGACATCTGCATTTGTTGTGGCAAGGACAGTCCTGCTGTATGGTTCAAGGCTACTTGACGGCTATCTGCCACCATACGGTCAATGAATTTAATGTTTTCTACTTGCATGCTCAAGCTGCCATAGCGTTTGGCTAGTTCGCTTTTTCGTTTGCGGGGCAGATTAGCAATCATTCTGTCGAATACATTTTTCTCATGTAAGGCAATTACAGCAAGGCGCCAACCGGTCGCTCCAAAATATTTGGAGAAAGAGTAGACACAAATTGTGTTCTGTGGCAAATCAGCCATCAGGCTGCGGAATCCAGGGACAAAAGTACCATATACATCATCTGTTATAATCATCAGATTGGGATTCCAGCGTGTTACTACGTCTTTCAGGGCATCTACACATTCTTTGCTTAACTGATAACTGGGTGGATTACTTGGATTGACAATAAACAAGGCTTTGTATTTCGTGTCTCGCAGTTTATTGATATCTTCCACTTTGTATTGCCAGGTATGAAGCCCTTCTTCATTTAGAGTATTTGCAGGAATATTGAGCACATCATAATCGTAACGTGTCAATTCGGGTATCTCAATATAGGGTGTAAAGATAGGAACCATCAATGCTACACTATCTCCTTTGTGTAGCAGGAAATTTTCTTCCAGCGAGTCAAATACATAGCACATCCCTGCTGTTCCGCCTTCGGTGGCGAATAAATCGAATTTGCCTTGTGGGGGTTGCCCGTTGCACATTTCCTGATTCAGGTAATCCTGTACTAAAATTTCTGTATATTTCAAGATGCGGTCAGGCATGGGGTATTGGTCGCCTACAATACTTTCGGTCCATTCGTGTACTAGCTCGTCCGGATCGGCTGCATGTTCCATCAGCATATAATTATAGGTACGTTTCAATAGATCTGTCCCCGCATTTCCTTCATGCTTTTTCAGGTATTCCTCAAAACGTTGGGCTATGCCTGTTTTTTGAGGAATACCGGCAATGCCTTCGGGCATGTCCATGACCCGGCGACACTCTTCAATGCCAAAACCGCCCAAGGCAAAGAATGCTTCACGAGCCTCCGTTGCAATCCAGTTGGGATTACCTCTGCCTGCATTCAGCATGACGTGTGCCATTTTCTTCACACTTTCATCTGCCATTTCAATCAAACGGTTTTTTAATTCGAAAGGGCTGATCTTTTCCAAATTCTTGTCCATTCGGGCAACGCTGCTTTTATTACTTAAATATTCCATAATGTATGAGTTTAGTTTTTTTAGTTGATTAATAATACAATGATTACTCCCCAGATGATGAGTAGTGTATTTCCTACGGCGTAGGTCACGGTGTATCCTAAAGAAGGCGTTTCGCTGCCTACTGCTTCTTGTATGGCACCCAATGCAGCAGTGGTAGTACGGGCTCCTGCCGTACATCCCAAAGAGAGGGCGGGATGGAACTTGAATACATATCTGGCTAGAATCAGCCCTAATAATAAAGGCAAGGAAGTAGCCAACGCACCTATGATAAATAACATAGGACCTACTTCTTTTAGTCCCTGTACAAAGCTGGGTCCTGCAGAAATGCCGACTACGGCGATGAACATATTCAAGCCTACATTATTCAGCACCCATAAAGAGGATTCCGGTATTTGTCCGAAGGTAGGGCGTTTGCTGCGCCACCAGCCAAATACTAATCCGGTTATCAGGGCCCCTCCACTAGTGCTCAGGCTAATAGGTACTCCGCCGATATGGATTGCAAGTGCCCCGATGATACCTCCTAGTAAAATGCCGAGTCCTACAAATGTCATATCTGTGGCATTGGTGGGGCGGTCTATATATCCTAGTTCTTTTGCAGCAGATTCCACCTCTTTTTTCAGACCGACCAATTCCAGAGTATCTCCACAGTCGATAGTGGTTTGTGCGAAAACAGGGATATCAATACCTGCCCGTTTGATACGGCGTATACTGACTCCATGCATAAAGCTTTGACGGCGTATGAAATCCAATTTTTGGTTGAAATATGGCTTTTTGTGTATCATGACAGGGAGTACTTCCACAGGGAAATCAAGCAGTTGGGGATCGACGATTTCTTCTCCAATCCAGTCTTCCTCACCAATGGCGAATTCTCTTCTTCCGCTCAGTACCACTTCGTCTCCTTTTTGTAATAATTGTCCGGGAATAATATCATTGACAATGGAAGATCCATGTCGCATTCTTTCAACAAACAATCTTTTCCCTTGTGAAATAAAATAGGATTCTAGCTGGTCAACGGTCTTGCCGTTGCCAAACCAATCGTTCTCTATGCGGTAAGCGCGAAAAACTACCGGACGGCGTGCTTGTTCAAATCCGGGCTCGTCTGCTTCGCTGGTACCCATTCGGGTTTCTAGCTCTTTGCAGGCGGCTTTCACTTTTTCTAATCCTCCCAACATTTTAGGACCTAAAGAAGAGAGGACCCAGGCAGAGCCTGCCGTACCGAAAATGTAAGTTACAGCGTATGCCACGGGAATGATATTAATCATATCACTTTTTTGGGAAGAGGCTATGTTGAGTCCGTTTATGGTATCTTCCGCTACCCCTATGACGGCAGAGATAGTTTGTGCTCCGGCCAGTAACCCGGCTGTTTCACCGGCATTATATCCCATTAAGGTAGCTAATAACCAAGTGATAACCAAACAACCTACGCACATGAGTACGGCGAATCCTACTTGAGGTAAACCATCTTTTTTCAGTCCGCGAAAGAATTGTGGTCCCACTTTGTATCCGATGGCAAAAAGGAATAAAAGAAAAAACACGGATTTCACCGGTTCTTCTATTGTAATGTTAAGCTGTCCCACTAATACCCCTACTAGCAATACACTGGTGACGATTCCCAAACTGAATTGTTTTATTCTCATTTTTCCAATCCAGAAGCCTGCGGCGATTGTCAGAAAAATCGCCAGTTCTGAATGTTGTCTCAAAAGATGTATAATCCATTCCATATTTCACTTCTTATTATAATTGCTGTTTAAAACAGCGTGAGGGTAAAGAAGTTGAGTTAAAAAGCTCCAAATTGTGCTTAGTTCTAATATTTTTTATTTTATTTGCATAGAGATGATGCTTGACTTATGAAAATGAAGTTGTTTGTAAAATATATTTCTTTATTAATTCTCTTGTTTGTTGTTGGAGGATGTAAAGAAAAAATGGCTGACATGTATGTGACTAAGGTCACCGATTTGACAGGAGAGGAAGAACAAGTTTTGAAATTGGAATATGATCGTGATGGTAAAATTATAAAGTATGGAGATACCCCGGTAAGGTATGAGGGCGACCAAATCACAATCGGACAGATGGATTGTTTGAATACCGGCAATAAGCTTTGCAATGTTACGTTTCAAATAGGAAAAGGCAAGGCGAGGGAAAGTAGGGCCCGTTGTATATTGAAGGTAGAAGAGGAGGTTTATGAAGTTGATAAACAGACTGTCTATGATTATAAAGGAGATACTATTTTTATCAATTCTGATTATCGTGCTACTTCCGATTATCGTTTCTTGAGAAAAGTGCAAGGAAAATATGTTTTTGATCAATTGGGACGGTTGAAGGAAGTAATGACTGTTTTTACTGAAGCAAATGATAGTGTGTCTAGTTGTCATACTTATTATAATTATGATAATAACATTAACTATCAGGCGAATTTGAATTTACAGGCTTATGTGATTGATTATGATGGGGTGGATAGTTTCTTCTATTTTTTATTGAATCTTGGGCAGTTGAGGAATAGAACAGCCTTACCTAATGATATCGGATATTGTATGAATCATGGTTTAAGCACTTATAATGTGCATGCCAATTATCGTCTGGATGATGAGAATCCGGTCAGGATAGAAGTTTTATATAATTATACCAAACTTCTATCCCGAATAGATTTATCTTATAATCCTTTAAATTAATTCATCGGGAAGTATAAACAAGTCTACTTCATTGGCGCCTTGCTTTATCAAGTCTTTCTTATCTATTTGGTAAAGACGGATAAACTCATCATGACTGTCGCATAGTTCCTGGGCTTTGCGATAATATTCTATTGATTTTTCTGTTTCATTCAGGATATAATACACATGTCCTGCATTCATCCAGTCTTCCATAATGGGTTTGGGCTCGGATATCAGCAAGTCGTAATATTTCTTGGCTTGTTGATGGTTGCCGGTAATGAAGGAACACCATCCGATGGCGCGTCGGGCATTCTGTGGCTTTTTATCCAGATACTCCACTTTGAAGAAATAAGCCAGTGCTTCATCGTATCGTTCCAGTGCCATCAGGCATTGTCCTATTTGTAGCGTCAGATTCAGATTGTCAGGCTGTACTTGTTCCACCTTATTATAATATTCCAAAGCTTGTTGGTAGTTTCCTTCTTTTCTATAACATTGTGCCAAATGGCGGTTATTCCATGCGTTATCAGGGATCAGCAGATCTGATTGCAGGTAATAATCTATCGCTTTTTTATAGGAACCGATTTTCTGATAAATGAAACCTGCTTTCTGCCATAATTCAGCATTTTTACGATTGTATAATTCAATTGATTTATCATAGAGAATCCCGGCTTCTGTCAGGTCGTCGTGTGTGAATAGGTAATCTGCCAGCTTGTTGATATAATCTTTGTGCAACAAGGCTTGAGACAATGTTTCTTTATTCCATAAGTCTAGAGTGTCCTCAAAAATGTCATGTATTTCATGTCTTCTTGACCATAATTTGAAGAAACGGTAGAGGTCATGAATATATTGCCGGCTCACGAATTCAGCGCGAGCTTTTGATTGTGACATTTCTTTTAAACGTTCTTTCAGTTCTTCAGAAGCCTCATGTTGTCCGTTCAATTGTTGCTGCATGAGATTTCTTTGGCTTTCCGGCATTTGTAACATGGTAAAACAAAAAGAGTATTTGTCGGAATTGCAGAATACATCCGAGTTCATCAAAATGTTGAGCAGAGAGATTTTTTGTTCGTCATTTCCGAGAGATAATTTGGCGATATCCTGATATTGGGGGTCAAAAGGATAGAACCAGTGAGAAATTTTGCGGAAAAACGGGAATTGTTTCAGCTGTGAAAAGGTACTCATATACACATCCGCCCCGGACATTTGCAGTTCACCTAATTCGCGCAATTTATCGGTAATGCCTGAACGGTCAATCCATTCTTCCCATTCCGGATTATGATCTTCAGCATCTTCATCCAGTCCTTCCAAATTAAGTTTGGGATTTTTCATCATTTCGGGAATGATTTCTTCACGCATTTTCTTGTCTATCTTTCGGGTTTCACGGGAAGATTGCAATAATTGAATCTGGATATGATGCAGGTTTTTGATGAACTCGGTATTTTCATTCAGTTCATTTATGCGCGACACGGCTTCAGGGTATTGAAGGATACGCTTTTCATAATAGTAGCATGTTAGTGCGATCCCTGCAATAGCCCGCTGATTCAGCATGGTATCCTGATGGGTATAGGCGTTCAATAGAAACATGAACTTGCGGATGTCGAATATTTGCAGCAGGCTCATGGTGACGGCGCTGACCATTATGGAAAGGTCGTTGACTTGGATCAATAGTGAGTTGAACAAAATTTGCGCTTCAGCATATTCCGATTCACTCCACCGGGTGGATACCCATATTTTTTCAAATAATTCGTCTACGGCTGTTTCGTGACGTTTTCTCATGGCATCCATTTCTTCATTTCTTTTGGCCTCGGTGGTATATATCAATGGGGCTGTAGCCATATCTTCTGTATATGCCTCCAATTGCATTTGTAATTCGGCATAGCTGTGGGGAGGGCTTTGGACAAAAGTGCGCATTGTGTCATAATAGGCTCCATAATTTTGTGTTGCCTGTACGGCTATATGGATACGGTCGGTCAGTTCGTATGCCGTGCGCAACATTTTATGGTATATTTCTACCTTATTGGGATCTTTCATCCCTTTTGAAGTATATTGCAGCATCAGGTCGTATGACGTTTGCAGGGCTTCTAGCTCATTCTTTAATTGCCAGTCGGAAGTATGGGTGGCATATCCTGTCATTTGGGATAATGCTTCTTTTAACCGATATTGGTCTAATAGTTTTATGATTTCTTCGCGCATATTTTAAAGTTCTATTTGTATGTCTTTTATAAACAAATGCGGGCAGACTTCGGTTCTTGGCTTATTTCAGCCAGGTTGCCCGTTTCCATATATATTCCATCGGACCGTGAGAGTGGTGATTCATCCACCAGCGGCAGAAAGAGAATTGCAAGATGAAGAAAACTATTCCTGCCAGGCAGCTGGCTGTGATACCAAACTGATTGTGCAATGCAAATCCCCAGTTGTAGTATAACATGCAACCTACTATACTTTGAGTGATATAATTGGTAAGGCTCATCTTTCCGTATGGCGTTATTTTCATTAATCCGTCGTGTAAGTTTGTCTTATAAAAAGCGAAGACGACACCGGATACCAGAATCAGCATAAATGCAAAATTGGAAAGCGAGGTGATGATTAGTGAAAGAGGGGTCAGAATGGATTTATTTGTGATAAAGTCTGGTAGCATATTGCCCAACCCATATAAAGGGAAAAATGAGATGAGTGAGCCTGCAAGTACCTTGTTCCATACCTTCAAGTGCTCTTTCAAAAAAAGTCCCTTGCGCCCTATCAGCATACCGAGCAGGAAGAGGGCGGCTGTTTGGAATACCCGTCCGTGATCCCAGGCCCAGGCAAGGCTTGCCAACTGTCCTTCCCATAAATTGACACGGATGGTTTCCAGAAAATTACCATTGCTTTGCACTGCAAAAGTTGCATTCCAGAAGCTGCGGGTGGGGATGGCCGGAGTAACAAATTCCGGATCGAGGCAGGCACGTATTACATAATAAAGCGGCAATGGCTGGATTAATAGCAGACATGCCAATGCAAATATCCATTTGTCTTTCAGCCGGCAAGTCAGTGGCAGGATGAAACCTACTAAAGAATAAAGGACCAGCACTTCCGCTGTGAAAAAACTGGCATTGATATTACCTATCAGGAAAAGAAGAATTAACCGCCAACAAAAACGTAGACGGAAATCATTGCCCCGTAGGCGTTGGTTGTCATCTTGAATAAAAAAACTAAAACCGAAAAGTAAAGCGAATATGGCGTATGCTTTTCCGCCGAACATGAAGAATAACCCGTTCCAAATGGCTTTGTCCGAGAAGTTCAGCCACGCACTTTGTCCGGCTGTATCGGGAAATGAGTAGAAATTAAAATGTTCGATAGAGTGCAGGATGATGATTCCCATCACTGCCAGTCCGCGTAGCACATCAGCTACATCTACACGTGCGTGTCCTTTCAATTTTGTGTTTATTGCTTTTGTTTCCATGGGGTTATATATTAGCGTACAAAAATAGGAAAATCTTGAATAGTTGGCAAAAAAAGGAGGAAGTAATCAGATATTTCTTTAATTTTGTCCCCATCTTAAAAAAAGATATGGATATTTCGGAATTGCAACGTATTTATGCCGGTCATCCTAACACTAAGGGACTGGCTGCGTTATTGGAAGATTCCTCAGTGAGGACTATTTTCCTGGGAGGATTATATGCTTCTGCGGCAGCTTTATTTGTTTCCTCCTTTCTTAGAGAGAATAAACAGACATTTGTATTTGTACTGGGTGACTTGGAGGAAGCGGGTTACTTTTATCATGACCTGACACAGGTGAACGGTGATGAGCATATTTTGTTCTTTCCATCCTCGTATCGTCGGGCTGTTAAATATGGGCAGAAAGATGCAGCCAATGAGATCCTGCGTACGGAAGTGTTGAGCCGTTTACAGAAAGGCGATCCGCTATGTGTGGTGACTTATCCTGAAGCGTTGGCGGAGAAAGTGGTATCACAAAAGGTACTGATGGACAAGACGTTAAAACTTGGTGTGGGTGAGCATGTGGACACAGAGTTTATCACGGAAGTGCTGTCCGGTTACGGATTCGAGCATGTAGATTATGTTTATGAACCGGGGCAATATGCTGTACGCGGTAGTATTATTGACGTCTTCTCTTTTGCTTCCGAGTATCCTTACCGTATTGACTTTTTTGGTGACGAGGTAGACAGCATCCGTACTTTTGAAGTGGAAAACCAGCTTTCGAAAGAGAAGAAACAGAGCATTGCCATCGTGCCCGAGCTGACGAATGCCGCCGACAAGAGCGGGGTGTCTTTCTTTGAATTCATTCCTCGGGAAACAGTTCTGGCAATGAAAGATTTTCTTTGGGTACGTGAAAGAATACAGGTAGTACGGGAGGAGGCACTCTCTCCTCAGGCGCTTGCCGCATACGAGGGAGAGAAGACGGAACTGATGAATTTGGAACTGAAGCTGATAGACGGGGCGGAATTTACAGTACGGGCTTTGGAATTCAAACGGATTGAATTTGGTAACAAACCTACAGGAACTCCACAGGCTACGTTGGCTTTCGATACGACAGTCCAGCCTATTTTTCATAAGAATTTTGATTTGGTAAGCACTTCATTCACTGATTATCAGAAACGAGGTTACACCTTATATATATGTACCGATAGTGAGAAGCAGGCAAAGCGTCTGAAAGATATCTTTGAGGAGCGTGGTGATCATATCACGTTCATTCCGGTCAACAAGACTTTACATGAGGGCTTTACAGATAATGTATTGAAAAGCTGCTTTTTTACAGACCATCAGATTTTTGACCGTTTCCATAAATACAATCTTCGTAGCGACAAGGCGCGTAGCGGTAAGGTGGCGTTGACCTTAAAAGAGTTGAGCCAGTTTGAGCCGGGTGACTTTGTGGTACATATAGATCATGGTGTAGGTCGTTTTGGCGGTTTGGTACGCATTCCGAATGGAAATACCACTCAGGAAGTGATTAAACTTACTTATCAGAATGAGGATGTGGTATTTGTTTCCATTCATTCCCTGCATAAAATATCCAAGTATAAAGGGAAGGAGGGAGAAACTCCCCGCCTGAACAAATTGGGAACCGGTGCGTGGGAAAAAATGAAAGAGCGTACCAAGAGTAAAATCAAAGATATAGCTCGTGATCTGATCAAACTGTATTCGCAACGTAAACAGGAAAAAGGATTTTCGTATAGTCCCGACAGTTTTATGCAACATGAATTAGAGGCAAGCTTTATCTATGAGGATACCCCCGATCAGTTGAAGGCGACCCAAGATGCCAAAGCCGATATGGAGAGCGATCGCCCTATGGACCGTTTAGTGTGTGGTGATGTGGGATTCGGAAAGACCGAAGTAGCGATTCGTGCCGCTTTCAAAGCTGTGACAGATAACAAACAGGTGGCTGTGCTGGTTCCCACTACGGTTTTAGCTTATCAGCACTTTCAGACTTTTAGCGAACGGTTGAAAGATTTTCCATGTAAGGTGGATTATTTGAGCCGCGCCCGCAGTACGAAAGATGTTTCCAGAATAGTGAAAGAACTGGCGGATGGAAAAATAAATATTTTGATCGGTACACATAAAATCATCGGTAAAAGCGTTAAGTTCAAAGATTTAGGATTGCTGATCATTGATGAGGAACAGAAGTTCGGAGTAAGTGTGAAAGAGAAGTTGCGTCAGATGAAAGTGAATGTGGATACACTTACTATGACCGCTACCCCCATCCCCCGTACTTTGCAGTTCTCGTTAATGGGCGCCCGTGATCTTTCTGTTATTCAGACTCCGCCTCCCAACCGTTATCCCATTCAGACAGAGGTGCATACCTTTAATGAAGATATCATAACGGAAGCGATCAATTTTGAAATGAGCCGTAACGGACAGGTATTCTTTGTCAATAACCGCATACAGAATCTGGTAGAATTGGAAGCCATGATCAAGCGGAATATACCCGATTGCCGTGTCTGCATAGGTCATGGACAGATGGAGCCCGAAAAGCTGGAAAAGATTATTTTCGACTTTGTGAACTATGATTATGATGTGCTGCTGGCAACCACCATTATCGAGAGTGGCATTGACATACCGAATGCCAATACGATTATCATCAACCAGGCGCAGAATTTTGGCTTGAGTGATTTGCACCAGATGCGTGGACGTGTGGGAAGAAGCAATAAAAAAGCATTCTGTTATTTGTTGGCGCCTCCGTTGACTTCACTGACTCCTGAGGCAAAGCGTCGTCTTCAAGCCATTGAAAATTTCAGTGATCTGGGCAGCGGTATTCATATAGCCATGCAGGATTTGGATATCCGTGGAGCAGGAAATATGCTGGGGGCGGAGCAGAGTGGTTTCATTGCCGATTTGGGCTATGAAACTTATCAGAAGATATTGGCTGAAGCGGTGAAGGAATTGAAAGAGGATGAGTTTGCCGATCTTTACGCAGAGGAGTTGCAGGCAGCGGGAGAAGAGAAAATCAGTGGCGAGAACTTTGTGGATGAATGTCAGGTGGAAAGTGATTTGGAATTGCTTTTCCCTAATGAGTATATCCCCAGCAGCAGCGAACGTATGTTGCTTTATCGTGAACTGGACGGATTGGAATTGGATAAGGACCTGCTCGCTTTCAAGGCACGGTTGGAGGACCGTTTCGGAAAGGTTCCTCCCGAAGGGCTGGAACTTCTGCGTATCGTACCTTTGCGCAGATTGGCTAAACGGTTGGGGGTGGAAAAAGTATTCTTGAAAGCCGGACGAATGACTTTGTTCTTTATCAGTAATCAGGAAAGTCCTTATTATCAAAGTGCGGCTTTTGGCAAGGTGATTGATTACATGAGCAAGAATCCGCGTTACTGCAATTTGCGTGAGCAGAACGGCAAGCGTAGTATGGTAGTCAAGAATGTGGAAACGGTAGAGACTGCGGTAGGTATTCTGCAGGAGATGGTGAGTCTGTGATAAAAGATGTCTGTATTGGCGGATTTCTTTCGTAGAAGAGATGAACCAACCGATGGTTCGGCAGAAACCTGCATTGCTGTAGAGTAAGCAGGATATGTTAACGTAAAATTGAATATTAACTAAATAAATAGCTGATTTTTAATTAATTGTTTAACGGATTTGAATTCGGGGTGTTTTATATTAAAAAATAATATAAGACGCTCCTTTTTCTTTTAACTTATCTATATTTTTACTATCTTACTTCCAGTTTAAAAGCGGACACTGAGATTTTTACTCACATATTGTCTAATTTAAAAAACACTTGTTATGGAAGTGAAAAAAACACGAAGAGCCGACCTTGAAAAGGGTAAGTCCCGTTGGCTGTTCATGGGGCTCATTGTGACGCTGTCGTTTATGTTTGTTTCGTTCGAATGGACTGAACGTAATGTAACTTACACGATCAGTGATCTAGTCAGTGACCCGGATTTCTTTGAAGAATTAGTTCCTGTAACCTACAATCAGGATAAACCTCTGCTACCACCGCCTCCGCCGGCTGCCGTCAATCCGGAAGAGCTCAATATAGTGGATAATCAATCGACGGAAACAGAAACCGATATTGCCGCTTCGGACCCTACGGATGCTCCTGTTATCATACCGATTCCCGTTGAAGTACCCGAAGAAGTAGTGGAAGAAAATGTGGAATTTGTGGTGGTGGAAGAAATGCCGGTATTTCGTAATGGTAATGCTGATTTGATGAGGTATCTGAGCGAAAACATCAAATATCCTACCGTCAGTGCCGAGCAGGGAGTTCAAGGTAAGGTTGTGGTACAGTTTATTGTGGGTGTTCATGGCGAGATTCTGAATCCGGTAGTGGTGAAGAGCGTGGATCCGTATCTGGACAAGGAAGCAATCCGCGTGATCAGTTCCATGCCAAAATGGAAGCCCGGCAAGCAAAGAGGAAAAGCAGTGAGGGTGAAATACACTGTTCCTGTAGTCTTCAGACTGCAAAGTTAAGATTTAATTAGTATGGATGAAGGAAGCGTAATCTCGGGAGAGGACGCTTCCTCTTTTTTATGACAGTACGGTCGGCTGTTTATATGTGCAGGACACAGTGAAGTGTCTTAATTAAAGGGTGTATCCTAAATCGTGTTTACTTTGTTAATGTATTGTTTTATTGAAAGGTACTTGTCTGTAAGTTGCCAATAAATCCAATCTTAAATGATATTACGGGAATCTGAATGTGAAGAATAAATTTCGGTAAGTTGGTCTATGATATAATAGTCTGATAATCAAAATTTTCTTGTTTTAAATGTTTGCAACAAATTGGGGCTCTCTTCATAAGAGAACCCCAATTTGCTGCAAATATACGTATAATTCTTCAATCTGAAAGTTTTCGCATTAGAAAAAGTGTCTTCAAATTGGCTTAAGAATGATTATTGTTTGCAAAGGTTTTAATTCTAAGGAATATTATGTGCCACATTATCAATTGATTAAGATGAATTGGGGTTCTCTTATGAAGAGAACCCCTCCAAAAAGAAGAAATTTAAGGGCTTGCCTGAGCCTTATATTTCAAGATTATGAACTTAAATTGTAATGTTTTGATGGCAATAAAGAGCGATGCGGAATCTGTAAAAGTACTCCCGTCAGACAATCAAAACATAACGAGCGAAGCGCCTAAGTTACTGCTCTGCAGTTCAATCGCTTCCGGCTCAGACCTGGGGTCAAATGAAGGAGTCACGCCATTGGCGGGAATAGGAAAGGAATACCCGGAACTCAGTTGGTATTATCTGTATCTGTCTAATAAAGAGCTGAAACGCTATATCAGTGTATTCAGCGGTAGGAAAGCTGTCCGGTTCCGTACTCTATCGGGGAGTGTAGAGGAGGAATTTTTCTGTTTCAAAGTGTTTTCCTATACAGCTGCCGATCATAGGAAACGTTTCGAGCAATGTGCTTATACTAAGGAGGAATATACTGCCCGCCGTGACTCAGCCCGGGTGGTGAAAGAGGCTTTTGCTACCGGTTCCACCCAAAAATTGAATACTTTGACGGACGAGAAGGAAATTGCAGGTAATGGCTGGCTGTTTGTCTGTGCTCCCTTGGATCAGTTGGAGCGTATTCTGTCTGCCATGCTTCCCCGCCAGTATCTGGTGACGGACTATAACACGCATCGTGCGGCTGTCATCCCTCAAAGCCAGATGGAGGAATTTATCTATCTGTACGAATCCATGCCTTACAATATCGAACTGATGAACCGTCCTTTGGAGGACTATCTTCAGAAGAAGCAAAAAATCCGTATTACCGGTGGCGTTTTTCGGGGGAAGGAGGGATGCATCATGCGTTTACACCGGAATACCCGGCTGGTGTTCGCTTTCGGAAATATGACGGTGGCAGTGAGCTATCTTCATGCATTTCCGTTTGAGAAGATAGACTAGTTGTTTTTGCTGGTTTTCTATGCAGAATCATGTTCTGATATCGGAATTCTTTGCATCTAGGGATTGATAATTAATTATATCTATTAATATATTTCATAATGAAAGAAGAAATAGTAAAGATTATAGCTGATATTTTAGAAGTAGATGTTTGTGATATTGAGATGGATACCGCAGTAGGTGACCTTCCGGAGTGGGATTCTATGCATCATCTTCAGATTATTGCGGAATTAGAGAAAGTCTATAATATAAAATTCAACGCATCAGATTTAGCAGAATTGGAGGACGTTTCTGATCTAATATCCTTGGTGGAGGAAATGAAAGAAGCTTAATTTTAGTTATGATGCTTAGTATAGAACAAAGAATATGGCAACAAGCAACCTTACATCCTGATAAGTTAGCCGTGAAGAGTGGAAAAGACACTGCGACATATAGTGAATTGGTATCACGGATTATTGCAGCAAAAGTTTTTTTTCAGTCACTTCCTGATTATACGGCAGGGAATACAGTCATACTTGCAGCAGGTAAACAAATAGAGTTTTTATATGCTTATTTTGGTGCTCATTTAGCCGGATTGATTGTAACCCCGATTGATGTAGAAACGAACCCCACCCGTTTTGAATATATCGCTGATGTTATTAAACCATTTTGTATCGTTGGGTTTGATAAACAAGAAACTTCTCTTACAAAGATATCTTTAAAGGAATTCAAGGAAATGCCGGTTGATTATTCTAAACAGTCAACTGATTTTCCTGACAATGAAGAAGTGGCGGATATTTTATTTACTACGGGGACAACAGGTGTTCCTAAAGGAGTTCCGCTTACCTATAAGAATGAGGCTGCTGCAGCTCTAAACATCAACGCTTACATAGGTAATACATCCGATGATATAGAATTGTTAGCTTTACCGGTAAGTCATTCATTTGGACTTGGTAGAGTCAGGTGTTGTCTGTCCAATGGTCAGACATTACATTTGTTGGGTTCATTTGTAAATGTCAAGCGTATATACCGGACGATAGAAGAAGAGAATATCACCGGATTTACCATGGTTCCCGCATCATGGAAATTTCTTCAAAAGATGTCTGGCGATCAATTGGGCCATTATGGCAAACAACTAAGATATATAGAAATGGGCAGTGCCTATATCTCGGAAGATGACAAACGGCATCTGGCCCACCTTCTTCCCAGCACTCGTATTACCATGCATTATGGATTGACAGAAGCGTCCAGAAGTGCTTTTATGGAGTTTCATGCCGATAGCGACAAATTGTCAACAGTAGGTAAAGCTTCCCCGAATACTGATATACAAATATTTAATGATCAGGGACAGGTTTTGCCTTGTGGAGAAGAAGGTGAAATTTGCATTAAGGGAGACCATGTAACCAAAGGGTATCTTAATACGAATCCTACATCATCTTTCTATTCTGAGGGTTATTTCCGTACAGGAGATAGTGGAACGATTGATTCTGACGGATACATATCAATAAAGGCACGAATCAAAGAACTTATAAATGTAGGAGGCAAAAAGGTCGCTCCTACAGAAGTTGACGAGCAAATACTTAAGATAGCCGGAGTGAAAGATTGTGCTTGTGTAGGTACAAGAGATCCGGAAGGAATATTGGGTGAAGTGGTGAAAGCATTTGTAGTTAAGGGTAATAATGAACTTACCTTTGATTTCATCACGAAGCAACTTTCAGGTAAACTTGAAGCCTATAAAATACCTGTAATCTATGAATGGATAGATTGTATACCGAAAACCTCTAATGGTAAGATTCAACGGAATTTATTGAAGAATGATTGATATAAAAGACAAAAAAGATTGTTGCGGATGCAATGCTTGCGGAGATATTTGCAATCAGGGAGCAATCAGTTTCAAGACAGATGAAGAAGGCTTTTGGTATCCTGTGGTAGATACCGTCCTGTGTACGGATTGTCATCTTTGTGAGCGCGTTTGTCCGATTCTTAATTTGGAAAAAGCAAAAAAGCACGGACAGCAATATCCCAAAGTGTATGGTGGCTTTCATAAAAATGTAACCATACGTTTTGATTCCACATCAGGAGGAGTCTTTTCGGCTTTGGCTAATCATATTTATAAGCAGAACGGCTATGTTTCCGGAGCAGTCTTTAATGATGACTGGTCTGTATCCAATTATATATCCAATAACAAGCGGGATTTACCCCGGTTACGTTCCAGCAAATATGTTCAGAGTAATGCGGAAGGTTTGTATAGGAAAATTAAAAAACTGCTTGTAGCGGGCGAGAAGGTCTTGGCATGTGGATCTCCTTGCCAAATGGCTGCATTGCGGACCTATCTGGTAAGAGATTACGAAAATTTGATAATTGTAGATTTCCTATGCCGGGCTACAAATTCACCAAAGGCTTATCGCAAATATCTTGATTATCTGGAAGAAACGCATGGAGGAAAAATCATTTATATCAAAGCCAAGAACAAAGATCATGGTTGGCGGTCATTAGCACGCAAAGTGGTGTTTGATAATGGGAAAGTGTATTATGGTGAAGGTCATGAAGACCATTATCGTAGAGGATATCACGGCAATTATTTTGAACGGCCTTCATGCTATGACTGCAAGTTTAAAGGCATTCCTAGAATTTCAGACATTACAATGGGTGATTTTTGGGGAATTGATAAGATTGACCCCTCATTAGATCATAATTTGGGGACATCCATGATACTGGCTAATACAGACAAAGGCATAAAATTCGTTGAAACTATTCGCTCGAAAATGGAGTTGAAAGAGTTCACTCTTGAAAATGTGCTTTTAGGAAACCGTGGACCTGTCATGGGAAATTGTTGTACAGAGCCTAAGAATCTTAACCGGGTTGCTATGTTTCGTGAAATGGATACATTAAGGTTTGATGAACTGGCTGCCAAGTATTTTCCGGAGGAAAAACATGGCGTTGGTAAAAAAGCTCTTTTAAAGAAGGCCATTAAGTATCTGTTGAAAAGCATGATACATCCATGCCATTTTGTTAGAAATCTTTTGTGGAAACTTGACTGCCACGTGTCGGGAAAAATTAATGTGTATGCTTATTGTGCCATTGATTTGCATAAAGGTGCAAAAATAAAAATCAATAACGGTATATTAAATATAGGAGTAAAAAAGAATAGAAAGTCCAAGGCCGAGACACGGTTATTCATGGATACCAATGCAAGATTGAATATCAAAGGTTCTCGTAGTTTTATGTATAATTCCGATATTCAGGTTTTTAAAGACGCTGAATTGTCCTTTGGTTCCGGTAATTGCAATAGCGGTTTACAGATAGTGTGTGCTGAAAAAATATCCATTGGTAAGGAAACTTATATAGGACGGGATGTCTGGATTCGTGATAATAATGGTGGCCATACTATTGTGCAGGCAGGGTACACAAACTCCGCCCCTGTAATTATTGGTGATTTTTGTTGGATAGGTTCCAATGTTGTTATAATGAAAGGCGTGACTATTGGCGAAGGCTCAGTTATAGCTGCCAATAGTGTGGTTATGTCTAACATTCCTCCGCATAGCTTGGCTTCAGGAAACCCGGCGCAGGTTATATCAGAAAATATTACTTGGGTACATTGATATTATGGTGTATGTCGGACAATAAAACAATAGCAAAAAATACAATATTTCTATATATCAGGTCATTCTTGATGATGGCGATCAATTTGTATGCGTCAAGGGTGATATTGGAAGCATTAGGAGTTTCTGATTATGGATTATATGGTGCTATTGGCAGCATTGTGATGATGTTCGCCATTATTAATGGCGTTCTTTCTGTAGGGACCAGCAGGTTTCTCACATTTGAGCTGGGACGCAATGATTTAGAAAAACTCAAAAAGACATTCAGTGCTTCCTTTATGCTTCATGCCGGAATGGCATTAGGGCTTTTAGTCCTATTGGAAACCGTTGGATTATGGTTTCTTAACTATAAAATGAATATCCCGGCAGGGCGTGGATTTGCGGCAAATATACTTTATCAATGTTCCATTCTGTCATGTATATTTGCTATTACCCAGGTTCCATACAGTGCTATAATCATAGCGCATGAGAAAATGAGCATTTATGCTTATGTGGGCATTGCCGAAGCAATATTCAAATTGGCATTAGTTCTATTTTTAGTGTATGTTCCCGCTTCCGACAATCTTATTGCTTACGGTTTGATACTAGCTTTGTGGTCTGTATGCTTACAGGTTTTCTATCGGTATTATTGTTATAAGAAGTTTAAGGAGAGTCATTTGTCAATATGCCGTGACAAAGCCATCTATAAAAGTATGCTGTCTTATGGATCGTGGGATCTTATAGGACAATTTTGTGGGACGGGTAATACGCAAGGCATTAATATTTTGATTAATATATTCTTTGGAGTAACAGTGAATGCAGCTCGGACAATTGCTTATCAGGTGGAAAATGCCATAACACAATTCTCGGCCAATTTTATGATGTCAGTCAATCCTCAGATAGTAAAGAGCTATGCGCGTGGTGATTATAATCGTTTTTTTCAATTGATTTATGAAGCAGGAAGATACTCTTTTTACCTTTTGTTTATGGTCAGTTTGCCTGTCTTTCTGGAGGCGGATTATATCCTTAAACTGTGGCTGAAGGATGTGCCTGATTATACAGTGCTGTTTTTACGTTGTGTAATGGTGATATCTTTGATGCGTGTTTTTTCACGTCCGTTAATAAATGGAGTACATGCCACAGGAAATGTAAAGATACTCAATCTCACCAGTGGGGTCTACTCGGCATCTACATTTCTTCCATTGGTATATTTATTATATAAATTGGATTATCCTGTTTGGATTTGTTTCATTGTGCAGGCTTTTAATATGTGTATATGTTCATGGCTTGAAGTCAGAGCATTATATAAAGAGATAAAATTTGATCGTTTGGACTATTTTAAGAAGGTATATGTGCATTCCATAGGTGTTTCTTTTATAGCTTGCCTACTTCCTGTTTCTGTTATTTATATGATGGATGATGGGCCTGTAAGGCTTATTTTTATATCTGTGGTAAGTGTATTGTCAACATCTGTATGTGTGTATTTTATGGGATTAAATAAAGCAACAAGGCAAAAGGTGAATAGTTTTTATAAAAAGAAAATTTACAACTTAAAGTCAAGATGAGATATGTTAAATATATTTAACGGGGGGGGGGTACTACTTACTAAAATCCTTTTCAACCGAATTACATTCAGTTTATATAAGAAATTAAATATTCCCGTTCAAATAAAAAATGAGCAGAGACATGAAGAATGGTTGGTAGTAGAAAAGATACCACATAGTATGCGCACACCACTTATTGAAAAAGAAAAGCAAGAGGTTGTTGACTTTTGGGGGATTTGTCCTGCCTCCTTTGTGGAATACGAGATCTATAAATATTTTCGAGGTTTTGATGTGCGTTTTATGCCTATGTCTATCTATCTGCCTCTCATTACTCGCCGGCTCAATGATTATCAATATACAGAGATAATGGAGCACAAAAGTTTGTTTGGGTATCTGACTAATGGAGTGGTGCATTTTCCTCATTGTTATTTTCGTACAGTACATGGGGAGTATTATGCTTCAAACATGGAGCAGCTTTCTTTTGATCAGGCCATAGCAGCTTGTTTGGATGCTGATCGCTTTGTTATCAAGGACTCGCTTGGCGGATCAGGCGGTAAGGGTATTGAGATTTTGAAATTAGAAGGCAAGACATCAGTTGAGAAGGCTGATATTATCAAGAGATCCGTTGCTCAAAGAAAGACAGATTACGTGGTACAAGAATTTTTATATGAACATGATTTGCTAAAGCTGTTCAATCAGACTTCTGTCAATACGATTCGTGTGCAGTCTCTTTATTTGAATGGTAAATTTTCAGCAGTAACAATAATATTGCGTTTTGGAGGGGAAGGGGCGGAAGTTGACAATGCTTGCTCTGGCGGAGTTGCTGTTGGAATCCATTCGGATGGTACTTTGTTTGAATATGGATATGATAATCAAGCTAATCAATATGACCGTAAGGGAAATATTATATTTAAAGAAACAAAGTTGCCGTTTATACCAGATTTGATTAAACATGTAGAGGAGGCCCACAAGCATCAATTCCCACTCTGTAAATATATAGGTTGGGATATGATTATAGACCGGAATGGCAAGCCGGTATGTATCGAAATCAACAGTTGTCAGAATGGTCATTTAACATTCCAACTTTCTGCAGGTCCTACATTTGGCGAACGTACACAAGAGGTTATAGATTATTGTAAGACGAAAAAACTTTATTTTAACAAAGCGTTATTTAAGTACTAGATATACATTAAATGTACCATGATACAGAAGATTAAGAAAATAATAAAGCTGCTTATGTTACGAACACCTGTTGTTCATTTGAATATTACTTATTCTAAACCCAATGAGCGATTTTTAGGGCATAATGTTATGGTAACAGGAGGTTCTAGCGGTATAGGATTAGCAATAGCAAAGGCTTTTTTATCAGAGAGTGCGCGTGTGTTGATATGTGCACGAAATCAAAAAGGTTTGGATGAAGTAGCTGGCAAAATCAATTCAGATCATTTATATACCATGCCATTGGATATTTCTAAAGTTGATTATATGGAACAAAATATATGTAAGGCAATAGAAATTATGGGTAGTATTGATATCTTTATTAATGCGGCGGGCGTTTCTGCATATTGTGGAGATATTATGACAGAGGAAATGTATGATTATATTTGTGATATTAATCAAAAGGGTTTGTTCTATATGAATAAATATGAAGGAGATTATATGCAGTCACATGGAATTAAAGGAAAAATCATTAATCTGACATCAAAGGCCGGGGAGCGTATCGGATTCGATCCATATACACTGTCGAAATGGGGTGCGAATTCAATAACACGTGGTAACGCCCGACGGTTGGCACCTTATCATATAAATGTGAATGGTATTGCACCTGGTAGGGTTCCTACCAATATAACAGCAGAATTGCAAAGTCATAAAAATTCTGATAATGTTTATACAGAGAACCATGCAACCCAAAGATTTACAATGCCTGAAGAGGTTGCGCAAACAGCCTTGTTTCTGGCTAGTGGGGCTGCTAATAATATTGTTGGGCAGATTATCGTAATGGATGGTGGCAGCTATAATTAATGAATATTTGAAGAATGGGTGAAAGAGCTTATTTGTGGGATAATTTAAAAGTTATTCTTATGATATTGGTTGTACTGACGCATAGTCTGAATATCTATCAGCTTGAAGGTGAAAGATGGATACAGTTCTTGTGGGTTTTTATCATGACATTTACAATGCCACTGTTTACGATGATTTCCGGGTATTGGTATAAAGAGAAATCCATGAAGCAGATATGTATCTTATATTTATTTCCATGTGTGGTGTTTTCAATAGTCAATTATTGTATCGGTGGCATATCTGGCGCATATCCTAAAGGTATTTCTTTTAAAAGCGGATGGGCTATGTGGTACTTGTGGGCTTTGTTTTTATATCAGTTGTCAACACCATTTTTTTTAAAACATATATCCCTTAATAGACTGATGCTTTTATCATTTATGGTATCAATAATTGCAGGATTTAAATTTGTCACAAATGATATACTGGATGCTCAAAGAGTTATTGGCTTTTATCCATTTTATTTAGTAGGTATATGGTTGAATGGGTTGAAGAAAGATTTAATAAATTTACCCCCCCCCAATTGTTAAAATATGCAAATGGATAAATAGCAAGCTATTGTTCTTTATGACAATATTATTGTATTTATTGTTAACATATTTGTCCCCAGGCTTTTGTTATGGTTCGGGATTTATGAGCAGTCATGGAATGTCATTGTTTGGATTTGCTTCAAGGCTGATATCTTATATTCTGAATTTTGCCTTATGTTTCTTTTTAATAGCGATCATGCCTGATCGTAAATTATGGTTTTCAAAATATGGTACGAGGACAATGAATGTTTACCTATTGCATATGTCAATCGTGTTTCCTGTGTGTTGGTATGTTATGCGTCCTTACATGTACGAGTGGTATGGATATTTAACATATATGATAATAGTTCCATTAGCTTGTTGTTTACTTTTCTCGGAAAAGGTAGATCAGATGATGAAACCACTCTTGAATATGCCCAATAAATTAATTTCCTGATAAAGTCTGTATGGCAAATATATTTTTAGATGTCATAACCTTGGGTTTCTTGATTCGTAGAACCCAATGGTATAAAAGTCTATTTTTAGATGAGAATCATACTATATATCCTGACAATACGTGGTACAGATCTCATGCTGAGCGGGATTTCCAACTGGTAGTATTAGGAAGCAGCGGAGCAAAATGGGCGTTTGATTTTTCAGATCTTCCGGTTAAAGCTATGAACTGGGCCCAACAGCCACAGACCTTGGTTGAAGACTTTAACCTTTTGCGATGCTATCATTCTATCTTGTGTAAAGGCGGTAATGTTATCATCACAATAATGCCTTTTACAGGACTTAATAAAGAAACCGGTCTGATGGACGCTATGAAATATCTCAAGATAGATACCCAAGGTGAACCCATACAACCCTATCTTTACAAAAAGGCATGTCGTTATGCCAACTATCCGATATTATTCGGCAAATCTGCAATCAAAGCTCTGATAAAGTTTATACTGAGACGTGAAAAGAATATTGACAGATTTGCTGAAGCTATGGTTCATGTGAATGCAATGAATGCGGAACAATTGGACAGGGATGCCAAAAGGTGGATTGACGGATGGAAAAGGCAGTTCTCCATAGCGGATTTTGATGCTCCGTTAACCCCTCAGAACATGAAAGGTAGAGAATATCGGGTCTCTGTTATGCGAAATCTTGTTGATTTTTGTGTTGAGCGTGGATACCGCCCTGTGTATGTGATACCACCGGTAACAAAACATCTCGCTAAGTGTTACACTCGCACATTTGAGCAAAATTATATTTATTCTTATCTAAAGGAGGTAAACCGGGAAGTGCTGACACTGGATTATAGTAAGGAAAGCGATTTGCAAAAAGATGAATTATACTTCAACTCTTTCTTTTTGAATACAATGGGACGTAAAATTTTCACAAAGAGGGTGTTGGATGATTTACATTTAGTTGAATGTTGAGGAAACAGTTTGTCTTTTAGTTGAAAATCAATATGGTTAAGAATAAAATTTCATTTTTATATTCTGTTAGATATAGACTGGTTATGTTGGACATATACAGATTCTTGAATTATGCATTGCCATAATTACGGTTTTATTTAGCGCACCACTCTTTGTCTGCTGAATAAATTTGTCTAAAGAAACCGCTTGAAAGCGGTTTCTTCCAACTCTTACAGGGATGCATACTCTTTCACCGCATCAAAGCAAGGGCATCCCTTCAGCGGATTCAGATCCCGATGTCCTACAATGATTGCTTCGGGCAGGACAGCCCGCAACTCCCGGAGCAAGGCCAGCAGGGCCGCTTTCTGTTCCAGTGTCCGTGTGTCCGCGGGTATGCTGCCGGCAGACAAGCCCCCTTCATAACAGATGCCGACAGAATGCCGGTTGTGGTTCTTGCAGTGCGCTCCGATTCGCTCCAGCGAGCGTCCGCGGTGAATCCCGCCGTCGCGCGTGATGTAGAAATGGTAACCGATATCCTTGAAACCGCGGTGGTGGATATGGTCGTGGCGGCAGGTCTCGAAATCCAGGTTCCGCCCCTCGGGGGTGGCGGAACAATGGATGATGATCAATGTTATCTTGCGCATACCGGCCGGTTAAATACAACTTTGTATGCCTATGACGCTGCCTATAGCAGTTGCCACTGCAATGATAACTTTCAGGATGGTGCTCCAAGTAGATTTTCTTTTCTGATTTTCCATAAAGGATAAAGTTTTAAGTGTGATACATTAAAGATTTAGACTTCCGGCTCGTTTTTGCTCTTCAGCAGGTCTGCCACGGTTTTTCCTTCCTTTTCGGCACGCAGTGCGGCGGCCTGTGCGGCACGGCTGGCTACAGGTTGGAATTCCAGTGCGCCGAAGATGGTTTTTAAATCCTCTCCGGGAACATATTGGATATTGACTCCGGTGATATGGGCGGCGGTAAAATCCGTCAGTTTTTCCGTTCCTATACTGGCTATCTGGAGACGGAACTTGCCCAGTTCACCGAAATCCACCTGTTTGCCTTCGGTAAGGGCTTCCAGCAGATTGTCTACAGTAGCGGTGAGAACGGCCACCACATCGGCGCGACTCACGGTAGTCTGTGAAGAAACACGTTTGCTGAGTTGTTTCAAGGTAAGTTCGCCATTGATCTGTGAGGTGGCGTAAGCTTTGGGAGCCGCATCCTTGTCCAGCGGATTGGGACGTAATGAAACACTGTAATTTAATGCCATAATGATTTTGTTGTTAAATGATTAATATGAATTGAACATGACAAAGATAACACTTCGGAAAGGTGTGGATATGAAGGGAAATAAACAGACATGAAGGTGTGTGACACATTGTGGCGGAGAATGAAATAAAGTGAATTAAAGGTTTTGATATATTTTTATATGTGAGCTGTTTTTGTTACATTTGCTTTGATAGATAATCTCTGTGAATAAGCTTGCTGCAAAGGAGTTGTAATAGCTGGATGTTTACGGATAATAGAAACGTTTTAAAAAAGTGAATGTAATGAACGAAGAAGAAACGTATATGGGCGAATGGCCGGTGAAGCCTTATTACAAACGGGATTTGGCCATGGGGTATGCCCCCGATATCACTCCTGTGGCAGCATTGAACCGCCTTTCTGCCTGGATACACCATCATAAGCCGCTTTATCAGGCTTTGCTCGATTCGGGCTATGCGGACAGACAGCGTATTTTCAATTCGGTACAAGTGGGGTTGATTTTCCATTATTTGGGAAGACCGTAGGAGTTGGGCGTCCGTATGCTTGGTTCTACACGTCAGTATGTGCAGACCTATGCATACGTATGTATCGCCTCACACAGACGTATATGTGAGGCGACGTCGCCGTATGGATTAACCATTGTTACTACTACATTCCTCTTCGCTCTCATGCTCTTCATAACGTCCGCAGGGTTGGCGGGTGTAGTACACGGTTCCCGTGCGGCACAGTTCCTGGTCGCGCACTTTCAGCACATCCAGGCGGGTGAAGGCACGGTCGGGTTCGTTTATACGGGTGATGGAGAGGATGAAATCGGCCAGATTCGCCCAATTGGCACTGCCGGATATGGTGTACATGTTGATGTCCTCCATTGCGTTCTTTCCGTCTATTTTCTTCAGGCTGCGCGGATGAGCCACGATGATTACCCAGATATGGTTCTCGCGCCCCCACGACTGGAAACGGGTCAGCATCGACTTGATGCTTTGGGTTTCGGTCTCGCCTCTTCCGCTTTGCGCCTCTACAAAAAGATAAGGGTCTATCACCAGATATTTCAACGGCTGCCTGCGGCGTACCAGATCGGCCCGGTGCAGAATGTTTCCGGGAGTGGGCGGCACTTCGTGCATATCCAGATGAATCATGTGAGTGTTCAGAAAATCAATATAGGGTGTCAGCTGCTCGTCGGTATAGGCGGTGGTGTTGGCTTTGCCCAGCAGCAGGTGTATCAGGTGTGCTATATGCTTGTCCTTGTCCGGAACCTCGAAAGAGAGGTAGCATACGAAGCGTTCCGTGTCACGCATGATGCGGCTGGTCAGGTCGTTCAGAAAATCCGTTTTTCCGCTGTTGGGCATACCGGTCATGATGATCAGGCCGCCTGTGTCGGTGGGATGGAAAACGCGGTCGGTCAAGGGGCCGTAGCCCACGCTGTAGCCGTGGTCGTATTTGCCGTGCAGCACATTCATCACCTCTTCCCTGCGTTGTTCTACAGTGATGATATCGGTGGTGTGGCAGGCACAGGCATCTTCTATGACGCTTTGCACCACTTCGGTGCCGTAAAGATTCATCACATCGCCTATGTCTTTGCACCCTCCGGGCAGGGTGGTGAAAAGGCAGCGTGCTCCGAAGTAGTCGGACAGATGTTTCACCAGTGTGCGTCCGGGCAGGTCGGTGTCACCGCAGATCACGATGTCCTGCACCTGGTCCAGCCAGGAAGTGAATGCCTCGAAGCTTTTCGCCAGGTCGCTTGCCGCTCCCGAGGGCACACTGATGACGTGGCGGTATCCTGCTTCCATCAGTACCAACACATCTTTTTCGCCTTCTACGATAATGAGTCGGGGAATGGTCTCTTCCTCCACCAACAGCGGATTGATGCAGTCTATGTTGTAGGGAGCGCATGGTTTGGTGGGCGAATCCTGACTCCAGAATTTGCTGTAGGTTACGGGAGATTCTTCCGTTGTTCCGTCCGGAATTTCTATCTCTCCGGATACTGCGGAGGCGTTGGCAGCGGTAACGGTCTTTGCGGATGGCGAGGGGCTGCATGAGCGGTACTTGGCATTAACGGGACGTCCGTCCACGTAGTTCACGTAGGCGATGCAGGGAAAGACGGAGGAAGCCTGTTCGCGTTTGTCCTCACTGTTCTTGGTGATGCAGTAATGACGCAGGCAGCCGATATGCGTTGCGATGGCTGTGGCGAGAGAGATGCCCTGATCGGCCAGATAACGGCGTGCTGCCAGTTGGTCAGGATCCGTACACTCGGGCGATTCGTCCAGCGGCTTGATTTTTTGCAACACGGCGGGGGATAGGATTTTGTAATCGCCCGGCAGCATGGGGACTTCGTTCACGCTGTTTTCTGTCGCATTTCGATATTCCGGCAGGTTGCCTGTGAGGTGGCGCGTTCCGGGGGGTGGGCATGTTCCGGTTCGATCGGACGACTTTTCTTTGGGGTAAGAGAACATGGGACGCTTGTCCTTGCAATAATCAGTCAGGATGCCATTGAATTCGCATCCGGCGTAGAAGCAATGATACAGCCCTTTGGCTTTTGAGATATACAGATGCATGGTACCGCATTTGGGACACCGGGCAAGAAAATTCTTTCCCGCATTCTTGCGGTCGGGAAAGTCCGAAAGGGAATAATAGGGTTTCATGTTGAATAAATTAAAAAATTAAGAATTGAAAATTAGAAAATAGATGCCGGACGGTCCGTGTGCAGCCTCACCGGTCATTGGCCACTGATTGTCAGCCGTCAATCACTAACCATTGAGGTCTACCCATTTTTCGGACAGCACATTCCAGATGGCGGTGTGGGCAGGGCGCGGCGGTGCGTCCTCCGGTATTTCCACTTTTCCGTCTATGGGGTCGTCATAGTAGCGGATGTCCTTGTCGGGTTCCTTCCACTCGAAAGGGGATATGGGACGGAACTCACGGAGTTTCCTGCGTTTTTCCTCCAGATTTTTGCTCAGCTCGCTGCTCAGCCGGGCGATGGCTTGTTTCATCAGCGACTGTCCGTGGCGCGTCTTCATGAGGTTTTGCAGCCAGATGATTCTTCCCGTGTGCGAGTTTCGGGAGAAGCGGGGATCAGCATCGAAGTAAGGGATGAGAAACTGGTTTACCAGGATGACCAGCCCTTGTAACGCCTTGGGGCGAGTATAGCTATGATCGGCGGCTATGCTGTTGATGAGCGGGACCAGTACCCGTTGCTTTTCTTCGGGACTGGTGTTGAGCCGGTGGAAGAAATCGGTAGCGGGAGACGGGGCCGGTGAAGTTTTTCCGTTGTCAGGCGTTTCCTGAGGAATTTCCGAAGGGGGCCTTGGAGTATCCGTTTTCTTCGCGTTTGGCACTCCGTTTCCGGCGGAACATCCCTGATGGGAATCCTCCGGAGGATATATATTATTTATATTATATACTATATTATTATTAAAAGCAGCATCCTGCGGTGTTTTCCGCGCAGGATGCTGCGGTGGTTCCATCGGTTTTCCATCCTCTTTGTGATACCATAGCGGTGAGTAAAATGCAATGATTTTGGTGTGCGCCTCGTCCCATATCATTCCGAAAGACTGGCAGTTTGTCACTGCGGCCACCAGCGCCGATGTGTACGAAAAGCGGAGTGACAACCGGAGGTCATAGAAATTGCAGAGCGGATAGATGCCTTGAGAGTTCATGTAAGCAGGTATTCCCAGGTAGAGATCCAGTAACTTGGTGATGGTAGGATCGTTCACTCCCCGTCTTTTCCACTGGTGGATCATTTTCTGCGTTTCGCTGATGGAGACGCTTTGTTTCAATGCTTTTATAGCCATGTGCACTTTGTTTTTGTAATAATGGCAGTGAAGTTATAAAGGAAAAAACAGATGCGTCTGTCCACTGTGGACAGACAATTAGGAGACAGACAGTATTATTAACGATATTTAAACTGAAAAAAGATGAAAGACAGGAATTTTTCTACGAAGAAGTTGGCCGACAGCATCAAAGCCCTTAGAAAAGCCAGCGGTGTCAATGTAAAGGAGTTTTGTAAATCCATCCACATGACGGATCGTAGTTATTACAGGGCTCTTAACGGTAAACTGACAATTTGAATTTTTATGCTACTATCATGCATCCTTTGGTCGAGGACTATGGCGATTGCGGACTGGACGAAGAGATAGAGGCGGTGAAACGGGAATGGTGGAATGTGGTGACGGAGAACTCGTGGGAGTATCTGGCGGGGGAGAAGAAAGAGAAGTTGTGAGGGGTAGATGGTAAGCGGATTTAAATTATGAGAATTGGAATATTGACATTGCCTCTCCATACTAATTATGGAGGGATACTTCAAGCGTATGCGTTGCAGACGGTGTTGGAACGGATGGGGCATGAAGTTTCGGTGATAACTACACCAAATAAAGCAAAATTACCTGTCTGGAAATGGCCTTATTCTTATCCTAAACGGATGATAAGGAAATATATATTAGGTAGGAATGAGCACGTTTTTTTTGAATCGTACTATAATCGTGTATATCCGATTGTCGGTCAACATACTTTACAATTTATAGATAAATACATTCATTATTTTGAAGTCGGAAAATTACTGGATCTTAAAGAAAATAACTTCGATGCTTTTGTGGTGGGCAGTGACCAGGTTTGGCGTCCTATGTACTATCCGACTAAAATAGAGAATGCGTATCTGGACTTTGCAAGGGACTGGAATGTCAAACGAATGGCGTATGCGGCTTCTTTTGGAACAAGCGATTGGGAATATACTGCCGGACAGACAAGACGCTGTAGGGAATTATTACGGAAATTTGATGTGGTAAGTGTTCGTGAGGAATCGGCAGTGGAACTGTGTCGTAAGTTTTTGGGAGTAAATGCCAGCCATGTGTTAGACCCCACTATGCTTTTGGATGTTCAGGATTATGTAGATTTGGTGAAAAGGGCGGATGTTCCTAAAAGCAAAGGTACATTGTTATGCTATATCTTGGATGAGACGGAATTGATAACTGATCTGATATCACGGTTGGCCGATGAGACGGGGTTGATTCCTTTCCGTGGAAATTCACGTGTGGATGATTGGAGCGCGCCTTTGGCTGAGCGTATCCAGCCGCCGGTGGAACAATGGTTGCGAGGCTTTATGGATGCGGAACTGGTTGTTACAGATAGTTTTCATGCTTGTGTGTTTTCTATATTGTTTCATAAACCTTTTGTGGTTGTGGGAAATAAGGGCAGAGGTTTGACTAGAGTTAAATCTTTGTTGAAAATCTTTGGATTGGAGAAGGCTTTGTATAGTTGTAATGGTAATAAAAATATAGATTTAAATTGTATAGGGATAGATTGGGAAGATGTAAATAGAAGGTTACAGAATTTGCGTAAGCACTCTTTTAATTTGTTGAACAAAGTATAAGTTATTATGAGTAGTAATCCGATAATATCAATAATAGTTCCTGTTTATAATGTGGAGCATTATCTACCTAAATGTATTGAGAGTATTTTGAATCAATCTTTTGCTGATTTTGAAGTTTGGTTGATTGATGATGGTAGTTCTGATAACAGTGGAAAGATTTGTGATGAATATGCATGTAAGGATGCCCGTATTCGTGTGGTTCATAAGCAGAATGGAGGGGTAAATACAGCAAGAAAAATGGGCTGTAAGTTAGCACAAGGAGAATATATAGCTTTAGTAGATTCTGATGATAGTTTGCCTCCTCTAGCTTTATCCGCTTTATATGATAAAGCTAAATCTTTAAATCTTGACGTAGTTTTGGGAAGCAGTAATGATATATGTAATGGAGTAGAAAGGAAAAATTTGAATGTAGCCGAAGGCTTGTTTGATAAGATAGGCTATGTTAAACAATTGTTGACCAACAAATGTATTATAGGTCCTGCGTGTAAAATTATTAGACGCTCATGTTTGGATGTGGAAGTTGCATTTTCTTTACCTAAAAAGATTTTTCTTAACGAGGATTTGTTTATGAATGTCTGTATTGGTTTGCAATGTGAAAGGGTAGGCATTTTTAATGATATTATAGCATACAATTATACGGCTGATAATTTAAATTCGATATCTCATTCGAAAACGATGTCTGAATGCGAATGGATTTATTTATTTGAAAGAATCAGAGAGCAATTAAAAAAAGTCAATTCTTGTTTTGAAAATTGTGCATCTGAATACTATGATTATATTTATTATGTGATAGGCACAAGTTTCTATAATAAGAATCGTTTGTTCAATGATACTTCTTTTATTAAACAAATTTTGTCTGAAGATATTTATAAACATAAAGGTAAAATAAGTATATATAGAACGATTTGTAAGCATCCTTTTTTATTACCAGTGTATTCTTTCCTAAGGGACTCAATTAGAAAATTATTAAAAAAGGAAAGCTAATAAAATGCAAGCAGATAACATGTATAAAGTAAGTGTTATCGTTCTTATATATAAAGTTGAAAAATATATAGAACGCTGTGCTCGCTCTTTATTCTGCCAGACAATGCAGGATATTGAATATATTTTTGTGAATGACTGTACTCCGGATCATAGTATTCAGGTATTGCAGTCTGTCATAGATGAATATCCGCAACGGAAGTCAGATATAAAAATCATTTCTCATGAAAAAAACATGGGTTCCGGTGCAGCCCGTAATACGGGGCTTGAAGCAGCCGGTGGAGAATATGTCATTTATTGCGATGGTGATGACTGGGTAGATCCTGATATGTATGAGAAACTATACATAAAAGCTCGTGAAGACAATGCTGATATTGTGATGTGTGATTATTATGAGGAAAAACGAGGTAAACGCATCCGTTACAATCAGAATCCTTTCAGGTATAAGGGTAACATTGTGGAACAGATGCTGGTGGGGAAGCTCCATTCCAGTGTATGGGGGGCTTTGGTTCGGAAAAGCTTGTATGAGGATAATCATATTCAGTTTCCTGTTGGGATAAGTATGTGGGAGGATTTGTGCACTTCTGTAAGGTTGCATTGTTTCGCACATCGGGTATCGTATGTGGAAGAGGCATTTTATCATTATGCTATTTATATGAATTCTGTATCTCATCATACTACAATGAAGCAATTGGAAGATATGATTAGTGCATGTTTACTTGTTGAATCTTTTTTTAAGGAGCAAGGTATCTATTCATCATATCATATACCCTTCTTACGTAGATGTTTTTATCTGAAAAAAGCATTTTTAGTAAATAAGAATTTAAGGAATCTCAATTTGTGGAGGGAACTGTGGCCGGAGAGTAATACATGTTTGGAGGCGTTTCAAATTAGATTTTATCATCGAATAGGGTATTATTTAGCTAATTTGGAATATTATAGATTGGCAATCGGAATAATAAAATTTAGTGATAAAGTGGATGATTGTCTTCGAATGCTCATAGGTATAAGATAATATGCATATTATAGAATCGGATTTTGAAGATACCCTCTTATTTAAAATTACAAGTGATAATTCTTTATGTATAGGTTTTATATAGCTGATTAAATTCTCAATAAAAAATAATAGATATGTCTGGAATTGACCACATATTTCTGTATTCTTTGGCTTTCTTTCTATTATTGTATTTTAGTATTAAAAACGATAAATGTCATACTAGAAAAGAGGTTTTTAAATTGTTTATTCCTTCTGCTTTGTTTTATGCACTTATTGAAGCTTTAAGATATGATAGAGGAGTTGATTATTTGCATTATAAAGATATTTATGAAGTTGGATATTTTGAGGGTACACAATTGTTATTTGATTGTTTAAATGAGTTATTAAAAAACATTGGTTTTAGTTTTACAGGTGCTTTGTTTGTTTATGAAATAATTTTGTTATGCGGTATTTGTTTTTTAATATCTTCTTATTCTTTAAAGGAAGGCAGATGGATGTATTTCTTTGCCATTCTTTCGATGTTGGTATTACATGAAAATTTGATTCGACAATTTGTAGGGATGCCTTTTATATTTATTGCAGTCCATTTTATGTTTGAAAAGAAATGGTCGAAAATGATAATAGCTTTGTTATGTGCAAATCTAATTCATTCAGGTACTATTTTTGCATTTCCGTTTATTGCTTTTTCCTATTATTTTTTTCATTTAAAAATTAAAGCTGAGATTGCTTTATTGTTACTAAGTGTTTCTTATTATTTGTTGAATATAGATGTTGGATCTTTATTCTCAGAGGTATTGCAGAGAATAAATTTTGGAGTTTTGCTCTTTTCTGATCATTTATTGCACTATGTAGAAGAGTCTGATCGTTGGTTGGGTGCGGATTCTATTCTTGAAGGTGCTCAACAATCTATAATAACCAAATCTTTTCAATTTATATTTGAATGCTCAATTATTATGTCATCATATATAGCACTTTGTTTACGTCAAGAACAAAAAGTTCAATGTTTTTATAATATTATGGTTTTTGCATTTTTTATGTGTCGATTGGTGCATGGATATGAAATATTGGCTAGAATGTTTGGGCAATTATATATATATTGGTTTATACCTTTTGGATATTCTCTTTATATTTTTTCAAAAAATCAGGTTGCCTTACGCTCAAAAGGGTATTTAGGATTGATGCGAGGATGTATAATCATTGCTTGTTCTTATTTATGTCTATATTGGGGACGTTTTATTTATTTAAATCCTGAGGCTGTTTTTATTTGGAATTGAGTATTGGAATGAAAAAAATATCACTAATAGTCCCAGTTTATAATGTTGAGGATTTTGTGGCTCGATGTCTTAATAGTCTTCTAGAACAAAATATGTCTTATGAAGATTATGAAATTATTATTGTTAATGATGGCTCTACTGACAGTTCATTGGAAATTATACAACCATATTTAGAAAAATATCCTAATTGCAAACTTATTGATAAACCCAATGGAGGTTTGAGTTCTGCGAGAAATGCAGGCCTTAATGTCGCTTTAGGAGAATATATTTGGTTTGTAGATTCTGATGATTTTATAATGCCCAATTTGTTAGATGATTTGTATAAGGAATGTTCTTCAAATGATTTGGATGTTTTATGGATGGAATGGCGTAGGGTTAGTGAATTAGGGATAGAATTACCTCAGTTTTATTGTACGTATAGAAATAAAATATCACATGTAATAAATGGTGTACAATTTATGGAACAAGTTTGTTCTACATATTTATTTGCATGGGCTTTTCTTTACAAGAGATGTTTTTTACAGAAAAATTCCTTTTTATTTATGGAGGGAATACTTTATGAAGATGTGGAATTTAATACACGTGTATTTCCATTGATTAACAGAATTAAAATTTATAGTAGAATCTGCTATAATTATACATGTCGACATGGGTCTATTTTAAACTCTATAAGCGAGAAAAGAATTGAAGATCTTATTTTTGTTTGTTTTCGCGTACATGATATGTTTCTTCAAACTCCATATAAATTTTATAAAAGGATATTATCAGATTCTATAATTAGTATATTTTTATTACTTGAAACATCGAATTCGAGAAAGTTGAAGAATATTTTCTTTGAACAAATGAAAACACGTAATATTAGGACTATAATATATACAGGGACATTGATTAGAAAATTATTGTGTTTTACTTTTAATTTATCTCCTCGTTTGTGCTCACATGTAGTTCACTTTATGCTTGTAATTCGTAAATTTTTAAAAAGATGAATCATATTTATCAATGGAATAAAAAATCGTCTCCATATAATTCTTTAAATATCTATGCTAAATACTTAGGTACTCTAATTGAAAAAATATGGGGAATTGAGTCTACTTATATTTATCCGGATACAGATAATTATATAGATATTATAAAAGAGGCTACTCAAGAAAAATCTACATCTATTATCTTTTGGCATTATGGTGTTTTTGATCCTAACATAAAATATATAGAGGATTATTCCAAAGTTGTGTTTATATACCATAATATAACTCCTGCTAAATATTTTTGGTTGACTAATCCTCTTTCATCGTTACGTGCAATAGGAACATATATCCAACTTTTACTATTACCTCGAAAAGCAAATTGGATTACGGTGAGTGATTTTAATAGAATTTGTTTAAAGCCTTTTGGCTTTAAAAGAATAGAAAGTTGTCCATTGATACCTTACAATGTTAGCGATAGAAAATACTCTAAAAATACGGAGTGTACTCTTTTGTATGTAGGTCGAATAATAGAAAATAAAAATTGTATAAATCTGCTTTTGTATATAAAACGTTTAGCTAAAATGTACAATAAAACAATACGGTTTATTATAGTTGGAGAATGTACGACTAGCAATTTTTATAAAATATATTTTCAAAAAGTATTGGGAGAACTTCAAAAAATAGATAATTTGAAATTAGAATGGATTGCTAATGTTGATACTGAAAAATTACATGAGTTATATCAATCGTGTTGGTTATATGTCTCAACATCATTGCATGAGGGGTTAGGTATGCCGGTTTGTGAAGCCATATTACACGGAACACCTGCAATATATATGGAATGTGGTGGACAAGAAAGTGTTTTAAATTCGTTGGGTATGATTCCATTGGGGAATAGTAATAAATTTGCGGATAAAGTATTAGAATTAATATCTGATGAAAATAAAAGGAATTCTCTGTTAGAGGCTCAGATTAGTGAATTAAAAAAGAAAGATTGGCCTAAATCACGGGCTATTGTTTCTGAAGTATATGGAAAGTATATAATATCAGATTAAGTTTTTAGACGAAAAATCTACTTCTATTTATGCCATGAATGGTATTGATTATAAGTCTATTTTCTTGAAGTTAACTTGTAAACAGTTACTATCTCTTTTGCAATCTCACTCCAGCATTCTTTGTCCAGCATAAAGTAAGGAATACTTTCCGCTTCATCTTCCATCCGCACGAACAAGTGCCGCATAGAGTCCGACGGGGCATATTCGTAAAACTCCAGTTTCTCTACCCGGTATCCTTTTGCACGGACTTGGACAATCACTTTTTGCAGTTCCTTGTCGGACAGGCTTCTGCCTATCTCGTAAAGAGAACGCAAATGATCGCTGTCTCCATAGAGGTGGTCATGAATAGATGGAAATTCTGTAAATTGGCTCATGGTATTCGTTGTTGGGTCACAAAAATAATATAATATTTTAGAACTACAATATTCATGTTATTGAAGTTAAAAAACGTATCCCTGGTGGAGAACCGCCAAGGGTTGGCTGCTTTGCCGGAAGGCAAGCTCCTGATCAATACTATCAACGCCCATTCCTACAACACCGCCCAGAAAGACAGGCTCTTTGCTGAAGCTTTGCAGCAGGGGGATGTGTTAATCCCCGATGGGGTAAGTATCGTCAAGGCGTGCCGTTGGTTGGATGCAAGATCCAAACCCACAGAGCGCATTGCCGGCTGGAATCTGTTCGAGTTCGAGATGAACAAGCTGGACCGGACCGGAGGGAAATGTTTTTTCATGGGCAGCAGTGAAAAAGTATTGGCATTGATAAAGCGGCGTGTAAAGGTGGATTATCCTAACATCGAAGTGGAAACCTATTCGCCACCCTATAAGCCGGAGTTTTCGGAAGAGGACAATCGGGCGATAGTTGAAGCTATCAACAAGGCAAATCCTGATTTGCTCTGGATAGGGATGACTGCCCCCAAGCAGGAGAAATGGGCGTACACGCATTGGCATGAATTAAAAATCCATTGCCATTGCGGAACGATAGGTGCTGTTTTCGATTTCTATGCCGGAACGGTAAAGCGTGCTCCCACCTGGTGGCAGAGACATTCTCTGGAATGGTGCTACCGGTTGTTGAAAGAACCTCGCCGGATGTGGAAACGTTACATTATCGGCAATCTGTTGTTCATGTGGAATATATGTAAGGAGTAGCTTGATGAAAAGAATCTTATTGCTTGTTTTTCTGTGTAGTGTTTCCTTATGGGCCGATGCCCAGGCATTGCTAGGGACTACCGGACTGCTTCATGCTCCCACGGCTGATATGCAGCGTGATAAAACGTTCCTGTTTGGTGGAAACTATTTGAATACTCATCCGTTATCCACCCATTTTCGTAGTAGTGAAGTGGGGTATACCTTCAATTATTACATTAATATTACTATTTTTCCTTGGCTGGAGGTGGCCTATATCTGTACATTGGTACATGCGGATCATGGCTCTACTTATTTCCCGGAACAGTCTTGGGGGAAATTCGCTAATCAGGACCGGGCTTTCAGTGCGCGTCTGCGTCTTTGGAAGGAAGGATGGTGGAAGGAGTGGACACCGCAAATCGTCCTTGGCCTGGACGATCCCACTTCTCATGCCGATCATGGTGGCGGTGAACTGGTGTCTGGCAATACAAGCGGTTCCAATAATTACGCGACACGCTATTATCTGGCTGTAACCAAACATCTGGATTTCCGGAACGTAGGTGAATTGGGTATTCATGCCGCATTTGTATATGGTAATGCCAAAGGTATGGAGCGTTATAAACGTCCTTCATTCGGCACAAACTTCCGTTTTGCTTTTCCCGAAACATCTATAATAAGCAAGGTTGCGAATGGCTTGAACCTGATGGCAGAGTACGATGCAAGAACTTGCAATGTGGGTTTTGAGTACAGCTTTTGGAAAGACTACATCAACGTCGTAGTAGAACTGAACCGTTGCAAATACTTCTCTGGTGGTCTTGTCTTTAAAGTCCATCTGAAATAATAAAAAAGAGCACTCGGTTAGGAAATTTCCGGTTAGATTTTGTTTCTTTAAAGTAGCGTGCCATGAAGCAGCAGTCATTAAAGAAATACCCGATAAGCATACAGACTTTAGAGAAAGTCATAGAGAGAAATTATCTTTATATAGATAAGATGGACTATATTTACTGGATGGTACACGATGCTTCCAATTATTTATCATCGGTTCTGTATTAGATTCAGTGGCGGAACAGTTTACGATATCAAATACAAGCCGCTGATAAAAATTAATTCATAAAGATCGAACATTTACTATAGGCTGTGTGCAATACTGCATGCAGCCTTTCCCTCTTTTGTTGCCGGTGGCGACCGGCATCCGCCTATGTATTGCAAAAACAACAGTCTTCGTGACTACCAGCAGGAAATGAAGTCCCGGCTCTTTAAGGAGTGGGAGTTTCATCAGAGTGTCATGGTGCAAATGCCTACAGGCACAGGAAAGACTCATCTGTTGGCGGCGGTGGTGAGAGAATTCCTCCACCGTTCCGGTACCTGTGTCTGGATAGTGGCGCACCGCAGGGAGCTGGTGCAACAGATAGAGGAAACCGTGGCCCGGTATGGAATGGGAAAAGAACCGGACAAGTCAGGAAAGAACGGAAGGATGAGGAAAAACAGTATGCCGGAAGAATCCGGAACGGTGAAGGTGCTGTCCATCCAGTGGCTGTCACGTAACTGGAAGAATATGGAGGAATCCCCCGGACTGATCGTCATTGACGAGGCGCATCATGCACTGGCGGAGACTTACAAAGAACTTTGGAAGAGATATCCGGAAGCGAGGAAACTGGGCATGACCGCCACACCCTGTCGATTGAATGGTAAAGGCTTCACCGATTTGTTTGATACGCTGATTACCTCGTGGAGCATTGCGGAATTCATTGGAAAAGGTTGGCTGTCGGCTTTCGATTACGTGTCCATCCGTGCGAACAGCAGGGAGCAGCGGATGATAAATTCATTGAAGAAACGTGGGGCGGACGGAGATTATCAGGTGAAGGAAATGAATGAGGTGCTGAACCGCCAGGTCAGCATCCGGCGGTTGTATGAGAGTGTCGAGAAGTATGCCAACGGGAAAAAAGGAATCGTGTATGCTGTCAGTATAGCTCATGCCCGGCAGATAGCCGCCTGCTACAGTGCGCACGGGGTGGAGGCCGTAGCTATCGACAGCAAGACTCCTGCTTCGGAGCGGAGGGAACTGGTGGAGGGATTCAAGCAGGGACGAACCAGGGTGCTGGTCAATGTGGATATCTTTTCCGAGGGTTTTGACTGTCCCGATGTGGAGTTCGTGCAGCTGGCGCGTCCCACACTTTCCTTGGTAAAATATCTGCAACAGGTGGGACGGGGACTGAGGAAATCTGGTGACAAGGAGTCCTGTATGCTGATAGACAATGTGGGCCTGCACCGGATATTCGGTCTGCCCGTCCGTGACCGGGATTGGGAGGCGATGTTCGAGGGACGGATGATGGGCAACGCCCTGTCCCGGGTAAGGACAGAAAACAGGCTGTCCGTGTCCTGTCCGTCCTCGGAGAATGACAAGCGGGATGAAGAGTTGGAAATCGTGATGACACATGGACAGTTGCTGGAGGTTATCAGGAACCGGAACTCGTTTTATTTAGAAGAGGAACAGGCAGAACAGAGGGCACATTCCGTTCTAAAAGCTTTCCATGACCGGCGTAGCGGACTGTGGGGGCTGAAACGTGGAAACAGAATGACGATGATGCCTCAGTATCGGGAAGTGTTCGATATCTGTGGAAACCGGGCGGCAGTTCGTTTGGAAGATGGCCGGGTGAGCGTTGTGGATGACTCCGGAAAGCCGGAGATAATAATAGACCGCGGCCGGAGGTTGAGGTTTATGAAAGGGGAGCTCCTTGGCGTCACGGGTGATGACGGTACTGATTCTTACATCGACCTGAAAACAAGCCGGACTTACCGGGAGAAGCCGGTAGTGTTTTCTTATGGTGGAGAGGACTATGGCAACGTGGAATTGCTGAAGGTGGGGGAAACCTTCCATAGTCGCACGCGGAAGGCTTATGCCTCTACGCAGGGGTTGCATAAGGATAGTCTTTGTTTTTACGGTTTCTACTTGAAGATTCCCGACTATCGTGTTCCGAAAAACTGCAAGTTGGTGGATTCGGTATGGTCTACGGTCTTTGATGTTTTTGCCTGTCTGCTGGAAGGAGATGACGAGGAGGTGTACTGGTGTTGTGGTCACCTGGCGGACCGTAGTATCGTGGTGATGGACGAGAGTGGGAACTATTATCATGCGGAAAAAGGAAAAAAGAAGCGATATATAACCTGTAATGTACCTAAAACCGGAGAGGAGGATTTTGATTCTGTGGTGCAGAGGCTGAAGGAGGAAGCCGGACGGCGCGCGGAGGAAATCATTCGGCGGCAGCAGCGGAATGCGGAGGAAAAAAGACAACGGAGACTGGAGGAGATAAGGGATGTCCAGCCTTTCCGGATGGGGGTGAAGTGGGGACTGAAATTGGGTGAACGTATCGTAGTGCCTCCCCATTACCGGAACATTTGTCCACCCGTCGGTGGTTATTGCGCCTTTGAGGAAAATGCATACCAATGGGGACTGATGGCCCTGGACGGCAAGGTAGTAGTGGAAGCCAGATACCAGAAGGTGGAGATAGAGGGTGACGGAACGGTGAGACTGACTATTATCCCCGGTAAGGTGAAGACGATAAAACTATGAAGAATCCCGAACTATTTTCTTTCTGTCAATAGATTCCTTTCCTTTTGTTTTCTTGCCAATCTTGCCAAGTTGTTTGTTTAGACATGGTTGATTATAAAAAGAGTATTCTTATAGCGAGAATACTCTTTTTTTATGAGGAATAAATAGGGAATATTTATGAAAACATGTAAGAAAAAGGGGCGTGAAAGGAAATAGTTAGTAATAAAATGCTTGCTATCTTATTATATTTGTTACCTTTGTGGGTCTTATAATATGAAAAACAATGAAAATAACAATTCTACAGAGAAATATAGAATGGGCCAATCCACAGGCTAATGTAGCAAGGGCCGACGAGGCAATAAGCTGTCTGCCGGATTCTGATTTGTTTGTTTTACCCGAAATGTTTTCCACCGGTTTTTGTACGCAACCCGAAGGAATTGCGGAGAGCGCCGACAGCGAAACACTTCACTGGATGAAGCGTAAGGCAGCCGAGCGGAATTGTGCTATTGCAGGCAGTGTAGCGGTATGTGAGAATGGAAATTATTATAATCGTTTTTACTTTGTCCATCCGGATGGAGCCGTGCAGCATTATGATAAGAAGCATCTGTTTACCTTTGGGGGCGAACACAAGCGTTTCACCGCCGGTACGGAGCGTGTGGTGGTGAACTTCCGTGGGGTACGTATCCTGTTGGAAGTATGTTATGACCTTCGCTTCCCTGTTTGGGCACGTAACCTGGGTGATTATGACATGATACTTTATGTGGCAAGCTGGCCTACTCCCCGTGTGGATGCCTGGAGCGCGCTGCTCCGTGCGCGGGCTATTGAAAATCAGTGTTATGTAGCCGGAGTGAACCGCATGGGAGTTGATCCTGCCTGTGAATATTCGGGTGGCAGCGCTATCATCGATCCCTACGGAAAGACGATAGCCGAATGTCCGTGGAGCAGGGAAAGCGCGGTATCGGCTGATATAGATATGGAGGCATTGCAGGCTTTCCGGAAGAAATTCCCGGTATTGGATGATGCAGACCCCTTTACATTGATATGAAACAATTAACAAAATAATAGATAATGGCTGAAAAGAAATTATTGTTGGGCGATGAGGCAATTGCCCTCGGAGCGATACATGCCGGCATATCGGGTGTATATGCCTATCCGGGTACACCGTCCACTGAAATCACGGAGTTTATCCAGAATAATCCTTTAGCAAAGGAAAGAAAACTGCACAGCACTTGGTGTACCAATGAAAAAACGGCCATGGAGGCTGCATTGGGTATGTCATACGCGGGAAAGCGTGCTTTGGTATGTATGAAACATGTAGGTATGAATGTGGCTGCCGATGCGTTTGTCAATTCTGCCATAACCGGCGTGAACGGTGGGCTGGTGGTGCTGGCTGCCGATGATCCTTCCATGCATTCGTCACAGAACGAACAGGATTCACGCTTTTATGGAAAATTTGCTATGATTCCCATGCTGGAACCGTCTTCCCAACAAGAAGCATACGATATGATGGATTACGCATATACACTATCGGAAAAACTGAAGTTGCCGGTGCTGATGCGTGTGGTTACCCGTCTGGCACATTCGCGTGCCGGTGTGGAAGTAGCCGATATCCGTGAGGAAAATCAGTTGAATCCTGATCATGAACGTGCCCACTGGGTATTGCTGCCGGGTAATGCGCGTAAACAATATCTGGATTTAGTGAAAAAGCAGGAAAAACTGGAAGAAGCTTCCTCCAAATCTCCTTATAATTATCTGGAAGGGTTGAATCCCGAATATGATTATGAGTTCGGAGTGATAGCTTGCGGTATCGGTTATAATTATGTGAAAGAGGCAGATACGGATGGTTGCCATATTCCGGTATTGAAAGTTTCGCAGTATCCGTTGCCGGCTGACGAAATCAGGACGATGGCAGACCGTTGCGGATATGTTTTGGTAGTGGAAGATGGCCAGCCGTTTGTGGAAGAGCAGGTAAAAGCGATTCTTTCCTCAGACTATGAGATAAAGGGACGCCTGACCGAAACTTTGCCGCGTACCGGTGAATTGACTCCGGATAATGTGGGCGAGGCAATCGGATGGGGAATCAAACGTCCGTTTGGTAAACCTCAGGTGGTGATGCCGCGTCCGCCTGCATTGTGTCAGGGATGTGGTCATCGGGATGTGTATGATGCATTGAACAAGGTGGCTGCGGAATATCCGGATGCACGCATTTTCGGTGATATCGGTTGCTATACATTAGGTGCGTTGCCCCCGTTTCGTGCTATTGACAGTTGTGTGGATATGGGTGCTTCCATAACCATGGCCAAAGGTGCTTCCGATGCGGGAGTATTTCCGGCCATTGCGGTTATCGGTGACTCTACATTCACTCATTCCGGTATGACCGGTCTGCTGGATGCGGTCAATGACCATGCCAATATCACTGTGGTGATTTCGGATAACCTGACTACTGCCATGACCGGTGGACAGGACTCTGCCGGTACGAACAAATTCGAGGCGATCTGCCTGGGATTAGGGGTAGAACCCGAACATGTGCGTGTGGTGGTTCCATTACCAAAGAATATGGAAGAAATCACCCGTACCATTCGTGAGGAAATAGAATATAAAGGGGTGTCTGTCATTATTCCGCGCAGAGAATGTATCCAGACATTGAATCGTAAACTAAGACAGAAAAAAGCAGATAAGGCATGAGAAAAGATATCATACTTTCGGGCGTAGGAGGACAGGGTATCCTGACTATCGCTACTATTATAGGAGAAGCTGCTACGGCAGAAGGCATCAATTTGAAGCAGGCTGAGGTACACGGTATGAGCCAGCGCGGAGGAGATGTACAGTCCAATCTGCGTCTATCCGACGAAACGATTTATTCGGATCTGATCGCTCAGGGTGAGGCGGATCTGATTATTTCCATGGAACCGATGGAGGCGTTGCGTTATCTGCCTTACTTGCAGGAAGAAGGTTGGGTGATTACTTCTGCTAATCCTTTCAAGAACATTCCCGACTATCCTGAAGAAGTGGATCTGATGAGAACTTTGGAAAGTCTTCCGCATGTGGTGAAGTTGGAAATAGAGGATATGGCAAAAGAAAACAGTATGCCTAAATGCGCGAATGTGATTCTGCTGGGCATGGCTGCGAAGTATATTGAGATCGTATCACCGGAACAGTTGCGTGAAAGCATAGGGCGTGTGTTTGCCACAAAAGGTGAGAAGATTGTTGAAATGAATCAGAAGGCTTTTGATATAGGCTTGAATGCGGTAAAGAACTGGTAATGCCATGAAGATATTTAGTGAAGAATTAGTGGAGAAGGCGGTGAAGAAACTGCACATCGCCAATCTTGCACAGGCTACTATCGGTGATGTGCTGCTGGTAGCCCAGTATCTGGAAAAGGAAACGGGGATTCCTTTTATCCGTATGGATCAGGGATCTCCCGGCCTTGCAGCCAATCAGATCGGGATTGAAGCGGAGAAAGCCGCTTTGGACAGGGGAGTCGGATCGCAATATCCGGCTGCTGCAGGAGTGCCCGAGTTGAAAAAGGAGGCTTCCCGTTTTGTAAAAGCTTTCTTGAATCTGGAAATCTCTCCGCGCGCTTGTGTGCCTACCACCGGGTCGGTGGCGGGTTCATTCGGCTCGTTCATAGCCTGTACGCAGCGTATTCCGGGGAAAGACAAGGTATTGTTCATTGATCCCGGATTTCCCATTCAGAAATCCCAGCTTCGCATTATCGGCGTGGAGTGGGAAGAGTTTGATATCTATCATTATCGTGGACAGGCCTTGCGTGAGAAATTGGAAAGTTTCCTGAGTAAAGGCGATATAGCAGCGATTATCTATTCTAATCCGAATAATCCGGCATGGATTTGTCTGGAAGAGGAGGAACTGCAGATAATCGGTGAACTGGCAACCCGGTATGATGTGATTGTCATGGAAGATCTGGCTTATTTCTGCATGGACTTCCGTCGGGATATGGGGCATCCTTTCGAACCGCCTTATCCGCCCACTGTGGCAAGATATACGGATAATTATATTCTGATGCTTTCTTCTTCCAAGATATTCAGTTATGCCGGACAGCGTATGGCATTGGCATGTATCAGCGACAAACTGTTCGACCGCCAGTTCCCTGCATTAGCAGAACGGTATAAAGATGCAGGGGTATTCGGTCCTACGCTGATTGCTTCCATTCTTTATATGATTACTTCGGGATGTACGGCTTCCACTCAGTATGCATACGCTGAAATGCTTCGTCTGTCCACCGAAGGTAAAATCAATTTTGTGGAAGATACCCGCGAATATGCCCGTCGTGCGGAACGCATGAAGAAAATATTTACCGACAATGGTTTCCATATCGTATATGATTATGATGCTACCCAGGTGGTGGGAGATGGTTTCTTCTTTACCATAGGTTACGGAAATATGACAGGGGGTGAATTGCTCCGGGAGTTATTGTATTATGGGGTAAGCAGCATCTCGCTTTCTACTACCGGTAGCGAGCAGGAAGGTGTCCGCGCCTGTACTTCCAGAATGCGTGAGGAACTTTATCCGGTGATGGAAGAACGCATGAGAGCTTTTCATGAAGATCATTGAAAATAATGTGCTAATAGGATAATGTGCCGATTGTCATATGGTGTGTTTGTGCACCAGTACATTGGCTAATTAGCACATTGAAAAATTATTTATTATGATTTGGAACAAAAATAAAGAGTGCATGAGCCGGGACGAAATGAGCGCTCTGCAGGGAAAACGCCTGAACAAGTTGGTGAACCTGGTTTATCATAATGTCCCTTTTTATCGTAACAAGATGCAGGAGATGGATTTATCTCCGGATGATATTCAGACTATTGAAGACATTGTAAAACTTCCTTTTACTACCAAACAGGATTTACGTGATAATTATCCTTATGGACTTCAGGCTGCTCCTGCTTCGGAAATTGTACGTGTACACGCTTCTTCGGGCACAACCGGGAATCCTACCATTGTGGGATATACACGTCGTGACTTGTCCGTATGGTCCGAAGTAATGTCGCGTTGTCTTTCGGCCTATGGGGTTACTCGTAATGATACTTTTTCTGTCAGTTATGGTTATGGATTATTCACTGGTGGGCTGGGTGCACATTATGGTGTGGAGAATCTGGGGGCGACTGTTATCCCGGCTTCTACCGGAAATACGGAAAAGCATGTTCGTCTGATTCGTGACTTGGGTATAACCGGTATTGCTTGTACTCCTTCTTATGCTCTTTATTTAGCAGAAGTGGTGGAACGTATGGGGCTTACCAAGAAAGATATCGGCCTCCGTATAGGAGCCTTTGGAGCCGAGCCATGGACGGAGAGTATGCGTAAGGAAATAGAAGAGCGGCTGGGCTTGAAAGGCTACAATATTTATGGATTGAGTGAAATTATGGGCCCTGGTGTTTCCTATGAATGCCAGGAACAACATGGTTCGCATATCAATGAGGATCATTTTTATCCTGAAATCATTAACCCTGAAACGCTGGAACGTCTTCCGAATGGAGAAGTGGGAGAATTGGTGTTTACTACTCTGACCAAGGAAGGTATGCCGTTATTGCGCTATCGTACGAAGGACTTGACTTCCCTGATGGAGGGTGAATGTCCGTGTGGAAGAACCAATATTCGTATGTCGGGTATTGTAGGCCGTAGTGACGATATGCTTATTATCCGTGGCATCAATGTATTCCCGTCTCAGGTGGAAAGTGTTATTCTGGATATGCCGCAGTTTGAACCTCAGTATATGCTGGTGGTGGATAGGAAGAATAATCTTGACTCTTTGCAGGTACAAGTGGAAGTCCGCAAAGACTTCTTCTCGGACGATATGGGACGTATGCTGGCTATGAAGAAGGCGCTGAGTGACAAATTGAAGAGCGTTCTTTCTATCAGTGCTGAAGTGAAGCTGATGGAGCCTAACAGTATTGCCCGTAGTGAAGGCAAGAGTAAACGTGTGATAGACAACCGAATTTTAAAATGAAAAAGTACGCAATATGACAATTAAGCAATTATCTGTTTTTCTGGAAAACAAGACCGGAAGGATAAATGACGTAACCAAGACATTGGCAAAGTATGATATCAATATGCATGCGTTCAGCATGGCGGAATCTACTGATTTTGGTATTCTTCGTTTGATTGTATCGGATGTGGAAAAAGCGGTGGAAGTACTTCGTGCCGAGAATTTTGCCGTGATGCTAACCGATGTGGTATGTATCAGTTGCCCGAATGTGGCTGGTTCTTTGGCTAAAGTTTTGGACTATCTGGCAGCAGAGAATATCTTTATTGAATATATGTATGCTTTTGCTCAGGGAGATACGGCACATGTGGTTATCCGTCCGTCTAATGTGGAGCGATGCATGGAAATCTTGAACAAACTCAATTGTAATGTTTTGACTAAAAATAGTTTGTGATTTCTTTGACATATTCATTCATTTTGTAGTAATGGAAATCCGGATAAGTATAAAAAATAGTTTATCAGAATCTTTTTTAAAGTTAGAAAGCCGCCTCCTCTGAAGCGGCTTTCTGCTTTTCTATTAGAACAAACTCCAAGCAACTGTCAGTCCGGCCATTACAATGGCAACCATACTCATCAGTTTAATCAAAATGTTCAAACTGGGACCGGATGTATCTTTAAACGGGTCACCTACCGTGTCACCGGTAACCGTTGCTTTGTGAACTTCACTTCCTTTACCGCCGAAATTGCCTTCTTCTACATATTTCTTGGCGTTATCCCATGCGCCTCCTGCATTGGCCATGAAAATGGCAAGCACGAAACCGGAGGACAATCCACCAATCAGCAGACCGATGACTCCGGGAACTCCAAACACTAATCCTGTGGCAACCGGAGCGATGATAGCCAATAGAGACGGGAATACCATTTCACGTTGTGCTCCTTTGGTGGAGATTTGTACACAACGGGCATAGTCGGGTTCGGCTTCTCCAGTCAGAATTCCTTTTATTTCACGGAACTGGCGGCGTACTTCCTCTACCATGTGGGCTGCTGCACGACCCACTGCATTCATGGTCAGACCGCAGAACAGGAATGCCATCATACTGCCCAAAAACATGCCGCTTAGCACTTTAGGGTTCATCAGGGTTACATCGTAATAAAGCATGTAGTCAGTGAAACTGGCGTTATGAACATCTACGGTAATGCCGTTTGGTAATTCCAGAATGGTCTGCCCCAACCGGGTTAATCCGATACGGATTTCTTCTACATAGGATGCTAACAGAGCCAATCCGGTCAGAGCGGCAGAGCCGATAGCAAAACCTTTGCCGGTGGCAGCAGTTGTGTTACCCAACGAGTCGAGTGCGTCAGTGCGCCTGCGTACTTCTTTACCTAATCCGCTCATTTCGGCATTACCGCCGGCATTGTCTGCAATTGGTCCGTAAGCATCGGTAGCCAGGGTAATTCCCAATGTTGAGAGCATACCTACGGCAGCAATACCAATACCGTAAAGCCCCATGGAAATATTGGCGAAATCAAACCCGGAAGCAAGCCAATAGGATAAGATGATGCCTACTACTACTGCCAGTACCGGGATAGTGGTGGAAACCATACCTAGTCCGATACCGGAAATGATAACGGTAGCCGGACCTGTCTTTCCACTTTCGGCCAATCGTTGTGTAGGTTTATAAGATTGAGAAGTATAGTATTCGGTAGAGCGACCGATAACGATCCCTACTATTAATCCCACTACCACAGCAAAAGAGATGTTTACCCAGTTTTCCAGTCCCAAGGCCCAAAGGATAAGGAAAGTGGCAACAACAATCAGCACAGAACTTAAGTTGGTTCCTGTAGCTAATGAACCGAGTAGCTCTTTCATTCCTGCATCTTCTTTGGTACGGACAGCGAAAATACCGATGATGGAGAGTAAAATACCTACAGCTGCAATCAGCATAGGCGCAATGACCGCTTTAAACTGCATTACAGTATCATCCGAACCAATGAAGGCGGCTGCGCCCAAAGCGGCGGTAGCCAGGATAGAACCGCAATAAGACTCGTAGAGGTCGGCGCCCATTCCGGCTACGTCACCTACATTGTCACCCACATTATCGGCAATGGTAGCAGGATTACGGGGATCGTCTTCCGGAATTCCGGCTTCCACTTTACCTACCAGGTCAGCACCCACATCGGCTGCCTTGGTATAGATTCCACCTCCTACACGGGCGAAAAGCGCTTGCGTGCTGGCTCCCATCCCAAAAGTAAGCATGGTAGTGGTGATGACACATAATTTGGCGGAAGGATTCAAGGTATCTGGCGGAATACAATAATCCAATAATATATACCAGAAGGAAATATCGAGCAGTCCCAACCCAACAACAACCAATCCCATAACAGCTCCGCTACGGAAAGCCACGCGCAGTCCTTTGTTCAGAGAGTGCTGGGCTGCATTGGCGGTACGTGCTGAAGCATAGGTAGCCGTTTTCATTCCCAAAAAACCGGAAAGTCCCGAGAAGAAACCGCCGGTAAGAAAAGCAATGGGCACCCACGGATTTTGTAAGTTGAAGCCGTATGCCATGATAGAAAAGAGAATAACTAATCCCAGAAATACCAGCCCTACCACCTTGTATTGTTGTTTCAGATAGGACATGGCGCCCTGGCGCACATAAGAAGCGATTTTTTCCATTGTCGGAGTTCCTTCGCTTTCAAGCATCATTTGTTTGTAGAAATACCATGCGAGTGCCAATGCCAAGAGGGAGGCAATGGGCACAATCCAGAAGAGATACGTTTCCATACGCAGTATTGATTTAAAAGTTGGTTTTGCCCAAAGATAGAAAAAATAAATGATATTCAATAGGATAGGCAATATTTTTATCAATTAATATTTGCGGTACTTTTCTAATTAAGTTTAGGGGAAAATAAATATCAATATCTGTACCTTGGAACACATAGACCTGTTTCTGTGTTTCATTAAAACACGATGAAAGATAAATAAGACTTTAAAAAACGGTTTCACCACAGATTGCACATGATCTGTGGTGAATTTGATACATTACCCTTTTATTTGCCATACAGCTTGTCTATCAAATCAGCGCGTCCTATTTTGCGCAATTCGTTGATGATGGCACGCCGTTCTTCGGGTTTATACCAAAAAAAGAACATCCGTTGAGCCAGTTTCTCTTTTTGTGATTTGGCAGAGAAAACCGGTTGTAACGTATATGGATGATAACCTGTGTACCAGGCTTCAGTAGCTACAGTCATTGGGGTAGGGGTGAAATCCTGCACCTGTTCCAGATGGAAATCCAATTTCTTGGTGATCACTGCCAGTTCTGCCATATCTTCTTCCGTACATCCTGGATGGCTGCTTATAAAATAAGGTATAATCTGCTGTCGCATATTCAATTCCTTATTTATTTTGTCGAAAGTCTTTTTGAAGTCATAAAATTGCGAAAACGAAGGTTTCCTCATGATTTGCAGCACTGGGTCGCTGGTGTGTTCCGGAGCCACTTTCAAACGCCCGCTGACATGATTGGCTATCAGTTCGCGGGTATATTCAGCCGTACTGCGGTTTACTGCCGGATCCTTACTCTGATATTGTAACAGGTCATAGCGTACACCGCTTCCGATAAAGCTTTTCTTGATACCGGGAAGTGCGTCTACCGAATGGTAAATATCCAATAAAGGACGGTGATCCGTGTTCAAATTGGGACATACTTTGGGATGGATACATGACGGGCGTTTGCAGCGGCGGCATATTTTTTCTTCTTTACCGCGCATAGCGTACATGTTGGCGCTAGGCCCTCCCAAGTCGCTCAGATAGCCTTTGAAGTCTGGCATTTCTGTTATGGCTTTCACCTCTTTCAAGATACTTTCCTTGCT
>ERZ780228.33-NODE-33-length-158272-cov-7.182111_pt1 | contig 158272 bp, 135 predicted proteins | sample MGYA00511015_ERZ780228 | MGnify/ENA primary metagenome ERZ780228 (study PRJEB29588, sample SAMEA2161897) | human gut metagenome | biome: human gut; feature: human-associated habitat; material: faeces | place: Denmark | collected 2008/2010 ...
GCATCTGCAGGATATACTGCTTATTTAATTGTCCGCAGGTAAATGAGCCGGATGCATAAGCTTACTTGCGGTTTTCAAGAACTTAGTTTAAGTGTACTTGAAATATGGGGGAATGTCAAGCAGGGGGGAGCGCATTGCTTCAGCCGCTTTTTTGCATGCGCTATTCCTCTGCCAAAAAATCATCCGTTTGGCAACAAACTTTTCACAAAAAATATGTATCACTATTTGTCAATAGCCCATATTTAGTGTATAATAAAGTAGAGAGTATGTGTGCGGACACAGTATCAAATTCAATTTCTACATTTGTACGGAAGAATGTAAAATAAAAAATGGAGGTGTATTTTTTTTGGGTAAATTTCAACATAAGGTCCAGATTATCCCGCTTGGTGGTTTGGGCGAAATTGGTAAAAATATGACGGTATTCCGTTACGGGGACGACATGATCCTGATTGATGCAGGCCTGATGTTCCCTGAAGACGATATGCTCGGCATTGACTTGGTTATTCCCGATATTACATATTTGGTTGAGAATAAAGATAAAATTAAGGGTATCTTTCTGACACATGGTCACGAGGACCATATCGGTGCGTTGCCCTATGTTATGAAACAAATTGATTGTCCCGTTTATGGTACCGCACTTACTCTGGGTATTTTACAAGGCCGCTTAAAGGAAAACGGTGTAGGCAACGAAAACCTGCACGTAGTAAAACCCGGTGACAAGATTAACGCCGGTGCCTTTAAGCTTGATTTCATCCGCGTAAACCACAGCATTCCCGACGCTGTTGCTATCGCGATTACTACTCCTATCGGTGTTATTATCCACACCGGTGACTTCAAAATTGACCACACTCCTGTTGACGGACAGGTTATGGAATTCAATAAATTTGCTGAATACGGCGACCGTGGCGTGCTCTGTCTGCTGGCAGACAGCACCAACGCCGAGCGTCCGGGCTTCACTCCCAGCGAAAAAATGGTTGGCCAGACCTTTGACGAGGAGTTCCGCTATGCTAAGCACCGTATTATAGTAGCAACCTTCTCCTCTAACGTACATCGTATTCAGCAGGTTGTTGATACTGCTGTGAAGTACGACCGTAAGGTAGCAGTTATCGGCCGCAGCATGGTGAATGTTGTTAATATCGCCAAGGAGCTGGGTTACTTAAAGGTTCCCGAGGGCGTTTTGATTGATATTGACGAAACTCATAACTATACGCCGGAAAAGGTTGTTATTATCACCACCGGCAGTCAGGGCGAGCCGATGAGCGCGCTCACCCGTATGGCTATGAATGACCATAAAAAGGTTGATATTATGCCTGGTGATACAGTAATTATTTCTGCTACACCGATTCCGGGCAACGAAAAGCTCGTTTCCCGTACTATCGACCATCTGTACAAGCTGGGTGCGGACGTTATTTATGAAAAGAGCAACGGCGTCCACGTTTCCGGCCACGCCAGCCAGGAGGAAATCAAGATGATGCACAATCTGGTGCGTCCGCGTTTCTTCATGCCTGTGCATGGTGAATACCGTCACCTGGTTAAGCATGCTAATCTGGCGAAATCCCTTGGCATGCCGGCGGACCACATTGTTATCGGTGAAAACGGCAGCGTTATCGAGCTGACCAAGAGCAGCATTACCATTAACGGCAAGGTGCCTGCAGGCAAGGTGCTGGTTGACGGCTTGGGTGTCGGCGACGTAGGCAACATTGTACTGCGCGACCGCCGTCAGCTTTCTCAGGACGGTATTATGATTGTTGTCGTAACCATCGACAAGGAATCCTGCCATGTGGTTTCCGGTCCGGATATCGTTTCCCGCGGCTTTGTTTATGTACGCGAGGCCGAGGACCTGATGGATGAAGCACGCGATAAGGTGCAGGCTGCGCTGGATCGCTGCGAGGAAAACAATGTTTCCGAATGGTCGGCAATCAAGTCCACCGTGCGTGATTCTCTGGGACGCTTCCTGTTCGAAAGAACTCGCCGTCGCCCGATGATTCTGCCGATTATCATGGAGATTTGATAGTTTTCAGTGACTAGTGATTAGTGAATAGTTTTTTGTGAGCGGTTGTCAGCAGTCAGCTGATAACAGATGACTGCCGGCAGCTGCGATTTTAGGAGTTGTCTTATCTTGCGCAAGGAAAGAAGAAGGAAGCAACAGAATAGAAGCTACTCGCGCCCTGTCGGCGTTGTCTGCCTGCTTATGGGTCTGCTGTTTGCAGCCGCGCTTCTTATGACGGCTGAGGACGGCGTAATGCATTATGCTTATCTGGTGGAGCAGAATCTGCTGGGTAAGGGTATCTTTTTGCTGCCTTTGGCTTTCTTTGCTGCGTCCTTTGCTTTGCTTAAAGGACAATTTGGTGTTTTTAACAAGAGAACATTAATTTTTACTTTGGTGACGCTGTGCCTTACAGGCACAGCTCATCATGTTTTTGTGCCTGTTGGCTCTGAGCTGGAGCCTTCGCTGATAGCGGATGGCGGCGGTCTTATAGGCGGCCTTTTGCTGAAGCTGCTGCGTTCCTTTGCCGGTGATGTAACGGTTTATATCATTCTGGCCTTAGGCTGGCTGTGGCTGCTTGGCCTGGTGCTGCCGCTGCGCAAATGGTGGGAGCTGTGGCAGGATTACCTGACCTCCGATGAGATTACGCTGGTGCGCCCCGACGACAAGGTGAGGGAGGAGCGTGTGCATCCGGAGCCTGCGGTAAGAGCTGTGTTCAAACGCAAGAGTGCCGCGCCTCAACAGCATGCCGCTCCTGCGGATAACGTTATCAGCAACTATACCAGCCCCGAGTTTGATGCCTTCAACGAGGGTGTGCAGAAGAAAAGTGCTTTCAGAAGCATTTTAGGCTTTACCAAAAACAAGAGTGTTTACGAAAAATCACCTTTAAAAGAGGAAATAGAGCGTGACCCGGTGCAGCTGCCCGAATGGGAGCAGTCCAAACCAGAGGTCATTGTAAGACCGATTATCAATTATGACGATGATTACGAGCCGGACAGCCGCTTTTTGGATGATGCCGAGCCGCAGGCTGCCGAACCCGAGCCGGAGCGTCCCGCTTCCGTAATCCGCAATACCTATCGCGAGGAGTCTGCAACGTTTGCAGTGCCTGCCAAGGCAGAGCCGCAGCCTGAGCCAGAACCGGAGAAGCCGGCCGTAACGATTTTTGACAGCGCAGATAAAATTGCCGCAGCGGCGCCTGCTCCGCAGTCCGCAGCAGCATATGAGCCTGAAGCGCAGGCAGCGAGCAGCTATCAGCTGCCCCCGCTGGAGCTTCTGGATACGCCGAAGGCCAGTGACCCGTCCACCTATCAGAAGGACATCATGGACCAATGTGCGGTGCTGGAGCAGACTTTGGCAGACTTCAAGGTGCGCGCCAGAGTTGTTGCCGTAACACGCGGACCGTCGGTTACCCGCTTTGAGCTGGAGCCTGCGGCAGGTGTGAAGGTAAGCTCGGTGGTGAACCTTGCGGATGATATTGCCCTGCGTCTGGCTGCACCCGGTGTGCGTATCGAGGCGCCGATTCCCGGCAAATCCGCCATCGGCATCGAAGCGCCGAACACGAAGAACGATCCCGTGTGCTTCCGTGAGGTTGTGGAGGCAGGCAGTGTGCGCAATGCCAAGGAGCATCTGTGCATCGGTCTGGGCAAGGATATCAGCGGTGATATTATTTCCGCCGACCTTGCGAAAATGCCCCACCTTCTGGTAGCAGGCTCCACGGGCTCCGGTAAATCGGTGTGCATCAATACGATTATCGCCGGTCTTTTGTACCGTGCTACCCCGGACGAGGTTAAACTGATTCTTGTCGACCCTAAGGTCGTAGAATTGTCTAATTACAACGGTATTCCGCATCTGCTGACACCTGTTGTCACCGAGCCGAAAAAGGCAGCCAGCGCGCTGCACTGGGCGGTAGCGGAAATGGAGCGCCGTTATAAGGCGTTTGCCGACAGCCGTGTGCGTGACATCAAAACCTATAACGCACAGGCCGCCGAAAAGATGCCCTATATCGTAATCATCATCGACGAGCTGTCAGACCTGATGATGGTAGCCAAGGTTGATGTGGAGGATGCCATCCTGCGTCTGGCACAGAAGGCCCGCGCTGCCGGTATCCATCTGATTCTGGCAACCCAGCGTCCGTCCGTAGATGTTATTACAGGTATCGTCAAGGCGAATATTCCTTCGCGTATTGCTTTCGCCGTATCCTCGCAGACAGATTCGCGCACCATTATTGATATGGGCGGTGCCGAAAAGCTGCTGGGCAAGGGCGATATGCTCTTTTACCCCATGGGCTACAACAAGCCCGTGCGTGTGCAGGGAGCATTCGTCAGCGATGATGAGCTGAATAAAATAGTAGATTTCATTATTAAGCAGTCCATTCCTGTAAATTACAGCGAAGAAGTAACAGAGCAGGAGCTGGAATGTGATAATAAAGGCCATAATGCCGAGGATGCAGGCTCCAATGCGCCTGCAGAGGATGAGCTTTTTGAGGATGCCCTGAGCCTTGTGCTGGATATGGGGCAGGCATCAAGCTCCATGCTGCAGCGACGCTTCCGCATAGGTTATACGCGTGCGGCGCGTCTGGTAGATAGCATGGAGGAGCTGGGCATTGTTGGTCAATCCGTAGGCAGCAAGCCACGAGAGGTTATAATGTCGCGTAAGGAAGCAGAGGAACGCTTCCTGCGCCGTGAATAAGCGGAGGTGCAGGCGAAATGGATGATAAGGAAAAGACTGTCGGCGCAATTTTGAAAGAAGCAAGACTGGCCAAGGGTATCTCTCTTGCTGATGCCGAAAAGGCTACCAGTATCCGCAGCCGTTATCTGCAGGCTGTAGAAAATGACGAATATGACAAGACTCCGGGCGAGGTTTTCCTGAAGGGAATAATCCGCAACTACGGTAATTATCTGGGCTTGAACGGTCCGGAGCTTGTTAATGAATATAAAGCAAGTGCTGCCGGTATGGCGGCAGAGGCTGTACGCAGCAAGGGTATCCGCGAGGTGGAAAAGGTCCGCCTCAACATCCAGCTGAAGGATAAGCGTGATATCGGCAGCGGTACAGGTCGCTTTGAAATGCCGGGTTTGCCGAAGCTGCCGATGAAGCAGTGCCTGGCAGGCTTAGCAGCGGTAGCGGTGCTCACGGCAGGCTATTTTGCTATTCCCGCTACCATTAATTATTTTAAAAATATGCCTAAGGATGAGGCCAAGCAGACCGAGCAGGTTAAGCCCGAAGCTAAAGCACCCGCAGTGCTGGACAAGGTTACTGTTGACCTGGAGGCCGAGGGTGACTGCTGGCTGGAGGCAAGTGCCGACGGCAAGGAGCTTTTTGCCGGCATTCTGCATGCTAAGGAAAGCAAGCATTTCGAGGCTAAGGATAAGCTGATTGTCAAGTACGGCAATATCGGCGTTGTACGCATCAAGGTGAACGGCGAGGCTGTTGACCTGAAGGGTGAGCATGGCGTGGCCGTCAAGACCTATCTGCGCAACGCTCCCGCACAGCCTGCAGCCGCAGCTAAGGCAGAGGAGGCTGCACCGCAGTCCGCACCCGAAACCAAGGCCGCACCTGCTGCCGCAGTAGAGGAAGCAGAGCCGCAGCCGGCAGCAGCCGCACCTGCGCCGAAGGCAGAAGAACCGAAGCCGCAGGCTGAGGTTAAGCAGGCTGAGCCGCAGCAGCCACAGGCTGCCGGCGAAGCGAAGGCCGATAAGAAGAAATAATAATTTGTTCAGGAGTTTTTAATGAAACAGTTTTTACCGATTTCCGCTCAAGAAATTGCCGAGCGTGGCTGGGAGCAGATTGACTTTCTGTTTATCAGCGGCGATGCTTATGTAGACCATCCCTCCTTCGGTCCGGCAGTAATCTGCCGTGTACTGGAGGCGCATGGCTACAAGGTAGCTATGCTGTGCCAGCCGCGTTGGGATAAAGCAGAATATCTGGCAGAGCTGGGCAAGCCGCGACTGGGCGTGCTTATTTCCGGCGGTAACCTTGACTCCATGCTGTGCCGTTATACGGCAGCCAAGAATGAGCGTGCTGTCGACAAGTATACCGCAGGCGGTGCGGTGGGGCAGCGTCCCGACCATGCTACGGCTGTTTATGCGCAGCTCGTCAAGCAGCTGTGGCCGGATATGCCCGTAGTTATCGGCGGCATTGAAGCCAGCCTGCGCCGTTTTGTGCATTTCGACTACTGGGAAAACAAGCTGATGCCCTCTATTCTGGAGGCCAGCGGTGCGGACCTTTTGGTTTACGGCATGGGCGAAAAGCAGGTAGTGGAAATTGCCGACTATCTGGCAGGCGGTGCCAGCGCCGAGGATATGCATTACATCCGCGGTACGGCCTATATGTCCGACACTCTGCCTGATGAGGAATATGTGGAGCTTCCCGACTGGAGTGCTATCAAGGACGACCGCAAGGAATTTGCCAGAGCCTTCAAGCTGCAGAGCAAGGAGCAGGACCCGTTTTATGGCAAAATCGTAGTCCAGAAGGGACAGAAGAAATATATCGTACAGAATCCGAACATCTTCCCGCTGACGATGGAGGAGATGGACGCTATCTATGATCTGCCATATATGCGTAAGTGGCATCCGAGCTACGATGCCAAGGGAGGCGTTGCGGCGCTGGAGGAGGTTCAGTTCAGCCTTGTCAGCAGCAGAGGCTGCTTCGGCAGCTGTTCCTTCTGCGCTATTCATGCGCATCAGGGACGCATCATTCAGGCTCGCAGCCATGAATCTATTCTGCGCGAAGCTAAAATTCTGACGCAGCTTGACGGCTTCAAGGGCTATATCCATGACGTTGGTGGCCCTACAGCCAACTTCCGCCATCCTTCCTGTGCCAAGCAGCTGAAATACGGCGTGTGCAAGGACAGACAGTGCCTGTTCCCCAAGCCGTGTCCCAATATTGATGCTGACCACAGCGATTATATAGCGCTTTTGCGTAAGCTGCGCGCTTTACCGGGCGTTAAGAAGGTGTTTATTCGCAGCGGTATCCGTTATGATTATATGCTGGCGGATAAAAAGCAGGATTTCCTCGATGAGCTGTGCCGCTATCACATCAGCGGTCTGCTGAAGGTGGCGCCCGAGCATATCGCACCGCAGGTTCTGGCGCGTATGGGCAAGCCCGGCAAGGATGTTTATCTGAAGTTTATGCGCCTTTATGCGCAAAAAAATAAAGAAATCGGCCTGCCGCAATATCTGGTGCCGTACTTTATTTCCAGCCATCCGGGCTGCACGCTGAACAATGCTATTGAGCTGGCAGAGTTTTTGCGTGATATCAAGCACAATCCGGAGCAGGTGCAGGACTTCATTCCTACTCCCGGCAGTGCGGCGACGGCGATGTATTATTCCGGCGTCGACCCTGAAAGCGGCGAAACCGTATTTGTGGCCCGCAATCCACATGATAAGGCAATGCAGCGTGCGCTGATGCAGTACCGTACTCCGCGTAACCGCAAGCTGGTGCTGGAGGCACTGCAGAAGGCAGGCCGTATGGACCTTGTGGGCAGCGGACCTAAATGCCTGCTGCATACGGAGCAGGAGCAGCGCGGCGGAGCGCGTGGCGCGAAGCGTGATGCATCTCGCGGTCCGAAGCGTAATGCAAACCGCAGTGCTGCCGGCAGTGGAGCGCGTAATGCAACGCGCAGTACCGCTTCAGGCAGTACCGGTGGAAAAAGGCGTGAGGATAAGCGCCGCAGATAGTAACGGAGGGATGAGATGATCCGTTGTATCTTTTTAGTGCTGATATTGGCCGGAATGCTGACGGGAGGCTGCGGTGAGCAGCCTGCTCCTGTACAGAACGCAGGGGCAAAAACCATTATCCTGTATTCCGAGCTTGATAATAAGTTTACTGAAAATCTGGTGGATGCCTTCAACAGGGAGCAGAAGGATAAGCTGCAGCTGAAGGCTGTTTACGAGCTGAAGCCCGGCGGGGAGCTGCCGGACGTTGTGCTGGCCGAGCAGCGCACGCTTGCCGGCCTGAAGCGTCAGGGAAGCCTGAAGCCTGTGGCCTTTGCCGATGGCGACAGACTGCCGCAGAAGTTCCGTGACGCAGATTTAAGCTGGTACGGCGTTTTCTATGATCCGATAGTTTTTCTGGTCAACCAGCAGTACGCCCGTACCGTCGGTCAGGCCAATATCTGCAGCTGGCAGGATTTGGCAGGAAAAGAGCAGCTGCGCATTGCTCTGGAAAATTTATCCGACAGCAACAGCACGCAAAACTTTCTGGCAGGTCTGGCAGATCGCTTCGGCGAGGATGAATCGCTGGAGTATTTAGGCAATATCAACCGCTTTATAGGGCAATATGCCAAGTTTCCTTTTACACCTGTGCGCATGGCGGCGGTAGGTGATGCGGATGTGGCCATAACCAGACAAAGCTACGTGTTTAAATATCTGGAAAATAAATTTCCCGCTTATGTTGTCTATCCTAAGGAGGGCACGCCGGTAAATCTTTTCTGCGTAGGCCTGTTTAAGAATACTGCCGATGATTTGCAGGGCCTTGCGGTTATGGAATGGCTTTTGACAAGCGAGCAGGTGCAGGCAATAGCGCAGGAAAACGCTACAGGCTATCTTTTCCTGTTCCCGCGCGGCTTTGATGAGGCTGCTGCCGATGCAGATAAAATCTGGCTTAACAGCAGCTATCTGGAGCCTGTTAAGCAGGACAGCCTGACAAATAAGTGGCTGAGTAAGGTTCGTTTCAGTAAATAGTGATTAGTGATTAGTCATTAGTCATTAGTGAACAGTGATTAGTGATTAGATTATAGTGATTTATGCTCTTGCTTGCTGTCCCGACAGCTTGGGTGAGGGCAGCAGGTTTTGGAGGTAAAGAATGAAAATAGGTATGGTCAGCCTCGGCTGTCCCAAAAATCTGGTAGATTCTGAAGTTATGCTGGGTATTATCAAGGATAAGCAGCTGGAGATTACCAACGATCCCGCAGATGCCGAACTGATTATTGTTAATACCTGCGGTTTTATCGAAAGTGCGAAGGAGGAATCCATCAGCACAATTTTACAAATGGCGCAATATAAGGAGGAGGGCAGCTGCAAGTATCTGATTATGACAGGCTGCCTCGGCCAGCGTTATGCAGACGAGCTTTTCGAAAGCATGCCGGAGGTTGACGCTATCGTCGGCACCGACTGCTTTACCGATATCGGTTGGGTTATCGACCAGGTGCTGGCAGGCAAGCGCGTAAAGCATCTGCAGAAGCTGGAAAGCAAAAATGTGCAGGCTCCGCCCAGAATGCTGACTACGCCGAATTATATGGCGTACCTGAAAATTGCCGAGGGCTGCGACAACTGCTGCTCCTACTGCATTATTCCGCAGCTGCGCGGTCCCTACACCAGCCGTCCTTATGATGAGGTTATGGCAGAGGCAAGAAGCCTTGCTGCTCACGGCGTCAAGGAGCTGATTGTAGTTGCGCAGGACACCACCCGCTACGGCGAGGACCTCACCGGCAAGCTGCTTTTGCCGCAGCTTTTGCGTGATCTCAACGAGCTGGAGGGCATTAAGTGGATTCGCGTTATGTACCTGTATCCCAACAACTTTACGGACGATTTGATTGCAGCCTTTGCCGAATGCGACAAGGTGTGCAAGTATATTGATATTCCTCTGCAGCATGCCAGCGACAGACTGCTCGACAGCATGAACCGTTACGATACACGTGCGCAGGTAGAAGAGCTTCTGGCCAAGCTGCGTGAGCGTATTCCGGGAATTACTATCCGCACTACCTTTATCGTGGGCTTCCCCGGTGAAACCGACGAGGATTTTGCGGAGCTGATGGACTTTGTTGAAAAGCAGCGCTTTGAAAACGCAGGCGTGTTCCAGTATTCCCAAGAGGAGGGCACTGTGGCCGGCGCTATGGAAAACCAGATTGAGCCTGAGGTTAAGGAAAACCGCTATCATGAGCTGATGGCGCTGCAGGCAGGTATTTCCGAAGAAATCCATCAGGAGCGCGAGGATGAGGAGCTGGACGTTATCGTCGAAGGCTTTGATGAAGAAAACCCCGCTCTTGCGGTAGGACGTTCCTATCACGAGGCACCTGATATCGACGGCAACATCTTTATCGAAAATGCCGCCGAGCTGAAGGTAGGCCAGATGGTAAGAGTGCGTATTCTGCAGGGCTTTACCTATGAAATGGTGGCAGAGCTGGTTTAAGAGCGTTGCTGTAAGAGTCAAAATAACCGGTGAGAGGGTGACAGCAGGATGAAGGTTGAAATCATTACTACCGGGACGGAGCTGCTGCTGGGTGAAATTTTAAACACCAATGTGCAGTATTTATCCCGCAAGCTGAACAATATAGGCTTTGATGTTTTATATCACACTACGGTCGGAGATAATCCGGAGCGTATGCGCGCAGTGCTGGAGCAGGCCATGCAGCGCGCTGATATCATCATTACCAGCGGCGGTCTGGGGCCAACGCGCGGTGATATTACCAAGGAGATGGTGATGGAGGTATGTCATACCGAAGGCTATCTCGATTTGGATACGTGGGGACGCATAGATGCATATTTTGCCAAGAAGGGCCTTTGCCCCTCGCAAAATAACGAGAAACAGGCATATGTACCCATCGGGGCCGAGGTACTGCAGAACGATGTGGGTACCGCTCCCGGACTGTGGCTGGAATATAAGGATAAAATCTTCATTATGCTGCCAGGACCTCCGAGCGAACTTACGGATGTGTGCGAAAAGCAGCTGTTGCCGCGAATGCTGCAGCGCTTCAGCGAGCACGGCATTATCATGTCGCGCACTCTGCATCTGCGCGGTATCGGCGAATCCATGGTGGCATCCAAGCTAGACGAGCTGATTATGGCGCAGACGAATCCGACGATTGCGCTTTATGCCCGCTACGGGGAAATTCTCATCAGGCTTACAGCGAAGGCTGCCAATGACAAAGAGGCAGTCAAGCTGCTCGACGCTATGGAAGCTAAGGTACGCAAGAGCGTTGATAATTATATATACGGTGTGGATGATGCCACTCTGGCGGCCTGCTTAGGGCAGGAGCTGCTGAAGCAGGGCAAAACTATTGCCTTTGCGGAATCCTGCAGCGGCGGTCTTGCCAGCAGCCTGGTTACAGATGTGCCGGGCAGCAGCGAATATCTGCTGGGAAGCATCGTCAGCTACACTAACATGGCTAAGCAGAAGCTGCTCAATGTACAGGCAGATACGCTGGCCAAATACGGTGCTGTCAGCCGCGAAACCGCCTGCGAAATGGCGCTGGGCGTGCGCAAGCAGCTGGGCAGCGATTACGGTGTGAGCATTACAGGCAACGCCGGACCGGGAGCCAGCGAGGGCAAGCCGGTAGGCCTTGTATATATTGCCGTTGCCACTGACGACGTGGTATATTGTCAGGAGCACCGTTTTATGTCTACAAGAACAGAAAATAAGCTGAGAATAGCTCAGACGGCTATTTCCATGGCTATTGATAAATTATTAGAAGAAAAAAACAATATGGAGGATAAAAATTAATGACCATTCAAAAAGAGATGTTCGGCAGCTTAGAGCTGGACAAAAAAATTGTAACCGCCCTGACTGACATGGGCTTCGAAGAGCCTTCTCCGATTCAGGCCGCTACTATTCCCCTGGTGCTCGAAGGTAACGACGTTATCGGTCAGGCACAGACCGGTACCGGCAAAACCGCTGCTTTCGGTATTCCTCTGGTGCAGGCAATTACCGACTTCAAGCATATTCAGGCGCTGATTATGACTCCGACCCGTGAGCTGGCTATTCAGGTTGCGGAAGAAGTCGGCAAAATCGGCCGTACCCGCCGCGTGCGTGCGCTGCCTGTTTACGGTGGCCAGCCGATTGAACGCCAGATCCGTGCGCTGCGCAACAATGTGCAGATTGTTATCGGTACTCCGGGCCGTCTGATTGACCATATCAACCGCGGTACTATCCATCTGGACCATATCAAATTCCTCGTACTGGACGAGGCTGACGAAATGCTGGATATGGGCTTTGTTGATGATATCGAAGAAATTATGCGCAGCCTGCCGGTTGAACGTCAGACTCTGCTGTTCTCCGCAACTATGCCCCGTCCGATTTTGAGCCTGACCAAGAAGTACATGAAGGCGCCGAAGAATGTAACTATTTCCAAGGAAGAGCTGACTGTTCCTCTGATTGAGCAATACTATTTCGAAACCAAGGATAAGATTGAAGGCCTGTGCCGTCTGCTGGATGCAGAAATCGACGGCAAGCTGATTATCTTCTGCCGTACCAAAAAGGGTGTTGACGACCTGTCTATCGCACTTTCCAGCCGTGGCTACATGGCTGAGGGCCTGCATGGTGACCTGAGCCAGAACCAGCGTGACCGCGTAATGAAGAAATTCCGCGAGGGCGCTGTTGATGTGCTGATTGCTACCGATGTTGCTGCCCGCGGTATCGACGTTGACAACATTACCCACGTTATCAACTTTGATATTCCGCAGGATCCGGAAAGCTACGTTCACCGCATCGGCCGTACCGGTCGTGCAGGCAACACCGGCGTAGCTATGACCTTCATCACTCCGCGTGAATTCCGTCAGCTGAAGCTGATTGAGCGTACCGTCAAGACTAAAATCCAACGCCGTCAGCTGCCTACCGCTGCTAACGTTATCGAGCGTCAGCGCGACCAGATTATCAGCAAGATGCAGACTGTGCTGGAGCTGAACGCATACCATGACTATATGCCGATTGCCGAAAGCCTGCTGGATGATTACAGCGCCGAAGAAGTTGCTGCCGCAGCTCTGAAGCTGATGCAGGAGGGCATTAAGGCTCTGGAGGCTCCGCAGGAGGATATCCTCTCCAAGGACCTGCGCAACACCGGCGGCCGTCCGGGCATGGTGCGCCTGTTCATCAACATCGGCCGCAGCCAGAAGATTATGGTTAAGGATATTGTCAGCACCATTGCTATCGAGGCAGATATTCCGGCGCGTGATATCGGCCTGATCAATATCTATGATAAGTTCACCTTTGTTGAAGTACCGGAGGATGTAGCCGAAAAGGTTATCGGTGCGATGAACAAGAACTTTATCAAGGGGTATAAGGTTAATATTGAGCCTGCTAAGGCAAGAAGATAAGGGCGACTGAGTATAATACGTCATTTGCTTTAGAACGGCTCCTAGGAGTACTAATATGTACGCCGTCGTCGCCGTTCTTTCGCATCTGACGCATTCTCCTCTAGTCGCTGACGCATACATCCCCAATTATTGGAGGTGAATACCCATGGCGAATGAAATTTACGGCAACCTGAAGGGTATCCGTAATTCCGTTATTGAAGAATTAAAAACTTTTTATGATATCCGTCTGGAGGGCGGTCAGCTGCTGACAAGCGAGCTGGCTTTGCGTATGGCGGATGTTACTGATTTTATTAACCGCGAGGTGAGCGTTTACGTTGCGCGCAACGGTCAGGTGCTTGCCGTATCGGTGGGCAATGATCAGAGTGTGGAGCTGCCTCCGGTTGAAGGCAGACGCGGTGCCAGCCGTTTGAGCGGCGTGTGCTGTGTGCATACTCATCCCAACGGCAATCCGCTGCTCAGCGGTGTGGATATTTCCGCGCTGAAGAATAACCGCTTTGATGCGATGATTGCTGTCGGCGTTACTTCGCCTGATATCAGCCAGTCGCAGATGAGCTTCGGCATGATTACCGGTATTGACGATAACGAGCAATATCAGGTGGAATGCTACGGACCGCTGACACTGCAGGAGGCGGAGGGAGTGTTCTTCCCGAATCTGGCGGCAATGGTGGAGCGCATCCTTGACAAGCAGACGGGCAGTGCAAGCCTGGCGCAGGGAACGGAGCGGGCGATTATCGTCGGCATGGAATACGGTGCCCCCAACAGCAGCGGCTGGACGGCTGAGGATTCGTTGGAGGAGCTGAAGCAGCTGGCAGATACTGCCGGTGCGGAGGTTGTGGCACGCTTCCTGCAGAAGCGCCCCAAACCGGACCCGGCATTCTTTATCGGCCGCGGCAAGGTGCAGGAGCTGGCGCTTTATGTGCAGCAGGAGAACGTAGACCTGTGCATTTTTGACGATGAGCTTTCGCCGGCACAGCAGCGTAATATCGAGCAGTCAATGGGTGTGCGTGTGCTTGACCGCACGGCGCTGATTCTTGATATTTTCGCTCAGCGTGCGCATACTAATGAAGGTAAGCTGCAGGTTGAGCTGGCGCAGCTGCAATATACGCTGCCGCGTATTATGGGCAAGGGCCTGGCGCTGTCACGTCTTGGCGGCGGCATCGGTACCCGCGGTCCCGGCGAAACTAAGCTGGAGGTTGACCGCCGTCGCATCCGTGACCGCATTGCCTATATTAAGGAATGCATCGGCAAGGTTAAGAGTGTGCGCACTCTGCACCGAGCAGGACGCGCGAAGGCTAGTGTGCCTACGGTAAGCCTTGTGGGCTACACCAACGCCGGCAAATCAACACTTTTAAATACGCTGACTAATTCGGATATCTACGCGCAGGACCAGCTTTTCGCAACGCTGGACCCGACTACGCGCCAGTTAGATCTGCCGAATAAGCAGCAGGCTATTTTGACGGATACCGTCGGCTTTATCCAACGCTTGCCGCATCAGCTTGTTGCAGCCTTCCAGTCTACACTGGAGGAGGTTGTGCAGTCCGACGTGCTGCTGCACGTTATTGATGTCAGCCACGAGCTGTATAAGGAGCAGGCTGCTGCTGTTTATCAGGTTCTGGATGAGCTGGGGGCCAAGGATAAGACGATTATCACGGTTTATAATAAAATTGATAAGCTGCCGCCGGATTCCGGTCTGGCAGAGCGTTTGAGCAAGGAAGAAAACAGCATCTGCATTTCCGCTAAGGCACGTTATAATCTTGACGGCCTGCTGGCGCTGATTGCGGAGAACCTGAAGCTGAAGGCGGTAGAGGAGAGCTTCCTCGTGCCTTACAGCGATTCTGCTGCGGTAGGACGCTTGCATGATGCAGGCACTGTACTGGAGCAGGAATATCTGGCGGATGGCACACTGCTGAAGGTGCGTCTGGACGCGGAGCAGGTGCAGCAGTTTGCCAAGTATCTTGCTGCAGATGCCAAGGCTTAGGATGAATTGGCGCAATGCCAAAAAATATAAAAATATCAGGTGAGAATTTTGGTTGATTACAATGCATTAGAGCAGGCAGCCTTAGCTGAGGTTGCTAAACACACCGCAGAGCTGGAAGCAGCAGCTTTGTACAATACTGAAAAGGTTATTGCGGCTTTTCGTAATAACATGGTTTCCGACTACTACTTGAAGCCTACTACAGGCTATGGCTACAGTGATGTGGGCCGTGACACTTTGGATTTGATTTATGCCGAGCTGTTCAAGACTGAGGCAGCATTGGTACGTTCTCAGTTCGTCAGCGGTACTCATGCGCTGGCAGTTGCTCTGCTGGGGAACCTGCGCGCAGGCGATGAGCTGATTGCCGTAACTGGTGCTCCTTATGACACTATGCAGACTATTATCGGCTCTCCGGTTAAAACTCCCGGCTCTTTGGTTGACCTGGGCGTAACTTACAAGGAGCTGCCGATGACCGGCGACCATGTCGACCTGGAGGCTGTAAAAAATGCTGTTACCTCCAAGACTACGATGATTCATATTCAGCGCTCCTGCGGCTACAGCAGCGAACGTAAGACTATTGATGTTGCCGAAATCGGCCGTATCTGCAGTGCTGCAAAGGAAGCTAACCCGAATGTTATCTGCTTTGTTGATAACTGCTACGGCGAGTTTATCGAAAAGCAGGAGCCTACCGAGGTTGGCGCTGACTTGATGGCAGGCTCTCTGATTAAAAACCTCGGCGGCGGCCTGGCTCCGACCGGAGGTTATATTGTCGGCCGTGCCGATTTGGTAGAGAATGCTTCCTACCGTCTTACCGCTCCCGGTCTGGGCGGCGAGATGGGCGCAACCTTGGGTGACACTGCTCGCGAGTTCTATCAGGGACTTTTCCTGGCTCCGCATATTGTGGTGCAGGCTGTTAAGACTGCTGTTTTTGCGGCTGCTGTTTTCAAGGGCCTGGGCTATGCTGTTAAGCCTCTGCCGGAGGAACGCCGCAGCGATATTATTCAGGCTATTACCTTGGAGAGCAAGCAGCGTTTGTGCGATTTCTGCGTGGCTATTCAGGGCAATTCTCCTGTTGATGCGCATGTTGAGCCGGTTCCGAGTCCGCTGCCGGGTTATCAGGATGAGATTATTATGGCTGCTGGTACCTTTGTACAGGGCGCTTCTATTGAGCTGAGTGCCGATGGTCCGTGCCGTGAGCCGTTTAATGTTTTCTTCCAGGGCGGTTTGACTTTTGAGCATGGTCGTCTGGCGATTATGGCAGCGGCTAAGCGTGTGGGCCCCAAAGAGGCGTAATGAATTAAAGCAATGTTAGTGATTCGTAATTAACATTCCCGTCGCGATGCGCAATTTTCCTATGCCCAAAGGGCATAACGTCAATTTCAGGTGGAACAAAGACGAAACTTCGGTAAAATTTGACAGATAGTAACCTGTTGTTACGTACCCTCGTTTCTGTTGTTCCATACCTTTATTGACTAAAATTGCAAATGCGCTTTGGGATATGTTAATTACTCAATTTAGATTGCTCTTAACTTTGCAATGAGAATTTAATTACTCAATGTAGTTTGCTCTTAGCTTTGCAATAAGATTTAGGTTACTCAATTTATGTTGCTCTTACTGATGCAATAAAATTTCAGTTACTCAATTTAGTCTGGCATCGAATTGACGTCAATTTTGATGGCGGAGTTGTTTAAGGATGATTTATATGAATAACATGGCAGTATGTAATTATATAGTGGGCGTGCTGGGTGCGGTTATCGGCGGTCTGATTATGCAGGCTGCGGCAGCATTTCCGCTGGAGTTTACGGAGAACGGTCCTGGTCCCGGCTTCTGGCCTTTTACGCTGGGAGCGGTGCTGGGAGCTGTTTCGGTTTTGCTGCTGCTTTATACCTTTATCAATAAAACTGATTTACATGGCGTGAAGGTGCAGCTTTCTTCGACAGGCAACAAGCGCGTTTATTTAATGATGGGACTTGTTGTTGTGTTCTGCGTGCTTATCAGCATTCTCGGCTTTTATCCGGCAGCGGCACTTATGATTCCGGCTGTTATGCGTCTTATGGATTATCGCAATTATAAGGTAATCGGCCTGACAACGGTGCTGTGTCTGCTGTTTATTTATCTTGTTTTCGGCATGCTGCTGCATACGCAGATGCCGCAGTCTGTATTCATGGAGTAGGGGGTCATACTGATGGTTGATATAATGAGCGCATTAAATATGATTTTCGTCCCCATGAATCTGCTGGGACTTTTCTTCGGCGTGCTGGTGGGCATTGCCTTCGGCTGTATGCCGGGCCTGAGTGTTAACATGGGTTTGGCGCTGCTGTTTCCGCTGGCCTTTACGTTTCACGGTATCGGCGGCATTCTGATGCTGCTGGGCATTTACTGTGGTGCGATTTACGGCGGCAGTATTTCGGCAATCCTGCTGAAAACTCCGGGTACGCCTGCTTCCGTAGCGACTACTCTGGACGGTTACCCTATGGCGACGAAGATGGGGCAGCCGGGACGTGCTCTAGGTCTTTCCACTTTGGCCAGCACCTTCGGCGGTATTTTCAGTACCATCTGCCTGATTTTGCTGGCACCGCAGCTGGCGAAGGTTGCACTGCAGTTTTCCAAGCCGGAATATTTTGCTTTGGCTATTTTCGGCCTCAGCATTATTACGAGTGTTTCCTCCGGCAGTGTTATCAAGGGCATTATGGGCGGTCTTATCGGTCTGTTCTTGGCAACAGTCGGCATTGACGGTATGAGCGGCGCAATCCGCTTCACCTTGGATACCAACTATTTTATGGGCGGTGTGTCCTTTATCCCTGTGCTGATCGGTGTGTTCGCCTTTGCGCAGGTGTTGAGCAGTATTGAGGATTATTATCACAATGAACGCAAGGAGCAGCACATGATGCTGGACCGTCTGCTGCCTTCGTTTGAGGATATCAAGAGGGTGTTCAGCACGCTTTTGCGTTCCTCCTTCATCGGTACCTTCATCGGCTGTGTGCCCGGTACCGGCGGCGATATTGCTTCCTTTGTTTCTTATGATCAGGCGAAGCGCTGGTCTAAGCACAGCAAGAACTTCGGCAACGGCGAGCCCGAGGGCATTGTAGCATCCGAGGCAGGCAACAACGCTGTATCCGGCGGTGCCTTCATCCCCGTGCTGACGCTGGGTATCCCCGGCGACGGCGCAACGGCAATTATGATGGGCGCGCTGATGGTTCAGGGTCTGCAGCCCGGTCCCTTGCTCTTTGTGGAGAAGGCGCCCGATGTTTACGCTATCTTCATAGGTCTGCTGCTGGCTAACGTGATTATGGGTATCATGGGTTTTTCGTTAATCAGACTTTTTATGAAGGTAGTTAACGTGCCTGTGCATATTCTGCTGCCGATTATCGTGATGATGACCTTCGTGGGCACTTATTCCTACAATAATTCGCTGAACGATGTTTATCTGATGGTGGCAAGCGGTTTCTTGGGTTATTTCATGAATAAGCTGGGCTTTTCCATGTCGGCGATTATCATCGGCATTATCCTCGGCGGTATGGCAGAGCAGAACTTTGTCGGCTCTCTGATTATGAGTGACGGCAGCTTTGCTATTTTCTTCCAGCGTCCGTTGTGCCTGTTCTTCTTGGTAGCAGCACTTTTATCACTGCTTTCACCGCTTTTTGGCAAGCTGTTCAAAAGAAGCTAAATTTTACTTGACAAACTCCCTGCGTTTGGCTAAACTAAGCATATAAAGGGAGTAGCTTGCACGCATGGCGTGTTCACTCTGTCGTCAGTACGATTGCTTCGGCAATCCGGCTTTGTGACTAAGTAGCGAGACTTTGTTGTAATTTTATTGCAGCAATGTCTCGCTTTTTTGTTTTTAGGGACGGCTGCAAATCAAGGAGGAAGAAAATGGAAATAGCTTTACAGTTTGGTTTATTGGTTTTAGGCTTTGTGATGCTTGCAAAAGGTGCGGATTGGTTTGTTGAAGGTGCAGCAGGTATTGCTATGCGCTTCGGCATTCCGCAGCTGGTAATCGGTCTTACTATCGTAGCGATGGGTACCAGTGCGCCGGAGGCAGCGGTAAGTATCGCGGCGGCTGTTAAGGGTAATGCGGATATTACTATCGGTAATATCGTAGGCAGTAATATTCTTAACATCCTTGTTATTTTAGGCCTTGCGGCTTCTATTGTGCCGATTGCGGTAGCGCGTTCTACCGTACGCATCGAAATCCCCTTCATGATCGGTGTTACCGCACTGCTGTTTTATCAGGGACGCGACGGCAGCATCAGTCTGGCGGACGGCGGCGTGCTCATGGTAGCCTTTGCCGCATATATGATGTATCTGTACACGATGGCGATGAAGAGCAATGTCGACAGTGATCTGGAGGAGCCCGGCCTGCCGCTGGGACGCTGCCTTTTGGGTGCAGTTGGCGGCTTGGCGCTGATTATTGCCGGCAGTAATGTAACTGTAGGCGCAGCAACCTCTATTGCAACCTATGCAGGACTCAGCGAGCGTTTTATCGGCCTGACGATTGTGGCTTTGGGCACCTCGCTGCCGGAGCTGTTCACCTCTGTAGCGGCGGCACGCCGCGGCAATGCGGATATTGCCATCGGTAATATAGTCGGCAGCAACATTTTTAATATCCTTTTCGTAGTAGGCTTGTCCTCGCTGATTATCGACATTCCCTTCGCATCTGCCTTCAACTTTGATACCTATGTAGCGCTTGGTGCGGCAGTGCTTCTGTGGCTGTGCGTGTTGCGTACTCAGCGCCTGCAACGCTGGGCCGGGGCGCTGATGCTGGTGTGCTATGCGGCATATCTGGGGTATATTCTGTAACCACAGCATTATAATGTAAAAAATTTAACATTTATCTTCCGCAAGCAGTAAAAATCTCTTGCCTGCTTGCGGAATTTATGGTAAAATATTTTGGTGTAAAAATAACACACGCAGGAAAATTCATCTGTTGCTACGTTTTGCCGCGTAGAGAAGAATTATAACCCATTCCTGCGGAGGAAAAAACAGGAGGAAACAAAAAATGGCTATTATCTCTATGAAACAATTACTTGAAGCTGGTGTACACTTTGGTCACCAAACCCGTCGTTGGAACCCTAAAATGGCTCCGTACATCTTCACCGAGCGTAACGGTATCTACATCATCGACCTGCAAAAAACCGTAAAAAAGGTTGACGAAGCTTACAACTTCATCCGTGAGGTTGCTGCTGCCGGCGAAAACATTCTGTTCGTTGGTACCAAAAAACAAGCTCAAGAAGCTATGAAAGAAGAAGCTACCCGCTGCAACATGTTCTTCGTTAACGAGCGTTGGCTGGGCGGCATGCTGACCAACTTCAAAACCATCCAAACCCGTATTGCACGTCTGCGCAAACTGGAAGCTATGGAAGCTGACGGCACCTTCGACCTGCTGCCGAAGAAAGAAGTTATCGGCCTGAAACATGAAATGGAAAAACTGACCAAATACTTGGGCGGTATCAAAGACATGAAAAAACTGCCGGGCGCTATGTTCATCGTTGACCCCCGCAAAGAGCACATCGCTGTTCTGGAAGCTCACAAACTGAACATTCCTATCGTTGCAACCGTTGACACTAACTGCGATCCGGACGAAATCGATCATGTAATCCCTGCAAACGACGACGCTATCCGCGCTGTAAAACTGCTGACTGCTAAAATGGCTGACGCTGTTCTGGAAGGCCGTCAAGGTATGCAAACCGAAGAAGCTGCTGCTGAAGAAGCTCCGGCAACCGAAGAAGCTGAATAATCCTAACGTTAATATATTACATTTTGAGGAGGAATAACTGATGGCTCAAATTACTGCTGCATTAGTTAAAGAACTGCGCGAGCGTACTGGCGCAGGCATGATGGACTGCAAAAAAGCACTGACCGCTGTAGAAGGCGATATGGACAAAGCAATCGACTTCCTGCGTGAAAAAGGTCTGGCTGCTGCTGCTAAAAAAGCCGGCCGCATCGCTGCTGAAGGTGTTGTTGGCTCTTTCGTAAGCGCTGACGGCAAGATCGGTGCTATCGTAGAAGTCAACTGCGAAACCGACTTTGTTGCTAAAACCGACGGCTTCAAAGAACTCGTTGAAAAAATTGCTGCTCATATCGTAGCTACCAAACCGGCTGACGTAGAAGCTCTGCTGGCTTCCGAGCTGGACGGCCAAACCGTTGAAGCTCTGGTAACCGCTAGCGTTGCTAAGATCGGCGAAAAGATTTCCGTTCGTCGTTTCGCTCTGTACGAAGCTCCGGAAGGCGTTGTTGCTGCTTACATCCATGGCGGCGGCAAAATCGGCGTTATTGTTGAATTAAAAGGCGGCAATGCTGAATTGGGTAAAGACGTTGCAATGCATGTTGCTGCTGCTAACCCGAGCTACCTGGAACGCTCTCAAGTACCGGCTGCTGAGCTGGAACACGAGAAAGAAGTTCTGTCCGAGCAAGCTAAAAACGAAGGCAAACCGGAAAAAATCATCGAGAAGATGGTTATGGGCCGTATCAACAAATACTATAAAGAAGTATGCCTGGTTGACCAAGAGTTCGTTAAAGATCCGGACCAAACTGTTGGCAAGCTGGTAAAAGCTGCAGGCGCTGAAGTTCTGGCATTCTCCCGTTTCCAACTGGGTGAAGGCATCGAAAAGAAACAAGAGGACTTCGCTGCAGAGGTTATGTCTCAAATTAAATAATCCGTTTAGTTTGAACTGCAACTGAACATTTAAGGCTATCACAAGCAATTGTGGTAGCCTTTTTTGCATTGCAAAACTTTTGAAAAGTGTAAAATAATATACATTTTTCCTGCTTGACTATACTCTTGCAAAAGAATATAATAACAACGTATTTTGTTTTAGCAGTCTAGTAAACTGCTGGGGAGGTTAATGTATAATGAATAAGTTTTTAAAATACGCTCTTGTAGGCGTACTGACAATGTTTGCTATCGTAGCTGCAGGCTGCGGCGGTTCTAAGGATGACGGCAAGGTAGATATGAATAAGCCCGTTATCGTAGGCGTAAACCCCGGTCCTCATGCTATTATTATGGATAACGTAAAGAAGATTGCCGAGAAAAAAGGCCTGAAGATTGAAGTTAAAGAGTTCAGCGATTTCGTAACTCCTAACTCCGCTCTGGCTTCCGGTGAAATCTGGGCTAACTGCTTCCAGCACGAGCCCTTCCTGAAGGCAACCATGAAGAAGGAGCCTTCCTTCAAGTTGGCTAAGGCCTTCAACACCGCTTTGTTCCCGATTAACATTTACTCTAAAAAATTGAAACCTGGCGACACCATTCCTGACGGTGCGAAAATCGGTATTCCTAACGATCCGACCAACGGCGGCCGTGCCATTCTGCTGCTTGCTGCCAACAACCTGATTAAGGTTAAAGACCCGAAGGATGTTACTACTAGCGTTAAGGATATCACCGAAAATCCGCATCATTTCGAAATTGTTGAGCTGGAGGCTGCTGCAATTCCCCGCAGTCTGGATGACCTGACCTGCGCAGCTATCAACACTACCTACGCTATCAGCGCCGGTCTGGACCCCGCCAAGGATCCTATCCTGCGTGAAACCAAGGATTCTCTGTATGTAAACATCGTTGCCGTACAGGAAAAAGACCTGAACGATCCGCGTCTGAAGATTTTCCAGGAAGCATATCAATCTAAGGAAAATGCAGAATTCATCGAGAAGAAATTCCCCGGTTCTGTATACTTAGGCTGGGATAATAAATAACGAGCTCATGGTCAACGTGCAAAGCTCCTGCGGGAGCTTTGTCGTTGGCCTTTTGTCTATGCAAAGGTGGTTTTATTATGGATATTCAAGCACATATTAATGAGGTATGGCCCAAGCTGCATGCTCTGGCGGAGCCTGCCTTCAAGGAAGTTAGGACAGCAGGTTTTCTGGCAGATTTTTTGCGTAAGCTTGGTTATGACGTAACCGAAAACGTCGGCAATACTACCGCACTTACCGCTGTGCTGGACAGCGGTAAACCGGGACCTACGGTAGCAGTGCGTACCGATATGGACTGCCTGCTGTTTAAAAACGAGGATGGCTCGCTGGAGCCCATTCACGCCTGCGGTCATGATGCGCATATGACTATCGCTTTGGGCGTAGCAAAGCTGCTAAAAGAACAGGGGCTTGCCTGCGGTCGCGTGAAGATTCTTTGCCAGCCTGCGGAGGAAATCGGCAGAGGCGCGCTGGCGATGCTGAAGGCAGGAGCGCTGGATGATGTGCAGTACGCTTTGGGCTACCATGTAATGCCGAAGGATATGGCACGCAGCGGTCAGATTATCGCCCAAATCAACTGGACGGCCTGCACCCTGATGGAGGGCGAAATCCGTGGGTTGGCAGCGCACGGCTCCCAGCCGCATCTGGGCGTGAACGCTATTGATGCCGGTGCCGCCATTGTCAATGCCATCAACGCGCTGCACAGCAATCCGCTTTTGGGCGGCAGTATCAAGACTACCCGCTTCATGGGCGGCGCAGGCTCGCTCAACGCTATCTGCGACAAGGTAAGCATCGGCTTTGACCTGCGCAGTACGTCGAACGCAGAGATGCTCGAGCTACGTCGCAAGGTAGAAGATATCGTCGTAAATACGGCGAAGGTGTACGGCGCGGAGGCGGACTGTCATATCGTCGGCACTTGCCCGGCGGCGGAGGCTGACCCGTCACTGTTGGCGCTGACGCAGGAGGTAATTTCCGCAGAGCTGGGAGCGGGAGGACTGATTCCCGCTGCCAATATTACGGTAGGCGAGGACTTCAACTTCTTCAAGCAGGAGCGTCCGCAGCTGAAAACTGCCAGTCTGGGCATAGGCTGCGATCTGGAGCCGCGTCTGCATGACCGCGATATGCACTTTGACCACAGCGCGCTGGCTAATGCTATCAACGTGCTGACAAATCTTACGCAGCGTATTTTATGCGTAAAGCCGTAAGCATATCCTGAAAAATTATAAAGCAAAAGGCTTCTGCAGTAAGGTGTTGCCAAACTGCGGAAGCCTTAATTTTGCGCTTATGATTCTTTTTATGCTTCTTTTATAGCTGCGGCAATGGCTGCAACAGCCTTGTCTTTAAGGCCGGTTGCTTCGATGCAGGGCTTGAATGTTGCGTTTTTACAAACTTTAGTCATAGCCTTTTCGCTGCTGCCCTTGCCGCTGCTGCCGTAGGTGCAGACAGGGATAACTGTTTTGCCGCTCAGGTCGTTTTCCTCCAGGAAGGTGAGGATGATATTGGGGCAGGTGAACCACCAGATAGGGAACATCACCACAATGGTGTCATAGTTCTGCAGGTTCTGCGGCTTTGCCGTAATTGCCGGGCGGGCGTTTTGCAGGTTTTCCAGCTTGGCCTGGCCTACACAAACAAGGTAGGTGGAGGAATATTCTTTTACCGGCTCAATAGCAAAAAGGTCGGCGCCGGTTTGCTTGGCGGTGTCCTCGGCCAGCTTTTTGGTAATGCCTGTGCGTGTGAAATAGGCGATAAGAGTTTTCTTCATAATGGGAACCTCGCTTTCATATAATAACATTATAACACAATTTTAGACAAAGGCTGAATTTTCTTTACAGTTTTACTGTCAGCTTGTATATTTAGCTGATTTCATGTATAATAGAGTTAGTTTTTTCAAATGGAGGGATGTCGATGAAAAAGTACTTTCTGCCAATAGGCAAACGACAGGAAGAGGTACTGCTCCCCGAGGAGCGCGTTATATATGATATACACGGCAATGAATCCAGCGTCTGCGAGGACGTTGTTGCTGCTACTACCGAAGCAATCCGTAACCCGATTGGCACCAAGCCGCTGCGCGAAATTGTGCATGCAGGCGAAACTGTGGCCATTGTCATCAGCGATATTACCCGTCTGTGCGGCACGTCCGAATTTCTGCCGGTTATTGTGGCCGAGCTGAACAGTGTGGGCGTAAAGGATGAGGACATCACTGTTATTGTTGCTACCGGTACCCACCGCGGTCATACACATGAAGAGGATATCACCGTTTGCGGCGAGGATATGGTACGCCGTCTGAAAATTGTTCAGCATGACTCCCGCAAGAGCGAGGATATGGTGTTGCTTGGCCAAACCTCCTTCGGCAATGATGTTGCTATCAGCAAATATGTTGCCAATGCCGACAGAGTTATTCTGACCGGTGCCGTAACGCTGCATCCCTTTGCCGGCTTCGGCGGCGGACGCAAGGCTGTTATGCCGGGCGTAGCGGCATATGACAGCATTATGAAAAACCATTGCATGACTATGTCTCCGGTAGAAGGCGCAGGCTGCAACAAGGCCTGTGACGCAAGTCTGCTCGAGGGCAATCCCATTCATCAGGATATGTATGAATCCTGCAAGCTGCTGGATCCGGATTTTCTGGTGAACACTGTGTTTACTCCGGACGGAGAAATCAGCGAGGTTGTTGCAGGCCACTGGTACGAGGCATGGCAGAAAGGCTGTAAGGATTTGCTGGCTATGGCAGGCGTACACATCAAGCAGCTGGCTGATGTAGTAATTGCTTCCGCAGGCGGTTATCCCAAGGACCTGAATCTGTATCAGGCTACCAAGTGCCACATGAACGCACAGTTTGCGGTTAAGCACGGCGGTATCATGATTTTCACTTTGGACTGCCCGGATATTAAGGAGCCTGCTATCTTTACGGATTGTTTCAGCCGTAACGATATGGAGCAGTTTGAAAAGGATATCCGTGCCAATTTTACTATTCCGGCCTTTGTTGCCTTCAAGGCGCGCTGCATTGTCAACGATGTAACCGCATATCTGGTAACACGTCCCGAGAACTTCGACTTTGTCCGCAAGACAGGTCATATTCCCTGTGCATCCTTGCAGGAGGCCTGGGATCTGGCTCAGGAAAAACTTGCAGAGCAGGGCAAAAAGGATTACAATATTACCATTATGGGTCATGCGTCAGCTACGCTGCCTATTTTGGACAAATAAAATATTAAAGAATAATTTGGGGGGAACTTAATTATGAAAACAAGAAAAGTTGGTATTATCGGTTTAGGTCACGTTGGTGCTCACGTTGCATACAGCCTGGCTATTCAGGGCATTGCTTCCGAGCTGGTGCTGGTAGATCCGAAAGAATCCAAGCTGGCTGCCGAGGTACAGGACCTGCGCGACGCAATTCTGTATTGCCCGCATGATGTAAAAATCAACGGCGGTACCTACGCTGACTTGGGCGACTGCGACGCTATCGTCAACTGCATCGGTGATATCAATCTGGTTGCCAGCGGTGACCGCTTAGATGAACTTACCTTTACCGCAGCACAGGTTAAAGGTTATATCCACAAGGTTATGGCCAGCGGCTTCAACGGCTTCATTGTTAACATCACCAATCCCTGCGATGTTATCACCAACATCCTTTATCGCGAAAGCGGTTTGCCGAAAGGCCATGTAATCGGCACCGGTACCGGTCTGGATACCTCCCGTCTGGTATCTGCTTTATCTCTGCAGACCGGCGTTTCTCCGCAATCCATCAGCGCTTACATGATTGGCGAGCACGGTGCTTCCCAAATGGCTGCATGGTCCTGCGTAAACTTCAACGGCATTCCTTTAAGCTCTCTGGAGCACGAGGATCCTAAATTCGCTTTTGACAAACCGGAGCTGCAAAAACGCGCTATCGGCGGCGGCTGGGTAACCTACAGCGGCAAGCACTGCACCGAATACGGCATCTGCTCTACCGCAGCACGTATGGTACGCTGCATTTTCAACGACGAGCAACGCATTATGCCTGCTTCCATGCTGCTTGACGGCGAATACGGCGAAAAGGATGTCTTTGTAGGCGTTCCCGTACTGTTGGGCAAAAACGGCGCAGAGCGTGTGCTGGAGTTGCCTCTGACCGCCGAGGAGCTGGCAAACTTCCATAAATGCTGCGACGATGTACGCAAGAACATCAAAACCGCAGAAGGCATTGCTGCTGCAGAATGTAAATAATTTTTAACGTATGTCTTGGAAAAGGCAGGCCGACAACGCTGCAAGGCGCTGCTTACGGCCTGCTTTTTTGCTGGTTATGCTACAAAGTTAACAAAAAAAGTGCCTTAACAAAGATAATAGTTGAAAGTTTTGCCAATGAGTGGTAAAATATTTAGGTGATTCATAGCTGTCACTAGTTTTATGGAAAGAGGGTAATATCATGACGCGTATCAATAGAGTTTTGGAGCATATGGCCAAGCTGCAGGTAGACAGTGTCATTATTAAGGATGTTACCACAATCCGTTATCTGACCGGCTTTACAGGAGATTCCAGTCTGCTGTATCTGGACAGACAACAGGGCGTGCTGATTACGGATGGCCGTTATACAGAGCAGGCCAGAAACGAAATGAAGTTCTTCAAGGTGCTGGAGTATACTCCGACAGGTGCGCACAGCATCTGGGCTGCCGCCGCTGATTTGGCAAAGAATGCCCAAGCGCAGGTAGTAGGCTTTGACGGAGCGTATTACAGCTATGATGATTATACTGTGCTGCACGAGCTTTTGGGCGAAACCTATATGCAGAGCATTGATTTCAGCGATATCCGCATGATTAAGGATAAAAAAGAGCTGGACATGCTGCTGAAGGCTGCCAGCATTGCTGACGAAGCCTTTATCCATCTGCTGGAGGATATCAAGCCCGGCTGTACCGAGCGCAGTCTGGCAGGCCGTCTGGAATACTATATGCGTGCCTTGGGAAGCGAAAAGGCTTCCTTTGATACGATTGTAGCCTCCGGCGTACGCAGTGCTTTGCCGCATGGCATGGCATCCGACAAGGTTATCGAGGTCGGTGATTTTATTACCTTTGACTTCGGCGCTGTCTATAAGGGATATCATTCCGATATGACGCGTACACTGGTAGTGGGCCTGGCAAATTCCTGGCAGCAGGAAATTTATACCATAGTTGAAGAAGCACAGCGCAAGGGCCTGAAGGCTGCGGAGGCTGGCATGACCGGCAGAGAGCTGGACGCTATTGTGCGTGACAGCATTACCGCCTGCGGCTACGGCGATTATTATGTGCACGGTACAGGTCACGGCGTAGGCCTGGAAATCCACGAAATGCCGATGATCAACAAGCGAGGCGCTACAGTGCTGCAGACAGGCATGATCTTCACTATTGAACCTGGTATATACATTCCCGGTAAAGGCGGGGTACGTATAGAAGATACTGTTGTTTTGACAGAGGATGGGGCGAGAGCCTTGAACGGTGTCAAAAAGCAGCTTATTGAAATTGTCTAATATTTAAATTTATAGGAGGGCTTCCAATGATTTCCACAAACGAATTTAAAACCAACGTAACTGTTACTATCGATGGCGACGCTTGGCAGGTTGTTGAATTCCAACACGTAAAACCTGGTAAGGGTGCTGCTTTCGTACGTGCAAAAATGCGTAACCTGTGCACCGGTGCTGTTGTTGAGCGTACCTTCAACGCAGGCGAGCGTCTGCCGAAGGCTCACATCGACCGTCGCGAAATGCAATATCTGTATGAATCCGACGGCATGTATGTATTCATGGACAATGAAACCTACGAACAAACCGAGCTTAGCAAAGAAACTCTGGGCAGCGCACTGAACTTCCTGAAAGAGAACATGGATGTTAAAATCATGATTTATGACAACCGTGTACTGGGCGTTGACCTGCCGAACACTGTAGAACTGACCGTAGTTGAAACCGAACCCGGCATCAAAGGCGATACCGCTACCGGCGGCAGCAAGAATGCTACCATGGATACCGGCTATGTTGTTAAGGTTCCTCTGTTCATCAACGAGGGCGACGTTCTGGCTATCGATACCAGAACCGGCGACTACATTTCCCGCGCTTAATTTTAATTAAGAATTACGCAACAGCTGCTGCAGGCTTGTTCTGTTACTTACGGTGACGGAACCTGCCTGCGGCAGCTTTTTTGTATATTTGCATGCGTGTATTGTGCACTGAATTTGTTCAAAATTTACAAAAATAACAAGTGTACTTTTCAAGAGAACAGTGGTATAATATTAAAAGAACTTTGTATGAAGAAAGGGGACACTAGTATGTCTGAAAAATCCACATTCTATTTGGTTCGCGAAGAAATTCTTCCGGAAGCAATTAAAAAAACTATAAAGGTTAAAGAAATCCTCAAACGCGGCGAAATCAAAACTATCAACGAAGCAGTTGAAAAAATGGGCCTTAGCCGCAGTGCTTATTACAAATATAAGGATTTCGTTTTCCCGTTCTATGAAGCAAGCAAGGAAAAAATTATTACCTTGTCCTTACTGCTGGAGCACAAATCCGGCGTGCTGTCCAAGGTTCTGAATACTGTTGCCGACGATTCCGGCAGCATCATGACCATCAACCAGGGTATTCCTCTGCAGGGCGTTGCCAACACCACTATTTCTATCGAAACCAAGCATCTGACGATAGATCTGGAGGCATTGCTGGACAAGCTGCGCATGATTGACGGCGTAAAACGTCTGGAAGTTTTAGGTCAGGTATAACCGATTACTGATTGAGGTATTGGAGGGGTACTAAATGAAGGATTTTGTAAATGTTGGTCTGTTGGGCGCCGGCACTGTCGGTGGCGGCGTGCTGAAGGTTTTAGAGAAAAATGCAGAAAAAATAGCCAAAGAGGTAGGCAAGCCGGTAAGAATCACCAAGGTGCTTGACCGCCATGTAGACCGCCTGAAACAGGAATACGGTGATAAATATATTTTTACCGACAACGCCGATGAGGTGCTTGAGGATAAGGATATTGATATTATCGTTGAGCTGCTGGGCCGCGAGCATCCTGCCAAGGAATTTATCGCCAGAGCCTTTGCCAACGGCAAGCATGTTGTTACTGCCAACAAGGACGTTTTGGCCAAATTTGGCTCTGAGCTGTTCCCGTTGGCACATGAGCATAACTGCGACTTTATGTTTGAAGCCAGCGTCTGCGGCGGTATTCCTATCATCGGACCTTTGAAAACCAGTATGGCAGCCAATCAGATTACCTCTATCATGGGTATCGTGAACGGCACCACCAACTATATGCTGTCCAAGATGGCTAACGAACATCTTGATTATGACGAGGTACTGAAGGAAGCGCAGGCCAAGGGATATGCAGAGTCCGATCCTACTGCCGATGTCGGAGGCCTGGATGCTGCGCGCAAAATTACTATTCTGGCATCTATCGCCTTCAATACACGCTTCAATCTGGACGATGTACAGGTTGAAGGCATTGAAAGCATCGAAGCCTGCGATATCAAATATGCAACCGATCTCGGCTACGCAGTGAAGCTTCTGGCAATCGCCAAGAACGATCCGGAAAACGGTGTCAGCCTGCGTGTTAACCCGACGATGATTCCGCTTTCCCATCCGCTGGCAGGCGTAAACGGCGTTTATAACGCTGTATTCGTCAACGGTGACGCTATCGGTGAGGCCATGTTCCTGGGCCTCGGTGCAGGCCGTCTGCCGACTGCAAGCTCTGTCTGCGGCGATATTATTGATATTGCCCGCAATATGCAGCACAAGTCCACCGGACGCATCAGCTGCACCTGCTTTGAGGAAAAACGCCTCTGCCCGCCTGATAAGATGTCCGCACCGGCATATATCCGTCTGCAGGTAGCAGATAAACCGGGCGCACTGGCAGCTATCGCTGCAGCCTTCGGCGCACAGAACGTAAGCCTGCGCAATGTTGTGCAGACTAATGATGTTCTGAGCAATAAGGCGGAGATTGTTGTAATTACCCACAGTGTTTCGGAGGCTAATCTGCAGATGGCGCTGCAAATTTTGCGCGTACTGCCGGTAGTAGAAGCAATCAGCTGTGTGATTCGTGTAGAAGACAGCCATTTGGCATAAAGAGGCGGCAGCATGAAAAAAGTATTTATTCAGGTTCCCGCAACCTCAGCCAACTGCGGTCCCGGCTTTGATACCCTCGGTCTGGCCTGCAACTTGTATAACGAAGTAAGCTATGAAATAACCGACAGAAAGGGCTTCCAGCTGGAGGTAGAAGGCGAGGGTGCAGATTATCTGAAGCCGTTTGGCCGTAATCTGGCTTTCGCCAGCTTTCTGCGCGTGTGGAACGCCGTAACCGATGGCCAGCGCATCGGTCTGAAGGTAAAGATGCTCAACCGCATTCCTATGTCCCGCGGTCTGGGCAGCAGCTCCAGCGCCATTGTTGCCGGTCTGTATGCAGCCAACGCTTTGTGTGATGACCATTATACCAAGGATGAGCTTCTCGGTATCGCTACGGAAATCGAGGGCCATCCCGATAATGTGGCACCGGCGCTGTATGGCGGCTTTACCATCAGCTATATGGAGCAGGAGAAGGCGCATTCCCTGCGTCTGCTGCCTGCCAAGCCGTTGAAGTTCATCGCTGTTGTTCCCGACAGCAAGCTGCCAACGTCGCTTGCGCGTCAGGCTATTCCCAAGACTGTACCGCACAAGGACGCAGTTTATAATACCTCCAGAGCTTCGCTTTTGGTCGGTGCACTGCTGAGCGGCAATTATGAATATCTGGGCATGGCGCTGGAGGACAAGCTGCATCAGCCGTACCGTGCGCATCTGATTCCGGGCTTGCCCGACGTTTTTGCGGCAGCCAAGGAAGCAGGCGCTTATAACGCTATTATCAGCGGTGCAGGCTCTACGGTGATGGCCTATGCTTCGCCGGAGGCAGACTGTGAGCGCATTGCCAAGGCTATGGTAGAAGTGTTTGCGGCCAATAATGAGCACGCCTGCTACCATATTCTGGACCTCGATACAGACGGTGTAAAAAAAATTTAAAATAATTTATAAAATAGTGTTGACAAAATCCAAATAAACCTGTATAATACTCCTTGTGATTCGGGGCGTGGCTCAGCTTGGTAGAGCGCTTCCTTGGGGTGGAAGAGGTCGTGGGTTCGAATCCCGCCGCTCCGACCAATGTCGGACTTATAGCCTTTACGTTTATCGTAAAGGCTTTTTTCATGTTTAAAAGGAAGTTGGGGCACGCGGGAAGGCGTGTTTTTATACGCTCGCTTTCTCCTTTTCAACCTTCATTCACCGAAATTTACACGCTTGAATATCTAAAACAACCACCTTTTTAAAGAAAAATTGTTATGGAAAAACAATCTGATATGTTATAATATAGAACGTGTGAATATATTTTGCGCAGCTGTCGGGCAGCAGAGGTGAATACAACTGCCGCTGACGGCATAATAAAGCAATTTGAACAGTAATTGACAGCAAAAGCTGCAAAACATCAAGCCGAAGGCTTACAGTTTGGGAACACAGCTTCCCGACAGCCACGGCATTACTGATTACTGTTATAGCAAAGCGCCTTGCATTCGAAGTAAGGGCTTTTTCATATTATATTGGGAGGTTTTGACCGATGATTCGTACATTAGAATTCGTCTGCAGCGAATGCGGCGAACATTTTGTGCCCGGAGAAAAATTGTATTATCGTGACAATTACATGAACAACAGCATTCGCGATACCAAATTTATCTGCCCGGACTGCATTGCCCGCTGGCAGCAGAAATGGCAGATTAAAACAGCCAGCTTTCATGAGGTTGACTATGTGCTGACAGTTGACCTGGAGCTGGAGGACGGCACAGTCTACAACAACATGGATTGCACGCCGATAGATGAAACCGAAACCGTTGTCCTGGGAGAGGACGTGCCGGTGGAGGCACAGCAGGAGCTGTATAAAATCTATGCAGCCTGGGATAAGGAGCGCAAGGCGCACATCCTGAAGGACTGCACCTTCAAGGATGAATTCATGCGTACCTCCTTCACCTGCGAAACCTATAGCGGTGAACGCTATGAGAACGTTGCCTTCCGCGTAACCATGCGCGGTGAGCTGCAGACGGAAATCCCTGTTCCCGACTACATCAAAATGCAGATTCTTGATGCCTACAAGCTGTATGAGGAGCAGAACGCCGATTATCCGGCAGTAGACGAGCTGGTTTCCGATGAGGATGAAATTGCCAGGATTACCAAAAATTTAAAGAAATAGGAGAGCATATACATAATGACAGAATTGATGGATAAAATTAAGAAACGCCGTACCTTCGCTATTATTTCTCACCCTGACGCAGGTAAAACAACCCTTACCGAAAAGCTGCTGCTTTACGGCGGAGCTATTCACCTGGCAGGCTCCGTAAAGGCTAGAAAGAGCAATAAGCACGCTGTATCCGACTGGATGGAGATTGAAAAGCAGCGTGGTATTTCCGTTACCTCTTCTGTACTGCAATTTGATTACGACGGCTTCCGCGTAAACATTCTGGATACCCCCGGTCACCAGGACTTCTCCGAGGACACCTACCGTACTTTGATGGCTGCCGACAGCGCTGTCATGCTGATTGACGCTGCTAAGGGCGTAGAGCCGCAGACCAAGAAGCTGTTCTGGGTTTGCCACCGCCGCCGTCTGCCTATTTTTACCTTTATCAACAAACTGGACCGCTATGGCCGTAACCCCTTCGACCTGATGGACGAGCTGGAAAAGGTGCTGAACATCCGCGCATATCCGATTAACTGGCCTATCGGTATCGACGGCCATTATAAAGGCGTATATAACCGTCTGGAAAACACCATTGAGCTGTTTGAGGACGACACCAGCCATGGTGCCAAAAAGCTGAAATCTACTACCGGTTCTTTAGATGATCCCAAAATCAGAGAGCTGCTGGGCGACGAGCTGTACGAAAACCTGTGCAACGATATCGAGCTTCTTGACATGGCAGGCGATGAGTTTGACATGGAAAAGGTTAACACCGGCGAGCTGACTCCGATGTTCTTCGGCAGTGCTATGACCAACTTCGGCGTACAGAGCTTCCTGGAAAAATTTCTGGAAATGTCTCCCATGCCACAGCCAAGAATGCTGCAGGATGGTACAATATTGTCACCGGAGAACGAAAAATTCTCTGCTTTTGTTTTTAAAATCCAGGCTAATATGAATCCTGCTCACCGTGACAGAATTTCCTTCATGCGTATTTGTTCCGGCGTCTTTGACAAAGGAATGAGCGTTTACCACAAGCAATCCGGTAAGATGGTTAAGCTGGCACAGCCGCAGCAGTTCCTGGCTCAGGAGCGCACAATAGTGGAAAAAGCATATCCAGGTGACATTATCGGCGTTTTTGATCCGGGTATCTTCGGTATCGGTGATTCCCTGAGCGACAGCAGCCTGAAGCTGCAATTTGAAGACTTCCCCGTATTCCCGCCGGAAATTTTTGCCCGCGTACAGCCTAAGGACTCCCTCAAACGCAAGCAGTTTGAAAAGGGTATCATCCAGCTGTCGCAGGAGGGTGCTATTCAGGTATTCCGTCAGGAGGGCGTAGGTCTTGAAAGCTACATCGTCGGCGTAGTCGGTGTACTGCAGCTGGAGGTTCTGGAATACCGTCTGCTTAACGAGTACAGCTCTAAGCTGCTGATGAACCAGCTGCCGTACTCCGTTGCACGTTGGGTATATGCAGAGGATAAGAAGCTGATCGAGAACATTAAAGGCTTGGATAACGGAATGCTTGTTTATGATAAAAAGGACAGACCTGTTATTCTTGTAAATAACGAGTGGTCCCTGAATTGGATTCTGGAACGAAATCCTGGTATTCAGTTCCTGACGGTACCTGCTGATGTGGAGAAAATCTAAAGAAAAATACAATTACAAATCAGGAAAAACGCTTTCACTTTTACAGAAAATAGTAGTACTTATTACGCTCGTAGTGTGTATCGCACTGCTGCCGACGTCTTTGTTTACGACACAGAAGGTGGCGCGGGTAATTTATGACCGCGTAAGTATCAATGCCGTAAGCATCAACAACATTCTCTGTAACTCTCCGGAAATAAGGGAGAGCCTGGAGAAGCAGAACAAGAGGCCGGAGGATTCCGTAGACAGCTTTATGGCTGCCTTTGTTAACGATGTTGACCATTCTGATGAAGCGGGCGTAGCGATTTACGACAAGAACCGCCATCTGCGCGTGTTGTATAACCCCGGCAAGCTGCCTGACTTCGAGCATAGCGCGCGTAATCTGGTTGACAAATACGCGGGACGCAACAATATTTCCTATAAGGAAAACTACTCGATTCCCAATAAGGCTATTGGCTTTGTTAAAGATGACAATAAAAAAACCATCGGCTACGTTGTTACTGGTTATTCCGATGAAATCGTCAATAACTCTACAATCGACGCGGTTTTATTCTTGCTGTCTATGACGCTGCTTGGTCTGATTGTCGGCATTTGGGGCGCAATTTATCTGGCGCAGAGAATTAAACGTGTTCTTTTCGGCTATGAGCCGGAAGAAATCGCCAGAATGCTGCAGGAACGCGATGTTATTCTTAACTCTGTACGTGAAGGCATTATCAATATCAACAGCAACGGCTGCATTACGCTTGTCAACTCCGAGGCCCAATTGCTTTTGAAGCAAGCCGGTATTGAAGGAGTTAATGAACTATTTGGAAAATCTGCAAAAGATGTCTTGAAACGTGTGCCGTTGGATGATATTATAAAAGAAGGTAAAACTTTAGTTGATGCCAGTGTCAAGATGGGTAATACTGTCTTCATTATTACTGCAGTACCGTTACTGGATGGTAAGAACATTATCGGTGCCGTAATTACCTTCCGCAAAAAATCTGTAGTAGAAGAGATGGCTAACCAGCTGACAGGCTTTAAAAATTATGCTACTGCTTTAAGAGCGCAGACACATGAGTTTATGAACAAAATGCATGTGATTATGGGCCTGATAGATATGAAGGCCTATGATGAGCTGAAGAATTTTACGCAGGAAATTGCCTATAACAGACAATCTGAGGTTTCTTATGTAGTAACCCGCCTGAAGGATATAACATTATCAGGCTTTATCCTCGGTAAAATAAGCCGCAGCCGTGAACTTGATATCGACTTTTCTCTGACAGAGGAAAGCGAGCTGCACAGCGAGCTGGATGTGCCTTCGGTACATGATATTGTACTGATTGCCGGCAATATTATCGAAAACGCCTTTGATGCGTTGAAGAATTTTGACGGTGAACGCATCGTTAATCTCTCGATTCTGGATTTTGACCGCGAAATTGTTATCGTTGTGGAGGATTCCGGACCAGGTATGAGTGACGAGGTACGCGAGCATATCTTCCAGCGTGGCTTCAGCAGCAAGTGCGAAAGCGGTCATGGCTTTGGCTTATATCTGGTTAAGCAAAGCATCAATAACCTCAATGGCACCATTACTGTGGAGTCTGCTCCGGGTGAGGGCACTACTTTTACCGTAAGGCTTCCGACCAGGAAAGAGGGGGATTAAGATGATTAACGTGTTAGTTGTAGAAGATGACCCGATGGTTGCTCAATTGCATGAGCACTATCTTAGCCAGATCAAGGGGTTTCAGCTGTGTGATATTGCCGGCAACGGAGATACTGCACTGAAGCTGCTGCGTCAGAACAAATACGATTTAATCATTCTTGATGTCTTTATGCCTACTATGGATGGTTTACAGCTTTTGGCTAAAATACGCGAGAATGGTTATGATGTAGATGTTATCATTGTTTCGGCAGCAAACGATAAGGATAAAATTAAGCTGGCGCTGCGTTTGGGCGCCGTCGATTATATTATCAAGCCCTTTGAGTTTGAACGCTTTAACCTTGCACTGAACAATTATCTGAAGCGTTATCAGATTGTTGAGGAGCAGGGCATCATTAAGCAGGCTGACCTTGACACTACTATTATGCGTCAGGAAAATCAGGTTGCGGTAACTTTGCCCAAGGGACTTGATAAAAACACCTTAGGCACTGTTTGGGATTGCATATGCGGTATTGACGGCATGTTTACTACCGAAGAAGTGGCAGGCATGGTAGGAATCTCCCGCGTTTCTATCCGTAAATATCTGGAGTTTTTGAAATCCCTGCATCTGCTGAAGCTGGATTTGCACCGCGGCAGCGTTGGCAGACCGGTCTATAAGTATCTGTGCCTTGACAAGCAGAGCGATGTGCTTAAGGCATATATACAGTAAAGCGATTCGGGTGAACCCTCGGCAGTATTTGTCTGAGGGTTCGCTTTTTCTTATACAGATTTGAAATAATCGTTAAAGTAGTGTACAATAGTAGTATTATTATGCAGAAAAGAGGGGGCAAAACATATGCAAGACCCGATTAAAATATTAGGCGTGCCTGTACACGCAATGACTATGCAGGAGGCAGTGAAAACGCTTGAAGAAAGAATGCTCGCCAAGGAGCAGACCTTCGTTGTTACCGCGAATGCCGAAATCATCATGATGTGCCAGGAAAACGCAGATTACAAGAAAATCATCTGCGAGGATGCGGAGCTGGTGCTGCCTGACGGTGCCGGTGCCGTGTGGGCAGGCAGACACCTGGGCTACAAGGTGCCGGAGCGTGTAGCAGGCTTTGACCTGTACAACGAACTGTTGGATTTATCTGCGCACAAGGGCTACAAGGCGTACTTCTTCGGCGGCAGTCCCGGCGTTGCCGAAGCTGCGAAGGCGAAGGCCGAGGAGCTTTATTCGGGCGTACAGGTAGTAGGCTGCCACAACGGTTACTTTAAGGATGAGGACGTGCCGCAGATTATTGCGGACATCAACGCCAGCGGTGCCGATATGCTTTTCGTTGCCTTGGGCGCACCGAAGCAGGAAAAATGGCTGGTAGCACACCGCGCGGAGCTTAATGCAAAAATTCTGATGGGCATTGGCGGCAGCTTTGACGTGCTCGCCGGCAAAATGGAGCGCGCACCGAAATGGATGCAGGATGCTTCTTTGGAATGGGCCTTCCGCCTGTACAAGCAGCCAAGCCGTTTTATGCGTATGATGGCGCTGCCTAAGTTTGTAATCAAGGTAATGGCATCCAAGTTCTGATACATACCGAAAAACGTTGTGCTTGCCAAAAGTGCTAAGAATTTTACACTTATATAGACAAAAGCAGGTAGGTGTATTATAATAAAGTGATGGAAGTAGCATTCCATCACTTTTTATATCCGCAAAAAACAGACTGCACAGTCAGTTTGGGAATGTTTGCTGATTTAAGCTGAAATCAAAAGAAATATTCGCAGGAAAGCGAGGCTTTATATGTTTATTGTAAAAGATGGTTATATTTATGTTGGTGTTTCTCTGTTGGTAGCTGCAATAGTATATTATTTCTTCGGCGCTGTGTGGGCCGTAATCCCCGTAGTGCTGGCGTTATACTTTGCCTACTTCTTCCGCGATTTTCACCGCGTTACGCCTTATGATCCCAACATCTTGTATTCGCCTGCAGACGGTACGGTAATGGGCGTAGATGAAATTTTTGATGATGAATATCTCAACGAGCCTGCGACTAAGGTAACTATCTTCCTTTCCGTATTCAACGTACACACCAACCGTGCGCCGCTCGACGGTGAAATCAAATATCAGCGCTATACCTGCGGTCAGTTCGTGCCTGCGTATGAGAAAAACGCTTCTTTTGAAAACGAGCGTCATGCTATCGGTATGGATAACGGCCGTATGCGCTTCCTGGTAATCCAGATTGCCGGTCTGCTGGCACGCCGCATCGTTTCCTGGGTAACTGTAGGAACCAACCTCAAACAGGGCGAAACCTACGGCATGATCAAATTCGGCTCCAGCACGGAGCTGGTAGTGCCCAGAAATGTTGAAATCACCGTTAAGAAGGGTGATAAGGTTGTTGGCGGTATTACCGTAGTGGGGAGGGTTAAAGAACAATGAACTGGCGTCGTCTGATTCCGAACAGCATCAGCTCTGCGAGCCTTATTTTCGGTGTGCTGTCTATCTTTAAAACTATCGAGGGTGATTTCTTCCTTGCCCCCGTTTTCATCGTAATCGCTGTAATTTTTGACTCTATGGATGGCCGTGCTGCCCGCGCTCTCGGCGTTGGCGGCGGTGACTTCGGCAAGGAGATGGATTCTCTCTGCGACATGTCCTCCTTCGGCGTTGCGCCTGCCATCATGATTTATATGTACGGTCTGCAGGAGCTTGGCCTTGCAGGTCAGGTTATCGCCGCACTCTTCGCTGTGGGCGGTTGCCTGCGTCTGGCACGCTTCAACTGCAACACCGGTGTTGTACACGGTTACTTCCAAGGCATGCCTATTCCGGCAGGTGCCTGCTTCTTGGCAACCTATGTTGTTTCCGGCTATCAGTTTGCTCCGGCTGTGCTGGCAGCAGTTACTCTGGTAATTGCCTGCATCATGTACAGCGAGGTTAAATTCCCGGATTTCAAGGGCAAGGGCAATCCTATGTACCGTCTGCCCGTAATCATTGCCGTAATCGTCGGTGCCGTAATGCTGTATGAGCGTCCCGGTGCGTGGCCGTTTGTAGCAATGTTCACCTATACGCTGGCAGGCATTGTAAACCATGTTTACCGTGCTCTTACAGGTAAGAACAAATAATTTGCCGTTAGGGGAGTAAAGGAGATTTTTGATGTATACAGCTTTTGATATAATCATGATACCTTTGCAGCTATTGATTATATTTTTTACGCTCTACTACTTTTTTGTTTCTTGGTTCGGCCTGTTCGGCAAGAAGAAGGAAGTTAAGATATATAATGAAAGCAAGACCTTTGCCTTGATTGCCTGCGCGCATAACGAGGAAAGAGTTATTGCTCAACTGGTAGATAACCTGCGCCGTCTGAATTATAATGACGCTTTATATGATATCTATGTTGTTGCAGACAACTGCTCGGACAAAACCGCAGAGGTTGCACGCAAGGCCGGCGCGCTGGTGCATGAGCGCTTCAGCGAAACCGGTAAGGGCAAGGGCTTTGCTCTCGCGTGGATGTTCGACAGACTGTTCAAGCTGGATAAAAAGTATGATGCGGTTTGCGTTTTCGATGCCGATAACCTGGTGCATCCCAACTTCCTGCAGGAGATGAACAGCCGTCTGTGCAACGGCGAACGCATTATCCAAGGCTACATGGATGCCAAAAACCCGACTGATACCTGGGTAAGCGGCGTATTTGCAATTTCCTTCTGGATTGTTAACCATGTATGGAGTTTGGCAAAGTATAACATGGGCCTTTCCTGTTGCCTTGGCGGTACCGGCATGTGCTTTGATACCGAGGTGCTGAAGCGTTACGGCTGGCGTGCAACCTGCCTGACCGAGGACATGGAGTTCACCATTCAGGCGATGATGGAAGGTATTCCTACAACCTGGGCGCATGAAGCAATCATTTACGATGAAAAGCCGCTGACCTTCAAGCAGACCTGGAACCAGCGTAAGCGTTGGTCACAGGGCCACTTTGACGTTGCGGACCGCTATCTCATCCCGATGATCAAAAAAGCAATCAAGACACGTAATATCGTCATGCTGGACTGCTCTGTGAACCTCATTCAGCCGTACTTCCTGATGATTTCTACGTTCTTTGTGCTTTGCAGCTATATTTATAACTTCTATCCGTTCTACACCAATATCCTGTATACCATTATTCCGGTAGAGGTTTGGACTCTGGTTGGTATCGGCCAGTATATTTTCCCGGTAGCGGTACTGTGGAAAATCCGCGCTTCCTTCAAGTCCTGGATGTATCTGCTGCTGTATCCGCTGTTTATTTACAGCTGGATTCCTATTACAGCACTTGGCTGGTGGCACCGCCATGACCATGAGTGGAGCCACACGCTGCACACCCGTGGCATCAGCTTCGACGATGTAATTATTCCCGAGGACGCAGTAAATGACGGTCCTAAGGAAGTAGTCTTTGCGAAAAAGGACGAAAAATAAGCTTTATAAGCACTTCTGCGTAAGCGGGAGTGCTTTTTTAGTGCGCAAAGGCAGGTAAACATGATATAATAAATTTATTGTGCTTATGCAAATTTTATGAAGATGAGCTAAAAGAGCGGAGAGGATATGAAGATGCAGATTAAGGGAATACTTTTTGATTTTGACGGCACTATTGCCAATACCATAGATTTGATTATTGCCACCTTTGAACACACCTGCCGTGAGGTGCTGGGCTTTACACCGGAGCGTGAAAAGATTGTGGCTACCTTCGGCCTGCCGTTGCCGGAGGCAATGATTGCGCTTTCCGGTAAGCCGGAGCTGGTGGAAACTATGCGCGATGCTTACAGAGAATATAATAACGCACATCACGATGATATGATTCGTCCTATCCCTGGCGTGAAGGAAACACTGGAGCAGCTGAAGGCGCAGGGCATTAAGCTGGCGGTGGTTACCTCTAAGAAGCCGCCGATGCTGCGCCGTGGGCTGGACTGCCTGCAGCTGACGCAGTATTTTGATGCGACCGTTGCCTTGGGCGATACAAAGGAGAGCAAGCCGCATCCCGAGCCGATGCTGGCGGCGTGTGCTAAGCTGGGGGTGCAGCCTGAGGAGTGCCTGTGCGTCGGCGACAGTCCCTTTGATTTGCAGAGCGGACGTAGTGCGGGGGCAAAAACCGTTGCCGTGCGCTATACGGCCTTTGGCTGGGAGAAGTTGCTGGAGGAGGGCAGGCCGGATTTTGTGATTGCAAGGCCGCAGGAGCTGCTGGAGATAGTGGGGAAGATTCGTTAGTGTCCTAATAAAAATACTAATGAAGGTTCTGATGTCCTGTTAAATGAGTTCTTGCATGCTTGATGTCCTAATAAAAACGAGAATATAGACATTTATGTCCTAATAAAAGTAAGATACTCAGCGCCAGTGTCCTAATAAATTGTTTATGAAGTAACAAATGTCCTAATAAATTTGTTTAAAAATGCCGGATACTGAGCAAGCAGTGCCAGATACTGAGGAAACAGTGCCGGATAATCTGCAGAAGTGCCGGATAATAGGCCGATAGTGCCAGATACTCAGAAAACAGTGCCGGATACTCCACACCCACCTCGCACTCTCACACCTGCTGAGAGTGCTTTTTCTTTGCTCTTTAAATTATGCCTTATTTATGGTATTATATAATAGAAAAAGTGTGGAGAATCTGCATAGATATTATGCGTAATAACATACTTTTGCAAACAGTTTTCATTCTCACATTTAACTATAAAGGAGGCAAAGCATATGCGTAAAATTGCTATCATCGGCGGAACCGGTATTGATAATCCCGATACCCTAAAGGGATTCGAAAAAAAGATTATAGAAACACCGTTTGGTAAAGCATTGTGCAACATCGGCACAATGAGCGGTAATCAGGTGGTTTTCGTAAGCCGTCACGGCGTAGACCATTCCGTACCGCCCCACAAGGTAAACTACCGTGCCAACATCTGGGCTATGAAGAGCCTGGGAACAGAGGAGATTTTTGCTACTACCGCAGTCGGTTCCCTCAACCCGGAGATGAAGGCAGGTCACTTCGTAGTTTGCGACAACGTGCTGGACTTCACCAAGAGCCGCATCAACACCTTCTATGATTCCCCCGAGCGTGGTGTAGCGCACTGCGATTTCACCTATCCGTATTGCCCGACTTTGCGCGAGAAGGTTATCAAATGTCTGGAGAAAACGGATATTACCTTCCATAAGCACGGTGTTTATGTTTGCACCGAAGGCCCGCGCTTTGAAAGTGCTGCCGAAATTAAAATGTTCGCTATGCTGGGCGGTGACCTGGTTGGCATGACCAATATGCCAGAGTCTATTCTGGCGCGTGAGGCAGAGATGTGCTACACTAACTGCTCCATCGTTACCAATATGGCTGCCGGCATTTCTCCGACACCGCTTTCTCATAAAGAGGTTTGCGACGCAATGGCACTGAGCATTAAGAATATGGAAAAGCTGATTCTGTCCTTCATCGCTTATGAAGAGCCGACTGAGGCGAAATGCAACTGCCATCACGCTATGCAGGAGTTCGGCGGCTTCAAGCTGTAAGAGGTTGTTATGGTAGAAACTATGCGTTGGGAGCAGGGGAGCCTGGTGCTGTTGGACCAGACTCTGCTGCCGCAAAAGATAGAATGGATTACCTGCGTGGATTACAAGCGCGTGAAGGTGGCGATTGAGCGGTTGGAGGTGCGCGGTGCACCGGCAATCGGTGCTGCTGCTGCCTTCGCTATGGTGCTGGGTGCACGCGAGGTTGCGGACAAACCTGACTTTTTGGGTGCACTGGACGTTGTGCGCGCAGATCTGATTACTGCGCGTCCGACGGCGGTAAATTTGGCGTGGGCGGCGAATCTGCAGTATGCGTTGGCTGTGCGCCTGAACGGCGAGGACAAGTCACCTGCGGCGATTATCAAGGCGCTGGAGGAGAAGGCCGAGCAGATTTATGCGGACGATATCACCATGAATAAGCGTATGGGCGAATACGGCGCTGCTGTGCTGCCTGACGCTGCCGTAGTGCTGACGCACTGCAACGCAGGCGCACTGGCAACCTGCGGTTGGGGCACGGCGCTGGGCGTTATCCGCAGTGCCTACGCGCAGGGCAAGCTGAAGATGGTTTATGCCGACGAAACACGTCCACTGCTGCAGGGTGCGCGTTTGACGGCGTTTGAGCTGTTTGAGGACGGCATTCCGGTGACGCTGATTACCGATAATATGGCAGCGTGGACCATGCGCACGAAGGGTGTGAACGCTGTTGTTGTCGGTGCCGACAGAATTGCGGCCAACGGCGATACGGCGAACAAAATCGGCACCTATGGCGTGGCATTGGCGGCGAAGGCACACGGGATTCCGTTTTATATCGCCGCACCGACGAGCACCTTTGATTTTTCCATTGCTACAGGTGCGCAGATTCCTATTGAGGAGCGCAAGGCCGACGAGGTACGTCATTTCCGCAGCGAGCAGACTGCGCCTGAGGGCGTGGCAGTGTTTAACCCTGCGTTTGACGTGACACCGGCAGAGCTTATTAGCGGTATTATTACCGAGCATGGCGTGCTTAAAGCGCCGTATACAGAAAGTATTAAGAAATTGCAGGCTCTTTTACAATACTAAAGAGCATATATTAAAGGAGGATTTTTAGATTTATGCAAAGCATTATTAAAGACATCAAATTGGCACCGTTAGGTCATCAACGTATCGCGTGGGCAAAGGAATATATGCCACTGCTGAACCATCTGAACGAGGAATACAGCAAAACTAAGCCCTTCCAAGGCATCAACATGGTTGTAACCATTCATTTGGAAGCAAAAACCGCTTATCTGGCACTCGTGCTGAAGAACGCTGGCGCTAATGTTGTCGTTACCGGCAGCAACCCGCTTTCCACTCAGGACGAAATTGCCGCAGCACTGGTTGACAGCGGCGTTACCGTTTTCGCAACCCATGGCTGCACCAACGAAGAATATGATATGTATCTGCGTGAGGCTTTAAAGAGCGAGCCGCAGCTGATTATTGATGACGGCGGCGATTTGGTTAATATGCTGCACGGCGAACGCCGTGACCTGATTCCTAACCTGATGGGCGGCAGCGAGGAAACCACCACCGGCGTACATCGTCTGAAGGCTCTGGCTGCAGCAGGTCATCTGGCATTCCCGATGATTGCCGTTAATGATGCTTACTGCAAGTATCTGTTCGATAACCGTTACGGTACCGGCCAATCCTCCTGGGATGGCATCATGCGTACCACCAACATGTCCGTAGCAGGCAGAACCGTTGTTGTTGCAGGCTATGGCTGGTGCGGTAAAGGCGTTGCTATGCGTGCCAAGGGCCTGGGCGCTAACGTTATCGTTACCGAGGTTGATCCGATTAAGGGTATTGAAGCAGTATTTGACGGCTTCCGCGTTATGCCGATGCAGGAGGCTGCAAAATACGGCGATATCTTTGTAACCGTAACCGGCTGCAAGGACGTAATCACCAAACCTCATATGGAGGTTATGAAGAACGGCGCTGTTATGTGCAACGCAGGCCACTTCGACGTAGAAATCAACAAACATCATCTGGAGGAGCTTTCCGTAGTTGCTCCGTATGAAGTACGCAAAAATATCATGACCTACACCATGGCTGACGGACGTAAGTTGAACCTGCTGGGCGAAGGCCGTCTGGTTAACCTGGCATGCGGCGACGGCCATCCGATTGAAATCATGGACCTGTCCTTCGCTATGCAGTTCCTGGCTATGAAATATCTGCTCGACCATAAGGGAGCAATGGAAAACAAACTGTATGTACTGCCGGAAGAGCTGAACACCGAAATTGCTGCATTGAAGCTGCAGGCTATGGGCGCAGGCATCGATACCCTGAGCGATGAGCAGAAGGCATATCTGGCTGCCGAATAATCATGGAAACGCAGTTATTTGCTAAAGAAAGTACATGTGCCGCCATTGTGGAAACAGGCCATGCTCTGATTGAAAAAAAGCTCGTTGCAGGCTCCTGGGGCAACATCAGCTGCCGTATTGACGCGCAGAATATTGCTATCACACCCTCCGGCCACGGTTATGAAACACTGACGCCCGAGGACGTTGTCATCATCAACCGTGAAGGTGACGTAGTTGAGGGCAAGCACATTCCTTCTTCCGAACTGAAGGTGCACACCGCCATTTACAACGCCTATCCCGAGGCAGGTGCCGTAATCCATACGCACAGCATTTATGCCAGTGCACTTGCGGCTATGCATCAGGGAGTGCCGGCGATTATTGAGGATATCGTGCAGATTATCGGCGGCAGGGTGGAGTGCGCCCAGTATGCTCTTTGCGGTACGCAGGAGCTGGCGGACAACACCGTGCGTGCCCTTAACGGCAAAAAGGCTGTGCTGCTGGCCAACCATGGCGCTGTGTGTTGGGGCAAGAACCTGGTGGAGGCACTGCTTGCTGCCGAAATTCTGGAAAAGGCGGCGCAGATTGCCGTAATCTGTGCAGGCACCGGCAACAAGGTGTACGAGCTGAGCTGTGAGGACGTGGACGTGATGCATGATTTTTATGAAAAGCATTACTCCAAGCGTCAACAGGGCGAGGAGTAGAAAACAATAATATCACTGTCATCTGCTTCCCTAAGCATTATACAGGGAGGCAGGACTTAATTTATACCAATATACCAAGGAAGTGAAATCTTTTGGCTAAGCTACTGATTAAGAATATCGAGCTTCTGCATACTCCGAACGGTGAAATGCAGAACATCGCCGTTGAAGATAATAAGATTGTTTATGTAGGCAAGGACGTGCCTGCAGACTTTGCTGCCGACGAAATTGTGGACGGCAAGGGTAAGCTGGCTACTGCCGGCATGGTCAACACCCATGGCCATGTATCTATGACGCTGCTGCGCAGCTATGCCGACGATATGGCGCTCATGGACTGGCTGCAAAACAAAATCTGGCCGATTGAAGACAAGATGGACGCTAACGACATCTACTGGGGCGCAATGCTGGGCATCGTAGAAATGCTGAAGGGCGGTACTACCTGCTTTGCTGATATGTACGCCTTCATGGAGGACGTTGCGCGTGCCTGTGCCGAAACCGGTATCCGCGCTAACCTCAGCCGTGGCCTTATCGGCGTAGCGCCGGACAAGGACGTAAAGCTGGCAGAAAACACTGTGCTGGCGAAGAACTGGCAGGGCTATGACAACGGCCGTATCCGCATTACCTACGGTCCGCACGCTCCTTATACCTGTCCTGTTGATTATCTGGAAAAGGTTATTGCCGAGGCTGCTGCCAACAAGGCTGAAATCCAGATGCATCTGTGCGAAACTAAATTTGAGGTTGATACCGTTGTTAAGGAGCATGGCATGACACCGATTCAGCTGATGGATAAGCTGGGCATGTTTGAGCTGGGTACCATTGCTGCGCACTGCGTACATCTGACCGACGAGGATATGGATATCATGGCTGCCAAGCACGTGCGTGTAGCGCATAACCCGCAGAGCAACCTGAAGCTGGCAAGCGGTATCGCACCGGTAGCGGCAATGCTGAACAAGGGCATTTGTGTTGGTCTGGGCACGGACGGCGCATCCAGCAACAACAATCTGGATATGCTGGAGGAATGCCGCGCTGCCGCAATGCTGCATAAGGCAACCACCTTTGATCCGCTCGTTGTTCCTGCTAAAAAAGCGTGGGAGATGGCAACCGTTGACGGTGCCAAGACTCTGGGATTTGCCAATACCGGACTTTTGGAAGCAGGTCAGCAGGCAGATATCGTACTGTGGGATATGCACAAGCCTTACTGGTATCCGCGTCACAATAAGCTGTCCCAGCTGGTTTATGCAGCAAGCAGCACCGATGCCGACACTGTTTTCGTAGCAGGCAAAAAGGTTGTGGAAGCAGGCAAGCTGCTGACCTTTGACGAAGAAAAGATTTATGCGGAAGCTGAGGCTTGCACCAGAAAGCTCTTGAATAAATAGCAATTAGCAGCAAAAGGAGAAAAGCAAGAAAATGGCTAAAATCATTACCAAAGCAAATTTAGCACCTGCTGTTTACGAGTTCGTCGTAGACGCGCCGCTGGTGGCACACAAATGCCATCCGGGACAGTTTGTAATCATCCGCACTGACGAATACAGCGAACGTATTCCTCTGACTATTGCGGATTTTGACCGTGAAAAAGGCTATATCACCTTAATCGTGCAGGCTGTGGGCAACACCACCAAGCACTTGTGCGACACCTTTAACGAGGGTGACGATATTCTCGACGTAGTTGGTCCTTTGGGACATCCTTCCGAGATGGGCAAGTTCGGTACTGTTGTAGTAGTAGGCGGCGGCATCGGCGTTGCGCCTGTTTATCCCATCGCGCGTGCATATCACGAGCTGGGCAATAAGGTTATCTCCATCATCGGTGCGCGCGACAAGGATCTGGTAATCTGGCAGGATAAAATGGCTGCTATCAGCGACGAGCTGATTTTGACCACCGACAACGGCAGTGCAGGCCGCAAGGGCTTTGTAACCGACCCGCTGCGTGAAATGCTGGAGTCAGGCGAGAAGATTGACCTGGTATTGGCCATCGGCCCTGTTATCATGATGAAAAACGTGGCAGCAACCACCAAACCCTTCGGCGTAAAAACTACTGCCAGCCTTAACACCATCATGGTAGACGGCACTGGCATGTGCGGCGGCTGTCGTGTAATGGTTGGCGGCGAGAACAAATTTGCCTGTGTAGACGGACCGGAGTTTGATGCTCACGAGGTAGATTTTGCGAACCTGGTAATGCGTCAGCAGATGTACAAGGACCAGGAAGCACTGGAATATAGCTGTGGAGGTCATTGCAAATGCGTGGAGGAATGAGAAATGCTATGCCGGAACAGCCGGCTGATGTGCGTAACAAAAACTTTCAGGAGGTAGCACTTGGCTACACTAAGGAAATGGCGGTAGACGAGGCACAGCGTTGCCTGAACTGCCCCAAACCGCGTTGTGTAGGCAGCTGCCCGGTTAATATTGATATTCCTAAGTTTATCCATGAGGTGGCACAGGAAAACTTTGCTGAGGCTTATAAAATCCTTAAGCAAAAAAGTACTTTGCCTGCTGTCTGCGGCCGTGTCTGCCCGCAGGAAAACCAGTGCGAGGGTAAATGCGTGCTGGGCATTAAGGGTGAGCCTGTAGCAATCGGCCGTCTGGAGCGCTTTGTTGCCGACTATGCGCGTGAGCATGGCCTGGATAACGATGTAGAAGCTCCGACAGAACGCAAGGGCAAAAAGGTTGCCGTAGTAGGCAGCGGCCCTAGCGGCCTGACCTGCGCCGGCGATTTGGCAAAAATGGGCTATGATGTAACCATGTACGAAGCGCTGCACGCTGCAGGCGGCGTGCTGATGTACGGTATTCCGCAGTTCCGTCTGCCCAAGGAAATCGTACAGCATGAAATCTCCGCACTGAAAAAATTGGGCGTAAAAATCGTAGTTGACGCTGTTATCGGCCGCACCTTCACCATCAAGGAGCTGATGGAGGAGGAAGGCTTCAGCGCTGTTTATGTTGGTACTGGCGCCGGTCTGCCGCACTTTATGCAGATTGACGGCGAAAACCTCAACGGCGTATATTCCGCCAACGAATTTTTGACACGTGTAAACCTGATGAAGGCTTACGAATTCCCGAACTACGCTACACCTGTATACGTTGGCAAGAAGGCTGCTATCGTTGGCGCAGGCAACGTAGCAATGGACGCAGCGCGTACCGCGAAGCGCCTTGGCGCGGAGCAGGTATATATCGTGTACCGCCGCAGCGAGGAAGAAATGCCCGCACGTAAGGAAGAAATCGGCCATGCTAAGGAAGAAGGCATTGAGCTGCGTCTGCTGAACAATCCGGTTGCTATTCTGGGCGATGAAAAAGGCTGGGTTAACGGCCTGAAGTGCATTAAGATGGAGCTGGGTGAAGCGGATGCCAGCGGCCGTCGCTCTCCTGTAGCTATCGCAGGCAGCGAGTATGTGCTCGATGTTGACATGGTAGTTATGGCTATCGGCCAAGGTCCGAATCCGCTGATTAAGCAGACTACACCTGATCTGGAGGTTAACAAGCGCGGTAATATTGTTGCTGACGAGGCAGGTGCTACCTCTATTCCGGGCGTATTCGCCGGCGGCGATATCGTAACCGGTGCTGCAACCGTAATCAGCGCTATGGGCGCAGGCAAGAAGGCTGCAGTTGCTATTGACGAGTACCTGAGCAAGTAAGGGGAAAGCCGGCGCTGTTGCATAATTTAATATGAGATAAGCGTAAAATCCTATTGCAGATGTTCTGAATTAGTCTGCAATAGGATTTTTTATTGGTGCCGTTCAAAGAAATAAAAAGCCTTAAAACGTTTCTTTTATCTGCTTAAGGCTGTATAATATAATTATGAATTTATTTGTTGAGTAATTACTATACATTAAGTAGGAGGTTTTGACGTGACTGATATTAAGAAGGAACAGGAAAGAGAAGAGCTTCACCGTGCTATTTGGGCGATTGCGGATGAGCTGCGCGGAGCAGTAGACGGTTGGGACTTTAAAAACTATGTGCTTGGCACTATGTTTTATCGCTTTATTTCTGAGGATTTGACTAATTATATTAACCAAAATGAGATTGAAGCAGGTGATGCTGACTTTGATTATGCTAAGATGTCAGACGAGGACGCAGAGGAAGCCCGCGAAGGTCTTATCGAGGAAAAGGGCTTTTTTATGCTGCCCAGCGAACTCTTCTGCAATGTTTGTGCTAATGCAGCCAACGACGAGAACCTTAACGAACGCTTAGAGCGTATCTTCAACAACATCGAGGGTTCTGCTAAGGGCAGTGAGTCTGAGGCTGATTTCTCCGGTCTGTTCGATGATTTTGACGTTAACAGCAATAAGCTTGGTTCTACTGTAGCGAAGCGTAACGAGCGCCTTGCCAAGCTGCTTAACGGCGTGAAGGATATGAACCTTGGTGATATCAATGACCATTCTATTGATGCTTTTGGTGATGCTTACGAATACCTTATGGGCATGTATGCCTCCGGTGCCGGTAAAAGCGGCGGCGAGTTCTTCACCCCGCCGGAAGTAAGCGTACTGCTTACGCGCTTGGGCACGGTAGGCAAGAAGGAAATCAACAAGGCTTATGACCCGGCCTGCGGCTCCGGCTCTTTGCTGCTCAAATGTGCTGAGCTTTTGGGCAGGGATGCTGTCCGCAACGGTTTCTATGGTCAGGAAATCAATATTACGACCTATAACCTCTGCCGTATTAACATGTTCCTGCATAAGATAGGCTTTGATAAGTTTGATATTGCCTGCGAGGATACGCTAACCAATCCGCAGCATTGGGATGAAGAACCCTTTGAGCTAATCGTATCAAACCCGCCGTATTCCGTAAAATGGGTTGGTGACGGCGATGCTACTCTGATTAACGATCCTCGTTTTGCTCCTGCAGGCGTGCTTGCCCCTAAGAGCAAGGCTGATATGGCTTTCATCATGCACAGCCTGTCCTGGCTCGCTGCCAACGGCACGGCTGCCATTGTATGTTTCCCCGGTATCATGTACCGTGGCGGTGCGGAGCAGAAGATTCGCAAGTATTTGGTGGACAACCACTATGTAGATGCGGTTATCCAGCTTAGCGGCGGTCTTTTCTTCGGTACGAGTATTGCTACCTGTATTATGGTGCTCAAAAAAGGCAAAAGCGATAACAAGGTTATGTTCATTGATGCCTCCAAGGAATGCATTAAGGTTACGAATAACAATAAGCTGACGCCCGAAAATATTGATCGCATCGTTGATGTTTTTGCCAAACGTGAGGATGTTGCTCATTTCAGCCATCTGGCGGATTATGCGGAAATCGCCGAGAACGATTTCAACCTTTCGGTTTCCACTTATGTGGAGCCTGAGGACACCCGTGAGAAGATTGATATCAAAAAGCTCAATGCGGAAATCGCGGAGATTGTTGCCCGTGAGCAGGTTCTGCGCAGCGAAATTGACAAGATTATTGCGGAAATTGAGGGGTAAAGATGGATAAGCAGATGCAGTTTTTGATTTATAAGGTTGCGGATGAAAATAGATTTATCAATGCTTTTATTCAGAATGAAACTATTTGGGTAACGGCAAATCAAATGGCAGTGCTTTTCGACAAGAGTGAATCGACAATCCGTAAGCATATCAATAACGTTTTTGAAGAAAAGGAATTGGAACGTGAAAACAACACGCAAAAATTGCGCGTTGATGGTGTAAAACAGCCGGTTGCTTTTTATAATCTTGATACTATTATTTCCGTAGGGTATCGAGTTAATTCTCATCGTGCTACCAATTTCCGTATCTGGGCGACGCAGGTTTTAAAGGAATACATGCTAAAAGGCTTTGCTATGGATGACGAACGCTTGAAGCAAGGAAAGACAGCCTTTGGCAAGGATTATTTCCGTGAATTACTGGAACGCGTTCGTTCTATTCGTGCAAGCGAAAGACGCATTTGGCAGCAGATTACGGATATTTTTGCTGAGTGCAGTATAGATTATGATAGTAACGCTGATATAACACAGAGATTTTATTCTACGGTGCAAAATAAATTTCATTATGCTATAACAAAACAGACAGCAGCAGAAATAATTTATAATAACGCTGACCATACTAAAGAAAATATGGGTTTGCAGACCTGGAAAAATGCGCCGCAGGGACGTATCTTGAAATCTGATGTTAAGGTTGCTAAGAACTATCTTTCTGAAAAAGAAATACGTCAGCTGGAACGAGCTGTAACAGGTTATTTTGATTATATCGAAGATTTGATTGAGCGGGAAAATACCTTTAGCATGAAAGAATTTGCTGCCAGTGTCAATGAGTTTTTAGCATTTAGGCGTTATGATATTCTGCCGGATAAGGGCAGGGTATCGCGTAAGCAAGCGTGGGAAAAGGCTTGTGCAGAATACGATATTTTTAATAAAACACAGAAGATAACTTCGGATTTTGATTTACTGCTTAAGGCAACGGAAAAAATGGGAGAAGGAAATGAGTAATTTAGAAGAGTTGATTGAAAGGCTGTGCCCCGATGGGGTGGAGTATAAATATCTTGCTGATGTTGTAACTATAAAACGTGGTGTAAGGTTAATAAAAAAAGAATTGAAAGATAACGCCAAGTATCCAGTGTATCAGAATAGCTTAATACCATTAGGATATTATGATGATTATAACTGTGAAGCTAATAAAACAATGATTATTACTGCTGGAGCAGCAGGAGATATTGTATATAGTAATACTAAATTTTGGGCAGCTGATGATTGTTTTTATTTTATATGCAATAGGTATATAGATGATAAATTTCTGTATTATGTATTAATGTCTCAACAAAGAGGAATATACTCAAAAGTGCGTAAAGCTAGTATCCCAAGATTGCCGAGAATTGTTATTGAGAAAATCAAGCTCCCTGTACCTCCTCTGGAGGTACAACGTGAGATTGTCCGTATTCTGGACAATTTTGCAATAGCTACCACAGAAATCCAACAAAAATTACAAGAAGAGCTTGCAGCTCGGCAGAAGCAATATGAATATTATCGGGATTTACTGTTGACGTTCAAATCGAATGAGAGTACCATTTTGAACGAACGAACGAACGAACTAGAGCTTAGTGGCGCTATTCGCTGGATGAAACTGGGGGATATTGCAAAATTCACATATGGATATACTGACAAAGCTAAGGATTTTGGTAATGCCCGATTCATAAGAATAACAGATATTACAGAAGATGGTTGTCTTAATTCTCAAGGTGCTAAGTATATAAATTTAACTGCAGACAGTAAAAAATATTTGCTTAATTATGGAGATCTATTACTAGCTCGTACTGGTGCTACATATGGTAAAACTCTGTATTTTTCATCAGATATTCCAGCAGTGTATGCTTCATTTTTGATTAAAATAACCTTAGACAATAATATCATATCTAATAGATTTTATTGGCATTTTTCTAAATCGAGATTGTATTGGGAACAAGCTGAGAAACTTGTGTCACAAGGAGGTCAACAGCAATTTAATACAAACGCTGTTAGTAGAGTAAACATTCCTGTCCCACCTCTAGAAGTCCAACAACGCATTGTCGATATCCTCGACCGTTTCGACACTCTTTGCAACGATATCTCCAGCGGTCTGCCAGCAGAAATTGAAATGCGCCAAAAACAGTATGAATACTATCGTGACAAGCTTTTAACTTTTAAGGAATTAAAAAAGGAGGCGTAAGCCATGCCTTATTTCAATATCGTAGCGGAAACTACGGAAAGCACGGTTATAACCGAATATGAGCCTGTTCCAAGACGCTCGGACAGCTACCAGAGCGAAGCAGAGCTGGAAAAGGAATTTATCCGCCTGCTGGTTGAACAGGGCTACACCTATCTGAATATCCATAAGGAAGCTGACCTTATCGCTAATCTGCGTGAACGCTTGGAAGAGCTTAACAACATTAAGTTCACGGACAGCGAATGGGAGCAGTTCTTTACTACTGCTATCGCTAATCCTAATGACAAGATTGAAGATAAGACTCAGACAATCCAGGAGGACTATGTAAAGGTTCTGAAGCGTGAGGACGGCACTTCCAAGAATATCCGCCTCATTGACAAAAAGAACGTGCATAACAACCGCCTGCAGGTGCTTAATCAGTACGAGAACGGCAAGGCAGAGGGTGCGAAGTATAATAATCGCTATGATGTGACTGTGCTAGTCAACGGCCTTCCGCTGGTCCATATCGAGCTAAAGCGCAGGGGAGTGCCTATCCGCGAAGCGTTCAACCAGATTGAGCGTTACCAACGTGATTCCTTCTGGGCGGGCTGTGGACTCTTCGAATATGTGCAGATTTTTGTTATCTCCAACGGTACGCTGACCAAGTATTACTCTAATACTACCCGTATCAATACAATCAAGGATGCAGTGAGCGGCAAGACCAAGAAGTCCAAGACCAGCAACAGCTTTGAGTTTACAAGCTACTGGGCCGATGCCAATAACAAGGTAATTCCTGATATAGTAGATTTTGCCAAAACCTTCTTTGCCAAGCACACGCTGCTTAACATCATCACCAGATACTGTATTTTCACTTCTGAAAAGATGCTGATGGTTATGCGTCCTTATCAGATTACGGCAACGGAACGCATTCTGAACCGCATTGAGATTGCGCACAACTATAAGAAATACGGCAACGTAGCTGGAGGCGGTTTTATCTGGCATACTACCGGCAGCGGTAAGACCTTGACCAGCTTTAAGACTGCAAGGCTGGCTTCACAGCTTGATTTCGTTGATAAGGTTCTCTTTGTTGTAGACCGCAAAGACCTAGACTACCAGACCATGAAGGAATATGACCGCTTCGAGAAGGGTGCTGCCAACAGCAATACCAGTACGGCGATTCTGAAAAAGCAATTAGAGAATCCTAATGCTAAAATCATTATCACTACGATACAGAAGCTTGCTAATTTTATTAAGAGAAACCAGCAGCATGATGTCTATAATAAGGAAATAGTTATCATCTTCGATGAATGCCATCGTTCTCAATTCGGTGATATGCATACCGATATTATCAAGCATTTCAAGAAGTATTACCTGTTCGGCTTCACCGGTACGCCTATCTTTGCCAAGAACGCAGGCGCCAGGAAGAACGCACAGCTTATGACTACGGAGCAGGCCTTCGGTGATAAGCTCCATACCTATACTATCGTGGATGCTATTAATGACAAGAACGTCCTGCCTTTCCGTGTTGATTTCATCAAGACTATGGCTTTGGAAGAAGACATAAAGGATGAAGATGTGTGGGGCATCGACCGCGAGAAGCCGATGATGGCTCCTGAACGTATTTCGCTTGTAACCAAGTATATTCTCAATAACTTTGACCGTAAGACCTACCGTGGCGACAAGACCTATGTGTTCAACGCTTTGACCAACATCAAGGATGTTGCCTCTGCAGGCCGTCAAGAGGTTGAAGAAATCAAGCGTAAGCAGCGTCTGAGTGGTTTTAACTCTATTTTCGCGGTAGCTTCTGTGCCTATGGCCAAGCTCTACTATCAGGAGTTCAAAAAGCAGATGGCGGAAGATCCTTCCAAGTCTTTGAAGATAGCAACTATCTTCAGCTACGGAGCTAATGAAGAAGCTGACGGCGTTATTGATGACGAGAACTCCGAGGATACATCGGCTCTGGACCAGAATTCAAGAGATTTCCTTGAAGATGCTATCCGTGACTATAACGTCATGTTCCATACGAATTATGATACTTCCTCTGACAAGTTCCAAAACTACTATAAGGACGTATCACTGCGCATGAAGAACAAGGAGCTTGACCTGCTTATTGTCGTAAATATGTTCCTTACAGGCTTTGATGCAACCACGCTCAATACACTCTGGGTTGACAAAAACTTAAAGATGCACGGACTTATTCAGGCGTTCAGCCGTACAAACCGCATTCTGAACTCTATTAAGACCTATGGCAACATTGTATGCTTCCGCCGGTTACAGCCACGCATGGAAAGTGCTATAGCGCTTTTTGGTGACCGTGATGCGAGCAGCATAGTGCTTGTGCGTACCTTTAAAGAATATTATTACGGCTGCAGGGACGATGATGGCAAGCCTGTTCGTGGTTATATTGATATGATTGCTGAGCTACAGGAAAAATATCCTGCCTCTGAGCAGCAGATTATTGGTGAAAAGAACCAAAAGAACTTTATTATGCTTTTCGGTGCAGTGCTTCGTATGCGCAATTTGCTTAGCTGCTTCGATGAATTTGTTGGCAAGGAAGGCATCAGCGAGCGTGATATGCAGGATTACCTCAGTATTTACGAGGATTTACGCCAAAACTGGCCTCCTAAAGGACCGGAAGGCGAGAAAACCGACATCACCGATGATGTTGTCTTTGAGGTTGAGCTTGTAAAGCAGATTGAAGTCAACATTGACTATATCCTTATGCTGGTTAAACAGTACCATGACAGCAATTGCGAGGACAGGGAAATACTGGTTACTATCCAAAAGGCTGTTGATTCCAGTCCGACTCTGCGCAGCAAGAAAAAGCTTATTGAAGCGTTTATTGAGGATGTCAACGATAGTGACGGTAACGATATAATCGGCGACTGGAATGACTTTGTCTTTGAAAAGCGTGAAGAAGAGCTTGAAGATATCATTAAGGCTGAAAAGCTGAAGCCTGAAGCTACACGCAACTTTCTTGAAAACGCGTTCCAACAGGGTGAAATCAAGACTACCGGTACAGATATTGATAGCATGATGCCGCCTGTAAGCCGTTTCACGAAGAATAATAAGCGTGAAGAAAAGAAGATGGGCATTATTGACCGTTTGAAGGCTTTCTTTGAGAAATACTTTGGCATCGGCGGTAACAGAAGCTTTTTCAGTAATAAAGAGGAATGATCGCAAGAGGAGTGAAGTTATGCCTAAAACGGAAATCTCTTTTGAAATTGTTGAACATATCGGTGTTCTGAGCACCGGTTCTAAAGGCTGGACTAAAGAGCTTAACCTGATATCCTGGAACGGGCGTGAGCCTAAGTACGACCTTCGCGAATGGTCTCCGGAGCACGACAAAATGGGTAAGGGTGTGACGCTCAGTAAAGAAGAGCTGGAGGCACTAAAAGATCTTTTGCAAAAAATGTAAGATTGACTTTAAAATAAAATACCGCCAGCGGAAGTCTGGCAACAAAAAATAATTTTAATCTATAAATTAACTATTGCAAGGGAAAGTTTGGGAAGTAAAGAAATTGTAAAGTGAGGATGACAACATGAAGAAAATATTTATGGCTATGTTTTTAGCAGCGCTTGTCCCAAGCACTGCGATAGCACACGATTTTAAAACACCATTACAAGATGGTGTTCTAGCGCAGTTTGATGGTATTATCATAAACGGTCAGAATGTAAACGAAGCCTATGAATCGACAAAACAACAAATGGTTGCTGCTGCCAAAGTGAAACTTGATGCTAATGACGCAAAATTTAATGTAGTAGTTAGAGAATACAATGCTAAATATGAGCAAGAGCGTGCCATGGCAAATATTGTATCTAGAATGAATGCTTATGGCGGCAATAATTCATATAATTACCTTCCAACTACTGGCGGTTATATTCATTGGCTTGCATTGCAAGGTGTTGAAGAAGGATGCTTTCATACATCAGTTGCAGAACTAGAGCGGCATGCGACATTATTTGAAGAGCGTGTAGGGTTATGGTTTGATTATATTAACCAAAAACAAAAGCATGGAGAAACTGAAGAAGAAATTTACAAAACTGTTTCCCATGAATATATTAATAAACTGTTAACTCCATTTGCTCAAGCCAAAGAAGCAAAAATTCTAGCAGAAGCAGAAGAACAAAATAAAAAAATTAAAGATTATAATTGTCGTGTTGTTGTCGGCACTAAGATAAATACATTAGAAGCCATAGGTTCGATTTTTGGCATAGGCACTGGTGGAGCTAGTAATAAATTATGTAAGGATGAAAAAAAGTGCAAACTTCTTCCCGTTTACAACAATGATATATTAGAGCTTGCTTGTACCTGTGGTCACCCCTTAAGTGATCATAAATTTAAATACAAAAAATACTAAAAAAGAGGCTGGGACAAATGATATGTACCCCAATAATGGAGAACTGGTATTGGGGGTACATATCAAGACAAAACCCGGCCTCTTTAATTATAAATTTTGTTTGAAATAAAAACGCACCTTTATAGACATGAAAAAACCGCCTAGCGGTAAGACGGTTTCTTTCTGAATACAAATTTTTGAGGAGAACCAACTTTCCACGACCAGTTGTCTCTTTATGCTTATTATACGTTTTATCTTGTTATTTGTCAAACTCGGATGGTTGGCAGTGGTTGTTTTGGGAGGGGACTGTGTATTATCTTTGAAGGTTTTTGAGGGCGCTGACTGTGACTGTGCGTGTGATTGCCTTGTACTTAGTAAAGATGTATAATAAAGATAGTTCTATATATTTCTAAATTTTATTGTGGATAGTACAGTTATTTGTGCTTATAATAGAAAACAGAAGAGAGTATCTTGCTGTATTTATTTAGATATAAACATTTTGTCGGAAATATATTCTTAAGATTGATAACAGATAAAGTTGGGAGGATGTGGTAATGGCTAAAGGTGTAATTTATCTTATGACAACGGCTGTTCCGGGCTTAATCAAGATAGGCAAAACAACTATGTCGAACTATTCTAAACGTATGTATTTTTTGGAAAGCAACGGGTACCGCAATGTAGTTTCTATGAAGCGTGCTTTTGCCATTGAAGTAGAAGGTCATGACGAAAAGGAGATACTTTTGCATACTATATTTGCAAAAAGTCGTGTAGCAGATACTGAGTTGTTCGCTGTAGATGTTAATGTTGTCATGCAACTTCTTTCATCGTTTGAAGGAAATGTTGTATTTCCTGTTTCTGAATCTAAGCAGGAAATTTTTGCAGCTGCAACGGAAAATATTACCAGTGGTATTATTCCTAATGGTATTTATTATTTTTCCCGTAAAAAGAAATCTGATAATAAAACAGTTGCGGCCAAGGTTAAGGTGGTTAATGGTTTTTGGACTTTGCTTAAAGGAAGTAATCTTGGGATTCATGAAGATATAGGCGGTTCTAATAAATCAAGAGAGTTACGTGCGCAATTACCTATGGATGCTCAGGGGATTTTACTAGACGACTTTAGTCTTGGAGAATGTTCTCCGAGTTTTGCTGGTAACGTCGTTCTCAATCAGGCTTGTGATGGTTGGATGGAATGGAAAAATGTTGATGGTAAGCCTATTGATATTTATCGTCAGAGCTTATTGAGTTCTGAAATCGATTCTTAAGTTTATGATTTGATTCATTATACGATGAATCACGTAAATAGTTTTTAGAAATGGGGAAAGTTTGAATGATGAATAACAAAAAAATGATTGGTATCGGTATTCTTATTGGTATTATTTGTTTAGTATCTTTTTACTTTTTATATTGGATAAGAACACCAATCTATTCTATTAACATAATAAAAGAGGCTGTCCAAAAACATGATGTAACTACATTTGAACGTCATGTTGATATGGATACTCTTTATACCAAAGCGTTTGATGATTTTATTGTTGCTACAGATAAAATTGAAGGTAAGAATTCATTTTCTAATCCTTTTGCAGTTGGATTTATTCAAATGTTAAAACCTCCTGTAGTAGCAGCTTTAAAAGCAATTACTATCGAAGGTGTAAAGGGAGAAAATAAAGATGTTACTGCTAAATCAGATGATGCTGATAAAATGGCCACTAACATTAAAGGTAGATCTGGCTTAGATAAAGCTGTATTTAAAGATGTGTCAGTTATCAGCAAAGAAGGAGATGCAGCTATCGTATCAATTAAAATTTACAATCATAAAGTAGACAAGGATTTCAATCTTAAGGTAAAAATGATAAAACTGGATGATGGTAAATGGAGATTAAAAGAAATTACTAACCTTGTAGAATTTATGGTAGAAGTAAACAATGCAGAAAAAATAAAGTTGGCGGAGTTGGATAAGCCCATTAAAGAAGAAATTTATAAAAATGTTAAACCAGACGGCATACGCGGTGGTTGGAGAAATGAGGGCACATATTTTCCTATCTGGGTTGCTGAAAGCGGATTCAAGTTAAAAAATGTTTCCGGTAAGGATATAAAGAATGTAAAAGGACATATTGAGTGGATTAAAATGATAGATAAATCTGTAGTAAAAACCAGCCCGCTTTTAGCAACAGGACCAATTAACAAAGATGGTAGCGGCGAGCTGTATAGCAAAGTAAGTCTAAATGAATATAGTGATGAAGACAGAGTTATTATTCAGGCTAAAGACAAAGAGTTAACGATACGAGTAAAAGTAATGTCTATTGAGTTTGCTGATGGTAGTTCATTAGTTAGACCGACAACTTTGCCTGATTAAAATGGTTTTGTGTATTTAATCACAATAATAAAACTCCTGTCATAGGCTGGCAAAAGCCAACTTACGACAGGAGTTTGTGTTTATTAAATCCCTAAAATAACTTACTTCTCTTCTTCCTCAAACTGAAAAATGTATTCCACCGGCTTGCCAAACACCTTGGCGATATCCATTGCCAGCTTGAGCGAGGGATTGTATTTTCCGTTTTCCAGGTTTCCGATGGTTTCTCTTCTGACACCGACAAGCTCTGCAAGGTCGCTTTGCTGCATTTTTCTTTCCTTGCGCAGTTCGTGGATTCTAGTTTTTAATACAGGCATTTTGCACCATCCTCACTATTTGCGTTCAAAGTACAGGAAATAATACCCAAAAGATAAAAAGCTGATACCAAGTATAAGCTTTAACATGTTGTCGGTATCAAGGGGAATACGGCAAAAAACTACGATACATTGCAAGATGCTGATTAAAAGAATTATTGTAAATAAAGCACGGAACCCAGCCCGATGAAGGTTATCAAGAGCACGTTCATCATCAATATCAGATTTAAGAAAAAAAGTAAGTAAAAATCCGACAGCGGCTGTTAAACTTAATAACGAGCTACTAATACTTAAAAGTGTGTTGCTGGATTTGCCAAATATTGCCAAAAGAATAATGCTGACTCCATAAAAAATGCTGGCATAGCCATATTTCTGATTGAGTGTTAATCTGAAACTCTTCATTTTCAATGCCTCCAATGTGATATATTTCTAACTTATGCTGAAATAATATCACATAATAAGGAGATAGTCAAGAAAAATGTGAGAAATATATCACTTGGAGATGCTCACCGGATTTACATGAGTAAAGACAGTGAAGAATATTAACATAGTTTTTGAAGATATGCAAAATATGCTTTTGGATTTTACCATCTTAACCACTGCAAAAACTTTTCAAAATAAAAAGCTTTTGCACTTCAAAGCATGAAGTGCATCATAAGGCATAAAGAAAACCCCTCTGTAGTCAAAGCCTTCGGAGGGGGAGAATACTACTTAAAATTTCTAATCTTATTTTTTTACTTTACCTTCGCCAAAAACACTGATCCATTGAGCAATGATACGCTCGCGATTCAGCAAAATATATTTTCTGATTTGGCGTAGCTCATTATCCGGAATTTTTCCGTTATTATTGGCTAATTCTGCTCCGTCACTGGTAATCCAAAACTTGGTAGCATTGGGGGTTTGCGTACCTTTAGCAACATGAACATGTATTGGCTCCATGTTTTCATTAGCCCAAAAATAAAACACATACCCTAAGAAACCTGCTAATATTTTAGGCAATTTGCTTACTCTCCTTTGCCATTTCCCACATTAGTAAAAGATTATCCGCTGCGAAGCTTTCAAGCCAATAAAGCTCGTCTTCACTAAAGCCAAAAGCCTTGATAAACTTTTTGTCAGGCATAATGATTTCAGCAAAATCAAAACCATTATTATCGTTGGGGCGCTCAAATCTTACGCAAATATATTCCTTGTATTCTTCATCTATAATGTCGCTGGTAGTGACTGTAATGCCGTTGAACATGCAGTAGTAATGCTTGTTGGTACACATAGGCGCACAACTCCTTTCAATGAGCTTATTTAATTATATTATAGCGTAGCAGGGGTGAATAGTAAATAGAAGAATATCTCCCCATCCCCTCCACACTTAATTCACAATAGTTTTATATTTTCTTTTAGTAACCTATGTTATAATATGCTTAGAAAGTGAAAATGAGGTGATTATCATGCGTAAATTTACAGCCTTACTATTAGCTGCCTTAGTGCTTGTAGGCGCCAACACAGCTCTTGCTGATAAAACCATAACCTTAGATAAGGATACCAAGCTGGTGCCGCAGGGCTGGACGGTAGCGGACGATATCAAGTTCAAGAAGAATACTGTTGTAAAGCTCAACGATGACGGTCAGGTAATCGAAGGCGTGCTGGCAAGCGCCACCTATCTGCGTCCTGCAGGATGGAAGAGCCTGGCGAGCAACTATTATTATGTGGAGCGCAGTGCGCCGTTCTTCCCGCCGCGCTTCTTCTACCATCCGTACCGCCCGGGGTTGGTGATTCCTGCCGACGGTCATGTGCGCTACATGGGCAATAAGTCCGTGACCTTTGCCAAGGACGGCACTGTGCTCAGCGGTGTGATTGATAATGACGTTATCCTGCAGCTGAGCGATAACGGCTACGGCTTTGTGCGCTTTAAAAATGACAATCTGCTGACCTTTGATACAAACGGCAGGGTTATAAGCGGTACACTGGCGGAGGCAACGAAGCTGCGTCCTCTCGGCTGGCAGCACAATCTGCAGGATGAAAGCGCCGGCTTTGTTGAGTTCAAGAGCGGCACAGGCATCACTTTTGATGCGACCGGCCTTGTAACCAACGGCTCGCTGAATAAGAAAACCTTGTGGCATAATGCGGACGGCAGTACGAAGGAGCTGGAGGCTAAGGCACCGGTTGCCTTTACTGCGGACGGAGCAGAGCATGGTTAACAAAAATATATAATACCGTACAGGCTTCTGTGGCTATGACGCTGAGGTCTGCACGGTATTTTTTTATAGGTGGGTATGCCTAAGGATAAAATAGATTTTTTGACATAAGCGTTTGTAATAGGCGCTAAGTGTAGCCGTAAAAGCAATACTGTACAATTATGGAGTAATGAGGTATACTATATGTAGTGCGAAAGCAATATTATTATGAATTGAAAAAATTTTCTTCAAGGAGGAAACAGCATGGAAGAAACAAGACCCTTTGTAAGCTGGGACTTAGTCCACGATTTTATGGTAGACGTATTTGTTAAATACGGCGTTCCCGAAGAGGACGCACGCATTTGTACAGACGTTCTGCTGGAGAGCGACAGACGCGGTATTGAAAGCCACGGCTGCAACCGCTTCAAGCCTATTTATCTGGATCGTATTAAAAACGGCACCCTGCTGCCGAAAACCGAAATTGAAATTGTCAAGGATACTCCTTGTACTGTTGTTATGGATGCTCATAACGGCATGGGCATGGTTGCTTCCCATAAGATGATGGAAATGCTGATTGAAAAGGCTTCCAAGTATGGTATGGCCGGCGGCACCATCTTTAATTCTACTCACTACGGCATTGCAGGCTACTGGACCACTATGGCTGAAAAGGCAGGCATGATCGGTATTTCCGGTACCAACGCAAGACCTTCCGTAGCTCCTACCTTCGGCGTTGAGCCGATGATGGGCACCAACCCGCTGACCTTTACTATGCCTACCGATGAGGAATTCCCGTTCAACTTTGACTGCGCAACCAGTATCATCCAAAACGGTAAGATTGAGTTCTATGCTAGACAGGGTAAGGATACTCCGGCAGGTCTGGTAGTTGCTAAGGACGGCGGCACTATGACCGAGTCCGCTACCATCCTGAAGGAAATGCGTGCAGGCAACGTTGCTCTGCTGCCGTTGGGCGGTTTGGGCGAAGAAACCGGTGGCTACAAGGGCTACGGCTTCACTACTATCGTAGAGATTCTGTCCTCCGCACTGGCAGGCGGTCCTTTCATGAAGGCACTGTCCGGTAAGGATGAAAACGGCAACAACACTATGTATCATCTGGGTCACTTCTTCTTCGTTATCAATCCGGCATTCTTCATGGGCGTTGACACCTTCAAGAAAACTGCCGGTGATATCTGCCGCGGTCTGCGCAATTCCACCAAGGCTCCCGGTCAGGAACGCATTTACACTGCCGGCGAGAAGGAATACATGGCTTGGCTGGATAGAAAAGACAAGGGTGTACCGGTTGGCGAATCCATTCAGAAGGAATTCATTCAGCTCAGAGATGAGCTGGGCCTGACTCAGTACAAATTCCCGTTTGAAAAATAATAAGCTATAACAAAAGCCTGGGCGTTTGCTCAGGCTTTTTGCGTTTGGGGAGATGTTGTTAAAGAGGAATAAGCATATTATTATTTTATTGACAAAGCCGTACGGCTTGATTTATACTTTTAAGTAAGAAAATAGCCGTACGGCTTGATTTTGAAAGTTATGGTTGTTTTATAGCCGTACGGCTTGTTTTAAGTGCTAATAATAAAGCGAGTATTGCTTTGGAGGATTTATGAAAATATTAGATGTTATTTCTTTAGGCAGTGCGATAAAAGAGCGTCGTAAAGAGCTTAATTATACTCAAAAATTTTTATCAGAGGTTACCGGACTAAGCAGCAGCTTTATCTCTGATTTAGAGCATGGTAAGGAAACTACGGAAATCGGCAAGGTTCTTTTTTTAATCAATACTTTAGGATTAAACTTTATTCTTGAAAAGAGAGGTTAAGTAAATGATTGATTTGATAGTGGAGATAGAAATTTCTGGGCTAAATTGCGTTGTTGGCAAGATAATCGGAAACGATTATAATGATGCACGTTTTAGCTATACTGTTGATTATTTGCAAATGGAAGGTAGTAGACCGATTTCCTTAAGCTTGCCTTTGGAGACAGAAGCGTTTAGTGTTCATGCTACGAGAAATTTTTTTGAGGGTTTACTTCCCGAAGGATTTATCCGCAAATGTGTTGCTAAAGAAGTTCATGCTGATACAAATGATTATTTGAATATTTTAGCTGTACTCGGCAACGAATGTTTGGGAGCAATTCGGATTGTTGATAATGAAGCAGCTATCCCTGTAACTTCATATAAGTTACTGCAGGATACAGAGATAAAGGCTTTAGCGCAAGAGGGAGCAACGGAATCTGTTCATCTTATTACAAAATCCCATCTGTCTTTAACAGGAGCTTCCGGAAAGGTTGGTTTATATTATGAGCCTGAAAGTAAAAAATGGTTTTTCCCGGAAGGAAATGCACCAAGCACTCATATAGTAAAGCAGAGTCATATAAGATTAAAAAAGATAGTTGCTAATGAGCAGCTGTGTATGTTGACAGCTAAAAATTTAGGTATAGAAATACCGGAAAGCTTTATTGTTAATGTTGGCAGCGATAATAAGGAAGATATTTTATTCGCAACCAGGCGTTATGACAGAAAATTTGATGAGGACTCAGTTGTTTTAAATGGACTAAGAGTACCTTATAGGCTTCATCAGGAAGATTTTGCGCAAGCATTAGGAATTGCTGCCGGCGATAAGTATGAAAAAAATGGAGCTGCTTATTTAAAGCGGTCTATGAATCTTTTGCGTTCTTTTTCGTCAGACCCTATTACAGACCAATTGAAGCTGTGGGATATATGTATTTTTGATTATTTAGTGGGAAATACCGACAATCACATAAAAAACTTGTCACTGCTTTATAGCAAAGATTTAAAATCTATCCGTCTTGCTCCTGCTTATGATATTGTCAGTACTATGGTTTATGACAGCAGCACCGAAGATATGGCTATGAGTATTGGTGGTATATATAATATTAATGATATTGACAGAAAAGCATTTGAGCGTGAAGCTCTTAATGTCGGTTTAGGTACGAACATGGCGCTTAAGCGCTTTGATAAAATGGTAGCAGGATTTTGCGACGCATTAGATAAAGCAACCCTTACCTTGATGTCACAGGGTTTTGAATACGTTGATATCATAAAACAGGAAATTCTGCAAAAGGGCGGTATAAAAAGTTACTTGTAGTTTGACCACAACAGCTATAACAAAAGCCTGGGCGTTTGCTCAGGCTTTTTGCGTTGGCGTTATGTTGTTATTAAAGCATGAAAAAAGCCGTACGGCTTGATTTTTACTATTACAGTAAATTTATAGCAGTACGGCTTGTTTTTAGTCTTTATTCTTGATGAAGATCAGTCCGCTGATACCCATCAGTAGCGGATAGAAGCAGTAGGGGATGATGGCGAAGGGGGTAAGTCCCGTGAGACTTGCCGCAGCCAGAAGCTGTGCGCCGTAGGGGATAAGTCCCTGGCCCATGGAGCTGAACATATCAAGCAGAGAAGCACTGCGGCGAGGAGTTACGCCGAACTCTTCACTGATGTCCTTGGCAATCGGACCTGCCATAACAATCGCAACAGTGTTGTTTGCGGTGCAGATATCAACAAGCAGAGCGAGAGCTGCAATACCCAGCTCACCGCCTTTGGTGCTGCTGATGCGGCTCTTGATGAAGTTCAGTACGAAATCAATACCGCCGTATTCCTTAATCAGAGTGATGATGCAGGCTACAATGATAGAAATAACGGTGATGTCATACATAGACATAATGCCGTTGCCAACATGGGTGAACATTTTGGTAGCAGTGAACATGCCTGTTCCGAGGCCTACCAGCATACTGAGCACGGTACCGATAATAAGAATAACGAAAACGTTTACACCGCTTACGGCACCGATTAATACAAACAGATAGGGGAGAACCTTAATCAGACTGTAGTCGAGGTTGCCGTTGACCTGATATTCGTTGGTGTTGCCCAAAAAGTAGAACAGGCCAAGAGTGATGATTGCTGCCGGAAGAACGATTTTGAAGTTCTCGCGGAACTTGTCGCGCATATCACAGCCCTGTGTTTTAACAGCAGCAATGGTGGTATCGGAGATAATAGAAAGGTTGTCACCGAACATTGCACCGCAGACTACGGCACCGGCGCAGATAGCCATTGGGAAGCCGGTTTTGTCGCTGATGCCTGCAGCAATCGGAGCAAGTGCGGTGATAGTGCCTACGGAAGTACCCATAGAAATGGAAATGAAGCAGCCGATGGCGAAGAGGCCTGCAACCGCCATGTTGCCCGGCAGAATGGAAAGGCCGAGGTTGACGGTGCTTTCTACACCGCCGGCAGCGCGTACAGCGCCGGAAAAGGCACCTGCGGCAAGGAAGATGAGGCACATGGTGAGAATGTTTTCATCACCTACGCCGGTAGAAGCAAGGCGCAGCTTCTGTACAAAGCTGAGCTTTTTGTTTTGCAGGAAGGCTATGATTAAAGCAATTAAAAAGCCTACAATCGCAGGCATGCTGTAAAAATCCCCGGTAATTAGGCCTGAGCCTATAAAAAACAGCAAAAAGACTGCGATAGGCAGCAGAGCGATGGCACGCCCCTTGGAATGGTTGTTGGTCATAAACAGAATCTCCTTTTATATAATTTTCAGCTTTTTCTATTATATCAATTAAATTTTTAGTATGCAAGGAAGATTGATGAAGGATTGCTAAAAGAATAAAAACAAAAAGCTCCGAACTCCTAAAAGTTCGAAGCTATAACTTCTTGGCTCCCCGAGTAGGACTCGAACCTACGACGCCCTGATTAACAGTCAGGTGTTCTACCGGCTGAACTATCGGGGAATTAAGGTTGGTAAGTCAACCAACGAAGATTATTATACTCGCATGGCAATTATTTGTCAACAGTTTTTTTAGAAAAATTTATAAGTATTTTGGGAAGGCGATAAATAAGCCAGTTTTAGCAGATGAAATGCCTATATAGAATTAAGGCAAGTGATATGAAAGGCGAGGGAAAGATGGTCTTGATGTGTTGCCTTAAATACACCACCCTTCACCTTTACTTAATGCAGAAAGTGAAGAAACCAGTAAAAGCTAAAATCTTTAGACAAATAGTAGGCACTTTTAAGGTTTTATGCTATAATATCCTTAATGATATAAACTACATGTGTAAAGGAGTGTTCCCCATGGAAGAAGCTGTATTATACGCTGTGGAAAACAATATTGCGACGATTACTATGAACCGTCCGAAGAGCCTGAATTCAATGAATGACGCGCTGATTGACGGTTTGCATGCTGCCATTACCAAGGCTGCTGCTGACGCTGAGGTGCGTGCTATCGTACTCACCGGCAACGGCAAAGCATTTTGTGCCGGCGGCGACCTGAGCTATCTGAACGGCTTGGAGGGCGTGGCTGCCAAGAAGGACTTTATCGCTAAGGTTGGCGACGTTGCCAAACGCCTGACTACTATTCCTAAACCTGTTATTGCTTATATCAACGGCGTTACTGCCGGTGCAGGTGTTAACCTGATGCTGGCCTGCGACCTGGTGTATGCATCTGCCAAGGCACGCTTTGGCGAGAGCTTTGCCAAGGTTGGCCTGATTCCCGACTGCGGCGGTCTGTACTTCCTGCCGAAGGCTATCGGTGTGCTGAAGGCTAAGGAACTGATGTTTACCGGTGACCTGATTGACGCTGCGACTGCCAAGGAGCTTGGCATGCTGAATGATGTCTATGAAGACGAAGAGCTGAAGGATAAGGTTTACGCTATGGCTGCACGTCTGGCAGCAAGTGCTCCGCTGTCTATCAGCCTGACGAAAAAATATCTTAACGACCATGACCTGACTTTGGACGAGGTGCTGGCAATCGAAGAAACTACCCAGGCGCTGCTGATGGGTACCGATGACTGCAAGGAAGGCATTGCTACCTTCTATGAAAAGCGTGCGCCGCAATTCACAGGCAAATAAGAAAATAATTAGCAGAAAAAAGTAAATGTTTACGGAACTGTCACATAATTTATACTGATGGTTCCGTTTTCTTTTTGACGTAGGAATACAAGATGTTGTATAATAAATCTATTGATAAATTTTTCTCGGAGGAAAGTATGCTCGATTTCAGTACAATGATCTATCGCATTCCTGCGCTGCTGTTTGCGATTACGATACACGAATATGCCCATGCGCAATGTGCGGACAGCATGGGTGACCCGACTGCGCGTTATATGGGACGCATGACCTTCAACCCGATGGCGCATCTGGACCCGTTGGGCGCGATTCTGCTGGTGGTAGCAGGCTTCGGCTGGGCTAAGCCAGTAGAAATTAACCCCAGCAATTTCCGCAACCGCCGCGAGGGTATTCTGAAGGTTTCCTTTGCCGGTCCCGCAGCCAATCTGTTTTTGTGCTTTCTCGCAGCATTCTTCATGACGTTTTTAAATCGTTTCGGTCTTTTGAGTGATGGCGTTTACCGCTTTTTGCTGTGGATGCAGTTATATAATGTATGGTTTGCCTTCTTCAACCTGATTCCGGTTCCGCCGCTGGACGGCTCCAAGATTCTTTCGGAGCTTTTGCCGCCGTCTATGGCCTGGAAGTTTGACAATCTTGTTGGACGCTACGGCTTTTATATTCTGATTGCGTTGGTGTTCACCGGTATTACAGGTGCGATTATCAGACCGCTTGCCGCAGGCTATATGCTGCTGGTAAACGGTATCTTGGGTTTAGTGTTCTAAGCCATGGCTGATTTATCGTTGAAGCTGACTGCGTTCGAAGGTCCGCTGGATTTGCTCCTTCATCTTATCGAGCGTGATAAAGTAGATATTTACGACATTCCCATCGCTGCGGTTACGGAGCAGTATATAAGCTATCTGCGCAGCATGAGTGAATTTGATATGGAGGTTGCCAGTGATTTTCTGGTGATGGCCGCAACGCTGCTGCAGATTAAATCGCGCATGCTGCTGCCCAAGCAGTCCGCTGAGGGCGAGGAGGAGGAAGCAGACCCGCGCCAACAGCTGGTGGAGATGCTGGTGGAATACCGCCGCATCAAGCGTGCTGCCGCTGCTTTGGCGGATATGAAGCAGAGCGCTGACCTGTATTGGCAGCGTGAGCCGATGTTCGGCAACTTGGTGGAGCGCACTATTGCTCCCTGCACGGTGCAGCAGTTATTGAAGGCTTTGGCAGGTATGACGACTGCGCCTGACGGCAAGCCGGCAGCCTTTATTGAGCCGCAGGCCTACAGTGTGCAGGATAAAATGGCAGATATTCTGCAAAAACTGCAGCGTCAGCCGCAGGGATTTATGCTGAATGAGATTTTTACCGCAGGCAGTCCTGCTGAAAAGGTGGCCTGCTTTTTGGGTGTGTTGGAACTGCTGAAGCTGGGTTTGATTACTATCAGCCAGGCACAGCGGTTTGCACCGATTTATATCTTCGGCAAGCAGGGACAGGAGGAAGCAAACGATGTATCTTGACAAAATGACAGGAGCACTGGAAGCGGTGCTGTTTGCTGCAGGTGAGCCTGTTTCTGTGGCGGAGCTTGCGGACCTTCTGCAGCTGGAAAAGCCGCAGGTGTGGGAGCTTGTTTCGGAGCTGAAGAAGTCCTACGAGGCGGAAAGCAGGGGATTGATGCTGCGTGAAACAGCAGGCTGCTTTCAGCTGGTAACCAAGCCGGTTTACTACAGCATATTGCTGGGCTTGGGACGCAAAAAGGAAGTAAAGCTGACGAATGCGTCTTTGGAGACATTGGCGATTGTTGCTTTTAAACAACCGGTGACGCGTGCTGAGATGGAAGCCATCCGTGGCGTGAAGGTTGACGGCGTACTCAATACACTGCTGGACCTTGGTCTGGTGGCGGAAGCAGGACGCAAAAAAGCCTTGGGCAACCCGATTTTGTATGCTACGACAGAAAAATTTCTGATGGTGTTCGGACTGAACTCATTGGAGGAGCTGCCTCCGCTGGAAACGAAGCCTGAGGACGAGGAAGAGGCCGCACAGCAGGTGCTGCAGCTTGATAATACATTAGAAGCAAAGGAAAACTGAGATAGATGGAAGAACGTTTACAAAAAATTCTGGCGGCAGCAGGCGTTGCCTCCCGCCGCGAAGCAGAAAAAATTATTACGGCAGGTCGCGTCCGCGTGAACGGTAAGGTTGTTACCGAGCTGGGCTGCAAGTTTGATGCCGCTAAGGTACGCATCAGTGTTGACGGCAAGCCGATTGCCCAAGAGGCCAAGGCATATTACATGTTCTATAAGCCGAGGGGAGTAGTCACCACTATGTCTGACCCGCAAAACCGCCGCAGCATTGCCGATTTCGTGCAGAACCTGCCGGAGAGAGTTTTCCCGGTAGGCCGCCTGGACTTCAATACCGAAGGACTGCTGCTGCTGACGAATGACGGTGCTTTGGCACAGGCGCTGATGCATCCGAGCCATGAGGTAAACAAGACCTACCTCGTTAAGGTTCCGGGCATTGTGCCGCAGGAGAAGCTGGACCAGCTGCGCTTGGGCGTAAAGCTGGAGGACGGCCCGACCGCTCCGGCGATTGTTAACCTGCGTGATTATGACCATGAGCGTGGCTTTACGCTTTTTGATATCACCATCCACGAGGGACGTAACCGCCAGATTCGCCGCATGTGCGACGCTATCGGCTTCCCGGTGCGCGATTTGAAGCGTATCAAGCTGGGACCGCTGCAGCTGAGCAATCTGGGACGCGGCAAGTTCCGCAGCCTGAGTGAGCAGGAATTATCCCAGCTCAGAAAGGCGGCTAAGCTATGACGCGAGTTGCGATTGTAGGCGGCGGCGCTGCAGGTCTCTTGGCAGGTATTGCTGCAGCCTGGGGCGGAGCGCAGGTAACGATTTATGAAAAAATGCGTGTGCCGGGCAAGAAAATGCTCATTACCGGCAAAGGACGCTGCAACATTACCAACGCTTGCGAAATCCCCGATTTCATAAAAAATCTGCCCGGAAACGGAAGATTTTTAAATAGTGCTTTACATAGGTTCACAAATGATGATATAGTATTGCTGTTGGAGAGTAACGGACTGCCGACGAAGGTTGAACGCGGCGGACGTATTTTTCCGGTAAGCGACAAGGCGAAGGATGTAGTCGATACGCTGGTAAGGATTTATACCGAGGCCGGCGGCAAGCTGCAGACCGACACCAAGGTTATTGATATCATGGTCAAGGAAGGCCATGTGTACGGCGTGCGCACGGTCAACGGCGTGTACGAGGCAGACAGAGTTATTCTGGCTGCGGGCGGTGCGTCCTATCCGGGCACAGGTAGCGACGGCGGCGGCGCTAAGCTGGCGAAGAAGCTGGGTCACACGATTGTGCCGCTGAAGCCTTCTCTGATTCCGCTGGAAAGCGATTATCCTTATGTTGACGACCTGCAGGGCTTATCTTTGCGCAACGTGCAGGCAACGCTTTTGGCCGATGGTGTGAAGCTGGGCAGTGAATTTGGTGAGATGCTGTTTACACATTTCGGTGTTTCCGGTCCGATTGTGCTTTCGCTGAGCAATCTTGCCGCAGACGCTTTGGCTGCAGGCAAGGATGTAGAGCTGGAGGTTGACCTGAAGCCTGCGCTGAGCGAAGAAAAGCTGGATGCACGTATTCAACGTGACTTTGTGCAGTACAGCCGCAAGCAGGTGCTCAACGGCATGAAGGATTTGCTGCCGCAGCGACTGATTCCCGTTGTACTGGATATGTCCTACGTTGATGAGAACAAATTCATCAACCAAGTTTCGCGCGAGGAGCGTCACAGACTGCTGCAGACGCTGAAGCATTTTGTGATTACTATTTCCGCAACACGTCCGATTGCAGAAGCTATCGTTACCGCAGGCGGCGTGAGCGTGAAGGAGATTGACCCTAAGACCATGGAATCCAAGCGCATCAAGGGCCTGTACTTTGCAGGCGAGGTTATGGATGTTGACGGCTATACCGGCGGCTATAATCTGCAGGCGGCGTTCAGCAGCGGCCATGCTGCGGGCGAAGCGGCGGCTGCGGAAGAATAATTCATAAATTTGACTAAAATTAGGCTATCCATATACATGTAAAACATGGTATTATATAGATAGCTAATACATTATAAAGTGTGGTTATGTAGAATGAAAAAAATTGTTGTGGCAATTGATGGTCCCGCAGGTGCAGGCAAAAGCACTATTGCGAAGCTGGCTGCCGAAAAATTAGGCTATGCCTATATTGATACCGGTGCCATGTACAGAAGCGTAGCCTGGAAGTTTTTGCAGACAGGCAAACCTTTTGACGAGGACTTTATCAGCGGCTTATCCAAAACTATGCTGATCGACTTCAAACCGGAGGCAAAAATCAACCGTGTTTTTGTGGACGGTACCGAGGTTACCGATGCTATCCGTACTCCCGAGGTGACGGCGATTGTGTCGCGTGTTGCTGCTATCGGAGCAGTGCGTGAGGCAATGGTGGACCAGCAGCGCCGTATGGGCGAGGCAGGCGGTGTCCTGATGGACGGCCGTGATATCGGTACGGTGGTATTCCCGAACGCACAGCTGAAAATTTTTCTTACTGCTTCGGTTGAGGAAAGAGCGCGCCGCCGCTATGCGGAAATGGTGGCCAAAGGTCAGCAGGTTGATCTGCAGCAGCTGCAGGCGGATATTGCCGAGCGCGACAAGCAGGACAGCGAGCGTGCTATCAGTCCGCTGCGTCAGGCAGAGGATGCCTTGCTTCTGGATACATCCGATATGGGCATCAGCGAGGTTACCGATAGAATTTTACAGCTGGTGCAGGAGCGCGCACAATGATTTATACCTTAGTGAAGAATCTCTTTAAAATTCTTTTTACCATCTTTTTGCGATTGAAGGTAGAAGGAACAGAAAATATTCCCAAGGATGGTCCGCTGGTTATAGCGAGCAACCATCTGAGTCTGCTTGATCCGCCTGTACTTGGTACGGCAGCAACCCGTAAGGTCCACTTTATGGCCAAGGAAGAGCTGTTTGTGCCGGTTCTGGGCACTATCTATAAAATTCTGGGTGCTTTCCCGGTGCGCCGTGGCGGTGCGGACCGTGCTGCAATCAAGCATGGTATTGATATCCTGGAAAGCGGTCAGGTGCTGACGATTTTCCCTGAGGGAACACGCAGCAAGACCGGCGAGCTTGGTAAGGCTCAGCCCGGAGCGCTGATGATGGCGAGCAAGGCGAAGGCAACTATCGTGCCGGCCTGTATCATCGGTACCGATTACAAGCGTCATGGCCGTATCTGGCCGAAGGTTACGGTGCGCTTTGGCAAACCGATGCCTTTTCCTGAGGACGCTGTAGTCAACAAAGAATTTTTGCATGCAATGACTGAAGAACTGATGCAGCACATTGCAAGGCTGCAGGCAGGTGAAGATGCATAATGGAAATTAAGGTAGCAGAGCACTGTGGTTTTTGCTATGGTGTGAAGCGCGCGGTGGCGTTGGCCCAGAAGGCTGCAACTGACCGTGTGCAGGGTGCAACGCTGGGACCGTTGATACACAATCCCCAGCTGATTGCCGAGCTTGCATCTAATGGCATTGCCTGTAAGGACAGCCTGGAGCAGTTTGCTTCCGGTGAAACGGTTATCTTCCGTTCACACGGCGAGGGGCCTGAAACCTACGCGCAGGCAGAAAAACAAGGGCTGACAATTCTGGACGCAACCTGTCCGAATGTGCGCCTGGCACAGCAAAAGGCTGCTCAGGCAGCAGCTGATGGCTATTTTCCTGTAATAGTCGGAGAAAAAAATCATCCGGAAGTAAAAAGTATTTTAAAATGGGCAGGAAAAAACGCTATCTGTGTAGAATGTATAAAAGATATCTCTTATGTACCGCGCCAGGAGCGTTATGGAGTAATCATCCAGACGACTTTTGAGCTGCAGAAATTTAATGATATATTGCAGGCACTGCAGGAGCAGCGCCCGGGAGAATACCGTGTGGAGCGCACAATCTGTCTGGCGACAGCGCAAAGACAGCAGGCCGCTGTAAAGCTGGCTGCAGAGTCGGATGCCGTTATTGTCATCGGCGGACGCAACAGCGCCAACACAAGGCATCTTTTCGAGCTGGTGCAAAAGCATTGCAGGCAAGCATATCATATAGAGACTGCCAGCGAACTGAGCAGCGATATGCTAAGGGGTTGCAATAAAATAGGAATCACGGCAGGAGCATCGACTCCGGACCGTTTAATTAAGGAGGCTATTTTAGTAATGGAAAACATGGATTTTGAAAGCATGCTCAACGAAAGTATGGAGGTAGAGGTATATCCTGGCAAAGTTGTCAACGGTACCGTTATTCAATTGGATAAAGACGGCGTTTATGTATCTTTTGGATATAGACATGATGGTCTGATTCCTTATTCCGAATGGTCCCAGACCGAATCTGCTGAAGAACTGCAAAACTCCATCAAAGTTGGCGACGAAGTAGAAGCTAAGGTTGTTCCTGGCAGCACCAAGAGCGATTTCGTTCGTCTGTCCAAAATCAAAGCAGAGCGCGACGCAGCATGGAAAAATGTTGCTGAGCTGCCCGAAGGCGAAAAACGCCCGGCAACCGTTAAGGTTCTGCGCATCATCAAAAACAAAGCTAAAAACATCGTTGGTCTGGGTGTTGCAGTTGAAGGTGTTGAAGGCTTCATGCCTGCATCTCATGTTGAACTGCGCCGCGTAGAAGACTTCACCGGTTATATCGGCAAAGAGCTGGAAGCTGAAATCATCGAAGTTGACCTGGAGAAAAAACGCATCGTTGTTTCCCGCCGCGACCTGCTGAGAGCTGAAGCTGACGCTAAACGCAAAGCATACAAAGAAGCTAAAGAAGCTCGCATTGCTGCTGCTAAAGAAGCACGCGCTGCTGCTGAAGAAGCTGCTTACAACTCTGTTGAAGAAGGCAAAGTATACACCGGTAAGGTTGTAAAAGTTGCTGAATTCGGTCTGTTCGTTGAAATCGGCGAAGGTCTGGTTGGCTTGGTTCACAACACCGAGCTGTCTTGGGACCGTAGCGTAAAAGCTGCTGACGTTGCTAAAGAAGGCGACGAAGTAACCGTTCTGGTTAAGAGCATCGACCGCGAAAATAAACGTGTTGCTCTGAGCATTAAAGCTACTCTGGAAGATCCCTGGAAGGTTGAAGCTTCTCAATTCCACATTGGCGACATTCTGGATGTAGAAGTTGTTCGTCTGCTGGCTTTCGGCGCTATCGTTAAACTGAGCGACAAAGTTGAAGGTCTGGTTCACATTTCCGAAATCGCTCCTGAGCGCATCGAAGCTCCGAGCGACGTTCTGGAAGTTGGCCAAGTTGTTAAAGCTGAAATCATTAAAATGGATCTGGACAGCAAAAAAATCGGCCTGAGCATTTCTAAAGTTAAACGTGATGCTGAAAAGAACGAATTCCGTTCCTACATGGGCAGCAAAAAATCTCACCTGAGCCAAAACCTGTCCGAGCAGCTGGAAAGCCTCGAAAAATAATTGGAGAAGGATATGCAACGTGCAAAGCGTAAGCTAGAACATATTCAATATGCACTGGAGCTGGGCGACGGCCCAGCGGCAACGCACCTTGCTGATCTCCGCTTCTTACACAACTGTCTGCCGGAGATTAATCCGGCAGACTTTGTTTTATCTGTAGAAATTTTAGGCAAACGTCTGCGTTTGCCTTTTTTCATTGATGCTATTACTGGCAGTACAGATGCGGTGACGGAGATTAACAGAAAGCTGGCGCAAGTGGCGGCAAGAACCGGTATCGGTATGGCTGTCGGTTCGCAGTTCGGCGCTGTGCGTGACGGCAGCGGTATCGCGAGCTATACTGTGGTGCGCGAGGAGCTTGCCGAAGGTCTTGTTATCGGTAACATCAGTGCTCTTGCTACGCCTGCGCAGGCGCAGGCTGCCGTTGACATGCTGCAGGCTGACGCGCTGGAGGTTCACCTGAACGCTGCGCAGGAGCTGTGGATGGCCGAGGGCGACAAGGATACCTGCGGACTTTTGGCAAACCTGGTGCAGATTCGTGATGCTGTGAGCGTGCCTATTATCGTTAAGGAAACAGGCTGCGGTATTGCTGCAGAGCAGTACGAGCTTTTGCTGGAGCAGGGCTTTACCACTTTTGACTGTGCCGGCGCAGGGGGGACGAACTTCCCGGCGATTGAGGCGAAGCGTCAGGGCGTGGAGCTGACGGAGGAGTTTGCTGCCTGGGGCGTGCCTACCTGCTGGAGCCTGCTTGACGCGCAGCAGACACTGCCGGAAAACGCACTGCTTCTGGCAAGCGGCGGCATCCGTACAGCCGGGGATGCAGCGCGTGCCTTTGCTCTGGGTGCGGACGCTGTGGGGATTACCGCACCGCTTTTGCGTCTGGTCATAGAGCAGGGAGTTGACGCTGCCGCAGACTATGTGGAAACACTGGCGGAAGGACTGCAGAAGTATATGCTGCTTTTGGGTTGCCTGACGCCGAAGGAGCTGCGTGACGTTCCGCTGATTGTGACGGGAGAAACGCGTGACTTTATTGCCAGCCGCGGCTACGAGCTAGCGAAGCTGTGCAGATGGCGCAGAGGGTAAAAGAAGAGGATAGAAAAACTGCGGAGCAGGCGAGAGCTTGCTCCGCAGTTTTTGGTGAGAAAACCGTTCTAAGTTACTTATGACTTTTACTTCTTTACCTCTAAACGTAATACCATATTTTTAAATGGTATGTACATTACGAGCGAGAAATTCTGTATCGTATTTTTTATCTAAATGGAATTTGTGTAATGAGGATTAGTCGTTGGAGAGGTTGAGCAGAGTAGAGGTTATTTATTAACAAATTCCATAGCATACTATCTGCGAGGTCATGAAAGCTTGCGCAGATTTTTTTCTCGCCAACTACATGCAACTACAAAATAGACTTCGTGATAGTTGGTGAAGCTTATGGATATTTGTAATTAGAGTTTCTAGAATAAGAAGGAAAAACAACATACTTGAAAATAAATTCCGAGATGGGAATATAATTTGATTTTCAAAATATAATGTGCTATACTCGGAGAAAGGAGGGATAGAGCTATGGTTGAAAGAAAAGAATACCTCGAACAGCTTTTGGAGTGGAAAGACGAGCACATCATTAAAGTTGTGACGGGAATTAGACGTTGTGGTAAATCGGTGCTTCTTGAACAGTTTAAGGACAGACTTCATTTAGCTGGCGTGGAAGCAGAACAGATTATATCAATCAACTTTGAAGACCTAGAGTTTGAAGAGCTTTTGGATTATAAGGTACTTTATCGTTATATAAAAGAACGTCTGTGCAGCGATAAAATGACATATATATTTTTGGACGAAATTCAGAACGTGCCTGATTTCCCCAAAGTAGTAGATAGTCTATATGTAAAGAACAACACGGATGTATATATTACGGGTTCAAATTCGTATTTGCTTTCAAGTGAACTGGCAACCCTTTTGTCTGGAAGGTATGTGGAAATATCAATGCTTCCCCTTTCTTTCCGTGAGTATGTCACTGTGACGGGGAGACCGCAAGAAGATGCTTTTTCAGAATATATGCAAACGGGAGGACTTCCGTATGTTGTGGTGATGAACCGTACGGATGAAAAAGTAAATCAATATCTGGAGGGAATCTATAACACCGTTATTGTTAAAGATATTGAGGAACGCCAGGCAAGAAAAGAAAAAGATGCAGGTAAACGTAAAATCACAGATATTGCACTACTGAAGACCATTGCACGCTATTTGGCAAGTGTAATCGGCAGTCCGATTTCTATGAAAAGCGTAACCGATTACTTAATCTCTTCTGGCAGAAAGATTTCCCCGAATACGGTTAGTGATTATGTAGAGGCTTTGACTGAATCATTTGTCTTTTACCCAGCTGAAAGATTTGATATTGTTGGAAAACAGCTTTTGAAAGCCAATAAAAAGCTGTATATGGTTGATCTGGGACTTCGCAATCATATTCTTCCGAGAAAACGGTATGATTTGGGCTTTTCCATTGAGAATATTGTATATTTCGAGCTTTTACGGCGAGGCTATCAGGTCAATATTGGAAAGTTTGGCTCAACTGAAGTGGACTTTGTCGCTCAGAAGCAAGGAATATTAACTTATTATCAGGTTACAGCTAATATAACTGCTGAGGAAACATTTGAACGAGAGATGCGTCCACTACGGGGAATACAAGACAATTATGAGAAAATCGTTTTGACGCTTGATCGCTTCTCCCTCGGAAATTATGAAGGCATAAAAGTCGTGAATGTCATTGACTGGCTTCTAGGGATATAGAAGAGTATTGAGTGGCATTTATAATAATTTGTCATCTAAGTACTAATTTACACAATAAAAGCTTCCAGACCTGCTTTCATGGCTCGTCCGGAAGCTTTTAGCGTATATAGCGTTCCCTTTTTGCATTCTTCAAGCTAATATATGCATTCACTGGCGGACGGACTGCAGAAGTACATGCTGCTTTTGGGCTGCCTGACGCCGAAGGAGCTGCGTGACGTTCCTCTGATTGTGACGGGAGAAACGCGTGATTTTGTAGCCAGTCGTGGCTATGAGCTTGCGAAGCTGTGCAGATGGCGCAGAGGGTAAAACGCAAAAAAAATTTATATGAGAACGACTTAAAGTAAGAGTGCAACTTTGTGTTGTGCTCTTCTTTTTTTATGCAGAACAATAAAAAAAGACTTGTTTTTAGGCGGGGGTAGACATATAATGTAAATATGTTAAAAAAAGGAAGCAATATTGTTGTAACGTATGCTAATACTATTCTTTAGATTTTATTAGTTAGGAGAAACTTTAAGTAGTATTGTGAGGACAACGATTGGCTGACAGAGTATAAAGGAGACTTTTTATAAATGTCAAAAATATTTTTTCGGTGGCATAATTTCTCTGTAAAATTTTTGAATGCAGTGCTGCAGAGCAGTAAAACTCCTGCAAAGTATCATCCGCCAGTAGAGTACGACGAAGCAGCTTTTGTTGCGCCTTATTTGGGCAATTTGTGCAAATTTCCCGATGAACATTTTGTAAGCAACTATCGCGAAGAAATCGAAGAGTATTTTTTGAGCGAACCAGAGCATTTGGAAAATGTGGCAAAAACGTTAGAACACCAAAATTATGCAGGCATCCGCAGCAAGGACGAAGACGCTTTGCGCAAGCTGAAACAGTGCAAACTTTCTCAGGCAGTAATTATGGCGTATCTTGATGAGATGATACGCACAGGCTCGGAAGGAGAATTTCAGTTAAAAACTTCTTTTTATAAGCCGCGTACAATTCTGCTTGGCGATTCGCATATTCAGGATGTAAAGCTGTATTCTTACCAGCAGGAAGCCACCATTGCGATGCAGGAATATTTTCTTGAGCAAAACGGTCGTAGCTGCATTCTTGTGATGCCGACGGGCAGCGGCAAGACAATGACGAGTATTTATTTTCTTCTGCATGAGCTTTCTTCGCGTGGCTATGAAGTTATCTGGCTTGCGCACCGCCATATGCTCGTCGAACAGGCAGCGAATGTTTTTTATAGGCTTGCACCGCTCGTGAAAGATGTGGCAGGTGATGAAATTAAAAGTCTGACAGTGACTTGCGTTTCGGGCGCACATGCCAGCGCACACGCTTTATCCAAAAAAGATGATATCGTCGTGGGCAGCGTGCAGAGTCTAGTGCGTAATCTTGGCTATCTTACAGCTCCGCTCAAGAAGAAAGTTATTATCGTTGTGGACGAAGCGCACCATGCGCTTGCACCTTCATATAGAAAAATTATAAACGCTGTGCGCCAAAAATGTCCCGAGGCGAAATTGCTTGGCCTTACGGCAACGCCAATCCGATACACTGACATGGGCACCGTTTCGCTGCTGAAACTGTTTGAGCAGAAAATCATTTATGCCATTCCCTTGAGCAAACTGATTGCTGATGGTACTCTGGCTACGCCGATAAACTTAAAACGTGAAACGAATGTTGAAATTGAAACTTATATTGATAAAGATGAGCTGAAAAAAGTTTTGGCGAAAGGCGATTTGACGGAACAAGCTGTCAACAAGATTGCAAAGATTAACGAACGTAACGAAGTTATTATTAAGGAATATCTTGATAATAAAGAGAAATACGGCAAAACGATAATTTTTGCCTTGAACATTATCCACTGTGATGTTTTGGCAGATATGTTCGTCAAAAAGGGTGTAAAATGTGACCGCGTTTATTCTGGCATGGACGACAGTGTGAAAGACGCAATTATTGAACGTTTCCGCCATAACAACCATAAGGATAAGGAGGGAAATGACGACCATATTGACGTATTAATTAACGTCAACATTCTTAGCGAGGGCAGCGATATTCCTGATATTCATACAGTTTTTCTGACACGTCCGACGAACAGTGACGTTTTATTAATGCAGATGATTGGGCGCGGCATGCGTGGCGAGCAATGCGGTGGCACAAAAGAAGTGTACATCGTTGACTTCTGTGATAAGTGGGCAAGCTTTACACGTTGGCTCAACCCTTCGTTCCTGCTGGAAGGCGAAGAAGGCGGAACGCCAGGAGGCATGACGAAAGAGCCGAAGAAAAAAAGCAAAGTGGAAGAAATTCCTGTGTCCAGCATTATCGACGCGATGCGTGCCATTTCTTACGGCGATTTGGGCTTCAAGGTGCACGCCGCTGTGCTGCCTGTTGGTTGGTACAATGTTTATGATAAAAATGACATGCCTGAGAAAGTGCTTGTTTTCGCCAACCAGCAGGAAGGCTATGCAGCAATGAAGGCAGATACGCAGGCGCTTGTTGCAGCGGAAGAGCAGAACGGCAAACAGCTTTTGCAAAAGTATTTCGATGGCTTCGGTGTGATGCCTACGCCGCAGGAATTGGAAGACATTGCAGAACTGACGGCGACGGAGAAAGCTTTTCCAGAGTTTCAATCGTTCGACGAGCGTGACGACATCGACCCGTCAAAATTGGCGATGAAGTATCGCGAAGAAACGTCTTTGGCCAACATCTTCAAAATTCAGCAGGATATTCATGCAATTTATAATGCGCATAAGACGATCATTGACAGCTTGTATGGCAATGTGGAATCCTATCAGCGACGTATTTTTGACTTCCTTCTGTATCCCACCGGCGTTACGCCGATGGGCTCTAGTATTGAAGAAGCAGAAACAGAGTTTGGCTTGCTTAGCGCAGAGCCTTTCGCTGAACCGCTGGAAATTTTGCTTGATGAAGTTTTGGCAGAGCAAAAAGACAACTTGGGCGACGACTTCAAGCGCCCGACGATTGGCTGGACTAAGAAGGCTTATAAGACGTATTTTGCACAATATGTTTATCTTGGCGATAATATAAAAATGAATTGCGGCCTTAATTCTGTCAGCGTGCCGCGTGAAGTACTAAAGTACCTTATTTATCACGAGTGCCTGCATCAGCTGATTCATTCTCACGGACCGAAATTCCGTGAATTGGAACGTAGGTTCCCTAATTTCAACGAACTGGATAATTACTTGGATTATCAGTTTCCAACATTCGTTAAAGAAGAAAGCAGATAATTTGGGAGAGATATAAAGATGGCAAAAGTAGTTTTTTGTAATATAGCATGGATGAGACTTTATAGTGGCTTTACTGACAACGACCAGCCGAAGAATGGCGGTGCGTTTGTCAAAGAAAATAATGATGCTTGTGAAAGTTTCAATTTCTATCCGTATAACCATTACTGTCTTGGGTATGTGCGTGCACCAGGGGAGAGGTTGAATCTGGCGCGTGTAGAAGATGTGCCAGATGATGTAGATAAAATTGATGATGTCACAGTTATCTGGGTAGCGACTAATGATACAGGACGGCATATCGTTGGCTGGTACGAACACGCCGAGATGTATCGTTACTATCAGTATTTTGAAGATAGCATTGTAGAAAATCATACATATTGGCAATATAATTTTAAAACCAGAGAAGAAAATGCGTATATTATTCCCGAAGAGCTGCGTAATTTCAGGGTTCTTTCGGCATCAAAAGCTGGTGCAGGCTTGGGCATGGGACAGTCGAACCTTTGGTATGCAGACTCTGCAATCACGAAAGAAAAATTTGTGCCGAAGGTTTTGGAGTATCTGGAGAAAATACGTCCGCAGACAATACAACAATATTGGCGTAAAGAATTTGTTGAAAAAATCGCTGATATTCAAGGAAAAAATGTAGAAGAATTAAATGAATTGGCAGCTAACGAAACGAATCCAGGTAAATTATTTGCTATTGATAATTTGATAATTTCCATGAATCCGCCTGATATGTTTAAAGCAAGATTTCAGCGTGCTGCTGATTTGGAGTTCTACCTTTTGTATGATGAAGCGATAGAAGAATATCAGCGTGCTTTAGCTTGTGTAACAGACGAAGATAAAGATAGCGACACATATCTTACATGTTTGTTTAATCTGCAACGTTTACTGGAATTTACTGGCAAATATTTCTTGGGTTGGGAAATGGCTCAAAGATGCCTTGCAGAGTCAAAGACTATTGAAGATAAATTTATCGCGATTGAATCAATGCTTATCATGGCAAGCCGTGAAGGAAATACTGAACTGGTAGAAAAAGCTCTTGGCTACTATGCTGATTTAAAAACAGATTACGCCAAAGATACCGTCCAAGATTATAAAAATTGGCTCAAAGAGCAGAAGAAAAATAAGAAATAAAACTTTTAGTAAATATTTTGACCAATAAAAAAACACACAGCGCAAACTTCACAATTTGTTCGTTGTGTGTTTTGTTTTTATATGATAAAATATTGTCTAAGACAACCGAGCTAGAGGGTGGGGCATTGCCGAAATTCTTCGGAATGGAGGTGATGTCTATGGTATATTTCAGTTTTCAGGATTTAATGTCCTTTGGAATTTTTATCGTAGTATTGCTGACGTTCATATTTCAGAACAGAAAGTAAAAGCATACGGACATAGAAAAACCGCCCCTATACTTTGACGAGGAAAGGGCGGCTTTTCCGTAACCTAAATCGGCAACCCACCTGGTTGGGCGGTTGTCTTATCACTTATAATATAACATAAAGCCATACTTTGTGCAAGTTGCGCTTTGTGAACTTTTGAAGGCTGTCGCTAATGGGCGCAGTATTTATGTAAACAGAAAGAGCGTCGCCTCTTTTTTTATATATCAATATTATTTTGGGGGCCACGTCAGTGCGTCCCCTTTTTGCATTCTTTAAGCTAATATGATATAATAATTTGACGACTAATCTTTTTACGGTTGATTATCTGCATTTTTTTAAGGAGTTGTAATGGTAGGACTTATTAGTGGTGTACGCAAGAACAGTTTGGCAGCGGACGCAGGCATCAAGGCCGGCGAAAAGCTGTGCAGCGTGGACGGCGTACAGGTTAAGGATATAATTGAATTGAGCTTCTATACCTCCGATTACGAGGTTGATCTGGAGATTGAGGCCATCGACGGCACACGCCGTCAGGTACATATAGAAAAATATCCGGATGAGGATCTTGGCCTGGAGTTTGATTCCGCAGTTTTTGACAGAGTTGCGACCTGCTACAATAACTGTGTTTTTTGCTTTGTTGACCAGATGATTCCCGGTATGCGTCCGGGTCTGTATGTGCGTGATGACGATTACCGTCTGTCCTTCTTATATGGTAACTTCATTACACTCACCAATATGAAGGATGAAGATTTTGAACGGATTATCCGTACGCATCTGACACCGCTGTATGTTTCGGTACACGCTACCGACCCGCAGGTGCGCTGCCAGATGATGCACAACCGTTTCGCCGGTCAGCTGATGGAGCGCCTGCAGCTTTTGTTCGATGCGGGCATTCAGGTGCATACGCAGATTGTCTGTTGCCCCGGTTATAATGACGGCGAGATTCTTGCCAAGAGCTTCCACGATTTGTATGCGCAGTATCCCAATGTACTGACGATGGCGGTTGTTCCCGTAGGCACCACTAAGCACCGCGAGCACCTGACGCAGCTTGCTACCTTTACGAAGGAGCAGGCCGCAGAGGTTGTGGAGCAGGTGACTGCATGGCAGGAGCGTTGCCGTAAGGAAACAGGCAAGACGTTTATCTATCTGGGCGACGAGTTTTATCTGCTGGCGGAAAAGCCCTTTCCTCCTACCGAATGGTACGACGGCTTCCCGCAGCTGGAAAACGGCATCGGCCTTACTGCCAACTTTATGCTGGAGTGGGACGAGGCGTTGGCGCAAATGCAGAGCTTTCATGCTGCAGAGCCTGCTGTTATCCCCGTAGGAGAGGGCGCTTACCGTGTGCTGGAGCCTTTGATGGCGAAGCTGAACAGCCAGTTCGGCTCGGAGCACCGCTTTGTACCTGTGCCAAACAGCTTTTTCGGCGGCAAGGTGAATGTTACCGGTCTTTTGACGGGCAGCGATATCTTAGCGAACGTTCAGGATGAGAAGATTATTCTGCCGGATGTGGTTTTGAATAACGATAAGCTGTTTTTGGATGATATGTCGCTGGCGCAGTTCAAGGAGCGTTACCACGGCAAGGTGGAGATTGCCAAGGGTGCGAAGGAATTGCTGCATTTATTATTGGAAAGATAGGTGAAGCGTATGCTGCAGGTTTATACAGGTACAGGCAAGGGTAAGACTACTGCCGCTTTGGGCGTAGCGTTGCGTGCCTCCGGTTATGGTATGAAGACGCTGATGCTTTCTTTTTTGAAGGATGATCCTGAGTACGGCGAGGCGCGGGCTGCAAAGAATCTGCCCTGGTTTACGTTGCGGCAGGTGGGACGCGACGCCTTTGTCAATTTCCATAATCCCAATCCTATTGATTTAAAGATGTGCCGTGACGGCTGGGAAGAAGCGAAGAAAGCTACCAGCTCCCACGCTGCGGATGTTATTATCCTTGATGAGCTGAATATTGTGCTTGCTACCCAAATGCTGCCGACGCAGGAGGTTGTCGATTTTTTGCGTGAGCATAAAAATAACGTTGAGGTTATTACTACTGGTAGAGGTGCACCGGAAGAGCTTATTAAAATTGCCGACCTTGTTACTGATATGAGCGAGGTTAAGCATTACTTCCATAAGGGAGTTTCTTCCAGGAATGGAATTGATCATTGAGGTGTGCTTGCGTAGAGAGATGAGAAAAGAGTTGCTTGCGCGTCGCAATTAAATATCGTTCCAGTCAGTAGCAATTTTCCTATGCCTTAGGGCATAACGCAAATTTCGCACGGAAGCAAGACGGAACTTCGGTAAAATTTGCCAGACGGTAAGAGAATGTTACGTACCCTTGTTCCTGTGCTTCCAAGCACTCATTTGCTAAAATTGCTATTCCTTACACGATATGTTAATTGCTAATGCTGGTGTTCTGCTATCCTTCTTGCCTTCCCCTCGGGGAAGGTGTCAGTGAGCGTAGCGAACTGACGGAAGGGGGTAATCCCCATAAATATACAAAAAATTTTACATTTCTATGATAGACACATACTAAAAAATTTATTACTATGAAGGAGATTTGATTATGGCTAAACCGATAGTTGCTATAGTTGGACGTCCGAACGTAGGCAAATCTACTCTTTTTAATATTTTTGCCAACAGCAGGATTTCCATTGTTGAGGATACACCGGGCGTTACCCGCGACCGTCTGTATGCTACCGCCGAATGGCTGGACCACGAGTTTATGATGGTTGATACCGGCGGTATCGAAATCATGAATGCCGATGCTATTGCTGTTTCTATCCGTCAGCAGGCACAGATTGCGATTAAGGAGGCAGACGTTATTCTGTTCGTCTGCGATGCACGCGCAGGCATTACTACCGAGGATGCTGACGTTGCCCGTCTGCTGCGTCAGTCCAAGAAGCCGATTGTTCTGGCTGTCAATAAGGCGGATTCTCCGAAGCAGGAGATGAATACCTTTGAATTCTATAATTTGGGCATCGGTGATCCGATTGCTGTTTCTGCGTCCAACCATTTGGGCCTGGGCGATTTATTGGATGCCGTTGTTGCCAAGTTCCCGTCCGATAAGATGGCAGGCGACCTGGAGGAGGAGGACGAAATCAAGGTTGCTCTGATTGGCCGTCCTAACGTGGGCAAGTCCTCTATTTTCAACGCACTGGTAGGCGAGGAGCGTTCTATCGTAAGTGATGTTGCAGGCACTACCCGTGATGCTATTGATACTCCGGTAGTACGCAACGGTCAGAAGTACCTGTTCATTGATACCGCAGGCATGCGCCGCAAGGCTAAGGTTGACGAACCGATTGAAAAATACAGCGTTATGCGTTCTCTGCGTGCGGTTGACCGCAGTGACGTTGTGCTGATGGTTTTTGATGCTGTCGAGGGTGTTACCGAGCAGGATAAACGTATCGTCGGCTATGCTCATGAGGCAGGCAAGGCTGTTATTCTGGTTGTCAACAAGTGGGATTTGTACGAGAAGGACAATTCCTCCACTCTGCGTTACACCGAAACTCTGCGCAAGGAGCTTGTTTTCCTGCAGTATGCGCCGGTAGTTTTCGTTTCTGCTGTTACCAAGCAGCGTATTCACCGACTGCCGGAGGTTATCTCCTATGTTGCCGAGCAGAACGCTATGCGTATCGCTACCAGTATTCTCAACCAGGTTATCGAGAACGCTGTGGCTATCAATCCGCCGCCGACCGAAAAGGGCAAGCGTCTTAAGATTCTTTATGTTACACAGGTCAAAATCAAACCGCCAACCTTTGTTATCTTTGTCAACGAACCGGAAATTATGCATTTCTCCTATCAGCGTTATCTGGAGAACAAGCTGCGTGAGGCCTTTGGCTTTGAAGGCACACCGATTCAGATGATTATCCGTGGCAAGAACGAGGATGAATAAATAAAAGTCAGGTGATTTGTTATGTTCAATGAGGTGGGTATATTACATTTTCTGCTGGGCTTTGTGCTCGGTCATGTGTGCGGTTCTGTTCCCAGCGGCTTATGGCTGGTGCAGGCCTTTCACGGTATTGATATCCGTAATTACGGCAGCAAAAATATCGGCACAACGAACGTTTTCCGTACCGTCGGTCCTAAGACTGCGGTGCTGGTGCTGATTGCCGATGCCTTCAAGGGTATTCTCGCGGTTGGTATTATGAGTTATTTTTTCCACAATCCGCTGCTGGATGTGGTTACGGCTTTGGGTGCGCTTTTGGGACACAATTATTCGCTTTTTCTGGGCTTTAAGGGTGGCAAGGGCGTTGCGACCGCACTGGGCCTGTTGATTTTTATGATGCCTAAGGTTGCGGTAGCAAGCTTCGGTATCTGGCTGGTGTGCGTGCTGCTGACGCGCTATGTATCGCTCGGCTCCATTATGGCTGCCATCTTTACGCCGCCGTTGGCGTGGTATTTGGGTTATCCCTCTGCCTATGTGATTTTCTCGGTGGTTGCCGCTTTCTTTGTAGTTTTGCGCCACAAGGAAAATATCCATCGCCTGCTCACAGGCACTGAAAGCAAAATCAAACCGGGCAATGCCAAGGATCTGCAGAAATAAAATATCGCTTCTACGCTGATGTAGGCCAATGCTTACATCAGCTTTTTTCATATACTAAAGCAGGATTTTTGTCCTGCCTAAAGAATATAATAATATTACAAGTATTTTAGGCGATTTGCAGTAGACTTAATACTGCAGGAGGGAGGAACGAAATTGCGATTAGCAAAGCTTTTATATACAGCTGCCGTTGTCTGCGGACTGCTGCTGCCTTTGGGCGCTTCGGCCGCAGGCATTACCAATTATCCGCCGCTGGTGAACCCGTCGCACTGGACGGAGCAGAACAAGAGCGGTGATACGGTTATTCTGGATGCGAAGGGTGTGGCATCCTTCAACGCCAAGGTGCGTGCTGCTTCCCGCAGTATGCCTGACCTGGCAAATTATCCTGCGACGATGAGCGGTGATGCGCTCAAAACGAGGATTATGGATTATTCCATCCTTGACGATGACCTGTATCTGCATGGCAATAAGGTGAGCGAAAACTATAAGAATATCCTGCGCAAACAGAGCAATATCAGCGCTATTCCCAAAAGCGTAGGCGTGCAATACGCAGTGACGGTGCGCCGTACCGCTGTGCGCGCGCTGCCTACGGGCGAGGGCCTGTATTATTACGCGGGCGACAGGGATTTTGACGCGCTGCAGGAAACTATGCTGGACCCCGGCGAGCCTGTGGCTGTGCTGCACACCAGTGCCAACGGTTATTTTTACTACGTGCAGGCAGTAAATTACAGCGGTTGGGTGAGCAAGTATAATGTAGCCATGACCGATAAGAATTCCTGGAGCACCTTTGTAAAGCCGCAGAAGTTTCTTGTTGTTACCGATGCGGAATATAACCTGAAAACGGACGGCGAGCAGGTGCTTTATCAGCAGGGTGCGCGCCTGCCGGTTGACAGTATGCAGAGCGATACCTATACTGTAATTGCACCGGTGCGCACTAAAGCAGGTCAGCTGCAGAAACAGAAGCTGTTGGTGCCGAAGGCTGCCTCTGCCGTGCATTACGGCTATTTGCCCTATACAAGCAATAATCTGCTTAATTCCGCCTTCAAATTTTACGGCAAGCCTTATGGCTGGGGCGGTTTGAAAAACAGCGTGGACTGCTCAAGCATGGTGTTCAATGCTTACCGCACTGTGGGCATTGTGCTGCCGCGTAATGCCGACCAGCAGGAGCTGACTGCAGGCACGAAGAAAAAGCTCAGCGGCAGCTCACAGGAACGCGCCGCCATTATCAGCAAGCTGATGCCCGGTGCAGCGCTTTATATGGACGGCCACTGCCTGATGTATATCGGCAATATCAATCAGACACCGTATACGATTCATGCGTTGGGCTCTTATTTTTCCAAGGGCCGCCTGATGCGTGAGATGAAGGTGCTGGTGAGCGATTTGTCGTTGCAGCGTTCCAGCGGCAATACCATGCTTAACGAATTGCAGACTGCAATAGAATATAAATAATGATAGGAGAGTTTAAGATATGTTAAACCAATTTCAATGTACCGCAGCGGAGTTCAACGCTGCAGCCTATAATGATGCGGACAGTATTGTCCTCTTTCTGTGCAAGGAATGCGCGGCGGCTATCGACAAGCTGGAGCTGCCGGAGGCAGCAGGCAAGGCGGCAATGACGTATACCGCACAGCACGACGATATTTATGATGCAGGCAGCGTTACCACCCTGGTGCTGCCTCATGGCGAAGGCCTGCTGACACTGCTTTTGGCAGGCTGTGGCGAGGGCAAGGACTGCAAGCCGAACAATTTCCGTAAGGCTGCCGGCGCTGTTGCTCGCGCTTTGCACAAGGCTAAGGCGCAAAAGGCTGTACTGGCTGCGCCTATCCTGCTGAACGCCGAACGCAGCAAAAACCTGCAGGCGCTTGTTGAAGGCCTGTACCTCGGCGCGTACACCTTCAACCGCTTCAAGAGTGAAGCAAAGCAGGCACCGCTGTGCGAGGCTGCTGTGCTGAGCGCTGTACCGGAGGCAGCGGCAATCATTACCGCTGCGGAAATTTCTGCCGAAGCAGTGTGCTATGCGCGCGATTTAGTGAATAACCCCGGTAACGTGGTAACACCGCAGACCATGGCCGATGATGCCTTGAAGCTGGGGCAGGAGCTGCCGCTGGAAATTACTATTATGGACGAAACCCTGATGGAGGCAAGAGGCATGCATGCACTGCTGGCAGTAGGTCAGGGCAGTCATAACCCTCCGTGCCTCGTTGCCTTGCGCTACAACGGCAACGGTGACGCTCCCTATATAGCCTTCGTAGGCAAGGGCATCACCTTCGACAGCGGCGGTATTTCCATTAAGCCTGACGATAACATGGGCGAGATGAAGGACGATATGACAGGTGCGGGCGCTGTGCTTGGCGCTATGCGTGCCATCGCACGTTTGGGCCTTAAGTGCAACGTTATCGGCGTGCTGGCCTGTGCGGAGAATATGCCTGACGGCAAGGCGCAACGCCCCGGCGACATTGTGCGTGCAGCCAACGGCAAGACCATCGAGGTTGTTTCCACCGATGCGGAAGGACGCATGGTGCTGGCGGACGCAGTCTGGTATGCCTGCCAAATGGGTGCAAAAAAGGTTGTTGATATAGCAACGCTCACCGGTGCGGTAATCATCGCCCTGGGCAACGAAACCAGCGGTATTGTGGCCAATGACGACGAGCTGGTGGAGCAGATTAAGCTGGCAGGTCGCATGGCCGGTGAAAACTACTGGCAGCTGCCTTCCCTGCCCGAATGCAAGGAGGCCATCAAGAGCGACGTTGCGGACCTGCTCAACAGCGCAGGACGTGCCGGCGGCTGCATCACCGGCGGTCTGTTCATCGGTGAGTTCGTTGATAAAGATATCCCGTGGGCGCATCTTGATATCGGCGGCACCTCCACCGCAACTAAGACCGATGGCTTCAAGGTTAAAGGCGGTACTGCCTTTGGCACTATGACGCTTATCAAGCTGGCAGGTATGCTGTAATGGCTGCGCAGCTTGTTGATTTACATTTGCACAGCACCTTCAGCGACGGACGCTATACGCCGACCATGCTGGTGGACGAGGCTGTTTCTAAAGGCATCAGCGTAATCGCCATTACCGACCATGATTCGTGGAACGGTATGGCGGAGGCGCGCGAGGCGGCGAAGCGCTACGGCGGACGCATCCGCGTCCTCACCGGCGTGGAGCTGGGAACGCAGTACGAGGATGATGCCGTGCATATTTTAGGTTACCATGTTTCCACAGACTGTGAAGCGTTGCATAAGAAAATGGATGAAATGCGCCATGCGCGCGAGCATCGTTTATATGCCATGCTGGAAAAGCTGGAAAAATTAGGCTACCATGTGGAGGTAGAGGCCTGCGACCCCAAGAACAGGGCAGTGGGCCGTCCGCATGTGGCCAAGGCACTGGTGGCCAAGGGCTATTTTGCTACTGTGCAGGAGGTTTTCGACATACTGCTGCACCGCTGCGGACCGGCGTATGTTCCGCAGCCCAAGCTTTCTCCGCAGGAGGCAGTGACGCTGATTCACGAGGCAGGCGGTATCGCTGTGCTGGCACATCCCTCGGAGCTGGTGGATAAAACGCTGCCCGAACGACTTTTAGCTGCAGAGCCTTTTGACGGCATCGAGGTATGGCACCCCAGCGCGGATGCACAGGCGCAGGCCCATTGGCTGGCGCTGGCCAAGCAACGTGGACTGCTGGTGAGCGGCGGCAGTGACTTTCACGGAATCCCTGACCGTTTCCCCACAAAGTTGGGAATCTGGCAGGTGCAATATGATGATGTTAAGGGTGTAATAGAATGGAAGTAGTTGCTTTTGTAGGACCTAGCGGCACAGGCAAGAGCCACCATGCCATCGGCGTGGCCTTTGACAACCGTTGTGACGCTATTATTGACGACGGCCTGCTGATTAAGGGCACCAAAATTCTGGCAGGCACCTCCGCCAAGAACGAAGACAACAGAATACAGGCCGTAAAGCGTGCCATCTTCACCGACGAAGGACACGCGCAGGCGGTGCGTGAGGCGCTGGCGACCAACAACATTCATCGTCTGCTGATTATCGCTACCTCGGACAATATGATCAACAAGATTATCGGCAGGCTGAAGTTGGATAAGCCGGTTAAGACGGTGTATATCAACCAGATTGCCAGCAAGGCCGAAATCAAAAAAGCCCGCCATGCGCGTCTGCAGGAGGGCAAACATATCGTACCGGTGCCGACGATTGAGCTGAAGCCTCATTTCACAGGCTATTTTGCCGATTTGCCCTATAATATTTTTTCCAGCCAGCGCAAGCAGGAGAAGGATGCGGACCGTTCTATCGTACGTCCTTCATTCAGCTTTTACGGCAAGCTGCTGATTTCCGACAGCGCGCTGGAGGATATTATCAAAATTATCGGGCGCAAGCTGGAGGGCGTGGAGCGCATCACCTCGATTAAGGTGCGCCGCCGCAGCGACAACAGCAAGGGTATTGTTATCAGTGTAGAGGTTGTGCTGTATTACGGCGTTAAGCTCTTTGCCGTTACCAAGCAGTTCCAGGCAAAGATTAAGGAAAAGATTGAGTATATGACAGCCATGAAGGTGAATAATGTGAATGTTTCTATCCGTAGCTTGGCTGTGAAGAAGTGAATAGAGCTGTCGCATGCTTTACCCTCGCAGGGTTTCCTGCGGGGGATTTTGTTTGTTGATACTTTGGGTTAATTCAACTTCTTTCATAACTGAAAGAAGTTGGAAGAAAGGTTCGCGCTTTTTGTAAAGCGCGGCAAAACAAAAACTTTTTCAGGAGAAAAAGTTTTACCAAAAAGCTCTCTTAATCGGGTCGCTTTGCTGTTACTAGCGCTTGTTCTTAATTCTTTTAAATGTTCTTTTTTCACGGTATTGACTACATGAAGAAAAACAATATTATCGTTTCCGAAGAAGAAAAGAAAAAAATAATGGATTTGGTGAACGCTAACAAAGATACTATTTACGCAGATTGCAGAGAGCAGGCTGCTTACGAAGAAGACGAAGACTATGAGGAGTAAAACACTAAAACCGAGCACTCACTAACGTGGGTGCTTTTTATTTTCCGGCATGCGAAGGTATACCGTTTTTTCTATGTTCAAAATCAGGAATAAAATCCTAATTTTATATAAAAAATGCTAAAGTTTGGATTCCATTCCAAACTTTTAGGGAAAATAGAGAAAACTTGGAATGCGTTCCAAGTTTTCTTGCGTTTATAACAGGTTTGCTTTACAATATAAGTAAGAGGTGATAACTATGCAGCTTATTCCAAGAAAAGAATATCTTGACTGGTTATGTCGCTGGCAGGATAAACAAATCATAAAAGTAGTATCCGGTGTACGCCGTTGCGGAAAATCAACCCTGTTTACGCTGTTTAAACAGAACTTGCTTAAGCAGGGGGTAGATGAAAAACAAATTATCAGCATCAACTTTGAAGCAATGGAATTTGAAGCCTTACGGGATTATCATACTTTGTATCAATATATAAATGACCGCCTGCAGCAGGACTGCAAAAACTATATTTTTTTAGATGAGGTACAGCATTGCACGGAATATCAAAAAGCTGTCGACAGCCTGTTCATTAAAGATAATTGCGATATATATCTTACAGGTTCCAACGCTTATTTTATGTCCGGAGAGCTGGCAACCGTTCTTTCCGGCAGATACGTTGAACTAAAGATGCTGCCGCTGTCATTTAAAGAATTTGTATCTTCTTTTGCTCCGGAAAATGTTGACATAAGCATACAGGAAAAGTTTAATTTATACCTGAATTATGGTTCCTTTCCTTTTCTGGCACGTTACAATAGCTTTGACAGTGATGCTTATAATTATCTGCGTGATGTATATAATACAATTATTCTCAATGATATAGTAAAACGTCTGAAGATTACTGATGTGAACGCATTAGATAAGGTAACAAAATTTATCGCTGATAATATCGGTAATATTGTTTCTATAAACAAAATTGCGAATACCTTAAAATCCGGTGGCAAGAGTATAGACAACAAGACTGTTGAGAAGTATTTGCAGGGGTTAGTAGATGCTTTGTTTTTATATAAAGCTCCGCGCTTTAACATCAAGGGAAAGCAACTACTTACCAATATGCCTAAATATTATATTGTCGATATTGGTATGCGCAATATCCTGATACGTAATAAAGAAAGCGATATAGGTCATATCATAGAAAATCTTGCCTATCTGGAGCTGATGCGACGCGGTTATGATGTATACGTGGGGGATATTGATAAAGGTGAGGTTGACTTTGTAGCCATTAAAAACAACCAGACAGAATATTACCAGATATCCGCCACTACGTTAAACCCTGATACATTATCAAGAGAGTTGGCACCGCTACAAAGCGTACAGGATAATTATCCAAAATATCTTTTGACACTTGACGAGCTTTTTGGCGAAGCTAATTATAATGGAATACAAAAGAAAAACCTGATAAAATGGTTGCTTGAATGAGAGATATAAAAAGCTTGCCTCCAAGCTAACCGCATAATAACTTCTTCCATAATATTATAAATTTCACCCGTTCTTCACAGCAGCTCGTGCCTTGCACTTCGCTGCTGTTTTTTTATGCGCCCCGATATGCTATAATATATAATGTATAATTAGCTTTACTGCAATGAGCGTTACAGCCTGCGCGGAATAACTTTCACCCCGGCCTGGTGCGCTTATTTGCAAGCAATAAGGAGTGATAAGCATGGAGATAAAATCTGTCGCACTTTTGGGAGCAGGAGCCGTCGGCTCTTATATAATCTGGGGACTGAGCAAGCTCCCCGATATCAGATTCGGCATTATCGCCGAAGGCAGCCGTGCTGCGCGTTTGCGTGACGAGGGCTGCAGCATCAATAACGTCACCTATCATCCGCAGGTGTGGAGCCCGCAGGAGGCCAAGGGTGTAGATCTTTTGATTGTCGCTTTAAAATACGGCGCTCTGCCCGGCGCGTTGGCAAGCATCCGCGAGGCAGTCGGCCCCAATACTACTGTCATGAGCCTGATGAACGGTGTGGACAGCGAGGAGATTATTGCCGGCGCTGTCGACAGCAAGCAGATTCTACCTGCACTGATCAAGATTGCGTCGCGTCACGAGGGCAACGGCGTGCGTTTCAACCCGGAAAAAACTATCGGTATTGTTTTCGGCGAAGCGCAGGCACCGTTTGAAAGCGAGCGTGTGCTGGCAATTGAAGCGCTCATGCGCAGTGCCGATATCCATATCCGCCACACGGACTGTATTAATGAAGAAATCTGGTGCAAGTTCCGCCTGAACGTCTGCAACAATCTGCCGCAGGCTGTTATTGGCGCAGGTCTTGGCTGCTATCAGGACAGCGAGCATATGCGTGCGATTAAGGAGGGCCTGCGCCGTGAGCTGGAGGCTATTGCCGCCGCCAAGGGCATTGATATGAGCAAATGTCCCGCAAGCTCCGGCCGTGGCAGCGCCGTTCCGCCATCTGTGCGCTATTCCACACTGCAGGACCTGGACGCAGGCAGACACACCGAAATTGATATGTTCTCCGGTGCGCTGATGAAGATGGGCAAGGAGCTGGGCATTCCCACGCCCTACAACGAGTATACCTATCATATTATCAAAGCGTTAGAGGAAAAGAACGACGGTCTGTTCGATTATTCCGGACAGAATAAAGAAAATACCTGCGCGCGTTGAGTGCGCATTAAAGGAGGCAGAAAGCAGATGAAGAATTTGCTGACGATTGCCGGCAGTGATTCCAGCGGCGGCGCAGGAATTCAAGCCGATTTAAAGACCTTTGCCGCTCATGGCACCTTCGGTATGAGCGTCATTACCGCCGTTACGGCACAAAATACCTGTGGTGTTACCGCAGTACAGAATATTGCTTGTGATATTGTCGAAGCGCAGATTGCTGCCGTTTTTGATGATATTCATGTTGACGCAGTGAAAATAGGCATGGTATCGCAGCCGGAGATTATCCGTACGATTGCCGCCTGCCTGCGCCGTTATCAGCCACGCATTATCGTGGTGGACCCGGTGATGATTTCCAAAAGCGGTTATCCGCTGCTGGCACCGGAGGCCTGCGAAACGCTGATTAAGGAGCTGCTGCCGTTGGCTACACTGGTTACGCCCAACCTGCCGGAAGCAGAGGCGATTACCGGCATGCAGGTTACGGAAAAGGCGCAGATGCGCGCAGTAGCGGAAAAAATTATTGCTCTGGGTGCAAAGGCCGTGCTCGTGAAGGGCGGTCATTTGAGCGACACGGCAGATGATTTGCTCTTTGACGGCAGCACGGAGACATGGTTCCCCGGCAAGCGCATCCCTACGAAGAATACGCATGGCACAGGCTGTACGCTCTCGAGCAGTCTGGCGGCAAACCTGGCCAAGGGGCTGGAGTTGCCGGAGGCAGTACGCGCCTCTAAGGCCTATGTTACCGAAGCCATCGAGCATGGCATCGAACTGGGCAGCGGCTGCGGACCGACGCATCATTTTGTTGATTTATACAGAAAGGCTGGTATCTTAGACTAATGGACTTAAAAAATACTTTTGGCGAGCTGGTTGACAAGCTGCGTAAGGCAAGACCTGTCATCCACGAAATTACTAATTATGTTACGGCAGAAAGCTGTGCAGATGCTGCGCTGGCAGCAGGCGCTTCTCCTGTGATGGCTGACGAGCCGGAGGAGGTTATCGAAATTACCGCCGGTGCCGACGCACTGGTGCTGAATCTCGGTACGCTGAGCTTCAATAAGCAGATTGCTATGGAGCGTGCGGCGCAGGCAGCCAAAACCAAGGGCATCCCCGTAGTGTTGGACCCTGTGGGTGCAATGGCTTCTGCCGTACGCCTGAACTTCGCGCTGAAGCTGCTGAACGCAGGCTATATTGACATCGTGCGCGGCAACCACAGCGAATGTCAGGCGCTGCTGCTGGGTGCAACCGGCGGCCGTGGCGTAGACAACATGGAGCAGGGAACCGAAGAGGGCGAAGCACTGCGCACCGCCAAAGACGCTGCTGCCAAATTCGGCTGCGTATTTGCTGTCACCGGCCCGATTGACAACATCAGCAACGGCAAGCAGGCTGTTGTGCTGAACAACGGTCACCCGCTGCTGCAGGATATCACCGGCAGCGGCTGCATGACTACTACCTTAGTTGCCTGCTGCGCCGCTATTACCAAGGATATGCTTGTTGCTGCAGCCTTGGGCGTTGTTATTATGGGCCAAAGCGCCGAGCTGGCAGCCAACTTCCTCGAGAAGAAGGACGGCCCCGGCATGTTCAAGGTACGCCTGATTGACGCAATTTATCATGTAACTACGAAGTGGAATCTGGTGAACCTGAAGCCGGAGGAAAAGGTGTCCTGATGAAAGTACAGCCTGATTACAGTATTTATCTGGTTACGGACGATAGCTGCCTGCAGGGCAGGGCGCTTATTGACTGCGTGCGCGAGGCGCTAGAGGGCGGCGTGACGCTGGTGCAGTACCGCGCCAAGACAGCATCCAGCGCGGAGATGTACGCCGAAGCGCTGCAGCTGAAAGCACTGTGTGACAGCTTTAACGTACCGCTGATTATCAACGACCGTCTGGATATCGCGATGGCGGTGGGCGCAGCAGGCGTACATTTAGGGCAGGACGACCTTCCCTGTGCTGCGGCACGCAAGCTTCTGGGCGAGGATTACATCATCGGCGTTTCAGCGCACAATCAGGCGGAGGCTAAAGCGGCATTGCAAAGCGGTGCGGATTACCTCGGCTGCGGCGCTGTCTTTGGCACTGCTACGAAGGCAGACGTCAAAAAGCTGGGTACGGACGGACTGGCGGCGATTTGCAAGGCTAAAGGACTGCCTGTTGTCGGAATCGGCGGCGTAACTGCGGACAATTACCGCGAGGTGCGCGCGGCAGGCGCTGACGGCGCAGCCATAGTCAGCGGCATACTGGCGCAGCCAGATATCCGCACTACGGTAAGAGCGATTGCCAAGGTAAGCCAAGAGTTTGCCAAATAATAAGCGTTATCACAAACATTCCTGTTCAATAAAATTATGGTCATCTTTTAGGGTGGCCATTTTTGCATTACAGCTGATTTTCCGAATTATTTTTAGTTAAAACTGAAAAATGTTCACTAATATGCCTAGATTTATCGCTATCCATATTGGATAAAACGCCGAAGTGTGTTAAAATAGATACATAAATAGCAAGTATTCACCTCGAAAAAATTACATTGGAGGCCGTGTATATGAGTAACATTAGAAGACTTTTTGTAGAAAAGAAGGATGCCTTTGCTGTCGAAGCACATGGCTTGCTGGCAGACCTGCGCAACAACCTCGGTATGAGCAATCTTACCGGTATGCGTATCGTTAACCGCTATGACGTGATGGGCCTGAGCGATGAGGAATTCGCTATGGCTAAGCAGCTGGTGCTGTCCGAGCCGCCTGTCGACAATGTCGTAGAGGAGGAGCTGCCGCTGGCTGCAGGCGAGGCTGCCTTTGCCGTAGAGCTGCTGCCCGGTCAATACGACCAGCGCGAGGATTTTGCCGAACAATGTATCCAGCTGATTACCCAAAAGGAGCGCCCGATGGTTGCTGCCGCTAAGGTATATGTGCTGGAAGGCGAGCTGACTGCGGAAGAAGTTGAAAAAATCAAGGCTTACTGCATCAACCCGATTGAAGCACGTGAGGCTGAGCAGGCTAAGCCCGAAACCCTCATCAGCACCTGCGAGGAGCCGGAAAAGGTTAAATCCGTTACCGGTTTCCTGACCATGTCTGAGGAAGAAGCAGAAGCACTGCGTCAATCCATGGGCCTGGCTATGAGCCTGGACGACCTGCTGTGGTGCCAAAAATACTTCAACGAAGAGCACCGCGAGCCGACTATTACCGAAATCCGTGTGCTGGATACCTACTGGTCCGACCACTGCCGTCATACCACCTTCATGACGCAGATTGAGGATGTAGATATCGTTCCCGGCACCTTTACCCAGCCTGTACAAGAGGCTTATGACAAATACATGGCTGCCCGTGACGAAGTTTACGGTGAAGACACCGAGCGTCCGGTAACCCTGATGGACATTGCCGTAATCGGCATGAAGAAGCTGCGCAAGGAAGGCAAGCTGGCTGACCTTGACCAGTCCGAAGAAATCAACGCATGCTCTATCGTTGTGCCTATCGAAATCGACGGCAAGACCGAAGAGTGGCTGGTAATGTTCAAAAACGAAACCCATAACCATCCGACCGAAATCGAACCGTTCGGTGGCGCTGCTACCTGCCTCGGCGGTGCAATCCGCGATCCGCTGTCCGGCCGTTCCTATGTATATCAGGCTATGCGCGTAACCGGCAGTGCCGACCCGCGCACCCCGATCAGCGAAACCCTGCCCGGCAAGCTGCCTCAGCGCAAGATTACCATCGGCGCAGCTGCAGGCTACAGCTCCTACGGCAACCAAATTGGTCTGGCAACCGGCCATGTACAGGAATACTATCATGATAAATTTGTTGCAAAGCGTATGGAAATCGGCGGCGTAATCGGCGCTGCTCCCCGTAGCGCAGTTCGCCGTGAGCGTCCCGCTGCCGGCGATATCGTAGTGCTGTTGGGCGGCAAAACCGGTCGTGACGGCTGCGGCGGTGCAACCGGTTCCTCTAAGGAGCACACCGTTGACTCCCTCATGAGCTGCGGCGCAGAGGTACAGAAGGGCAATCCTCCGACTGAACGCAAAATCCAACGCCTGTTCCGCAACCCTGCCGTAACCGCAATGATCAAACGCTGCAACGACTTCGGTGCAGGCGGTGTATCCGTTGCTATCGGCGAACTGACCGACGGTCTTGTTATTGACCTCGACAAGGTTCCCAAGAAATACGAAGGCCTGGACGGCACCGAGCTGGCTATCTCCGAATCTCAGGAGCGTATGGCTGTTGTTATCGCTGCCGCTGACCGCGATGCCTTCATCAAATATGCTGACGAAGAAAATCTGGAAGCAACTGTTGTTGCCGACGTTACCGAAGAACCGCGCCTGGTTATGTTCTGGCGTGGCGATAAAATTGTTGACCTGTCCCGCGCTTTCCTCGATACCAACGGCGTTGCACAGCACACCAACATCGTAGTAAGCGAAGAAAAAGAGGACAACGTATTCGAGCAGGTTCCTGCCGAAGTAACCTCCGCTGCTGACCTTGAGGCTGCATGGCTGGCTAACCTCGGCCGTCTGAATGTCTGCAGCGAAAAGGGCCTGTCCGAGCGCTTTGACAGCACCATCGGCCGTGGCACCGTAATGATGCCGTTCGGCGGCAAAACCCAGCTCACCCCGAGCGAGGGCATGGTAGGCCGCATCCCCGTGCTGCATGGCAACACCACTGCAGCCAGCGTAATGGCCTGCGGCTACAACCCGAACGTTGCCTGCTGGAGCCCGTTCCATGGCGCAATGTACGCTGTAACCGAGTCCGTAGTTCGTGCCGTAGCATTGGGTGCTGACCCTGCTAAGCTGCGCCTGACTCTGCAGGAGTACTTCCCGAAACTGCATGATGCCAACAGCTGGGGCCAGCCGTTCAGCGCACTGCTGGGCGCCTTCACCGCACTCGATGCTCTGGACCTGCCGGCAATTGGCGGCAAGGACAGCATGAGTGGTACCTTCATGGATAAAACCGTTCCGCCGACACTCGTTTCCTTCGCAGTAGGCGTAATCGACGGCAACAAGGCTGTATCTGCCGACTTCAAGGCAGCAGGCGACAAGGTAATCTTCCTGTCCTGCCCGCGCAATAGTGCCGAAGTACTGGACTTTGCAGCGCTGAAGGAAAACCTGACCGCTGTACACAAGGCTATGGCAGCAGGCAAGATTGCTGCTGCTGCCGCTGTTAAAGAGGGCGGCGTAGCTGCACTTGTTACCACCATGAGCTTGGGCAATGAGCTTGGCTTTGAATTCATCAAACCGTTCCACGATACCGACAGCCTCTTCACTCTGCAGCCCGGTGGCATGGTTATCGAGCTGGCAGCAGGCGTTGAACCGGAAGAGTTGTTCGAAGGCCTTGATTACATGCTGCTCGGCCACACTACTGCCGAAGCAGGCATCACCATCAACGACACCAAGATTGACGCTGAGAAAGCCTTTGCCGCATACCGCGAGCCGCTGCTGGGCATCTTCCCGGACGGCACTCCGAAGGCAGAGGAGCCTGCTGACATCGCTATGCCGCTGTACAAGAGCGAGCTGACTTTAACCGCTCCGGTGAATATCGCCAAACCGCGCGTATTCATCCCCGTATTCCCCGGCAACAACTGCGAATACGACAGCGCCCGTGCTTTTGAAGCTGCAGGTGCCGAAGCTAACACCTTCATCGTGCGCAACCTTACCGCTGCTGCTATCGAAGAATCCGTAGAAGCAATGGTTAAATATATCAACAACTCCCAGATTGTTATGATCCCTGGTGGCTTCAGCGCCGGTGACGAGCCTGACGGCAGCGGCAAATTCATCGCTACTATGTTCCGCAACCCGCGCATCAAGGAAGCAATCAGCGACCTGCTGGAGAACCGCGATGGCCTGATGCTGGGTATCTGCAACGGCTTCCAGGCATTGATTAAGCTCGGCCTCGTTCCGTACGGCGATATCCGCGACATGACCAGCGATGCACCGACACTGACCTTCAACAACATCGGCCGTCATATTTCCCAGATTGTTACCACCAGAGTTGTTTCCAACAAATCTCCGTGGTTTAGCCTGTGCGAGCCCGGCGAAGAGCATGCAGTTGCCGTATCTCACGGCGAAGGCCGCTTCTACGCTCCGGAAAGCACTATCAAAGAGCTGTTCGCTAACGGCCAGGTTGCTACCCAGTATGTAAATGCTCAGGGCGTACCGACCATGAACACTCCGTTCAACCCGAACGGCAGCCTGTATGCTATCGAAGGCATCACCAGTCCCGACGGACGTATCCTCGGCAAGATGGGCCACAGCGAGCGCTTTGCTCCGGGCCTGTTCCGCAATATTGCGGGCGACAAGGATCAGAAGATTTTCCTGTCCGGCGTAAGCTACTTCAAATAAGCTGAGGCTTTATACTGACACAATAAAACGCTCTGCTGACCGTAAGGTTGGCAGAGCGTTTCTTTAGCTTTATATGCGTACATTTTGGCTATCCTCAAAAACCGTACAAAACTGTACAAACCGTACAAACGTAGGCAGGGCAAGCCTTTGCGCATGTACGGTTTTGTATTGGTGTACGGTTTAAACGATTATGCTATAATATACATATAACAAAAGAGTGGAGGCGTATACAATGCTAGGTGCAATTATCGGCGATATTGTCGGTTCACGTTTTGAATGGGATAATTATAAAGCGAAGGATTTTGAGTTTTTGACTAATGACTGCTTTTTTACAGATGACAGCGTAATGTCTTTAGCATTATGCCAGGCGCTTTTGGAGAGCAAGCCTGATTTCAGTGATTTGCGCGAGCAGGCTGTGGCAAAAATGCGTGCCTTTGGTGATGCATATCCTGATGCCGGTTATGGCAGAACGTTTTCTTGCTGGCTTTATTTCGGCGATCCGCAGCCTTATAACAGCTATGGCAACGGTTCGGCAATGCGCGTGAGCGGTGTTGTCTATGCTGCGAATACTATGGAGCAGGTCAAACAGCTTTCGCTGATGGTGACGGATGTGACGCACAACCATCCGGAGGGCATTAAGGGAGCGGAGGCAACTGCTGTGGCAGCCTTTATGGCTAAGCAGGGCGCAGATATGCAAGCCATCAGGGATTATATTGATGCTAACTATTATCCTATGGACTTTACGCTCGATGGCATCCGCGATTCCTATATGTTCAATGAAATCTGTCAGAATACCGTACCGCAGGCATTGATGGCCTTCTTCGAGTCGAAAAGCTATGAGGATGCTATCCGTAATGCTATTTCGATTGGCGGCGACAGCGACACACTGGCAGCAATCACCGGTGCGGTAGCAGAATGCTACTACGGCATTCCGCAAAAACTACGGGAGCAGGGCATGAGCTATCTGGACGAAAGACTGCTTGGTATATTGCGAGCTTTTGAAGAAAAGTATCCGCCGAAGATTGCGGAACTGTAAGAACATGCTGTTGATGAAAATATTTTGGACCTATCCAAGCAATTGATTGCAGAAACTATGGTAGCATCTAAGGTCCTGGCAGAATGAGTATTTTCTGATAAAAGTAATGGTGATGTGTCAAAGCATCGACTTTAAGACAACAAAACCGTACAAACGTAGGCAGGGCAAGCCTTTGCGCATGTACGGTTTTTGTTATGTGTCGAAAAGTGTTAAGTTCCCTAAAATATTCGTGTAAAAATACGCAAAAAATGCGCTTTTTTTACACTAAACTACACGAATAGCAAAAACGCCTCAAATACGCTGAAAATGAGAGGCGGTTTTAGACTACACAAGAGCGTTATCATATATTCAGAGTATTTGCCAAAACCACTCCCGCAGGAGTATAATATACATAAAAGAAGAAAGAGGTGAGCTTTATGCTGCGCAAGCTATATCATGGTTCTAAGGATATTATCCAAAAGCCTGTCTATGGCTACGGTAAAAAATATAACGACTACGGCCTCGGTTTTTACTGCACCGAGGATATCAATATGGCGAAGGAATGGGCAGCAACGGCCAACCAGAATGGCTACGCCAACTGCTATGAGCTGGACTGCAGCGATTTAAAGATTCTAAACCTGAATGCAGAGCAGTTCTGCATCCTGCACTGGCTGACGATTTTGCTGCAGAACAGGGAATTCGACACGCCCTCAGGACTTGCGTATGAAGCAAAGGCTTATCTTCTGGAAAACTTCAAGGTCGATTACTCTGCCTATGATGCTATAATCGGTTATCGCGCAGATGACAGCTATTTTTCCTTTGCACAGGATTTTATCAACGGCACAATTTCCTACCGCCAGTTGAACAATGCCATGCATCTGGGCAAGCTGGGGCAGCAATTCGTGCTGAAGAGCCGTAAAGCCTTCTCCCTGATTAAGTTTACAGGCTATGAGCTAGCAGAGCACACTGAATGGTTTTACAAGAAGAATAAGCGTGACAAGAGCGCCCGCCGTGAGTATTTCAGCACGGAACGTAACAAGCGCCAACGCGGTGATATCTATATTACACAGATTATGGACGAGGAGATGAAAAGCGATGATGCACGCCTACGATAAGCTATATCTTGATAAAGCGCGCACAGCTCTTGCCCGTATGCTGGATTTCGCTGTCTACGATTTGCATTATGACATCAGCGAATTCTTTGAGCTTTTTCTCGCTTCCGGTATCGCCAGACGCTTTGAGCAGGGGGATTTCACTATCCTCGCAGGTATGTCTGGCGTGGAGCTTGCCTATACGGTTTTAGAGAACGTGGGATTGGCGCAGGAGCGCATTAAGCCTGATTATCCGGTCAACCGCAGTGAAGAATATTGGACAGGCTGGGCGCTGGCCTACTATCAGTGGCAGACGGCGCTGAGCTTTGCGGAGATTAACCGCTACGTACCTATCAAAACTGTGCAGAGCCTCTACAATCCTTATCACGAGATGGATATCCGCCATTTTACGGAGAAGATGACGGAGCTTTATAAAGAAACGAAGAAGGATACGAACCTGAAGCTGTTGCGCGTAAAGGCAGAGCTGACGCAAAGGGAGCTGGCGGAGCTGGCAGAGGTTCCGCTGCGCACTGTGCAGCAGTATGAGCAGCGACAGAAGCATATTAACCGCGCGCAGGCAGAAACGCTTGCCAGAATAGCCAAACAGCTTTATTGTAATATCGAGGATTTACTGGAGAAGGTCTAGATGACTAAATACCGTACACAACAAATAAAACCGTACAACCCAAAAGCCTTATGCAGCAAGGGGTTGTACGGTTTGTACGCTTTTGTACGGTTTTTAGAAAGCACTCAGCCCTTATAGAAGAAATAGCTGATGAGTGCCACCTGCAGGAAGAAGATGAGCGGCACGCCGAAGATGAATTTCAAATGCTGTGTCTTGTGGCGGAAAAGCTGCATGGCAATAAATGCGCCTGCGCTGCCGCCGAGCGCTGCCAAAACCAGCAGCACTATTTCCGGCACACGCCAGCTGTGCAGCTTGGCGAAGGCTTTATCCGCACCGTAGACGACAAAGGCGGTGCAGTTGATGAAGATCAGGTAATAATATAAAAAGCTGTGCATGGTTCATACCCTCACTTTCTCCTGTTCAGCTGCTTTACTCCAGCAGCTTGGCGATATCCGGCAGGGGAGCGACGCTGCGCTTTAAAATGCCGTGCATATAGGCAATGGCGATGCCGTAGTTGGTCATGGGGACGTTCTGCGCTGCAGCACGTTCGCTGCGGCTTTGCATTTCGCGTTCGTTGAGCATGCAGCCGCCGCAATGCACTACAAGCTTATACTGGGACAAGTCCTCAGGGAACTCCGTGCCGCTGCTGAAGCAGAATTCAGGCTCCGCTTTGGTGAAGCTGCGAATCCAGCCAGGAAGCTTTACTGTGCCGATGTCCTGACATTGGCGGTGGTGCGTGCAGCCCTCGCTGATGAGTATCTTATCGCCATCCTGCACTGTATCGAGTACACGCACTGCCTCCACGGCAGAGCTGAGCGTGCCCTTGTAGCGCGCCATGAGGATGGAGAAGGAGGTTAACGGAACTGTAGGCGGCACAATTTTGCTTACTGCGCCGAAGGCCTGACTGTCGGTTACAACGAGCTTGGGCGGGAAGGCGAGGCGTGCCAGTGCTTCCGCCAGTTCGCTTTCCTGTACGGTTACGGCGATGCCCTTGTTGTCGAGCACATTGCGCAGTACCTGCTGCTGCGGCAAAATCAATCTGCCCTTAGGTGCGGCGCTGTCAATCGGTGTTACGAGAACTACGATGTCGCAGGGCTTGATCAAATCGCCAAGCAGCTGGCGTTCTACCTCACGCGGGCGCAGGGCGGCGATAGCCTCCTTCAGCTCGTTGATGTTGCGGTTGGTGATGGCGCTGACGAGGAAGCATTGCTTGGTGAGCTTCATGGCCTCCATGGTGAGCAGTGCCTGGCGCATTTCGTCGAGCAGTTCTACTTTATTCAGCACAAGGATGGAGGGGAGCTTTTTCGCCTGCAGCTGCTGCCACAGCGCTTTATCCGCCTCGCTGAGGCCAACGCTGGCATCTACAACGAGCAAGGCGATGTCGCACTTGTTAAGCACCTGCCGAGCCTTGGCAATGCGCTGTGCGCCCAACTCGCCTTCATCGTCAAGGCCGGGAGTGTCGATAATCATTACGGGGCCGAGGGGCAAAAGCTCCATAGCCTTATATACGGGGTCGGTAGTGGTGCCCTTTTGTTCGCTGACAATGGCAAGCTCCTGACTGGTGATGGCGTTGATAAGGCTAGACTTGCCGGCGTTACGCTTACCGAAAATACCGATGTGGATACGCTCGGCAGCGGGAGTTGTATTCAATGACATGGTGAGTTCTCCTTTTTATGTAGATGAAAAATATTACAAAGATATTGTATTCTGGAGAGTAAGTATCTCTACGGTCAGCAAAAATTGGGGTTCGCTGTAACGTTTATTCTCTATACAACGCTTAATCTCCTTTACTTTGATACGAAAAATATTATAAAGTGGGTTATATTTGGAGAATTAGTGTCCTTTCGGTCAGAAAAAATTACGGTCGCTCATTTCGTGTGGAACCAAAACTAAGCGGCGCAAAACTCGCGCTATGCTGACAAATACTACTATAACAGGCGTAGCGCTCAGACATTGCGCCCCTTAGCGGTTCGTGTCAAACCAATCAGCATCGTCCTACGGACTTGCTTCTTGGATGCGCCCGCATGTGGTTCCGGACACTTATTCGCTGTAATTTTTATTCCCTGCATGACACTATATTCTCCTGTCTTTTACGTTGCAGTTCTATTTATACTTTTAGCTAAGTTTTTAGGTTACTATGATGTTCGGATAGCAAAAAAGGCTGCAGCACTTTCGCACTGCAACCTCATTGTTGCAAATTATTTTACAAGCTCCATTTTGGGGTTAGGATTGTATTTACGGCCGGCCTTAGCGCAGTCCTTGCCGTCAACCTTAACGATATCCGCAGTATAGTTGATATTGCCGTCGAAGAAGGAAGAACCTACCGCATAGGTATCAACAGGCACGCCCATTTCCTCAAAGGCTGCTACGCGCTCAGCGTCAAAGCCGCCGGAAACGATAATCTTAACGTGGTTGAAGCCTTCGGCATCCAGCGCACGGCGAACGTTGCAAACCAGCTCCTTGCAAACACCGGTCGGCTTAAAGGTACCGATCTGAGTCCACAGGCTCTTGTCTACCATGCTGCCGGAGGTATCCAGACGCACACCTGCGAGCTTTTTGCCCAGCTTGCGGGCCACAGCCAGTGAAGTATTTACGCAGTCGTTGTCAAAGTCAACCAAAGCGATACGTGCGATAGACGGGTCAACATATTTATCAAAGGCTTCGGTAGCAGCAACAGTGTCGCCCTTATAGGAAGCAATCAAAGCATGGGGGATAGTGCCCAAGCCCTTGCCGCCTGCTGCCAGCGCATTAGCATCGGTAGAGAATCCGTGGATGCCGCCAACCAAAGCTGCATAGCCGTCGGATTCCTGAGTCTGGTAAATATCATAGCGTGCAGGGAAGAAGAGCACCGGCTTGCCGTTAGCAGCCTTAACTACGCGGCGAACATTGGTAGCAATGCGGCTCTGACGTGCCAGAATACCCAGATACAATGTTTCCAGATGCGCAAAGTCAGCGTAATCGCCTTCGATAGTCATAACAGTTTCCCACTCGTCAACCTCTTCGCCGTCACGCAGGGAATGAATTTCGATAGTTTCCGGATGGAAAGCGCATTGACGGATCAGAGCAATGACCTCGTCGGTACCGCAAACAACAACATGGTCACGGGCGAACACCTGCATCAGCACGCGCGGATGATAATTATCACCGTTTAAGATTTCTTCGGAACGCATAAAATATGCGTCAGTATAATAACCTTCTTTAATTTTTTCTACAGGAAAGCTAAAGCTTTCAACAGGTCTTCTTGTAGTCATTTGATGAGCCTCCCAAAAATTTCTCACGAATTTTACTCTTTGCGAGAACATTAACTATTGATTGTAGTTAAAAATATGATACAATATAAAGGCTATGATAGCAAGCCTTTTTCGTAAAAAAATTCCGATTAGCTATATTTCCGATACAATATAGATGGTGATACATATGCAAGAAACACGAAAAAAATATACTGTGCTCCTGCTTTCGGCACCCATAGGCTCGGGACACAGGCTGGCAGCCGAAGCACTGGAGCAGGCCTTCTGCGACCGTCCGGAGGTTGAGGTCATCCACGGCAACATCTTCGACTTCTTCCCGCAGTTTCTGGGCAAGGCCTTTTTAGGCACCTACCTGTGGATTTTAAAATGCTGCCCCTGGCTTTACAAGCTGGCCTACAGCTGGGGCAATAAGCAGGGCGGCTCCTTATGGCTGCGTGAGCTTTTAAACCGCCTCTTGGCACGCTTAGGCGGCAGCTACCTGCGCAGCGTACAGCCCGATGCCGTAATCGCCACGCACGCTACACCCGCAGGCATCATCGGCTATTACAAAAAGCAGCACCCCAAGCTCTGGCTCGGCGCCGTAGTGACCGACTTTACGATTCACCGCTGGTGGGTTTGCGACGGCGTGGATACCTACTTTATCGCCGACGAGCTGCTGCGTGACAAGCTCACTACTACTGCCGACATTCAGGCTATGGGCATTCCCGTGCGCCAGCAGTTTATGATTAAGCACGACAAGCAGAAATGCCGCGAGTTCTTCGGTTGGGACGAAAACGAACGCGTTTGCCTTTTGATGGGCGGGGGCGAGGGCCTGCTGCCGATGGCTGAGATTATTACTGCGCTGCAGCGCGCCGCTCTGAAAAACCTGCGCGTTGTTGCCGTAACGGGCCACAACGAAGCGTTGGCCGCACAGCTGCAAGCCAAATACGGCGCTACGGCCGAAATTTACGGCTTCCGTGAGGACGTACCGCAGCTCATGGCCGGAGCGGATATGATTATTACCAAGGCCGGCGGTCTGACCTCTGCCGAAGTGCTGGCGAGCGGACTGGACCTTTTAATCTATAAGCCGCTGCCGGGGCAGGAGGAGGGTAACGCCGCCTTCCTGCAGCAGTATTGCGGCGCTCTGGTAGCACGTTCTACCGACGAGCTGGTGCAGCACATCAAAAACAGCACGGTAAGCCCGCGTGAGGCAGCAGCCTGCAGCGAGCATGCCCATCCTTTGGCAGCACAGCAGATTGTCGATTACGTTATGCAAAGACTGCAAAAATAATTTTCGGACTCCTTCGCATGAGGGAGTCCTTTTGCTGTATATAGGCCGATTTTTGTGCATTTTCGTGAATAAAATTCCCCGTATTTTGCTGACAATTTCTTCCATTATATAATTAATTTACTTGACCAATACGAATTTCATCATTATAATGTAAGAAAATCGCATATTATGAAGGCTGTGGCATGAAGTTCCGCTCTGACTGCATAATCATGTATTTATTACAGGAGGAGTGTAACCTTATGGATACCTTATACCTTGCCGCTGTCTGCGCTGTTGTCCCCGGTCTGGGACGCAGCAGAATACCTGATCTGATTAACGCTTTGGGCAGTGCCCGCGCTGTTTTTGAAGCGAGCGCCGCCACGCTCACGGCAACAGGGCTTTGTACGCCGCGAGCAGTGCAAAACTTTATCAGCAACCGTGATGCGCGTCTGCCGCAAAGGTTGGATTACTTCTGCCGTCATAACGGCGTGCAGATACTGGCCTATACCGGCACTGACTATCCGCAGAGCCTGCAAAACCTGAGCGACAAGCCTTTGGTGCTCTACGTCAAGGGCGAGCTGCCGCAGGCAAATTATGCTTTGGCCATCGTCGGCTCACGTCGCTGCACGGAATACGGTGTGCGTGCTGCTGCCTGCTTTGCGCAGGCTATGACGCGTGAGGGCATACCCATCATCAGCGGCGGTGCCAAGGGCATTGATACGGCGGCGCACGAGGCCTGCTTGCAGGCCGGAGGGACGACGGTGGCAGTGCTTGGCTGCGGTCTGGATATTGTCTATCCGTCCGAAAACGCCAAGCTGTTTGCCCGCATTGCCGAGCAGGGCGCATTGGTGACGGAATATCCGCCGGGAGTTCCGCCTGCAGCGGCCAATTTTCCTGCGCGCAACCGCATCATCGTCGGTCTGTCGCAAGCCGTGCTGGTAGCAGAGGCAGGCAAGCGCAGCGGCGCTGTAATTACGGCGAATATCGCTGCAGATGAAGGACGTGAGGTATATTGCGTACCGGGGAATATTTTCGACGGCAGCAGCATTGGCTGTCACGAGCTTATCCGCACCGGTGCCAAGCTGGTTGATATGCCACAGGATATTTTAGACGATAAAAGAAGCTGGCAGCAGGCAATGAACCGCCGCATAACCCAGCCGAGTATATTTGACTGCGCGCCGCAGGAACAAAAGCCTGCGCCCGCACCTGTCACAACAGAATTAGGAGCGAAGCTGCTTGCTCTTTTGCAGGCAGGAGCGCTTTCTTTAGAAAAGCTGACGGAGCAGAGCGGAGCCGCTTTTGCTGCCGTGAGCATGGAGCTGCTTGACCTGCAGGCCGCCGGACTGGTGGCTACAGACCAGGCGCAGCGTTACTACCGAAAGTAGGAGGAACATAAATGGCAAAGACTCTGGTTATCGTGGAATCACCTACGAAATCCAAGACTATCGAAAAATTTTTAGGCAAAAACTATACTGTAAAGGCTTCTATGGGCCATCTGCGCGACCTGCCGAAAAGCACCTTGGGTGTAACCTTTCTGCCTGACGAGGAGCATGCAAACGAATTTGAGCCGAAATATATCAACATCCGCGGCAAGGGCGATTTAATCAAATCCTTGAAAGCTGAAGCCAAAAAAGCCGACAAAGTTTTACTGGCAACTGACCCTGACCGCGAAGGTGAAGCAATCAGCTGGCATCTGGCATTTATTCTGGGAATTGACCAGACATCTGCCTGCCGCATTGAATTTCATGAGATTACCGCTGCTGCTGTCAAGGACGCTATCAAGCATCCGCGCTGCATTGACATGGATATGGTTGATGCACAGCAGGCACGTCGCATTTTGGACCGCATCGTAGGCTATCAGCTGAGCCCGTTGCTGTGGCGCAAAATCCGCAAGGGCCTGAGCGCCGGCCGCGTGCAATCCGTTGCAACTAAAATTGTTGCCGACCGCGACCGTGAAATCGAGGATTTCATACCGGTAGAATACTGGACGTTAAGCGCCAAGCTGCGTGAAGGCAGCAAGGGACAGCTCTTTGAAGCGGAAGCAGTAAAATATCAGGGCAAAAAGCTGGAGCTGCACAACGAGCAGGAGGCAAGAGCAGCGGAGAAAGCGCTGTCCAAGGCTGATTACATCGTGAGCGACGCAGTAAAAAAAGAACGCAAGCGTCACCCCGTACCGCCGTTTACTACCTCCAGCATGCAGCAGGAGGCCAACAAAAAACTCAACTTCAGCGCCAAAAAGACCATGATGCTTGCACAGCAGCTTTATGAAGGCGTATCCCTGGGCAAAACCTCCGTCGGCCTGATTACCTATATGAGAACAGACTCCGTGCGTTTGGCAGAGGTTGCCATTAGCGAAATCCGCGACTATATCAAGCAAAACTTCGGCAGCGAATTCTGCCCGGCGAAGGAAAACCATTACAGCACCAAAAAGAACGCTCAGGACGCGCATGAGGCGATTCGTCCGACCAGCGTCATGCGTACCCCGGCCGAGATGCAGGAGTACCTCACCAACGACCAGCTGAAACTGTATACGCTCATCTGGAACCGCGTTGTTGCCAGTCAGATGACGGACGCTGTTTATGACGTTACCACCCTGACGATTGATGCTGCCGACTACCAGCTGCGTGCAACAGGCTCCGTACTGAAATTTCCGGGCTTCTTGCAGCTGCACAGCAAATATGACGATAAAGAAAAAGACTCCAAGGTTCCTTACGTCGAACCAGGCAGCAAGCTGCTGCTTTACAAGCTCATGCCGGCAGAGCAACACTTCACCGAGCCGCCTGCGCACTTCACCGAAGCAACGCTCATCAAGGAGCTGGAGGAGAAGGGCATCGGCCGCCCCAGCACCTTTGCACCTACCATCGTTACACTGCTTACCCGCGGTTACGTTGTCAAAGATGCCAAAAAGCTGCTCGTTACCGAGCTTGGCATTATGACCGTGGATATGCTCACCGAATATTTTAAGGGACTCATCAACATCGGCTTCACTGCCCAGATGGAGGAAAAGCTGGATGAGGTTGCTGAGAAGAAGCACACCAAGGACGAGGTCCTCAGCGAATTCTATGGTCCCTTCAAAAAGGATCTGGACCACGCAGGCGTGGCAATTCCTATCGTCGAAATCCCGCTCGAGGTATCCGACGTTCCCTGCGACAAGTGCAACGACGGCACCATGATGGTTATCCGCGAAGGACGCTTCGGCAAGTTCCTGGCTTGCCCCAACTTCCCCAAATGCCGCAATACCAAACCCATTCTGCACCCGATTGGTGTTAAATGTCCTAAGTGCGGTGCCGATATCCTCGAACGCAAGAGCAAAACCGGCAAGGTCTTCTATGGCTGCGAAAGATATCCTGAGTGCGATTACACCACCTGGGATAAGCCGCTTAACGAAGAATGCCCGGAATGTAAGTCTATGATGGTAGAGCACGTGGAACGCAACGGCAGCAAGCGCAAATTCTGCAGCAACCCGGAATGCTCCAAGGCAAGACCGGTATATGCTTCCAAAACCGCTGCAGCCAAGACTACGGAAGCTAAAACAACCGCAACCAAGAAAACTACGGCGGCTAAAAAGACTACCGCTAAGAAAACTACTGCTACCAAAACTGCTGCGAAGAAAACCACTGCAGCAAAAAAGACTACTGCAAAGAAAACAACCGCAACGAAAAAAACTACTACAACTAAGAAAGGCAGCAACGAATAAATGACTATCTCTCCTGTACACGTAATCGGTGCGGGCCTGGCAGGCTGCGAAGCCGTTACCCAGCTCACGCGCCATGGTATCCCTGTAATCCTGCACGAAATGCGTCCCGTAAAAAGTGACGAAGCACATAAAACAGCATATTTTGCCGAGCTTGTCTGCAGCAACTCCCTGCGCGCAGGCAATATTGAAAACGCTGTCGGCCTGCTGAAGGAAGAAATGCGCCGTTTAGGCTCCCTCATCATGGAAAAGGCTGACGAGCATCAGGTGCCTGCCGGCGGCGCTCTGGCTGTTGACCGCGACGGCTTTGCCGCTGCCGTAACCGAAGCAGTGAAGGCTAATCCGCTCGTTACCGTCATCCACGAAGAGGTGACCGACCTGGAAAGCCTTGAAGGCACTGTTATCGTAGCCAGCGGCCCGCTGACCAGCGACGCGCTTTTCGCCGATATCAAAAAGCTGCTGCAGGCTGATTATCTGCACTTCTTTGATGCCGCAGCACCGATTGTTACCGCCGATTCCCTTGACTATGACAAGGTTTACCGTGCTTCCCGCTACGACAAGGGCGGCGCCGACTACCTCAACTGCCCCTTCTACACGAAGGAGGAATACGTTGCCTTCTGGGAAGCTCTCTGCAAGGCGGAAAGCGCTCCCGTAAAAGATTTTGAGCATGATGTATTTGAAGCCTGCATGCCTATCGAGGAAATGGCTGCAAGAGGCGAGGACACCATGCGCTTCGGTCCGCTGAAGCCTGTAGGCCTCATTGACCCGCGTAACGGCAAGGAAGCCTACGCAGTAGTGCAGCTGCGTCAGGATAACGCCGCTGCCTCCCTTTATAATCTGGTAGGTTTCCAGACACATCTCAAATGGCCGGAGCAAAGACGTGTTTTCGGCATGATTCCCGGTCTGGAGAACGCAGAGTTCGTCCGTTTCGGCGTAATGCACAAAAACACCTATCTGAATTCGCCGCAGCTGCTGGATAAGCACTTCAACCTGCGCAGCAACAAGCGCTTCTACTTTGCCGGACAGATGACAGGCGTAGAAGGCTACGTCGAGTCGGCAGCATCCGGCCTGATGGCCGGTTTAGCTGCTGCGAGAGCAGTACTGGGACTGCCGGAGGTAGAATTCCCCGACGTAACCGCACACGGAGCACTGGCCAACTACATCAGCAATCCGGCGATTGAAAACTTCCAGCCGATGAACATCAACTTCGGCCTCATTCCGCCGCTCACTGTACGCATCCGCAAGAAAAGAGAAAAGAACGCTCAGATTGCAGCACGTGCTCTGGAAGCACTGGACGGCGTTCTGCCCACGCTTAAAACTGAACAGGCGTAAATTTTGGCCTGTTATCTCTAAAATAAATTAAAACGCCAAAAATATTTTCAGAGAAAGACAATATGTGTCCTCCTGCTATGATAAAATCTGCTTATAGCCGGTGGTAAAACGTTTGCTTAAGAGAATAAACGTGCTATAATAAGCTTAAAGAGATTTTCTTACAGCAACCGCTTTGCAAAATTCATGGCAGGGAGGAACTAATAATGACAGATTTACGTATCGCTAAGGATCGTTTGCTCTATATGTATTCGCGCCTGGTAGACGGCAAAATGCTCTACAAGAAGGAGGAGGCCCAACGCTTTGGCTGCTCCTTACGCTCTATTCAGCGCGACATAGAAGACCTGCGGTCCTTTTTGCATGAGCAGAATGAAGCAACAGGAATTGTGCAGGATTTGGTATATAACCAGAAGCTGGGCGCTTACCAATTAGTACCGCCATCACGCAATCTGCTGTCTAACGAAGAGGTTTTCGCCACGCTCAAAATACTGCTGGAAAGCAGGGCGTTTACCAAAAATGAGCTGTATCCGATTCTTGATAAGCTGATTGACTGCTGTATCCCCAAAACTGAGCAACAGCGTGTGAGCGAGCTTATAGGCAACGAAAAGCTGCTTTATGTAGAACCGCAGCACAAGGATAAGTTTCTGAAGAAAATGTGGGAGCTTAGCGGCGCTGTGCATGAGCATCTGGAGATAATCATCAACTACCGCCGTACCGACGGCGTGCTGGTGCAGCGCAGACTGCAGCCCGTAGGCATCATGTTCTCCGAATTCTACTTTTATCTGGCAGGCTTCATCGTGCCCAAGGAGAAAGAGAAGCTCAAATTCGAGATAGAAAACGATCCCTTCCCGACTATCTACCGCATCGACCGCATCAACAGCTTTACCGTCACTGAAACGCATTTTGCCGTTCCGTATTCCAAACGCTTTGAGGAGGGCGAATTCCGTAAGCGCATCCAGTTTATGTACGGCGGCCATCTGCAGCGCCTGCGCTTCCTGTTTAAGGGCGGCAGCTATGAATACATTCTCGACCGCCTGCCTACTGCCAAGGTAGTAGCGGAGGGCGAAAACGGCACGCTTATAGAAGCGGAGGTCTTCGGCAAGGGCATTGATATCTGGCTGAAAAGCCAAGGCGAGCTGATTGAGGTTATTTCCAGACAGGAGATACCGGTAAACTAAGCGCAAAATTCATTTTCGCAAAAAATATTTAAAAATTTCTCTAAAAATTTTTTAGGATAGCCAATCTCTGGCTATCCTATTTTTTATAATAAGATTATGCTAAGGCATAACGCAAAAGCAACACTGATTGCCGGCACGTTTTTCAGGAATGCGCCTGTATTTACTTTGGCAAGCAGTATCAAGGCAGCCTTCGCACCTTTTTTTACATGAAGAAATGTCGGAAATACTGTAAGCTATAATCAGTAAGAAGTAGAGGAGTGGATGATATATGTATTGCGAAAAGTATGTAGAAATGGGCAGAAAAATACGTTATTACAGAATCATGCAGGAGCTGGGGCAGGGGATGCTCGCAGAGCAGATAGGCATTACTCCGCAGTATTTGAGCAAAATCGAGCACGGCAGCGCGCGCCCGAGTATGGACCTGGTGTTCCGCATCGCCGATAAGCTGCAGGTGAAGGTGTCGCACCTGCTGGAGGCCTGCTGATACTTTAAGCCGGGCATGGATTTTTCCTCCTTTTTGTGGTACAATACCCATGTAATTGCTTCTGCTCGAGGCAATTAACAGCGTGACTGCCCTATGGCAGCATACATGTAAGGAGGAAAATTTAATATGAACGAGCAAAACAGCGTTTTAAACATCATTGGCAAGGTAAGCGGATTGTTATCCAAGTACATCGCCGTAGTGATTTTAATCACCTCTGCGGTTGCCTTTACCCATCCGCAGAAATTCATGTGGATTCCACAGTATACCGCTCTCTTCCTGGGCACGGCAATGTTCGGCATGGGCCTGACCATCAAGCGCGAGGACTTCCAAATCGTTTTTTCCCGACCTAAGGAGGTTATTTCCGGCTGTATCCTGCAATATACCATTATGCCTTTGGCAGCCTATCTGTTGGCTGTAGTGATGAATCTTGATACTGATATCGCTCTAGGCGTTATCCTCGTAGGCTGCTGCCCCGGCGGTACTGCCAGCAACGTTATTGCCTACATCGCTAAGGGTGACGTTCCCTTATCCGTTGGCATGACCATCACTTCGACTCTGATTGCACCGCTAGTAACACCTGTGCTGGTGTACATGCTGGCAGGTTCCTGGGTTGAGGTAAGCTTTATGGCTATGGTACTTTCCGTAGTGAAGATTGTGCTGCTGCCTGTGCTTGCAGGTATCATCTTAAACAGCCTTTTCCACGAAACCATCGTCAAGCTGGGCGGTATTCTGCCGCTGGTTTCCGTTGTAGCGATTGTAACCATTATCGATGGTATCGTTGCTGTCAACGCTGCTAAGCTGATGAGCTGCGGTCTGATCGTAATGCTGGCAGTTGTCCTGCACAACGGCATCGGTATGGCACTGGGCCTGGGCATGGCGCGTCTGATGAAGGTATCCTACGCTAAGGAAACTTCTATTGCTATCGAGGTTGCTATGCAAAACAGCGGTCTGGCGCTTGCTCTGGCAACGGCAAACTTCGCCGCTAATCCGCTGGCCACGCTTCCGGGCGCTATCTTCAGCGTATGGCATAACGTTTCCGGTTCTATTTTCGCCAGCTGCCGCATCAAAGAGGTAGAAGAAAAGCAAAAACTGGAGCTGAAGGAGCACGCAATAGCAAAATAAGCATAAACACTAAAGGCACTACTGTGAGCGCAGTAGTGCCTTAATTATTTGTATAGCGTAGGGCAGGGGAGCCTACATATTATTTTTTGCTTTTATTATCCAAACCGAAGAGCATTTCCATAGGCTGCTCCGGCGCTTCCTTAACCGTCGCGCCTGTGCTGAAGCCAGGCATTTCCGCCTTGGTCAGCTCAATTTTGCCGTATTGGCGCTCATAATCATCAATAACCCATTTCAAAATCTGTTCGATTTCCTTATTTACTGAACGGCCATTTATCTTTGCCAAATGCTTCATCTTATTCATAATAATAGGATGAATGCGCAGTGTAAAGCGTGCTTCTTCCATGAATACTCCCTCCAGATTCTGACTATTCTACTAATTATTATAGGCAAGAACAGCGCTTTTGGCAAGGAGATAATCTTTTTTAGCAACAGGTAACTGTTTTTACAAGAATTTCAGACAATAGATATGCAAATATGCTATAATAAATACCATAGTGTAAATTTTTAGGAGGCAACAATGACTTTAGCAATAAATGCCGTATACCACGGCTTTAAGGTTTTACAAGCACAATTTGTAGATGAAATCAGCTCCCAGGCATATATCATGGAGCATATCAAGAGCGGCGCACGCCTTTTGTACCTTGCTAACGATGACGATAACAAGGTTTTTTCTATTTCCTTCAGAACTCCGCCTGCAGATGATACAGGTGTGGCACATATTCTGGAGCATTCCTCTCTCTGCGGCTCCCGCAAATATCCCTTAAAGGAGCCTTTCGTAGACCTCGTCAAGGGCTCTCTGAACACCTTTTTGAACGCTATGACCTTCCCGGATAAGACCATGTATCCCGTTGCTAGTCGCAACGATAAGGACTTCCATAACCTGATGGACGTATATCTGGACGCTGTATTCTATCCTTCCTTATACCAAAACAAATACACCCTGCGTCAGGAGGGCTGGCACTATAATCTGGACATCCTTGACGGCGAGCTGAGCTACAACGGGGTTGTTTATAACGAAATGAAGGGTGTATATTCTTCGCCGGACGCTTATCTGGAAAACGAAGCAATGAAGGCTCTGTTCCCCGACAACTGTTACCGCTTTGAATCCGGCGGCTATCCGGACGCTATTCCGCAGCTGACTCAGGAAAAATTCGAGCAGTTCCACAAAACCTATTACAGCCCGGAAAACAGCTATATCTATTTATACGGTGATATGGATATCGACGCTACTTTGGAATATCTCGACAGCGAATATCTGAGCAGCTTCGAGAAAACCGGTACTGTTGATTCCGCTATCGCAGAACAGCAGTCCTTGCCGCGTACTGCAGATATCGAAGCCTTTTATCCGGTTGGGGCAGAGGAGGACTGCACTGCCAAAACATATCACGAGCTTTCTATCGTAACAGGCAAGGCAACCGACCTGCAGACCAGCATGGCTCTGAGCCTGCTGAAAAGCACATTGCTGGACAGCGAATCCTCCGCACTGCGCCGTGCGCTGATGGATGCAGGCGTAGGCCAGATTATCAACGGCGGCTATACCTCCAGCATGTATCAGCCGGTATTCTCTATCCGTGCCAGCGGCAGTGAGAAGGAGCTGCGTGATAAATTTATCAGCGTTATCTATAAAACACTGCAGGATATCACCATCAACGGCATTGATAAAAAGCTGCTGGAGGCCAACATCAACTCCATGGAATTCAAGCTGCGTGAGGCAGATTTCGGCGGCTATCCCAAGGGACTGATTCTTGGCATCGGCATTATGGACAATTGGCTGTACGACGGCAATCCGATTGAAGGCCTGTGCTACAACAAATATCTGGCAGCTCTGCGCGAGGGCCTGAAAACCAACTATTACGAAAGCATTATTGAAAACTATCTGCTGGACAACACCCATAAGGTGTTGGTAACCCTGCTGCCGCAGCCCGGCAAGGAGGAGGCAGACCAGGAGGCCGCTGCTGCCAAGATGAGCGCTATCAAGGCACAGATGAGCCGGGAGGAGCTGCAGCAGCATATTGACGAATGTGCCGAGCTGCACCGTCTGCAAGCTACTCCCGACAGTGAAGAAGCACGTGCAACCATCCCTGTACTGAAGCGCAGCGACATCAGGCAGGAGGTAGAGAAGATTGAAACGCAGGAGGAAGAGCTGGGCGCAAGCCATTTGCTGTATCTGCCGCGCAACACCAATAAAATCGCTTATACCAGCTTCTATTTTGATATTACCGATATGGAAGCCGAAAAGCTGCCTCTGTGCTATCTGCTTACTGATATCATGGGCAAGTTCAACACCGAGCGCTACAGCTATCAGGAGCTGGCAACCAACGCCATCATGTATACCGGTGGCATTGCGTTCGCTGTACGCGCCTTCACCGAAGCAGAATCTACGGATGATTATAAAATTTACTTCTCCACCAAAGGCAAATGCCTCACCGATAACCTGCCGAAAATGCTGGATATCCTGCAGGCCATTGCTTTGGAAAGCAAGATGGACGATCTGGAGCGCTTCCGCGAGCTGGTATCCGAGCTCAAAACCGATTGGGATGACAATTTCTTCAACCGCGGTCAGACCGTTGCTATCACCAGACTGTTCTCCTATTGCTCTGCCGGCGCACGCGTCAACGAGCAGGATGAATTCAGCTATTACCAGTTCCTCAAAAAGCTGACCGATAACTTCGACGAGCTGGCACCGCAGGTACTGGAGCAGTTGCGCCTGTTAATCAAACGCTTCTTCCAGAAGAACCGTTTCCTGCTCAGCTACAGCTGTGACGTAAAAGAGCAGGCAACAGTAAGACAACAGTGCCTTGATTTCATCAGCAAGCTGTCTGATGCAGAAGCAGGGGAGAAGGCTGAATTTCTGCCCGTAGGCACCGTTAACGAGGCTATTGCTACCGCAGGTAAGGTGCAATACGTTGCTGCAGGCGGCAACTTTGCTAAGCACGGTCACAAATACGTGGGCGCGATGGCTGTACTGGAAACCATTCTGAGCTACGAATATCTCTGGACCAAAATCCGTATTCAGGGCGGCGCTTACGGCGTTACCGCACGCTTTGAGCTGAACGGCGTAGGCGTGTTTGCATCCTACCGCGACCCGCAGCTGCCGAAAACTCTGGAGGCTTACCAAGGTCTGGCAGACTGGCTGAGAAACGAAGAATTCCCCGAACGCGAGCTGAACAAGTACGTTATCGGTACCATCAGCACGATGGATAAGCCCCTGACCAACAGCATGCGTCTTGACAAGGCAACCGCGCAATATCTGAAGCACGTTCCCGTTGAGCTGCGCCAGCGCATCCGCAGCGAAATCCTCAATGTAAGCAATGCAGACCTGCAGGCACTGGCTAAGGTAGTAGAGGACATGCTCAGCGATGGCCTGATCTGCGTAGTCGGCGGCAAGCAGCCTATCGAAGCCAATAAATCTTTGTTCAACAATATCATCAATGCGTAAATCTGTACGCTGTTAAGCTTACGCTAAGGCTAATAAAAACCCGTGACGTCCGAAGGGAGTCACGGGTTTTGTTATACGGAAAAGCACTATTTACTTAGTCCAGCTCACCGTTCTGCGCCTTTTTAACAAGCTCCTGATAAGCGTTATAAACGCCGCTGTTGAAGCAGGTAAGCACAACGCTCATGCCATAGTCGGCGTTGGCGTTAATCCATTCGGTGCAGGTCAAAAGAGCGATACGAGCAGCCTCGTCCACAGGATAAGCATAAACACCGGTAGAAATCGCTGGGAAAGCAATGCTGTGCAGATGATGCTTGCGCGCCAGGTCCAGGCTGTTCTTGTAGCAGTCGGCCAGCTCCAATCTTTGTTCAACCTTATCGTTATAAATAGGGCCTACGGTATGGATAATGTAGCTTGCAGGCAGGTTATAGCCATAGGTAATCTTGGCAGCACCAGTCGGGCAGCCGCCTAAGGTTTTGCATTCCTCCAGAAGCTGCCGTCCTGCAGCGCGGTGGATAGCACCATCAACGCCACCGCCGCCTAAAAGCGTGCTGTTGGCAGCATTGACAATTGCGTCGCAGTCCAGCGTAGTTATATCACCGCGCCAAACGGAAATAGCGTTCTGCTGCTTGTTCTTCTTGGCATCGGCCAGCAGCTCTTTGATCATTTGGTTTTGGATGTTGAAGGGAGCGGGGGAAGCAGGATTAAAGATAATACCCGCAATGCCGTCCATTTGCAGGATAGCTTCAAAATAGTTGACCAAAGGACGGCTGATAACGTTGCAAGGCTCGCCCTGCTCGTAGGCCTCCTTGCTGCTGTAAGCAGTCATGTATTCCAGGCCACTTTCGGTAGTCTGCGTCTGCAGCAGCAGCTGTCCCTCCGGCGCATCGGCAGCAGTAGGAATAAGCACCTCGGCACCTTCCTGCAGCATTACGCTTACTGCATGCAGCAGCTTCACCAGATTCGCCTCGCTCTGGTCCGCAGCAAAGAATTGCTGGGCGTTCATGATAATATCAGTAGATGGATGTAACATAAGCGTCATCTCCTTGTAAAAATCGTTTACACATATTCATAACTATAATATATAACAAAAAAACAGCTCTGTAAAGAGCTGTTTTTGGTATTTGACGCTAAAGTGACATCATTTTACATGCATTTTACAGTCAGGTTATTAGAGCATACGGAATACAGAAATAACCTTACCAAGCACCTTAATGTTGTCAGAACCTACAATAGGCTCGTACTTATCGTTTTCCGGCTGCAGGCGCACACTGCGCAGCTCGCGGAAGTAACGCTTAACGGTAGTTTCCTCGCCGTCAATCAGGGCAACAACAATATCGCCGTTATTAGCAAAATTCTGCTTACGTGCAATAATGTAGTCATGATCCAGAATACCTGCGTTAATCATGCTGTCACCGCATACGGAAAGCATGAAAACATCATCGTCGCAGCCAATCAGATCGCGAGGAATAGGATAGGTCTCTTCGATGTTCTCGACAGCAAGAATAGGAACACCTGCAGTAACCTTGCCAACCAGCGGTACCGGAACAAGGAGCTTGTTTCTCCAGGCATCGCTTTCGCTCATCAGCTCCAGAGCACGCGGCTTAGCAGCATCACGCTGAATGAAGCCATACTCCTGCAGCTTCTTCAGATGATTATGCACGCTGGCACTGGAGGATAAACCTACTGCTGCACCGATTTCGCGTACAGCAGGCGGATAGCCCTTATGATTAATAAAAGTACGGACGAATTTCAAAATGTTACGTTGGCGTTCAGACAACATATCTTCGGTATAGTTGCCATCAAAGTCCGGCGGGAGTGCTTTTCTTCTTCCCATTTTAGACCCTCCAATCATTTGTTTATAGATTACCTTATACAAATTATAGCAGATAAAAGTAATTTCGTCAAACAGCAGTGCGCATGGTGACTAATTAAAGAAAGCAAAACCACAAGCTCCAATAAAACCTAAAAGAAGCATAAGAGCATATATAATACCTACAATTAAAAGCAGTATTTTAAGTATTTTCCATAGTACAGAAATTGCTTTATCCATAGCTTTACCTTTCCGGTGTATTGAGTGCAAAATAATATTTTACGTCCGATAATGTATATTATGTTAAATTTCTGCTAGAATATCTATGAGAGGTAAATATATCATACTTCTTATATGGCGTAATGTTTATACAAGCAAGAAGGGAGTTAAAAATGGTAATATCTGATTTTGATCGCTTCGTTATTAGACATGGATTGATGCCCGCTTGTAATCCGGATACTCTTATTTGGGTTCATGGTTCCATTCGTGCTCATCTTTCTCACCTGCATGATTTAGGTGTTGGTGACTTTGTTTTGATGAAGTTCAATGGTTCTTATTGGGATGTTCCTGCTGAATATTCGGCACGTGTTTTCTTGAAAGGCGGTGAATTCGTGAATGAGTAGACATTCAGTACAACATCTATTTTCGCAGGTTCCTACTGCGCAGATTCCTCGTTCTAAGTTCAACCGTTCTCATGGTCTTAAAACTACCTTTGATTCCGGTTATTTAGTGCCTATCTTTGTTGATGAGGTTTTACCCGGCGATACTTTTACAATGGACTGTACATTATTCGCTCGTGTGGCTACGCTTATTAGCCCTATCATGGATAATATGTATATGGACACGTTTTGGTTTTTCGTACCGGAGCGTTTGCTTTTTGAGCACTTTCAAGCTATGTGTGGCGAACAGGATAACCCTACTGATAGTACTGATTACTTGTTCCCGACGATTAAAAGCCCTACCGGTACAGGTTTTGAAGTTGGTAGTATTGCTGATTACTTTGGACTTCCTACAGGTGTTCCAAATTTAGAAGTCAGAGCAGAGCCTTTCCGTGCTTACAATCTTATCTATAACGAATGGTTTAGAGATGAAAATTTGCAAGAAAGCTTGCCCTTTACAAAAGCTGATTCTGACCAATATTCTAACTATAAGTTGGTTAGACGTGGTAAGCGTCATGATTACTTCACAAGTGCTTTGCCATGGCCGCAGAAAGGTCCTGGTGTTGAGTTGCCTTTTGGTGGTACTGCCGCTTTAAATGTCGCTTCTGGTGCTTCTATCAATATGCCTGCTGGTTATCTTGAATCTTCCCCTACTTCTGCTGGCGTTAATAAAGGTTTCTTCCCTACTAATCTTTCTTTAGGTTCTTCTAGTGGTTATGGTTTTAGCAATTATGAAACGAATACTATTCATGGTATTGGTGGCAATCCGCAAGACTTCCCGATTAATTCTATTAAAGGCGTTAATGTTGATTTAACGTCCGCAACTTCAATCACTATTAATCAGTTCCGTGAAGCTTTCCAAATTCAGCGTTGGTATGAGCGTGCCGCTCGTGGTGGTACTCGCTATACTGAAATTATTCGTAGTTTCTTTGGCGTTGTTTCGCCGGATGCTCGCCTGCAACGTCCGGAGTATCTTGGCGGTTCTTCTAATCGCATTGACGTTAACGTCATTCCGCAGACATCCGGTACGACCGATGTTTCACCTCAGGCTAATTTGTCCGCTTTTGCTGTCGGTACGAATGGTAGAGGTAATGGTTTTAGCAAGAGCTTTACCGAACATGGTTGGATTATTGGCCTAGTCAATGTCAGAGCTGATTTAACTTATCAGCAAGGTATTAACCGCATGTGGACACGCTCCACTAAGTTTGACATGTATTGGCCGACATTTGCTTTTTTAGGTGAGCAGGCTGTGCTTAATAAAGAGATTTATGCTCAGGGAAATACTGATGATGATGGTGTTTTTGGTTATCAGGAGCGCTATGCTGAGTATAGGTACGCACCTAGTCAAGTTACTGGGAAATTCCGTAGTACATACGCTCAGAGCCTTGATTCGTGGCACCTAGCTCAGAAGTTTGATAACTTGCCTAAGCTTAGTCCGGAATTTATCGTTGATAATCCACCGATTGACAGAGTTGTTGCCGTGCCGTCAGAACCTCAGTTTTTGCTTGACTGTTGGTTTAATTTGAGTTGCGTTCGTCCGATGCCGGTCTATGGTGTTCCTGGCCTTATGGACCATTTCTAATGGAGGTGTTAATTTGAATGATTTACAAATCTCAACTATTGCAATCGTATCTTTGTGTATTATTGTTGTTTTACGTACTTTTGGTCTGATTTGAGGTGTTACCATGGGTTTATGGTCTGCTATCCGTGGCGATGTTTTTGGTAGCCTTGCTGGCGGTCTTATCGGTTCTGCTTTTGGCGGCAATAGTGCCAAAAAGCAAGCCGCCCTCCAGCGTCAAAATTGGGCATATCAACAGCAAAATGCTCATCAGTTTGAAGTTAGCGACTTAAAGGCCGCTGGTCTTAATCCTATTCTTTCTGCTACTAATAGCCAAATTGCTGGCATGGGTTCCGCCCCTTCTACCTCTGATAATGGTGTTGGAGCTGGTGTTACTAATAGTATTACCGCCGCTCTTACTCGTCAGGCTAATGTAGAGATTGAAAAAACTAAAGCTGATATTGCTTTGATTGAAGCTAAGGCCAATGCTACCAATGCAAGAACTAATGCTATTACTGCCGGTATACATGGTGATGATATATCAAAGGCCAATGAGCGTTATGATGCTGATACTGCAAATATTAAGTCTGATACTCGCCTAAAAAATGTTACTGCTGATTATACGTCCGCTAAACAATCTAATGAAGCTAAGTTAACTCAGGCCGAATTTGAGCGTATACAAAATGATATTCGTATTGCAAATGAGAAGTTGCCTTATGAAATTGATAATATTGTTGCTAATACTCAAAATGCCCGTGCTACTGCTAGCTATATGTTATCTATGGTTAATCTGAATGCCGCTAAGGTTAAGTTAACTGATAAGCAACGTGAACAAATTGAAGCTGATTTGAAAGACCCTAAAAAACTTATGGATAAACAGTTTTGGGAACAGGTTTTTCATTCTAAAGATGAGAAGTTTAAGTTGCTCCGTGCTTCTTATGAGCGTGGCCTTTCCAACGATATATATTTTAATTTCTATGCTAATAGTCAAGGTTCCGGCTTACAGGATGCTAACGACTTGGCTACTATTGGTTCTCGTCTTAAATATCTTTTTAAGTGAGGTGATATTATGAATAAATGGTTTAGTGCTCTTTGTGTCGCTATCGGTGCGGCCGCTACATATCTTGGTCAGTTTTTATTTGGGAAATGAGGTGATTTTTGATGAAGCGTCGTAAGATGACTCGTAAAGGCTCTAAGCGTTTGTTTACCGCAACTGCTGATAAAACTAAAGCTATCAATACTGCTCCGCCGCCAATGCGTGGCGGTATCCGGTTGTAATGGTCTGCTATCATCCGATAACTGCGTATCAGTTGCGCCAATGTAAACCGAACGGCAAAAAAGCTATCGTCTTTGGCGCACCTCCTGCGCAACCTTTTGACGTTGTAAATCTTCCTTGTGGTCAATGTATTGGTTGTCGTTTAGAGCGTTCTCGTCAATGGGCTGTGCGTTGTATGCATGAAGCCAGCTTGCATCCGTGCAATAGTTTCCTTACGTTAACTTATGATGATGAACATATCCGCTGGTCCGCTATCACCGGCGAACAAACACTCTATAAGAGAGATTTGCAGTTATTTATGAAGCGTTTGCGGAAATATTTGGAACCTGTTAAAGTTCGGTTCTTTGCGTGTGGTGAATATGGTGATAATACTTATCGGCCTCATTATCATCTTATTTTGTTTGGTTATGATTTTAGGAATGACCGACGATTGTATAAGTTGTCTAATGCAGGTTTCCCCTATTATATTAGCGATACTCTTAATAAGCTATGGACTCACGGTTATTGTCTTGTCGCTGACGTTACATTTGACTCCTGTGCCTATGTTGCTCGCTATGTGACCAAGAAACTTAATGGCGAAGCCGGGAAATTAAAGTATGAAGGTATTCAGCCGGAATTTGTTAACATGAGCCGCCGTCCCGGCATTGGTGCTGATTGGTTTGCCAAATATGCCGGTGATGTGTACCCATATGACCGGGTAATAATTGTTGATAATGATAAAGTCCGTAAATTACGGCCGCCTAAATATTATGATAAGCTTTATGATGCTATCAATCATGACGAAATGGAGCTTATCAAGGAGAAGCGTGTTGAAAATGCTAAATTGCATGAGCAGGAAATATATACTCCCGGTCGCTTAGAAGCTAAAGAAAAATTCAAATTGGCTCAAATTAAGAGCCTAGAAAGAGGTAAAACAGATGAAACTTTACAGTGTTTATGATAAAAAAAGTATGATTTACGGCCAAATTATGACCTGTGCGGACGAAATCCAAGCTAAGAGATTATTTGAGCGTGCTGTGCATGATGATGATACAATGTTGTACCACTATCCGGAAGACTTTGTTCTCGTTGAAATTTGTGACTTTGATGAGCATACCGGCAATATTGCAACTATCCCCATGCCTAAACAAATTTTAGAAGCTCAAGCCTGTTTTACAATTGATAAATAAGTGCAATACTCGTTTTGCACTTACTTTATCAATTCGCCCCCGGCAGGGAAATGAAAGGAGTTGACTAACCTTGCGCTTTAAAACTATTTTTGATACCTATCAAGAAAAACAAGGTATTATTTTCAAGGAACCCACTATGACAGTACAGAGTGAAAAAGATAACTGTGACATTAATGTTATCATGAACCGCTATGCTACATGCGGTACGCCGCTCCCTTATCGTACTGACGGAGTACAACCGGTTTACGCTGATGTTAGCGAGCTTGGCGATTATATGGAGAACTACCAGCGTTGTAAGCAAGCCGAGGAAATGTTTAATGCTTTGCCTTCTGCGCTTAGAAAAGAGCTTGACAATAACCCTGCTAATCTGATACCCTTTATTCAGGATAAGAAGAATGAAAGTAGGTGTATTGAATATGGACTTATTAATAAGCCAATTATGGAAGCTCCTAAAGCTCCTGTTGTTGTTAATCCTAATCCCGTTGCTCCTGTTTCTAGTGAGCCGCCCAATCCTATCGTACATACAGATAGTGATGTTAAATAGCTGATTTTAAGGCCGCCGCTTTGGCGGTCTTTTTTTTGCGAACTTTCGCCGAGGGTGTGGGAACAGTTGCCCTCTTGATGTAACTGTTCCCACTGACACCAATCGTCAAACTGTCGATTGGTTCACGAACCTTTCCCCCGTCAAAGGTTCATAAAAATTCGGCGTTTCCGTATAAATATTTTTTTCCGTTTTATAGTTGATATTATGTTAAATTTTCCTTTTCTCAGACGTGAATTTTTCATGCACTGCAATTCATTGCACCTGTGTAATTAAAAGTGCCATTCGTTTACTTGCTGTTCAAGGCTTTTTTCTGTCTCAACGTCGGTTTTTTTGATAAAAAGCATCGCTGTAGCAGCTTTTTGGTTGCAGCTCAGTAAAATTTTGTTGTTATAAGCAAAATCCTTCAGCAAATCGGTATCAGCATTGATGCCGATAAGAGCTTTTTCCTGGGTGAAGTCAAAATTTGTCTTATAATCCTTCAAAGCAAAGTAATCGTTGCTAAAACCCTTCATGCGCTGCAGACCTTCGGAGATAAAACTCTCAACCGCAAGTCTGTTGGCAACAGGCGTTGAAAGAAGCTCCTTGATTTCAGCGTCGGTAATGTTATCAACACTGGCAGTAAGCAGCAGATGATTCCAGTGCTCCAGAACATTACGCGCACCGCTGCTGTAAAGCTCCGTAACCTTCTTCTGGTATTCGGGGTCAGCCTGAGGAATAGCTAATACGGAATAAACACTGTCATAATCAGTATTTGCGGCAACCTCCTGCATTTCCTTCATTGAAGAAGCCAAAGTCAGGTAAAATGTGCCCTTGTCCTTATATTTAAGATTCAGCTGGCCATAGAACCAGTCATCCGGCAGCTGCACACTTTTACCGACTGCAGTATCAGTAAAGCTGATAGCCTTCGGCGTGCTTGTCGGAGTAAAAGCCTTAAAGCCCTTCAGCAGATCAGTGTGTGCTTTATCAAAGCGTTGCATGGTTTCGGCCGGTACATCGCGAACAAAAACGTTCTCAACCTCCAGAGCCTTTTCCATCTCTTCCTTTGCGGAAACAGCAGATTTGGGCTCGGTCTTGGCCTCATCATTTTCGTCGCTTTCTTCGTCAGTATCGATATCATCAATATCTGCATCTGCATCAGCGTCAGCGTCTTTTTCGTCCTTCTTAGGTGCGTAAAGATCCTGGTCAGTATTTACGGTAGACAGCAGATAAAGTCTGTCGTTGGCAGAAACAAGGCTGGTATCAATTTTAACCAGCACATCACCCTGTTTATATAGGTAAGAAATAGTTATCGCCTTTTTGCCGGCAATTTTCCCTGTCTTAATAAGAGGCGTGAGCTTTTCCAGCTTTTCTTTGAGCACCTTGCTCTGAATCGTCAGATTGCCGTTACTGTCATGCTCGGCATATTTATCAAGCTCCAGCAGCGGCGCAGGCACGGTTTTCGGATTAAGCTGGGAGCGCTCCAAAAGTGCCAGCTTCTCATATTCCGCATCAAAATAAGCAGTAGAGAATTTTTCGCCTAAAATCTGCTCCATATCCTCTGCTGTGTAATAGTTAACAATATTAACTGCGGTATTTTTTAAATCCTCTTCGTTCTGATAAACCTTTTTGCTGCTGATATTGGTATACGCATAAACCTTCTTCGCTTCCAGCTTATAGTAAGGCTGTCCGTCCTTAACGCTGTAGCCTGCATAGCTGTTTTCGTAGGCTGAAGCGTGCGCAGCGCACAAAACAAGCACTGCCGCCAAGGCTGTAATTTTTTTCATATACTCACCATCCTTTTGTTGGAAAAACGGTGGAATTATTTATTGTAGACGATGTTAACCATCACGCCGCTGCCCAGGTTGCAGGCATTAGCTTCGTCAGTGTCGATATGAACCTCGTCAGCATGCTTTACGCCCGCACGTACCAGAACATTATGCAGTGTTACGGAACGCTCGCCCTCTGTCTGGATATCAACGATATCACCGTCCTTCAGGCCGTATTTCTCAGCGGTTTCCGGATACAGATGCACGTGACGTGCTGCGATAATAATACCCTCTTTCAGCTCCAGCTCGCCCTTCGGACCGATGAGCTTAGCGCCTGCGCTGCCTGCGATATCGCCGCTGTTGCGGATAGGAGCATCAAGGCCAACCTTGCGTGCGTCAGTCAGAGAAAGCTCAATCTGAGTTTCCGGACGAAGAGGACCGATGATACGCAGCTTCATGGAATCCTTGGGAGTTACCATGGTAATCTGTTCTTCGGAAGCAAACTGACCAGGCTGGCCAATCGGCTTTTTAACGTGCAGCTCGCTGCCTTCACCAAATAAAATATCCATATGCTCACGGCACAGATGTGCGTGACGTGCAGAAACACCTAAAACTATCGGAAATTGCATTGTATGTCACCTCATAAAATAATTTTTTGTTTATATACTTATTATAGCTTGAATTGTGGTAATTGTCATCAGTTATCGAAATTTTTTTCATAATTGTAGCATTTTAAGAACATTCATATCCTATTATATATAGCGAATCTGCGTGGAATTGCCAAAGAAGCCTGTAACAAGCCATAAAACCGGTAATACTGGACAAAAACTGCCTGATAGCTTATACTAAAAGCTATCAAACACAAAGGAAGTACCATAATGAACGGTCAAGAATATTTACAGCAATTAGAGCAGCGTCTTGCTCACTATTATGATAAGAAGCCATTACCGAAAGCGCCGGCATTTGTCCTCGCAGCAGAGCTTAACGCTGCGGACGAAGGCTATTTCATCGTGCCTTCTTTAAAGACCTACAGTGTGCAGCACAACGAATATCTTTATGCTGCGCACTTCGACAAAAAGCTGACTGCGGACATGGCTGCCCCCTATCTGCAGTTCACCAAGGACGCTATGGCAGCGCTCAAAACCACTACCGAGCACATGAGCAGCATCTATGCCCTTGTGCTTATCTGCGAGCAAGGCGTTGAGGAAAAGGCTATAGCAGACCTGCAGAAGCTCAGGCAGCACAAGGACTATTGCTTCACACTGAAAGGCTGGTCCGATCTTGCTTTGTACCTCATAGATATCCCTGCACAGAAACTTTATTGCAACAAAGCAGGCGTTAAGGAAAAGGCTATTATCGAGTTTGCCAAAACTTGATATCTGTCGATTCACACTGAACAAGTTATTCCTCCGCGGAAAAAATAAATAGTATTCAGCTGTTAAGCATTTGCACATTTTGTACAAATCTTAACAGCTTTTTCACTTTTTTAAGTTAACAAATAATTCTGTGACAATTCGTTGACAATAAGCCTAATTGTGGTATACTATTTCTATGTTGCACACGAGATATAGAGTGCACTAGTAGTTATCATTTTCTAAATTATTTATTTTGCAATGATGCAAAAGGGAAAGAAAGGATGTTATTTATGAGTGGTTTATTGTTGCTTGTAGGCTCAATGGTTATCTTCTTTGTTGCCTACGTAACCTATGGTTCCTGGCTGTGTAAAAAGTGGGGTGTTGACCCTACCCGTAAAACTCCGGCTGAGAGATTGTGCGATAACGTCGACTATATGCCGACCAGGCCCGCTGTATTGATGGGCCATCACTTCTCCTCCATTGCCGGTGCCGGTCCTATCGTTGGTCCTATCACCGCTGCTGTATTCGGTTGGGTTCCTGTAATGCTGTGGATTTTAATCGGCAGCATCTTCTTCGGCGGCGTGCACGACTTTGGTGCTCTGTACTCCTCCATCCGTTTTGACGGCAAAACTATCGGCCAGATTATCGATGCAACTCTGGGCAAGAGCGGTAAGTTCCTCTTCTCCATTTTCGCATATGTAACTCTGCTGGTTGTTATCGCTGCTTTCGCTAACATCGTAGCCGCAACCTTCGTAGCAAGCCCGCAGGCTGCAACCGCTTCTCTGCTGTTCATCGTGCTGGCTGTTATCTTCGGCTTCTCCGTATATCGCTGCGGCCTGAGCCTCGGCGTAGGCACCGTTATCGGTGTTATCATGCTGGTTGTTGCAATCGCTATCGGCAACATGTATCCGCTGCACCTGAGCAAAAACGTATGGGTTTGCATCCTGATGGTTTACATCTTCGTTGCTTCCATCGCTCCTGTCTGGATTCTGCTGCAGCCGCGTGACTATCTGAACTCCTTCCTGCTGTATGCCTGCATCGCATTCGCTCTGGTTGGTATCGCAATTTATCAGCCTTCCATGCAGCTGCCGGCATTCACCACCTTTGATCCTTCCGGCAAAGGCACCAACCCGATGTTCCCGATGCTGTTCGTAACCGTTGCCTGCGGTGCTATCAGTGGCTTCCACTCCCTGGTATCCTCCGGTACTACCTCCAAACAGCTCGATAGCGAAGGCAACGCTAAGCTCATCGGCTACGGCTCCATGTTGCTTGAAGGCGTTCTGGCTGTAGTTGCAGTTGTTGCTGTTGGCTATGTTGGCGGCGACAAGCTGACCGAGCTGCTGAAAAACGGTGGCCCTGTAAACGTATTCGCTGACGGCGTTGGTACCTTCATGACCAAGCTCGGCTTCTCCTTCGGCGTAGCTAAAGGTTTCGTTGCTTTGACCATCTCCGCTTTCGCTATGACTACTCTTGATACTGCAACCCGTCTGGGCCGCTTCATTTTCCAGGAGCTGTTCACTAAGGTTGATCCGAAAACCGGCGAAGCTCAAGGCAATGTTCTCACCAACCCGTTTGTTGCTACTCTGATTACCGTTGTACTGTCCGGTTACATGTCCCTTGGTTCCTATCTCACCATCTGGCCGATTTTCGGTGCTGCTAACCAGCTGTTGGCTGCCCTCTCCCTGTTAGCTGTTGGTGTATGGCTGAAGAGCGTTGGCCGTGATAACCTGATGGTTCTCATCCCGATGGCATTTATGTTCTGTGTAACTTTGGTTGCATTGGCACAAATCATCTTCGCTAACATGGCAACTCATATCATTACCGCTGCATTGGGTTCTGTACTCTTCATCCTGGCAATTGCACTGTTCCTAGAATCAAGAAAGTATCTCTTCGGTGGTGCAAAATAACCAAATATGCTCTAAGCATTAAACACTGAACGTGTTCAATGGCTGTTACGAATTTCGTAATGAAGTACGTAACAGCCATTTTTTTGTTGATATTTTATACTATATATAGTATCATAAAGAAAGAAGGTATATTATGACATCCCTCGAGAAAAAACTCCGCGCTCTGGCTAACGGCAGGGATTTGCCTTGGGACCAGACCAAAGCTCTTTTAGAAAGGTTAGGAGCTGAAGTCATTCCTCCGCGTGGTGGTGGCAGTCATTTTAAAATTGTTTGCAAGGGATACAGTACAATGTACATCCCTGTACACAAAGGCTCCATCAAAAAAATCTATGCACGTCAGATTGCAAATTTATTGAACGATTTAGTGAAAGGTTAAGGTGAATCAGATGAAAAAAGACTTTAACTATTACATGTCCTTAAACTATCCTGTTGAAATCAGCGTTATTCCCGAAGATGAAGGCGGCGGTTACTTTGCCTGCATCCCCCTGCTCCCAGGTTGTTGGAGTGATGGCGAAACCTTTGAGGAAGCATACAAAAATATCTTGGAGGTAAAAGGTCTCTGGCTTGAAGATATGCTCGACCGCGGTTTACCCATCAATGAGCCTAATATGAAGCCCCGTTTTAGCGGCAGGTTCGTAGTGCGTGTACCTAAAACACTGCACCGCCTGCTGGCCGAAGAATCCGAACGTGAGGGTATCAGCCTGAACCAGTTCGTCAACAACTCACTGGCCTTTGTTGTTGGCCAAAAGCTTGCACACTAAAAAAACAGCTCCCCGATACGACCGTATCGGGGAGCTTTAACTTCTATAAGAAAAGCCAGTCTGCCGCAACTACAGTTACAACAGACTGGCTTCATTATATATATAATTTATCAAAAAACTTAGGATCTCTTCTTCAGCTCTTCAAATAACATCGGATTCAGTACGCGGATATAGGTGCCCTTCATGCCTAGGGATTTGGTTTCAATCAGGCCGGCACTTTCAAATTTACGCAGTGCGTTAACGATAACGGAACGGGTAATGCCTACGCGGTCAGCAATCTTCGAAGCAACCAGCAGGCCTTCGTTGCCATTCAGCTCGCCCATAATGTTTACAATAGCTTCCAGCTCGGAATAGGACAGGGTGGAGAAAGCAACCTGTACGGTAGCCTTTTTGCGGATTTCTTCGGAAACAACTGCTTCGCGGTCATGCAGAATTTCAACACCCAAAACAGTAGCAGCATATTCAGCCAGCAGCAAATCATCATCATCGAATTCCGCATCATATTTAGCAACAATCAAGGTACCAAGGCGTTCGCCATTGCCGTAAATAGGTACAACAGTAGTCATCTTACCGTTAAAAATGCATTTTGTATCAGCAACAAAAGAGCAGTTCTGATTCTGATGAGGAATGTTGGCCAGCGTTTCCTTAACGCTCATAATAAAGCCCAGATAATCCTCAGGGAAACGCATATCGTCAAGAACCTGCTCACGCATAATATCGCATTCAAACTCGTGAATCAGAGCATAACCCTTTACGCCGCCTTTACGGCCGACAATATAGGTGTTTGCTTCAATAACATCACGCAACAACTTTGCAATAGCGTTAAACTCAACCTTATCTCCTTTTTGTAAAAGCTTGTTAATCTTTCTGGTCTTTTCCAACAATTTCATGATTTTGCCCTCCTAAAAAAAATTATGCTCTTGGATGATTCTTCTTGTAAACATTCGTCACATGTTCATTTGAAACGTGCGTATAAATTTGCGTTGTTGATAAATTCGCATGTCCTAAAAGCTCCTGTACCGAACGCAAATCGGCACCATGCTCTAAAAGATGCGTTGCGAAGGAATGGCGTATAGTATGCGGACTGACATTTTTATGGATAGCCAGCATATTTATATATTTCTCTAAAATACGCCTTACACTGCGGTCCGTGAGCCTACCACCACGGTTATTGACGAAAATGAAGTCATGCTCCTGCTGATATTGAAGCATCAGCTGCTGTCGTACATGGTAATATGTGCTTAACGCAGCACAGCAGGTGTGGCCTACCGGCACAACCCTTTCCTTATTACCCTTGCCGAGCAGAAGCACAAACCGGTTGCTCAGGTCTACTCTTTCCAGAGTAAGCCCTACCAGTTCGGATACACGGCAGCCGGTAGCATAAAGCATCTCCAGCACCGCCTGATCACGAACACCCAATACCTTACTTTTATCGGGCATCGCCAACAGCTCGTTGATTTCAATTTCGTCTAAAAAAGCCGGCAGCTTTTTTTCCAGCTTTGGCGTGCGCACCTTTGTCAGCGGACTATACTCAATAACCGCTTCACGCACAAGGTATTTAAAAAAGGAACGCAGTGCAGATATCCTGCGGGCAATCGTCCTGCGCGCATACTGCTTTTCATTAAGCTCTGCGAGATAGCCACGCACATCCAAAGGACCTGTCTGCTGCCAGAAAAAATTCTGCTTGTTTCTGCGCAACATAAACTCCGCAAAGGCAGCCAAATCCTTTTGATAGCTTTCAATCGTATGCTGAGAACAATTTTTTTCAACCTCCAGATAAGTTAAAAACCTTTCCGGATAGTTATTAACTGTAGTGTCCATAATCTAAAAATACCTTCATTTTATTTTATCACACAAAACCGTAAGAATCAAGCTAATATTGCTATTCTTTCTAATTTTCTAACAGCTTTGCAACGCTTGAAAAAAACAGTGCTAAAAAGCACTGTTTCATCAATGAATCAGCAGTCATACGTTACAGAATTTATCCTATAACATATAAACTGATTTGTCAAGTAATTGAAAATGATTTTACTATTTTGTCAAAATTTGACTCTGAAATTGTATCTTTAGCTACGATTTCAGCTATAATCATTCCTAATTACTTACAATTATTTACGTGTCAGCTTATAGATGAGCGCATTGCAGATTGCCGCAGCAACGTTGCTGCCACCCTTGCGGCCGCGGGCAACGATATAAGGAATACCGGTCTTCATGATGATTTCCTTGGATTCCACAACATTTACAAAGCCAACAGGAACGCCGATAACCAGCTCCGGCTTAATCTTGCCTTCCTTAACCAGCTCGTCCAGACGAACCAGCGCAGTCGGTGCATTGCCTACGGCAATGATTACAGGGCCTTCGATGGTGCAGGCCTTTTCCATGCAGGCAGCAGCTCTGGTGGAGCCTGCTTCCTTAGCACGTGCTGCAACATCAGGATCTGCCATGAAGCAGACAGCCTTTGCGCCCAGCTTGCCCAGGCCCATTTTGTTGATGCCGGTGCAGGCCATGTTGGTATCGGTAACGATGGTAGCACCCTTTTGCAGTGCAGCCAGCGCCTTCTCTACTACGCCGTCGGAGAACAGCATATTGCGGGCATAATCAAAATCTGCGGAGGTATGGATAACACGCTTAACGATATCAATCTTCTCGGGGTCGATACGAATCTGGCCCAGCTCCTCGCCGATAATTTCCATACTACGTTTTTCAATGTCAGCGGGTAAAACATTTTGTAAATGCATTATTTTACACTACCTTTCTTAACATATGCTGCAAGGCCTAAGCCTTATTTTTCAATGCCTACACGCGCCGGAATACCTCTTTTGAAGGGGTGCTTGCGCATGCAGACCTCAGATACATAATCAGCCAGCTCCACCAGCTCAGGTGCCGGATTACGGCCTGTCATAACAACCTCCAGCTCCTGCGGCTTGTTCTTCAGGAATTCTACTAAAGCAGCCTGGTCAAAAACGCCGGTATTGCAGGCACCGATGATTTCGTCGAAAATCAGCAGGTCGATATGCTCGTTGGCACATTTTTGCTTAACCTTATCGAAAAGCACCATATGCTCGCGCTTAACCTCTGCCTTTTCCTCATCGTTCATCTGGAAGGTAAATTTCTTGGTTTCCTTACCACGCATTACCTCAATATTGGGCAACAGTGCCAGGCTTGTAAGCTCGCCTGTCGGTCTGCTTTTGAGGAACTGAACAATCAGCACATGGTTGCCATGGCCTGCGCAGCGGATTGAAAGTCCCATAGCAGCAGTGGTTTTTCCCTTGCCATCGCCACAGTAAATATGAATCAGCCCACCATCTTTCATTCAGACACCTGCTTCCAAAATCTCATAAATTTTCTTCATATCCAGGTTTTCACGGATGCTGTCGGCAAGAATATCGTATTGCTGACGTTTGTATTCCGCAAAGTTGATGGTCTGGATATCCTCCATCTTTTTACCCTTCTTGGCCAGCAGCGCTTCCACAATCTTCACGGCAATGCCGTCGCCGTCAAAGACACCGTGTACATAGGTACCGTAAACATTGAGCTTGCCCTCGGTGTTCTGAGAGCCCTCGGCCATAATTTCACCGTTTTCATGAATCGGGCTGATAGAGGTCAGTGCCTTCTCCTCAGGGAATTCGGTTACGCCGGAGTGAATCTCATAGCCATAGAGAGGCAAACCGCTCAGTGCGGAGAAGATGCCCTGCACCTGACCGAATTTGCCGGCCATCTGGATGGTACGTTTCTTTTCGATAAATGTTGTTTCGATGTCCAGCAGGCCCATGCCGGGAGTAACGTTAGCCTTGCCTGTGCCGTCCTCTTCGCCGTACGGGTCGGAAATCTGCTTGCCCAGCATCTGATAACCGCCGCAGACACCGAACACTACGGTACCGCTGTTAGCATGCTTCAAAATAGCAGCCTCCATACCGCTCTGGCGCAGCCATTTCAGGTCACCGGTGGTATTTTTGGTACCAGGGATAATAATCATATCCGGCTGTCCCAGCTCGCGTACACTTGTTACATAGCGCAGGGATACGCCGGGAATCAGCTCGAATACGTTGAAGTCTGTATAGTTGGACATACGCGGAATGCGTACAACTGCAATATCAATCAGCTTAACCTCGCTGCGGCCGCTGATACGCTCGGAAAGGCTGTCCTCGTCCTCGATATCAACCTTCAGCATCGGCAGCACGCCTACGATAGGTACGCCTGTTTTTTCTTCGATCATCTTCAGGCCGGGGCGCAGGATTTCTACGTCACCACGGAACTTGTTGATGATAACACCCTTAACCATTTCTCTTTCGTCATCCTCCAGCAGCATCAGTGTGCCGTAGATGGAAGCGAAAACACCGCCACGGTCAATATCTGCTACCAGCAGCACAGGAGCCTTGGCCATTTTAGCCATGCCCATGTTGACAAAATCGTCCTTTTTGATGTTGATTTCCGCCGGGCTGCCTGCACCCTCGATGCAGACGATATCGAATTTGGCAGCCAGCGTATCAAACGCCTTCTGTACCTCCGGGCGCAAGGTATGCTTCATTGCATAATATTCGCCGGCCTTCATGGTACCGATTGCTTCACCGTTGACAATAACCTGGGAACCGCTGTCGCTGGTAGGCTTCAGCAGAATAGGATTCATCAGTACGCTGGGCTCAATGTTGGCTGCTTCAGCCTGCACAACCTGCGCACGTCCCATTTCCGCACCCTCGGCGGTGATAAAGGAATTCAGCGCCATGTTCTGGGATTTGAACGGTGCTACCTTGTAGCCATCCTGATTGAATACACGGCATAAACCTGCTGTTACCAGGCTCTTGCCTGCATTGGACATGGTACCTACTATCATAAGTGCTTTTGCCACTTTAATCACTCTCTTTCATCAAAAAGTCCAGTATGTCACGATAGCTTTGCAGCCGGATACTGTGACCTGTGGTATTAAGATAGCCTGCAATCACAGGCGTGCAGCCGTCACCGTGCTTGCCTGTTACCGAGCTGGTAACGTGGTCGCCGCAGATGACGAGCTTCAGTGGTTCATGATACTTTGCTGCTATGGTCTGTAAAAACTGGGTATCTATTCTGCTGATAAAATCAGCCTTTCCCTGATAATCATAACGATGCGAAGCCTCGTCACTGCCGTTAAAATGCGCAATAACGAAATCATCCTGCTGCAGCATAGCAAGCGTTGCCTCGGCCTTCGCCATAATATCAGTGTCCACATCGCCGGTTGCATTCGGCGGTGTTATTACATCCATGCCCAAGGCTTTGGCGATGCCAATGACAATCTCCGCCTTGCACACCGCCCCACCGCGCAGTCCGTGCAGACTGTCGAAGGACGGGAGCACCTGGCGGGCTGAAGGTCCCCAGGGATACAGAATATATTGCAGGCCATCACGGGCAAAGGGCTGCAGCCGTTTTGCCGACTCCTGCAAAAAATAGTTAATGGACAAGGACTTACTGCGCAGCTCCTGCAGCAAAGCGCTTACATCCCCGCCTACACTTTCGTGCGGCGGCTCTACAGCGCAGTTCAGCACGCCGGCCTCCTTGTTCATCACTAAAAGATTACGATATTCAGATAGATGGATAAACTCTATATCTTTAAGGATACCGTCACACTGCTTGGCAGCCTGCTGCATCTCCAGCGGCATCAGTCCCTGCCCGTTGAAGGCAGCAAGACGGCCGTCAGAATCAACAGCAGCCAAATTGCAACGCAGCACCATTTCATATTCAGAAATATCACGATTGTGCGCTAACAGCTCCAGATAAGCACGGTTGTGCGGTATATCCTTTTTATCTACACCCAAAAGCCGCAGAATACAGCTGCAGCTTTCGGGAATGATGTCATTTTCACATATGCTGAGGCTCCCAAGTGTCCCGGAAGCAGCCAGCGCATCCATCGCAGGATGCACTGCGTGCTCAAATGGAGTCTGTCCCTGCCATGCAGGAATCGGGGAATCGCCTAAGCCATCAATTAATACTAATAAAGAGCGCATGTTTTTATTGCTTCCTTAAGTGCTTTAATTAGACCGCGGTTCTGCACTCTCGTTTTGACCGCGATACGGTAATAGCCTGCCTGCAGATTGTGGTAGTTGGCGCATGAACGTATCAGATAGCCACGCTCATGCAACAGCTCCGGAAGATTTTCCGGCTGCGGCAGATAAAAGAAAATATAGTTGGCCTCAGAGCCGTATACCTTGGCACCCAAAGCCGCAAGCTGGTTACGCAGATAGCTGCGCTCCTGCTCAATCAGCTTAAAGGATTTAGCCAGATATTCGTGCTCCTTTAAAGCAGCCTTGCCTGCCTCCTGCGCCAGAATGGAAACGTTCCAGTCCTGACCGCTCTGATGCAGCGCTGTGATCAGCTCACTGCTGCCGCTGAGGCAATAGCCTAAGCGGATGCCCGGCATTGCAAAGGTTTTGGTGAAGGCCTTAAGGATAACCAGCTCTGGATAGGATTCCAGTAAATCACGCATGCTGAAGGCCTTTTCCTCACTGACAAAATCCATAAAGCATTCATCTATCAAAAGATGGGCTCCTACCAGACGGCATTTATCGAGAATCTGCACTAGCAGCTCACGGCTCGTAAGCTGGCCGGTAGGATTATTTGGATTACAGATAACAACCAGATCTGTATCGGGCGTAATCGCATCGACAATATCATTGTCAGCAGCAAAATCACGCGCCTCCTGCAGATTATAATAGCTTATTTTGCAGTCTACCGTGCGCAGAGCCTTTTCATAATCGGCAAAGGTAGGTGCCAATAATAGTGCACGTCCAGGCTTCAAGGCCAGCGCCAGACGGAACAGCACGTCGGCCGCACCGTTACCGAAGAAAATATACTCCTGCGGCAGCTGCAGATAGCTTGCGGTCACCTCTGCCAGCTCGCGGCAGAAGGGATCAGGATAGTTGATACAAAGCTTTAAAGCCTGTTGAACGGCCTGCTTTATACCAAGCGGCAGGCCAAGAGGATTGATATTGGCAGAATAATCTACGAAGGGGCGACCATCCTTGGTCAGCTTTTCCGTATAGATATCTCCGCCGTGTTCGTATTTATACATCATCTTCTACCTGCTTCATTTCAAAATAAGACTGTTAACCAGATAAATCAGAGAAAACAGCAACAGGCTGAGAACAGCCGTCATATAAAGTAAATTGTTGGTGGTAACTATATCCTCGGGGCACACCGGACGAATGTCATCGCCGATTGTTTCCTTGTGGACAAGCTTACCGAAATAAAAATGATCGCCGCCGAGCTGGATGTTCAAGGCACCGGCCGTAACTGATTCCGTCATTGCGGAATTAGGACTGAGATGATGATAGCGGTCGCGCCAGAATGTCTTCCACGCTCTCTTGGCATCAAGATTAAGGAAATAAGATGCCACAATCATTACCAGACCGGTAATACGCGCGGGAATCAGATTGGCCAAATCATCGAGCTTGGCAGCACAGCGTCCAAAATAAAGATACGTGTCATTTTTATAACCGACCATGGAATCCATAGTATTGATTCCTTTATACAAAAAGGCCAGAGGAGCGCCGCCGATAAACATATAGAACATCGGAGCGATGATGCCGTCGGCAGTATTTTCCGCAACGGTTTCTACTGCACCCTTAGTCACCTCTGCAGCATCAAGTTCTTTTGTATCACGCCCAACGATCCAGGAAAGCTTCAGTCTTGCATCCACAAGATCGTTATCCTTCAGGGCTGTGTATACCTTCATGCTTTCGTCACGCAGACATTTTGTAGCAAAAATCTGGTAGCACATAACAGTTTCCAGAGCAAAACGCAGCCAGGGGTTAACCTGTTCCGCCAACGTCAGCACAGCAAACGGCACGGCAAAGGTAAGAACCAGAACGATTATTACCATCAAGGCACCGCCGAGCAGTAATGCTGTCTCGCCGGGAGCAAGCATACGCCGCAGTTTTTTATCCAGAAATCCTATTAAATTGCCAATTAAGCAGATTGGATGCGGCAACCAATGCGGGTCACCGAAAATCAAATCTAAAATAAAACCTGCTACAATTGCGCCTAAGGTCATCATCTAAGCAAACTCCCCTTTTCAGCAGTCTGTCGACTGCTATTTAGCAGCATACGCTGCACATTGTTTGATAAAGCTGCGGGCAAATTCAGGATTGCCCCACAGGTGGATGTGCGGATAACCGGCATAAAGCGTCGGCGTTGTATTCGCGCATTCCCAGCTGCCGCGACCGGAAGCCTTGGCAGCTATAAAGCTTGCACCATTGTTGGTGCTGTCGGAGTAATGGAACTCATGTCCGTTGATTGTACCGCCGGCAGGACACAGCAGATTATCCTGCTGCGCCGTCAGATGCACATAACCGAAGCGCGTCAGCTTTTTAGTCATGGCCGATTCGCCCTTCAATGCACCAACCCAGCTGTACTGCTTGTCGCCATCACGATAATGCTCCAGCAGATACATGAAGCCACCGCATTCCGCAAAACAAGGCATACCGCCGTCGATGGCGGTTTTAAGCTCCTGCAGCAGCGTTTTGTTATCCGCTAATTGCTGTGCGTAAAGCTCAGGATAGCCTCCGCCCAATACAAGGCCGCTGATGTTCTCCGGGAGATGCGCATCAGCTATCGGGCTGAAGGGTACGAGCTCCGCACCCAGCTCAGCTAAGAGGTCAAGTGCGTCCTGATAGTAGAAACAAAAGGCTTTGTCCATAGCGACTGCCACACGCATACGTCCGACGGGTTCAAGGCTTACCTCGTCATATGCAAGCGGTGCAGCCTGCGCCGCTACCTGCAGCAGGCCGTCCAAATCGACTGACTTGGCTGCCTGAGCTGCCAGCTTGGCAACTATCTGCTGCAAATCTCCTATTTCCTCGGCTGTAACCAGGCCTAAATGACGGCTTTCAAAGTTACAGCCCTGCATCACCGGGAAGTAGCCTAACAGCTTCACACCGGTTTCGCGTTCAATTACATCCTTATAGAAAAGATAGCTCATCGGATTAACATTGTTCAGAATAGCGCCAACGATATGGCTGTCGCTGCGGAATTCCTTAAAGCCCTTGATGGTCGCAGCAATGGATAAGGCGGCTCCCTTGCCGTTGACTACCAATACTACCGGAACATCGCAGGTGCAGGCCAGGTCGTAAGCACTGGCTTCCGTGGTTTTACCCATACCGTCGTAAAAGCCCATCGCACCTTCAAAGACAGCTACATCTGCCTGGCGTGCATTTTTTGCTACCAGATACCGGGTTGTAGCCTGCCCCAGCATGAACAGATCCAGATTGCGGGATTTTGCTCCGATAACACGAGAATGAAACATCGGGTCAATATAATCAGGTCCTGATTTGAAGGCTGCCACAGACAGCCCTTTTTCCATCAGCGCCTTCAGCAGGCCGCAGACGATAGTTGTCTTGCCGCTGCCGCTACCGGGAGCACTGATCATAAAACGTGGAACTTTTACTTCAGCCATGTTAATCTTCCTTCTTCAATGCAGTCATTACATATACAGGGTTTTGTGCCATCATCAGGTTGTAGCTGCCCAGATGCTTGCTGCGCGCTACAAACACATTGACGATTTCCAGACTGTAAGCGGGATGCTCCTTGTAATAAGCAGCAACCTCTGCCAGAGTTTCTACCGTAATGGCATTGATTACAACACGGCAGTCACTGTTCTTAGCATAAATTACGTCCAGCATTTCACACAAATCGCCGCCGCTGCCGCCTACGAAAACACAATCGGGAGCAGGCATAGCTTTAATGTTCTCCAAAGCCTCACCGGCAATAACCTCCAGATTGTCAACGCCAAACAAGGCCTTGTTCTTTCCGAGGAGCTCAACGGCAACAGGGTTGCGCTCAAAGGCCCAAACCTTACCTTGGCTGGCAAGCAGAGCCAGCTCAATGGAGCAGGAGCCTGTACCGGCGCCGATGTCATAAATCAAATCCGTAGCCTTCGGCTGCAGCTTGGACATCGATACGCTGCGTACCTCCTGTTTGGTCATGGGCACCTTGCTGCGCTGGAACAGGTCATCGGCAAGGCCGTGTACGGTAGAAGTAAAACTTTGCGCATCCTCGTTCAAAATCATCATTACGGACAAGGACGGGAAATCCAAGGCACTAATTTCTTCCGCCGTACCGCTGGTAATTTTTTCTTCGGGATACGAAAGGTTTTCACCTACATAGACCTGAACCTGACCAAGACCATGCTCGCACAGCTGTGCGCACAGCTTTTGCGGAGAATTTTCTCCGCCGGTCAAGGAAAATACTTTTTTGTTACGGGCAACTGCCGCTACCAGGTTTTGTGTGCGTCCGTGCATGCTGACGATTTTGGCGTCATCCCAGGACAACTGCAGCTTAGAGGAAAAATACACCAGGCTGCTGATGCCACAGTAGCGGACACATTCACAATCCGGCAGCTTACCGCTGATGGTTTTGGCGAGGCTGAAAAAGCCTACATCACCGGAAACCAGCACCGCCAGCACATCCTTATCAGGCTGTGCCTGCGCTGCAATCTCAGCAATAGCAGCAGTTTTGATTGTATCATATACAGTTTTGCTGCTGTCTGCAAAAGCAGCCAGCATGCGTTTGTCGCCAATCAGGATATTACTTGAAGCAATAGCCTGACGTGCTTCGCCGGTCAGCAAATCGGGGTTACCGGGGCCGATACCGACGATGTTTACGCGCAATTTTTGCGACATAGGAAGCAAGCCTCCTTTTTATTTATATCAATTACCGGCAGCAAAATGCTGCTTTAGGTAATCAACAATCTCACTATAGCCGGCACCGGTTTCCTCCTGTGCACGGCCGATAACTATCAGCTTGGCGCCGGCAGCAGCCGCTGCCTCCACTTTTTCATCAAAGCCGCCGACAGCACCGGAATCCTTGGTCACCATAAACTTGCTGCCATACTTTTTCAGCATAGCAACATTCAGCTCCTTGCTGAACGGTCCCTGCATACAGATAATATGCGCAGGCTTATAACCAAGCTTCAAGGCAATCTGCAGACTGCTTTCCAAGGGCAGGATACGCAGAACGATACGCTCGGCGTAATCATGCACAGCGGTAAAGTCCGGCAGATTCTTGCTTCCGGTAGTCAGGAAGATGCCGCCGTCCAGATGATTCAGAAGCTCAACTGCTTCCGCAAAATCGTGAACGGTAATATAATCGCCACCCTCGCCCGACGGACGCACCAGACGCAGATATTCAACCTGCTCGGTGCTGCAGGCCTCCTGCACCGTTGCCGTAACAACGGTAGCATAAGGATGCGTAGCGTCGATAACGCAGGCAGGACGATGCTCACGAATAAAGGCACGCATAGCTGCAAGGTCCATACGCTCTGCCATGACGGTCATTCCCGGCTGCGGCTCAATCAAAGATGCACCGTAATCCGTAGCAACAGAAACATACAGCTCCACCGGCAGCTTAGCCAGCTCCTTAATAAGGCGGCGTCCCTCACTGGTACCGCCGATAAGCCAGATTACCGGTTTCATGCCAGCTTGTAACCACGCGGGGTTACCATACGGCCATTGATTACTTCGGTCTGGGTGTTGCCGATAATAACGGTAGAGAACATATCTACCTGTTTATCGCGCAGCTCTGCCAGAGTAGTCAGTTCAAAGTCCTGACCATCGCGGCCGATGTTGCGTACAATGCCTGCAGGAATAGTACCCGGCTGATTTTTCAGCATGATATCGCAAGCCTTTTGCAGGTAATCATGACGCTTGTGGCTGGAGGGGTTATACAGGCAGATGCAGAAATCACCTTTGGAAGCGCAGTCAAGACGCTTCTCGATTTTTTCCCACGGAGTCAGCAAATCGCTGAGGGAAATCAGGCAGAAGTCACTGATCAGCGGTGCACCCAATACAGCAGCGCCGGAGCATGCTGCGGTAATGCCGGGAACAACCTCAATCTCAATTTCGGGATGATCCTTGGCAACCTGACACATAATGCCGGCCATGCCATAAACGCCTGCGTCGCCGCTGGAAATCATAGCAACGGTTTTGCCCTTCAGAGCTTCATCCAGAGCCAGCTTGCAGCGGTCAACCTCTTTACGCATGCCGTTGGAGAGGAATTCCTTCTCCTTGAAATCTTCCTTAATCAGGTTAACGTATACATTGTAGCCTGCAATAACATCGCAGGACTTCAGTGCGTCGTAAGCTCTTTTGGTCATTTGCTCTACGCCGCCGGGGCCAAGGCCCACAACAAATAATTTACCCATTATCTCGTCTCCTTAATCAGTCTTCAATCCAGTTCTGGCAAAATCCAGGACCAGGTTTTCGGCTGCAACAGCCAGAGTTACACCATTCAGACTTGTCTTGCGCAGCAGCAGCCTGCCACCCTTGCTGTCTTTTACAGCACTGCGCTCGCATACGTTGCTTACACCAACTACGCTCTGCACAAAGGCCGACGGCGTGAAATCGCCTGCTACGCTGTTCAATTCATCGGCTGAATAGAAATTAGCAGCAAAGTTATATTTTTTGGCAAATGCCAGTAAACCCTGCTCGTCTTTTTTCAAATCTACGCTTGCGATTGCCACAACGGAACGCTTGTCCAGCTGCAGCTTTTCCAGCTCCGGCAGTACCAGAGCTTCAATATTTTCCAAAGGCGTATTGCGACGGCAGCCGATTCCCAGATGCACAATCTTAGGAAGCAGGCGCACCGTAGTAGCAAACGGCTGCAAATGCTTTTGCAGTGTAACAGCCATGCCGACAGGCAAACTGCTGTCCTCAACTACCAGCTTGGGCAGCGAACCTGTAAGCTGAAATTCCTTATCATAATACAGACCTACCTTTTCATCCCCCACCAGTGCTGCAGCAAAATCCTTGGCTGCTGCCAAAGAGCACAGCACCATGCGGTTGCGGGCCGCCCATTCGTCAACAGCGAAAAGGCCGTTGACATCCGTCGCCGTAGTCACGCAGGCAGTTGCACCCAGTGCTGCCGCCAGACAACGCGAAAGCTCATTGGCTCCCCCGATGTGACCTGCAAGCAGAGGAATAACAAAGCTGCCGCGCTCGTCTACCGAAATAACAGCAGGGTCCGTCAGCTTGCTTTTGATAAAGGGTGCGATAGTACGCACTGCAATACCCACAGCGCCGACGTATACCAACGCCTGACATTTGTTGAAAACAGCTGCGCAGGCACCGTTATGGTCCGGCAGCATCGGGGCAATGCCCGTCTGCTCCGCATACTTCGCTACAGTCTGCAGCTCCGTTTCATAACCGATGCTGTGCAGATATTCGGCAACCTTTTTGCTCAGCTCCGCGCCACGCGCCGAAAAGGAAAATATAGCCGCGCGCATAGCTTATTTAACCTCGGGCTTAACGTCCAGTTTAGTCGGGTCTGCTTCACGGAAACCGTGAGCGAAGGTCGGGTTATACAGCTCGCTGCGGTCGTAAGCGTTGCCCAGGAAGCCGCCGACGGTAATCAGCGCAGTTTTGTTGATGCCGTATTTAGCAGCGTTTTCTGCCAGGGTACCAACGGTGCAGCGGATAACCTTTTCATCCGGCCAGGATGCTTTGTAAACAATAGCAGCCGGAGTATCATTTCTGTAACCGCCTCTTACGAGCTCGGTCTGCAGTTTTTCCAGCATACCGCTGCTCAGGAAGATAACCATGGTTGCCTTATGGGCAGCATAGTCGGCAATTTTCTGATGGCTCGGAACCGGAGTACGGCCTTCCATACGGGTGATAATAACAGATTGGCTTACGTTCGGCAGAGTGTATTCAGCCTTCAGGCAAGCAGCAGCAGCGCAGAAGGAGCTTACGCCCGGAACAACCTCGTAATCAAGGTTGTAGCTGCGCAGCAGGTCAATCTGCTCGCGATGTGCACCGTAAACGCTGGGGTCGCCGGTATGCAGACGTACAACCAGTTGGCCGGCCTGAGCTGCGGGAACCATAGCAGCGATAACCTCTTCCAAGGTCATGGTTGCACTGTTCATAATAGTACATTCCGGTTTGCAGTATTTCAGCAGTTCCGGGTTAACAAGGGAGCCTGCGTAAATAACCAGGTCAGCCTTTTCCAAAAGCTCTTTACCTTTTACAGTAATTAAATCAGCTGCACCGGGACCAGCACCAATAAAATAGATCATTATTCATCAAACTCCTTTTCTTTAACCAATATTACAGAGAAATAGCTGCTCTTAGGATCTACTTCTTCAAGGTTACGATAGATTTTTTCGCCCGGCAGGCCGCATCTTTCAACCATACCGGAATTTTTAATGAGCTTACGCTCGCGCAGCTCGTCAACTACACGGCCGATTTCACTTGCGGATTTCATCAGCACCTTGTTGCCGGGGCCGTCCAGAAATGCTGCGGACTGTTTATAGCTGCCGGGCAGAACAATCAGCGGTTCCGCTCTTTCGCACAGGGAAGTATTCAGCTTAGCTGCAACAGCGCAGATAGAGGTTACGCCTGCAACAAGCTCTGCATCATAGCCATCCTTCAGCACCAGCTTATGAACGTAAATGCAAGTTGCATATACGGTAGGACAGCCAAGAGTGATGAACACAACGTTTTTGCCTTCATCAAGCAGCTTTTCAATAGCATCGGCACCCTCGCGGTGTGCCTTGTCCATTGCTGCCATGTCCTTAGTCATAGGCATATAAACAATCAGCTGGGGTTTTGCATCAAGATCTACTACGTGATTAACGATTTCCTTAGCCGTCATTACATCGGTATCTCCCTTAGGCAATGCAACAACGTCACATTCCTTCAACAGGCGTACAGCCTTCAGGGTCATTAATTCCGGGTCTCCGGGACCGATACCAACACTATAAAGTTTGCCTCTCATTCTCTCATACTCCTTTTTGCTTATGTAGCTGGATTAATTCGTCTGCGTACTTGGTCTTGCCCAAAATGCCATAAACATTGGAAAACATCAAAGCAGCCGTTTTTATTTTGCCATGCACTCTATGCTGCATGTAAAAATCAATTTTTTCCGTAACCTTGTCCATTACAGGCTCAAAGATTTGCTCCCGTTTCAGAATCTTGGTCACCTCATCGGTAGTAAGGCAGCCGTAAATCTCACGCCCTACCTCCACCGAAGCTCCGTGGAACATTGCCTCCAGAGCAAACAACTCCGTGCGGCAGTCCGCATACTTGGAATGTGTATTCATTACGCCCTGCGCCACCTTTACCAGCTTACCGGAATGGCCGATAAGCAGCAAGGTTTCAAAGCCGCAGTAAACAGCATAATCCAAAAGCTCACCCACAAAGTTACTGCAGGTAACATGACCGTCAAGGTCAAGCTTCATTTCATCGCGGGTAAAATCCTCACCGTAGTTGCCAAAGAACACCAACAGATTTTTATTGCCGCGAGCCTTCTGTGCTCTGATTTCCACATACATCGTTTCAATCAGCGCCTTTTCACTCATCGGCTCTACAATGCCGCTGGTTCCTAAAACCGACAGGCCGCCGATAATACCAAGACGTGGGTTAAAGGTTTTCTTGGCAATTTCTACACCTGCGGGAATAGAAATCGTCAGCTTCATGCCGCCGTTATAACCGGCAGCCTCCATAGCCTTGCCAACCTCCTGCGTAATCATCCTGCGCGGCGTGGGATTAATCGCCGGTCCGCCGACAGCACATGCCAGACCGGGCTTGGTCACCCTGCCTACGCCTACGCCGCCCTCCAGCTCAATACCGCTGCCGTCAGTTCTTTCGGCTCTGGCATAAACCAGAATGCCGTTAGTATCATCAGGATCGTCACCGGAATCCTTGCGGATTGCACAGCTGACGTACTCCGGTGTCATTTCTACATCCAAGGGCTCAAGGTCAAGCACAATACCCTTGGGAGTATCAATACGCACAGTTTCAACGCGCTCGCCCGTCAGCAGCATGGTTACTGCTGCCTTGGATGCGGCCGTTGCACAGCTGCCGGTAGTATAACCACAACGCAAAACCTTTCCTTGCGAAAACTGATATTCTTCCAAAGTGCAGCTCCTTCACAATTAATTTTCCCATATGGTAGGGATTATCAATAATAAAAAAAGACTTCTGCCGAATCCGACAAAAGCCATAAAGACAGAATTAACTAATGACAATTATTCCATGCAATTAGCAAACCCAACTGCCTCCATCACCCGTGGATTCAGAATAAAGCATGGGCTGACTGCTGACTTAGACACAAGGCCTTCACAGCGGCGGGACCGTCAGGAGTTAACCATCTTGTCAATTAAGAATGAATCACCCACACCAATAACCTGTTTTATTATATCATAAATAAATAAAATTTCCAATACTTTGCATAAGAAAAAGCAGATAAGCCGAAGCCTATCTGCTTGAAACTCTTAGAGAACACGGCAAGCGCCGTAATAACGTGCGCCCCAATAGCCGGTGAATGCGGAAGAAACAGTTACGCCGGTGCTGGTGCCTGCATGAATGAAGTTGCCGTCGCCAACATAAATACCAACATGAGAAGCACCCGGTTCATATGTGGAAAAGAAAATCAAATCGCCGGGACGAAGCTGGCTCATGGAAATTTGACGGCCGGAGTAGAACTGGCTGTCAGCCATACGCGGCAGATATACACCTGCTCTGGCGAATGCATACTGAGTAAAGCCGGAGCAGTCGAAACCATAAGGAGTAGTTCCACCAAATACATATGGAGTACCGATGACACTGTAAGCAGAACGCAGTACGTTGCGTACAACGGAATTGCTACGGTTAGGAGGCATCTCCCTGTTCATCAGCGCTCTATAGGTAGCTGACCCTACAATACCATCAACCTCTAATCCTTTATCAGCTTGGAAGTTTTTAACAGCTCTTTCAGTTTCAGGACCGAAATCACCATCTATATTATTAATAGAATAACTTAATTCTACCAATCTCTTTTGAATTGCCACTACTTCCTGTCCATCGTCTCCGCGTTGGAAGGAAGCCAAAGCTGTTACAGCACAGCTGAGACTAAACAAAACTGTCATACAGAAAACTAATACTTTGCGTTTGACCACTGGCACCTACATCCTTTCTTCTTTTCTAAGACATACTTATTATACCACAAAATATCGTTTCTGTAAAATCCTAATTTGTTATAATATTAATGCGCTCATTTTGCTTTATTATCGTTTATTTTGTTACATTTTTGCAGGTGGCGCGCCACTAAATATAGTGGTCTATGCTTGATTTCTTCAAAGATACGCCCAATATATTCGCCAAGGATACCTATCCCTACAAGCTGAATTCCTCCAAGAAACAAAACACTGACAGTAGTAGTTGCCCACCCCGGAACGGCATCGTTGGTCACAAATTTCACATAAAAAACATGGCCCAAAAGCAGAATACTGCACATACCGAAAACAATGCCTATGTAAAAAGCCCAACGCAAAGGCAGGTTGGAAAAGGCCGTAATACCGTCAAGTGCAAAGTGCAGCATCTTGTGCAGATTAAATTTGGAGCGGCCCGCAAAGCGCGGCGGTGCCACAAATTCCACTACAGCAACGTGAAAGCCGAGTGTATTTACCAGGCCGCGGATAAAGCGCGCACGCTCACGATACAACTTGAAGGCATCAACCGCAATCCTGTCCATCAGACGAAAGTCGCTACCACCGGGAGTAATTTCTACTTTAGATAATGTGTTAATAATCTTATAGTAGGCTGCAGATGTCAGGTTCTTGAAAAAGCCTGCATCCTCCGTAGCCATGCGCTTAGTCTGCACAATCTCGTTGCCTGCCTCCCAAAGGCGCAAAAGCTCCGGAATCAGCTCAGGCGGATGCTGCAAATCGCCATCCATCGTAATAACCGCATCACCGTCGGCATGATCAAGGCCACAGGTAAGCGCCATCTGGTGGCCGTAGTTACGGCTCAAAAGATAGGCCTCTACATGCTCGTCCTGCGCCGCCAGCTCCGCCAGAATCAGCGCGCTGCTGTCACGCGAACCGTCATCGACAAATATAATATTGTAATCATAGGCTTCCTGCTGCATAACAGCGGTAGCATGCTTGTGAAATTCGTGCAGGTTATCTTCTTCATTAAATACCGGCACTACCAAAGAAACTTTTTCCTTCATTATATTACACCACTTATTCTTCTGCCAAAAAATCTGCTCAAATAAAATCAGACAAAAAAGGCTGCCATCAGGCAGCCGTTTTGCAAGGTATGAGTACTCAATAAGCCGAGTTCTGTTCCGCGAAGCGGTGATGATCATTTATCTAGTCTTACAGTTACCTGCAAGCTCAAGCGACACAACCCGGAAGGCTCAGCGGGCAGCTTCATCCCTCCCCTATTTGGTCTTGCTCCGGATGGGGTTTACCTAGCCGGCCTGTTACCAGACCGCTGGTGCGCTCTTACCGCACCGTTCCACCCTTACCTGCAAATGCAGGCGGTACACATTTCTGTGGCACTATCCCTGAGGTCACCCTCGCCGGACGTTATCCGGCATCCTGCCCTGTGGAGCTCGGACTTTCCTCATCTGGCTTAAAGCCAGCCGCGATCATCTTTCGTACTCAACTGTAGATTTTAGCATATTTATTCCGCTTAGTCAATAGCAGCGGCTGCAGTATTATTGTCGCAGGCATAACTTAAATGAAACTGAAACAAAAACTTCGTCCAACAGCAAACCTGCCGGCTGACTCACGTCAGTCGGCAGGCCCATAAACGCTTTATTCAGTTGTCGCAGGTTTAATTATGCTTCCTTATGTTCAGCGATAATTTTTTCTGCCATCTTAGGCGGAACATCTTCGTAATGGTCGAATTTCATTTCGAAGGTTCCCTGACCTTGGGTAATTGCGCGGAGGTCTACGGCATATTCCGAAATCTCTGCATAGGGTACCTGAGCATTAACTACGCTCAAGGCGTCTTCTACGCTCTGCATACCGAGAATGCGACCGCGTTTGGAGTTCAAATCGCCGATAACATCGCCCATCATAGAATCGGCACAGGTTACGTTTAAGCTGTAAATAGGCTCAAGCAACACCGGCTTGCATTGTTCCATGGCCTTCTTGAAGGCGATATTGGAAGCAGTTTTAAATGCCATTTCAGAGGAATCGACAGTATGATACGAACCATCAAGCAGGGTGATACGCATATCTACAACCGGATAGCCTGCAAGGATACCCTTTTCCATAGCTTCACGCATGCCCTTTTCAACAGCAGGGATATATTGGCGAGGTACTGCGCCACCGAAAATCTTATCTACAAACTCAAATCCACCTCCGGGCGGCAGGGGTTCCATTTTAATAACTACGTGACCATACTGGCCATGACCGCCGGACTGTTTCTTGTGCTTGCCTTCTACCTCGGCAGAGCCACGAATAGTTTCGCGATATTCGATAATCGGTGCTTTCAAAATAGCCTCAACACCAAATTTACGCTGCATACGCTCCATGATTATATCAATGTGCTGGTCGCCCATACCGCTGATTAAGGTTTCCTTAGTAACAGGGTTCTTTGTAACGATAATCGTCGGGTCTTCATCCATCAGACGATTCAGAGCGGACATAATCTTGTCCTCATCACCCTTCTTCTTCGGGTAAATTGCTCTGGTGTACATCGGCAGCGGGAAGTTAATGGGTGGGAATTCAACCTCAGAGTTCTTGTCGCAGAGGGTGTCACCGGTAGAGGTATATTGCAGCTTGGCAACTACACCGATATCACCGGCAGGAACCTGCTTCATAGGAATCTGAGTCTTACCACGCATTGTGAAGATGTTGGCAATACGCTCTTCTTCTTCACGGCGGGAGTTATAAACTACGCTATCTGCTTTAATTGAGCCTGAGAATACACGGAAATAACTTAGACGGCCAACAAAGGGGTCGGAAGTTGTCTTAAATACCAACGCTGCCATCGGAGCATTGGCGTCACGTACTTCTTCTTCGCCGGTTTCTTTATCCATAACGATATAGTCGTTCAAAATTGCCGGATAGGTAAAGTCGATGATAGCGTTCATCAATCGGCCAAGACCAATGTTCTTGTAGGCACTGCCGCAAAGCATAGGATAGATGATAGCCTGACGAATGCCCTTAATCAGACATTTCATAATTTCCTCGTCGCTAATCTCTTCTCCTTCCAAATAACGCATCATGCAATCGTCATCTGCTTCAACCGCAGCCTCTACCATCTTTTCGTGGGCAGCAGCAGCAGCCTCTTTATACTCATCCGGAATCTCTATTTCATCGGAGCCATTACCGTTGGCACGATAGGCCTTCATTTTGTAAAGGTCTATAATACCCTGGAAGTTTTCCTCCTTGCCCAAAGGCAGCTGTAACGGCAGTACATGCTTACCGAACTTACCGCGCAGGTTATCCAAAATGCTATCAAAATCAGCGTTCTCACGATCCATCTTGTTGACAAAAATGATACGCGGCAAACCGGCTTCTTCAGCCAGCTTCCAGCATTGTTCGGTACCAACCTGTACACCGCTGGTTGCGCAAACCACGATCAACGCACTGTCTACTGCTCTAAAAGCTCCTTTAACCTCGGCAACGAAGTCAGCAAAGCCGGGAGTGTCGATGAAGTTAATCTTGGTATCACGCCATTCAACAGGTGCCAAAGTGGCGTTAACGGAGACCTTACGTTTGATTTCCTCGGGTTCATAGTCAGTGGTGGTAGCACCGTCTTCAACCTTGCACATTCTGCTGATTGCTCCGCTGCGATACAGCAGGGCTTCGGTAACAGACGTGGTTCCTGCTCCACCATGACCCACAATGGCCACATTTCTAATCTTATCTCCAGTGTACTCTTTCATGATAAATCCCCCTTTATCAGGCATTTGTTATGACAAGTATTTCGCTGATATTGCCCATTTATCCTGCTTTTTGTGAAAAATTTCTCATAATTTTTTAAATTCACTTAAAATTGTAACGCTTATTACAGTTTTCCGGAAGAAGGCAGGGTTAGGCGAAAAAATCCGACGCACCATTCCCACAGCACGTCGGATTTACTTTATTCATTCAACAATATTCACTTTACCATCTCTTGCTGCTGCGCCAGTATTCACCACGGAGCAATGCCAGCACTGTAAACAGCTCCAAGCGTCCCAAAAGCATAGCCAACGCCAGCGTCAGCTGTCCCATACCGGTAACACCGGCATAGTTACCCGTCGCGCCGATGCTGCCAAATGCAGGACCGACACTGGAAATACAGGAGGCCACGCCGAAAACGGCCTCATCTACGTCCACACCGCTTAAGCAAAGCAGCATAGTTAAAATTGCGATAACCAGAACATAAACGAAAAAGAAACGGCTGACGTTGATAATCGTTTCTGTCGGCAGACGTCTTTTAGCATAATAAACGTTGAGCAGCATCTGCGGATGCATAGTGCGACGCAGCTCCGCCATAACAGTTTTCAGCAGTACGATAAAACGGCAGACCTTAATACCGCCGGCAGTAGAGCCTGCGCAGCCGCCTGTCAGAAAGGTTACAGCCAAAACGAGCTTGGAAAAGGACGGCCACTGGTCGTAGTCCGCCGAAACATAGCCCGTAGTACTGCCGAAGGAAGCCACCTGGAAGAAGGCTTCACGCACACCATCTGCCACGCTGTAGTCATTAACCATAATGATGTTGATGCTAATTAAGGCAGTAAAAATAGTAAGCATCACAATGTAGCTTTTGAATTCCAAGTCATGCCACAAAACCTTCAGGCCAATTTGCGTAACCTGGTAGTACAAGGCAAAGTTGCCTGCCGCCAAAATCATAAACAGACCGGTAACAATTTCAATACCCGCGCTGTGAAAATGCGCGATGCTGTCATTATAAGGTGAAAAACCGCCAGTAGCAATAGCCGAGCAGGCATGGTTAACAGCATCATAGGTACTCATGCCCAAAATTGCCAGCATACCGGTAAGAATAATCGTAAACAGCAGATAGATATAGAACAACGCTACGGCAGTTGTACGTATACGCGGCAGAATACGGCTGTTGGAAAAGCCGCTGACCTCCGCGTTAAAAAGATACACAGCACCGCCGGCAATCTGCGGCAGCAGTGCTACGAACAGCACGATGATGCCGATACCGCCAATCCAGTGCGTCAGCGTGCGCCAAAGCAGCAGGCTGCGCGATACTATGTCAAGATTGGCAATTGCTGTTGCGCCGGTAGTGGTCAGTCCGGACATACTTTCAAAGTAAGCAGCGGCGGGATTCAAAATGCCGTCAAAGCAATATGGCAACGCACCCAAAGCAGCGGCCAGAAGCCACGAAAAGAATACCGTGCCGATACCCTCGCGCACGGATAAATTACGTGCTCCTCTACCGTCACCATAGTAATCAAAGATTCCGGCCAAAATAACAGCTACTGCTATGGAAAAGATAAAGGTTCTGGAGGTAGCATATTCGCCGTAAACAACAGACATCAAAAGCGGCAACAGCTGTGCAATTGCCAGGCCGGCAGAAATTTTTCCCAGGAGATATATTATAACCTTTGCATTCATCTTCTATACCTCCTGCCGTTACCAGTTCTGCTTATCGCGCCAAAAATCCGGGCGCATGATAACCAGCAGCGTAAAAATTTCCAGACGTCCCAAAATCATCGCCCAAATGCTGATGAAACGTGCCCAATCAGAAAGGCAATTATAGGTAGATGTCGGGCCGACGATACCGAAGGCCGGACCTACACTGCTCATACAGGCAGCAATCAAGCCCATTGATTCCATTATCGGTATCCCCGACAGGGAAATCAGGATAGTCAGCACAATAAACACCAAAATATACAGGAAGAAGAAACGCGTAATATTGCCGACGATAATCGGGTTGATTTCGCGCTCACCCATTCTGATGGAATAAACGATGCGCGGGTGCAGAGTACGCAACAGCTCTGCCCAGCCTGCCTTCAGCAGGATAACCAGACGCGTAATCTTAATACCGCCTGCGGTTGAACCGCTACAGCCGCCGATGAACATCAGCATCAGCAGAACGCTGCGACTGAAGCTGGGCCAGTTGTTATAGTCGTCCGACGCATAGCCCGTCGTACTGCCGATAGACACAGCCTGGAAAATACTGTGACGAAGAGCGCCGTTAAAATCCATATAACCGGAAAAATACAGATTGCCACAGATAAGTGCAGCCGCTGTTGTGAGTATCAGCAGATAATATCTGTGTTCGCTGTCCTGACGCACGGACGCCCAATCGCCACGCCAGATTTTATAATACAAAGAAAAGTTCATGCTGGCAATCAGCATAAAAACAATAGCAATAATCTCAACATAAACAGACCTAAAGGAAATCAGGCTATCGTGATAATATGAAAAGCCGCCTGTCGCCATAGTTGCCAACGCCAGGTTCAGCGCCTGAAATATCGGCAAACCTGCAAGCAGCAGTAAGGCAACCTCCACTGCTGTTAAAATAACATAGATTAAGAGAATCATCATGGCAGATTCCTTGATTTTCGGCAAAGTACGTTCAGCCGTACCACCAGGAAGCTCTGCGTTGAACAGGTAGCTTGTACCGCTGTTCATCTGCGGCATGATGATAATAAACAGCATGATAACGCCGATACCGCCGGTCCAGTGCGTTAAGCAGCGCCAGACGCGAATACTAGGCGGAAAATCGTTAAAAGAAAGTGCGGTAGTAACACCGGTAGTAGAAAAACCGGAAACACTTTCAAAAACCGCCGCAATCGGATCCGCCGGATTTAAAAACAAATACGGCAGTGCTCCCATCAGACAGACCAACAGCCAACCGCAGCCTACGACCGCAATAGCTTCACGCACGCGCAGGCGCTGACGCGGTCTTCTGCTGCCAAAGAGGTTAAAAAGCGAGGCGATAGTGCTCGTTGTAATCAGCGTAAATATAAAAATCCATATATGATCCCTGTCTGCAAATAACGCAGCAATCAGCGGTACCAGCAATACACTGGAAAATGCTATTGTCAGCTTGGCTAATAAACGGTTAACAAGCCTTGAATCCATAATTAAGCGCCCCGGCCTTCAAATAACGGTACTGTAGTCTTGGAAAATTCACTTTTGATAAAGAGAATTACGCGGTCATTAGCATGCAAGACAGTATTACCATTAGGAATATAGGCTTCATTACCACGCACAATAGCACACAGCAAGCATTCCGGCGGCAGGTTCATATCACGCACTGCCACACCGTCTACATCGCTGTTTTCGCCGACGATGATTTCCAAAGCCTCGGCCTGTGCGCCTTCCAACAGTGATACGGATACAATACCACCCTTGCGGACGAAACGTAGCACTTCGCCTGCACTCAAAAGACGCGAAGACAGTACGATATCTACGCCAACTTTTTCCATCAGCTCGATATATTCGTTACGTGCAACACGCACGATGGTCTTACGTGCGCCCAGATGCTTAGCAAGCTGTGCCAGCAAAAGGTTCAGCTTATCATCTTCGGTCAGGCAGATAACAACGTCTGCTTCCGAAACGCCCTCTTCAATCAGAAGGTCAATATCGGTACCGTCACCGCACAAAACCAAACCTCGCTTCAGCTTAGCAGCTAAAAGCTGGCAACGGTCCTTATCCTTTTCGATAACCTTTACCTGAATGCCCTGCTTTTCCAACATGGGAGCCAAAAAGCGACCTGTGCGGCCTGCACCGATGATGAGAACCTTCTCCAGCTTTTCATAAGTATTGGAGAAGGAATTTTCAAACTCACGGATTGCTTCATGCTTGCCTACGAAGTAAACGTTATCGCCCGGAATTACGTAATCATTACCATGAGGAATTATCATCTGATGACGTCTGAAAACCATGGCCATCAGGATATCCTTAGGAATATTCAAATCCTTCAGCGGTATATTAACGATAGGTGAATCCTCCTTCACCTTGGCTTCGAACATACGCACCTTGCCGTCAGCAAAATCATCTACGTTCAAGGCAGATGGTGTCATCAGGATATGGTCGATTTCACCTGCGGTAATACGCTCAGGGTTGATTACGAGGTCAATTTTCATATCATCCTTAAGCATTTCCGGCGAATGGATAGCATAATCCACGTTGCGGATACGGGCAACGGTATGCTTAATACCATGATTCTTGGCCATCAGGCAGGTCACCATATTTACTTCATCACTATCTGTGCAGGCGATTAACACATCAGAGGCACTGATATCAGGATCAGCAAAGGTCGTAGGGCTGCAGGAGTTGCCTTCAATCGCCAGTACGTCCAAAGTATTTTGGATGACGTCCTTGCGCTTGGGGTCGATTTCTACAACTACTACATCAAACTGATCTTCAGCTAAAAGCTGTGCAATACTAAAGCCAAGCTTGCCTGCACCAGCTATTACAATACGCATTTTAGTTACTCCTTTAATACGGGAAATCCGTTAATCTCTATTACTCAAATACTGCTCTATATTATAACACAAATAGCCTTAAACGTCGACAGATGCAATTTTGACGCTGAAAATTGAGCGAGAGGGATATCGTGTAGGGAATAGCAATTTTAGCGAATAAGTGTCCGGAATCATCGAAGTGTTGCATTCTTGCGTGCGCATCCAAGAAGCTAGTCCGCAGGACGACGCTGATTGGCTGTCACACATAGAACTCTGGTAAATTGAGCGAGAGGGATATCGTGTAGGGAATAGCAATTTTAGCGAATGAGCATTTGGAACCATAGAAACAAGGGTACGTAACAAAATGTTACTCTCTGA